>Ga0136624_1000244_pt1 | contig 19438 bp, 16 predicted proteins | sample AntDrymUQ4692206_2_FD_104802 | JGI IMG/M metagenome (GOLD analysis project Ga0136624, IMG submission 104802) | Polar desert sand microbial communities from Dry Valleys, Antarctica - metaG UQ469 (22.06) | ecosystem: Environmental > Terrestrial > Soil > Desert | place: Antarctica: Dry Valley... | reverse complement strand
CTGCAACGCCTGCCAGATCGAGGGCAGCCCGAACGCCTCTCCCGCGTGAATGGTGAAGCGGAAGTTCTCCCGCTGGAGGTACTCGAACGCGTCGAGGTGACGCGTGGGCGGGTAACCCGCCTCGGCGCCGGCGATGTCGAAGCCGACGACGCCGCGGTCGCGGTAGCGGATGGAGAGCTCGGCGATCTCCTTGGACCGGGCGGCGTGCCGCATGGCGGTCAGCAGCGTCCCCATCCGGATATCGCGGTCTGCGGAGCCCAGCCGGAAGCCTTCGAGGACGGCCTCGACCACCTGCTCGAGGGTGAGACCTCCGTCGGTGTGCTGCTCGGGAGCGAAGCGCACCTCCGCGTAGACGACGCCGTCGTCCGCTAGGTCCTCGGCGCACTCGGCAGCGACCCGCACCAGCGCATCGCGGGTCTGCATCACACCGACGGTGTGCGCGAAAGTCTCCAGATATCGCACCAGCGAGCCAGACCCGGCCGCCGCGGTGAACCACCGGGTGAGTTCGTCGGCGTCGTACGTCGGGAGCTGGTCATAGCCGGTCTGGCGAGCCAACTCGGCGACCGTCGCCGGCCGCAGGCCCCCGTCGAGATGGTCGTGCAACAGCGCCTTTGGCGCCTGCCGGATCTGGTCGTCCGTCACCTGCGTCGCAGCAGCCGTCACGGTCATCCCACCCGCTCGATGACCAGCGAGAGTGGGGTTTCTTCGGTGCTGGTGCCTACCTCGAGCGCACCGGCCAGTGCCTGCTCGGCGCGGGCGAAGCGCGCCGGGTCGTCGGTATGTAGCGTCAGCAACGGCTGCCCGGCGCGTACGGCGTCGCCCGGCTTGGCGTGCAGCACGACACCCGCGACGGGTGACACCGGATCCTCCTTGCGAGCACGGCCGGCACCGAGGCGCCAGGCGGCCACGCCGACGGCGTAGGCGTCCACGCGCAGCAGCGTGCCGGAGTCTGCCGCCGCGACGTTGTGGGTTTCCGGTGCCTGCGGCAGCGGGGAGTCCGGGTCACCGCCCTGCGCGCTGATCATCCGCCGCCACACGTCCATCGCCGACCCGACGCGCAGCGCATCCGCCGGGTCGCGGCCATCGAGTCCGGCAAGAGACACCATGGCCCGGGCCAACGTGATGGTCAGCTCCACGACGTCGGGCGGCCCGCCGCCGGCAAGGACCTCTAGCGACTCCGCAACCTCCAGCGCGTTGCCCGCCGTACGACCCAAGGGAGTGTCCATCGCGGTGAGGTAGGCGACCGTGGACACGTCATGGTCGTTGCCGAGCCGCACCATCGTCTCGGCCAGCTCGCGCGCCGCATCGACGTCCTTCATGAACGCCCCCGACCCCACCTTCACGTCGAGGACGAGCGCTCCGGTGCCCTCGGCGATCTTCTTGCTCATGATGGAGCTGGCGATGAGTGGGATCGACTCGACGGTGCCGGTGACGTCGCGAAGCGCGTAGAGCTTGCGGTCGGCGGGGGCAAGCCCTTCGGTCGTTGCGCAAATGACCGCCCCGACAGCGTCCAGCTGGGCGAGGATTTCGTGCTGCGACAGCGATGCCCGCCAGCCGGGGATGCTCTCCAGCTTGTCGAGGGTGCCGCCGGTGTGGCCGAGCCCGCGCCCCGACAGCTGCGGCACCGCCGCGCCGCAGGCGGCGACCAGCGGTGCGAGCGGCAGCGTCACCTTGTCGCCAACACCTCCGGTGGAGTGCTTGTCGGCGGTGGGTCGGGACAGCCCGGAGAAGTCGAGTCGCTCCCCGGACTGGATCATCGCGTCGGTCCACCGGCCGAGCTCGGCGGGCGTCATCCCGTTGAGCAGGATGGCCATGGCCAGGGCGGCCATCTGCTCCTCGGCCACGTCTCCGCGCACGTAGCCGCCGATCACCCAGTCGATGTGCGTTGCGGACAGCTCACCGCCGTCGCGCTTCGCGGTAATGACGTCGACTGCGTCCATCAGGGTCGCGTCCCGAGATCGGTGGCGTCGAAGGCGTCCGGCAGCACTTCGCGCAACCGCCGGACACCCTGGGCGGTGTGCAGCAGCAGTTCCGGTCCGCCGTGCTCCCACAGCAGCTGGCGGCAGCGTCCGCACGGCATGAGCGGACGACCCCGGCCGTCGACGCAGCACACCGCGACCAGTCGTCCCCCGCCGCTGGCGGCGAGCGCTGACACCAGGCCGCACTCGGCGCACAATCCGAGGCCGTACGACGCGTTCTCGACGTTGCAGCCGACGACCCTCCGACCGTCGTCGGCAAGCCCGGCGGCGCCTACGGGGAAGTTGGAATAGGGCGCGTAGGCACGCCGCATCGCCTCCCCCGCCGCTGCCAACAGGCCGGCCCAGTCGACATCGTCGGCGTTCATCTGTCCTGACCTCGACGATAAGGCTGCCCATCCGCCGCGGGCATGCGCAGACGTTGAGCAGCGAGGGAGAGTACGAGCAGTGTGGTCAGGTGCGGGGCGAAGAACGTGAACTGGTTGGGCACCGCATCGGTCGCCAGGAACCACCACAGCAGTAGGGCGGCGGCGACCAGGCCGGTGGCCGCGGCCACCGGCCGCCGCTGGAGGAGGTTCCACACGGTGACCCCGACGAGCAGGACCACTACCAGCAGCAGCAGCGCGTGGACGGCGTTGCCGCCGCGCAGTTGCAGCGCGTCGGTGTAGCCGAACAGGCCGGCGCCGGCGGCCAGGCCACCCGGGCGCCAGTTGCCGAAGATCATTGCCGCAAGGCCGATGTAGCCGCGTCCCCCGGTCTGACCCTCGCGGTACAGCGACGCGGCGACGATGGCGAGGAACGCCCCCCCGAGACCGGCGAAGGCCCCCGAGGCGACGACGGCGGCGTACTTGTAGCGGTAGACGTTGACGCCCAGCGACTCCGCAGCCACCGGATTCTCCCCGCAGGAGCGCAGCCGCAGCCCGAACGCCGTACGCCACAGCACCCAGAACGAGCCGATGACGAGCGCGACCGCGATCAGGGTGAGCGCTGACACGTTGGTGACGAGTCCGCGCGCGATGCCCGCCAGGTCGGATACCACGACGATCCGCTGGTCCTCGACGGAGCCGAGCACCCCCGACAACCCCGGCACGGTGAACGACGGGAGGTTGGCCACCCGCGGGGATTGGGTGGGTCCCCCGCCCTCGACCCCCTCGAAGGCCAGCGCGGACAGGTAGCGGGTGGCGCCGGCGCCCAGCAGGTTGATAGCTACGCCGGACACGATGTGGTCGACGCCGAAGCTGACCGTGGCGACCGCATGGATCAGACCGCCCAGGGCGCCACCGATGACGGCGGCCACCAACCCGACCCACGGTCCCCACTGGTAGCCGGCCCATCCGCCGAACCACGTTCCCAGGATCATCATGCCTTCGAGCCCGATGTTGACCACGCCGGCGCGTTCAGCCCACAGTCCGCCGAGGCCGGCCATGCCGATGGGGACCGCCAGGCCGAGCGCCGCATTCACCGTCCCGCTGGAGGTGAGGGAGTCGACGCCGGTCAGCGCGCGTACGACGGAGAGCAGCAGGAGCAGCGCGGCGACGCCGAGCAGCAGAATGGGGCCACTGAGCCGCAGCGACGACTGCCGGCGCAGCTTCGGGTCGATGGGACGCTCGAGCTCGGTCGTCGTCATGCCCGCACCTCGTCGCTGGGTGCCGCCGGGCCGGGTCCCGCGCTGTCCGGCTCCTCGGCGGCCAGTTGCTCGCCGACCCGCCGCTGCTGCTGCACCAACCCGTAGCGGCGGACAAGCTCGTAGGCGATCACGACGGAGAGCACGATCACGCCCTGCATGATGATCACGATTTCCGGCGGCACGTCCTCGAAGTCGAGGATCAGTGAGGAGACGTCCAGGAAGGAGAAGAGCAACGCGCCGATGGCGATGCCCACCGGATGGTTGCGGCCGAGCAGCGCGATGGCGATGCCGGTGAAGCCCAAGCCGGCGGGGAAGTCCAGCCCGTAGGAGTAGGAGGCGCCGAGCAACTGCGGCATGCCCACCAGGCCGGCCACTGCGCCGGAGAGCAGCATGGCCGCCACGATCATTCGCTTGACGTTGACGCCGCTGGCAACCGCCGCCGACTCCGACATGCCTGTCGTCCGCAAGTCGAAGCCGAACCTTGTCCGGTTCAGCAGGACGGAGTAGGCAACGCCGGCCAGCGCGGCGATGACGATGAAGCCGAACACCTTGCCCCCGGTGCCCGGCACCAGCGCCAGCCCGGGGATCCGACCCGACTCGGGGATCGGACGGGTCCCGATGTTGTTGCTGCCCTGAATGGAGACGGCGAGCCGATCGGTGCTCAGCAAGAAGGCGACGACTCCGGTGGCGATGAAGTTCAACATGATGGTCGAGATGACCTCGCTGACACCGCGGGTCACCTTCAGCAAGCCGGCGATGCCGGCCCACGCAGCGCCGACGAGCATGGCGACGACGACGACGAGGGCGACGTGCAGGGGCCCGGGCAGGTTCACGGCGCCGCCCACGGCCGCCGCCAGCATGGCCGCCAGCCGGTATTGCCCGTCCACGCCGATGTTGAACAGGTTCATCTTGAAGCCGATGGCGACCGCGAGTGCCGACAGGTAGTAGGTCGTCGCCTTGTTGAGAATGTTGACGATGCTGGCGGGGTCGGCCCCGAACTCGACCATGGCCCGGAACGCCGCCAGTGGGGAGTCGCCCGCCGCCGCCAGCACCAGGGAGGTGAGCAGCGCGGCAAAGAGAATCGCCAGCGCAGGGGCTGCCAGGCCGAAGAGCAGCCGCTGACCCGAGGCCGGGCTCCGCGATCCCCCGCGGCGGGTCAACCCGCCGAGGCGGGCGCCGATACCGCTCACGGCGCCGTCTCCGCGTCAGCCCGGGTCGTCGTCGCAGTCCCGGTATCTGATGCCGCCCCGGTCATCGCGGAGCCCAACTGCTCGGGAGTGACGTGGCGCGGGTCGACCTCCGCCACCAGTCGGCCGCGAAGCACCACGCGGAGGGTGTCGGACATGCCGATGAGCTCCTCGAGGTCCGCGGAAACGAGGAGGACGGCCAGCCCCTCCGCGCGCGCCACTCGCAGCTGCTCCCAAATCGCGGCCTGCGCGCCGACATCGACCCCTCGGGTGGGGTGTGCAGCGATGAGCACGCGCGGTTCCCCGCTCATCTCTCGACCGACGATGAGCTTCTGCTGGTTACCTCCGGACAGCGCGGAGGCCGCCACCTCGATGCCGGGGGTGCGTACGTCGTACTCCTCGACGATCCGACGGGTATCCGAGCGGGCCGCCGCCCGGTCGATCCACGGGCCGCGCACGTTGGGTGGCCGGGTCTGGTGGCCAAGGACCCGGTTCTCCCACAGCGGGGCGTCGAGCAGCAGCCCGTGCCGCTGCCGGTCCTCCGGCACGTAACCGACGCCCGCCTCCCGGCGACGACGAGTGCTCCAGTGAGAGACGTCCTCGCCATCGAGCGAGACGCGACCGCGTTCCAGTGGCCGGATACCCATGATCGCCTCGACCAGCTCGGCCTGACCATTGCCCTCGACACCGGCAACGCCGAGGATCTCGCCCGCGTGAATGGTGAAGGAAACATCGTCGACCAGGGCACGGCCCTCCGGCCCCCGCACGGTCAGCCCTTCGACCGCCAGCATCGGCTGGTCGGTCACCGTCGAGTCCCGCAGCTCTGGCGCGGGCAGCTCGCTGCCCACCATGAGTTCGGCCAGGGCCGGGGCGGTCACCGTGCCCGGGTCCACGGTGGCGACCGTGGTGCCGCGCCGGATGACGGTGATCTCATCCGCCACCTTGAGCACTTCGTCGAGCTTGTGGGAGATGAACAGCACGGTGAGGCCCTCGGCCTTGAGCTCGCGCAGGTTGGCGAAGAGCTCGTCGACCTCCTGGGGTACGAGCACCGCGGTGGGCTCGTCGAGAATCAGGATGCGCGCCCCGCGATAGAGCACCTTGAGGATCTCTACGCGCTGCCGGTCGCCTACACCCAGCTGCTCGACCCTGCGGTCCGGGTCCACGTCCAGCCCGTAGGAGTCAGAGATCCCCGCGATGCGCCGCCGCGCAGCGGAGAAGTCGAGCCGGCCACCCGTGGTCGGCTCACTGCCGAGTACGACGTTCTCCAACACGGTGAAGTTGTCGGCGAGCATGAAGTGCTGGTGCACCATGCCTACTCCGGCGGCGATGGCGTCGGCGGGCGAGGCGAAAGACACGCTGCGGCCATCGACCGAGATGGTGCCCTCGTCCGGTCGCTGCATCCCGTAGAGGATCTTCATGAGCGTCGACTTCCCGGCGCCGTTCTCCCCGACGATCGCGTGCACCGTCCCACGGTGGACGGCGATGTCGACATCGTGGTTGGCGATGACGCCGGGAAACCGCTTAGTGATGCCGTGCAGCTCCACAGCCGGTGCGGTCTGCGCGGCCCGCTCGGCTGGTCCCTGCGCGGACCCGGCCGGCTGCGCGCCGGCTGGTATGGCTGCGGCGATGAGGCACCCCCTGCGGACGGCTGCGGGCTCGGGCGAACGCTACCGCGTAAGCCCGAGCCCGCAGGTGAATCCCGCCGAGCGTGCCGGAGTTGTGCCGGAGCGCACCCTTAGGGGGCGTCCGGCACCGAGATCTCGCCCGAGATGATCTGCTGCTTGAGCTCTTCCAGCTGAGGGACGATGTCGTCGATCTTGCCGCCAGAGGTGGAGTAGCCGACGCCGTCCCTCGCCAGGTCGTAGATCGAGGGACCGGCTGTGAAGGTGTCATCCGAGACGCTCGAGATGAAGTCGAACACGGCGACGTCGACCTTCTTGAGCATGGACGTCATGATGACGTCCTGCAGGCTCGCGTCGACGGTCTCGTACTGGTCGGAGTCGACGCCGATCGCTAGAGCATCCGCCGCCTTCGCCGCCTCGAACACGCCCGTCCCCGACCCGCCCGCGGCGTGGTAGACGATGTCTGCGTCAGCGTCGTACATGCCTTCAGCGGCTGCCTTGCCCTTGGCGGGGTCGGTGAAGCCGGTGAAGTCGGGTGCCTGGGTGAGGTACTGCACGACGACCTCGGCCTCGGGGTTGGTTTGCTTCACGCCCGCATCGAAGCCGGCCTCGAACTTCTGGATCAGCGGGGTCTCGACGCCGCCGACGAAGCCCACCTTGTTGGTCTTCGTCTTCAACCCGGCTGCCGCTCCGACCAGGAACGATCCCTGCTCCTCGGCGAAGATCAAGTTAGCGACGTTGTCACCCTCGACGCTCCCGTCATCGACGATGGCGAACTTGGTGTCCGGGAACTCCGGGGCCACCTTTCCCAACGCCGTCGCGTAGGCGAAGCCGACCGCGATGATCGGGTTGAAGTCCTGCTGGGCGAGCAGCCGGAGCCGCGACTCCTTGTCGGCGTCGCTCTCCCCACTCGCGGCCTCCAGTTCCTTCGGCTCGATGCCGATCTCCTGCTCGGCCTTGTCCAACCCCGCCGCGGCGGCGTCGTTGAAGGACTTGTCTCCCCGCCCCCCGATGTCGTAGGCGAGACCAACCTTGAGTGTCGCGGCCGCCGGCGTGGTCGCGGCACCGGTGGCGCCGCCCGTGGTTGGCGGGTTCTCCGTCTCGCTCGTTTCCCCGCCGCAGCCGGTGGCCAGCAGCGCCCCGGCCAGCAACACCGGGGCAAGCCTCGTGAATCGGCGCACTGTGATCTCCTTCCGCTGCGCGCCCTGCCGGCGCGCCCCATGTACCAATCGAGCCACCCTAGACCGGTCTGGCACCCGGCCCGGAGAGCCGCGCAGCTTCGAAGCGAAGCTGTTACTCGTTACCCGTGCGCGCGCAGCGCCCTACCCATGCGCGCGCAGCGCGGTAGCCACGAGGACCCGGACGCCGAGGCCGATCGCTCGCTCATCCACGTCGAACACACCCTGGTGTAGGTCCCGAACGCTCTGGTCGCCGGGACGGCGTACGCCGAGCCGCCCGAGAGCGCCGGGCACGCGGTCGAGATACCAACCGAAGTCCTCACCGCCGAGGCTGCGTTCGGTGGCGACTACGCCGTCCTCACCGAGCTGCATCCTGCCCGCGGCGGCAAGCATCTCGGCGCTGTCCGCGTCGTTGACGACAGGCGGCACGCCGCGGCTGTACTCGACCTCCGCGGTCACGCCGTACGCCGCCGCAACCGAAGTGGCTACCTCGCGGATGAGGTCCGGCGCCCGTTCCCAGGCGTCGATGTCGTGGCAGCGGACCGTGCCCTGCACCATCCCGTGCTCGGGGATCGCATTAGCGGTCGATCCGGCGGATATCCGCCCCCATACCAGGCTGAGGACGGCGCGCGGGTCGACTCGGCGGGTCAGCGCGGAGGGTACCTCCGTCACCACCCGGCCCAGCGCATACACCAGATCGGCGGTCAGATGCGGGCGGGCGGTATGCCCGCCCGGGCCGGAGAGCCGGACGGTGACACTGTCGGCGGCGGCGGTGATCGCGCCGACGCGGATGCCCAACTCGCCGACGTCCGCGCGCGGATCGCAGTGCAGAGCGAAGATGCGCTCTACCTTGTCGAGGCCACCCGCGGCAATCACGTCGAGCGCGCCGCCGGGAGTCGACTCCTCGGCCGGCTGGAAGACGCAGCGGACACCGCCGGGCAGCCTTCCCCGCCGATGGAGATCTCCGAGCACCAGCGCCGCACCGACCAGGACCGCCGTATGGACGTCATGACCACACGCATGACACGCCCCCGGGACAGTGGAGCGGTAGGACACGTCCTTGTCATCAGGGACCGGCAACGCGTCGAGGTCGGCGCGCAGCGCCACGAGGCGATCGCCTCCCCCGACATCGGCCCCGCTATCCCCCCCGATGTCGCAGAGCAGTCCGGTCCCACCCGGCAACATCACCGGCGCCAGACCCGCCCGGGTGAGCCGCTCGCGAACCTGCGCGGTGGTGCGCACCTCGGCTCGACCAAGCTCGGGATGCGCGTGCAGATCGCGCCGGAACTCCACCAACTCGGCGGCGTACGGCAAGAGCAACTGCTTGAGCTCGGCGGATCCAACGGCGGAGGCCCAGCCGTCACCGTAGGCGGACTCGATCGGCAGGCCACTCACCACAGCCGACCCTCCTGGCCCTTTCCCGAGCGGCACATCGACCACGCAATCGAGGGTGCCTCCACCCTCGTCCACCTCCTGCCGTGGGGTCATTCTCGCAGTCTCCCTTTCAGAACTGGAGTTGGGCGGTCAGGAGGCGTACAGGTGGGTGCCGTCGCGACCGCTCCGCTTGACGGAGTACAGAGCGGCGTCCGCCCGCCGTACCAGGTCGTCAGGGTCCTCCCGCGACGCCTGCACCGCCACTCCGATGGAGACCGTTGGCAGGTCGTTCGCATGGCGGACGGCCGAACGGATGCGCTGCGCGGTGGCCAAGGCGTCCGAGCCGTCTCGCACCCGCAACAGCGCGGCGAACTCGTCGCCCCCGACGCGGTACACCCGGTCGGCGTCGCGCAGCGCACTCGCCAGCGTCGCCGCCAACCGCCGCAGCACATCGTCGCCGGCGGGATGACCACGCGTGTCGTTGATCTCCTTGAAGTTGTCGACGTCGATAGCGAGCACCGCGGTGCGCGAAGCGGAGCGCCGGTCGTCGAGCGCTCTGGCCAGGTCGGCACGGAAGGTTCCGCCGTGGCGCAGCTCGGTCAGCGGATCACGATCAGCGCGCGACTCCAGCTGGCGCATGGCCTCCGCGGTACGCAGGCTGCTGGCGAGGATGGCGCCGAAGAGCTCGAGGCGCTCGACAGTCTCGGTGGAGGGTGAATGCTCGGCCGAATCGGCCATCAGGAGGATGCCGAGCCGGCGGGCGGCAGCGTTCAGCGGTATAACGATCAACGAGCGGACGCCGAGCTGACGCAGCATCTCCGCGCCGTAGAAACCGAAACCGGTCGAGCGGGACACGGTGTAGCACGACGTGCCGCTTTCCACCCAGGAAGCGACCAGCCCCAGATCCTCGTCCGACAGCAACGCCAGCTGACCCCCTAAAGGACCGGAGGCCCCCGCCACCTGCCATTCGGCGAACCCGGCGGCGCGTTCAGACGCCGCCCCGGCAGGGGCTCCGGCGAGTGTCTTCAGGACGGCGATCATGCCCGACTCGAGGCCACTGAGCTCGGTGGCGGCAAGGAGCGCCTGCTCGAAAGCATCCGCAGCAACGGGCCCTTGGACGAACGTCAGCGCATGAGTGGCGAGCCGTCGCATGGGCGACTCGGCCGGCAGCCCGCCTAGCTCGTCGATGCGCTGGCCGAGCCGCTGGGCCACGACAGCGAGGGCCTCCGGCGTATCGGGCGGCAACCGGTCCACCGTTTCCACGTTCAGCGCTCCAGCGCAACGGCCAGCCAGCAAGATCGGTACGCAGACCTCCTCGCGGACCGCCGTCACCGCCGGCAAGTAGGCCTTCTCCTCCGCTGGTGCCCGGACGATCTGCGGTTCGCCAGTGCGAAACGTCCGTCCTATCACGCCCGCCGCCGGCGGCATCCCGTCGTAGATCTGCCAGTAACCGTGCGACGCCTGACAACGCAACCGCCCGCTCTGCTCTAGATACACCGACGGCATGTCGTAGCCGGAACGCACCAGCTGGTCGACGGTTGCCTGGCAGGCCTCGGCCACCGAGGTGGCCTCGGTCAGCGCCCGGGTCAGGTCGTCGGGAACAGCCGCCCCGGCGGATCGCCGCCATGCGTCACTGCCCTGCCTCATCGCCTCCGCTCATCCCTTCACGCCGGCGCGACCCCTAACCCATGATGTCGGCTCATTTGCGGTCCGGCTGGAGAGTCAGCACCGGCGCTATGCGGTCGTAAGTCGTGGAAGTCGCTCAGTAGGCGTCGGTGGGGGTGTGCTCACCCCATACGTCGCGCAGGGCGTTGCATACCTCACCGATCGTTGCCCGCGCCCGCAGCGCGTCGTGCATGGGGTAGAGCACGTTGCCCTCCGTTCCCCGGGCATTCGGGCCACCATCCACCTCGGCCACCCGGCGCAGCGTGTCGAGCTCACGGCGTACGTCGGCACCCTGCCGCTCCGCGCGTAGCCGCGAGATGCGTTCGACCTGCCGCTCCTCGATCGTGGGGTCGACGCGCAGGGGTTCGTACCGCTCGTCGTCGGGCCGGACGAACCTGTTGAGGCCCACGACGACCTTCTGGTCCTGCTCGATCTGCTGAATGGTGTGGTACGCCGCCCTTTCGATCTGCTCCTTTTGAAAGTTGCGCTCGATCGCGGCGACGGCACCGCCCATGTCCTCCACCCGCGCCATGAGGTCACGTGCTGCGGCCTCGAGCTCATCGGTGAGCGACTCGACGACGTAGGAGCCGGCGAGCGGGTCCACGGTGGCCGTCACGTCGGTCTCGTGGGCCAGCACCTGCTGTGTTCGCAAAGCAAGCCGGGCCGCCTTCTCGGTCGGCAGCGCGATCGCCTCGTCGAAGGAGTTGGTGTGCAGTGACTGGGTGCCCCCGAGGACGGCCGCAAGGGCCTGCACAGTGACCCGCACCAGGTTGACCTCCGGTTGCTGGGCAGTGAGCTGCACGCCGGCGGTCTGGGTGTGGAAGCGCAGCATCATCGACTTCGGGTTGCGGGCGCCGAACTCGTCACGCATCACCCCGGCCCAGATGCGCCGGGCGGCGCGGAACTTGGCGACTTCCTCCAAGATCGAGGTTCGCGACACGAAGAAGAAGGCCAACCGCGGGGCGAAGTCGTCGACCTGCTGCCCCGAAGCGATAGCGGCGCGCACGTACTCGATGCCGTTCGCGAGGGTGAACGCCACCTCCTGAGCGGGCGTCGCCCCGGCCTCGGCCATGTGGTACCCGGAGATGGAGATGGTGTTCCACCGGGGGATCTCCGCGCGGCAGTACCTGAAGATGTCGGTCGTGAGCCGCAGCGACGCCTTTGGTGGATAGATGTAGGTGCCGCGCGCGACGTACTCCTTGAGCACGTCGTTCTGCGTGGTGCCGGACAGCTTCGACGGGTCGACGCCCTGCTCTTCGCCGACGAGTTGATAGAGGAGCAGCAGCAAGGCTGCCGGCGCATTGATGGTCATCGACGTCGACACCTCGCCGAGCGGGATGTCGTCGAAGAGGGTGCGCATGTCCTCGACCGAGTCGATCGCCACACCGACCTTGCCGACCTCGCCGTGCGCGATCGGGTCGTCGGAGTCGTAACCCATCTGAGTGGGTAGGTCGAACGCGACAGACAGCCCAGTGGTCCCCGCCTCGATGAGCTGGTGATAGCGCTCGTTCGACTCTTGTGCGGTGCCGAATCCGGCGTACTGGCGCATCGTCCAGGGGCGCCCGGTGTACATCGTCGGGTAGACACCGCGGGTGAACGGGAACTCTCCCGGGGCGCCCAGCTTGACCGCGGGATCGAAGTCGTCGAGCGACTCGGGGCCGTAGACCGCCTCGATCGGCAGACCCGACTCCGTCACACGGGCCTCGGTCGCCCCGGACTCGCTGTCCTGCGGCATGCGCGGATGCTACGCGGCTGGTGTCGGCTGCTGGCGCGGCTCACCAAGGGCGTACTCCTTGCGGGGGCGCCAGACACCATCGAGTCCGTGCTCGTACAGATGGAAGCACTCCACCGGGAACTGCGCCTCGTAGTCCGCCAGGTCGCGGTAGGCGCCGTCAAGCACCGCATCCGGCAGGTCGTGAGCAACCGTGACATGGGGGTGGTAGGGGAAGGGCAGCTTGCGGGCCAACGGCCCGGCCCGCACCCGTTCATCGATCCGTTCGCAGTCACCGATCCCGAGGGCCAGCGCTACGAAGACCACCGGCGACACCGGCCGGAAGGTGCCGGTGCCCCGCAGGTGCATCTCGAACCCGCGCTCGGCAGCGGCCACGTCGTCGAGATGATCCTCGACACCCGCCATCGAGTCCGTAGCGACCTGCGTCGGCGGCAGCAAAGTGACGTGCGTCGGAATGGCGTCGGCCAGCGGATCGCCGAAGCGGCGTCGCCAGTCCTGCAACAGGCAGCCGTATGGCTCGGGCACGGTGATGGCGACCCCGATGGTGTGCTCATGCCTGCTCACCTGGCCCGCTCACCCGGCCCGGTCACCTGATACTGGCCAGCAAGAAGCCCAGCCTGTCCTGGACGACGGCGAGCGTCTCGGCGGCGACGACTCGCGCCTTGGCGGCGCCACGGGCGAGCACCTCGTCGAGTGCTTCGGGTTCGGCGAGCAGCTCAGTGACCCGTTGCTGGAACGGACCCACCAGGTCGAACACCGCAGCAGCCACCTCCTTCTTCAGGTCGCCGTACCCGCGGCCAGCGAAGCGCCCCTCCAGCGCCGTCACGGGCGTGTCGGTCAGCGTGGACAGGATGACGAGCAGGTTGGTCACTCCCGGCTTGTTTACTGGGTCGGCGACGACCTCGCGGCCGGTGTCGGTGACCGCACTCTTGATCTTCTTCTCCAGCACCTTGGGCTCGTCGAGAAGCCAGAGGCACCCACCGCCGCCGATGCTCTTGCTCATCTGCTTGTCCACGTGCTGCAGGTCGTAGATCTTTGCGGTCTCCCGCAGGATGTAGGGCTCAGGTACGACGAAGGTCTCCCCGAAACGGGAGTTGAAGCGCTGCGCCAGGTCTCGAGTCAACTCGATGTGCTGGCGCTGGTCCTCACCGACGGGCACCTGATCGGCCAGGTAGAGCAGGATGTCGGCCGCCTGCAGGACGGGGTAGGTGAACAGGCCGACGGAGATGCGCTCCGAGCCGTAGCGCTGGGTGCGGTCCTTGAACTGGGTCATCCGATGTGCCTCGCCGAAGCCGGTGAGGCAGCCGAGCAACCAGGCCAGCTGGGTGTGCTCCGGGGCGTGGCTCTGTACGAACAGGGTGCTGCGCTGCGGGTCGACGCCGGCGGCGAGGTACTGCGCGGCGGTCACCTGCGTACGGCGGCGCAGCACCGTCGGGTCCTGCTCGACGGTGATGGCGTGCAAGTCGACGACGCAGTAGTAGGCGTCGTGGGTGTCCTGGAGCGAGACCCACTGCCGCAACGCGCCCAGGTAGTTGCCCAGATGCAGCGAGTCGGCGGTGGGCTGCATGCCGGAGAAGACGCGGGGTCGCGCCGACGGGGTTGCGGACATGTCAGGTGATTGTGGCAGGTCCCGCTTCGCTGCTCGGCGGCTCGTCGTCGGCCGGCGGCACGGCACCGACCCGAACTCGGGCCACCCGCCGCCCGTCCAGCTCGGCAACGGTGAACCTGCTGCTGTCAACGTCGACGTACTCCTCGACCGTCGGCAGGTGGCCCAATGCGTTGACAACGAAGCCGGCAATGGTTTCGTACGGACCGTCCGGCAGCGCCACGCCGGTCTCTTCGGTGAAGTCCTCGAGGTTGAGCAGACCATCCACCTCGAGGTCACCGGTGAGCGTGCGTCGGGTGTGTTCACTCGCCACGTCGTACTCGTCGCGGATCTCCCCCACCAGCTCTTCGACGAGGTCCTCGAGGGTGACGATGCCAGCAGTTCCGCCGTACTCGTCGACCACGATGGCCAAGTGCTGCCCCTCGCGACGCATCTCCGAGAGAGCCGGGAGCACGCGTTTCGTCGCGGTCAACAGCTTGACCTCACGCGCCACGTCGCCGACCCGCACCGACCGCCCGGCAAGGCCCGGATCGAGCAGGTCGCGCACATGGACGAAGCCCACCACATCGTCGTTCGAACCGCGCACGACGGGATAGCGGGAGTGCGGACTGGCCACCACGTGCGGAACCGCTTTGAACACCGGGAGTGCGGCGTCGAGGAAGTCGACTTCGGTGCGCGGCACCATCACCTCACGGACTTGCTGATCACCCGCGGCGAAAACGTCCTCGACGATCGCGCGCTCCTCTTTCCCCAGGGACTCGTGGCCGATGACGAGATTGCGCAGCTCCTCTTCGCTCATGACATCGCGTCCGGCGGACGGGTCGCCACCGAGCAGCTTGACGACGACATCGGTCGAGTGGGACAGCAGCCAGATCACCGGGCGGGACAGGGTGGCGATGCGGTCCAGCATCGGGGCGACGAGCAGGGAGACGCCCTCGGGACGTTGCAGGGCCAGTCGTTTGGGCGCCAGCTCGGCAAGCACCAGCGAAAGGTAGGAGATGACCAGGGTGGTGCCGACCAACGCCAACGGGGTAGCGGCCCCCTCGGGCACTCCCCACCTCTCCAGCGCCGGGGCGAGGTCGTCGGCGAGGGTGGCCGCACCGAACGCCGCAGACAGGAACCCGGCGAGGGTGACTCCTACTTGCACGGCAGCGAGGAAGCGGTTCGGGTTCTCGTGCAGCTTCGCGACCCGCTCGCCGCGTCGCCCGCGCGTGGCCAGCGCGCGCACCTGCCCCTCCCGCAGGGACACCAGCGCGATCTCGGCGCTGGCGAACACGCCACCGATGAGGAGGAAGAGCAGAACCAGGGCGATGCTGGCCAGAGTCCCGGTCACGGCGCACGCGTGCCGGCGCGGCCGGCGTGCGCCTGCCTGGAGCAGGCGTCCATGGGGTCCAGCGTAGGCGGTGAGCCCTCGCAGCGGCCGGCTGCGACCATCGACGTCATGCCAGCCGCCAGATCCACAGCGCCGGTCGGGTGATGGCGGCTGCTGTGGGCGGGGCCGCCGCCACCACGTTTGCGCGCCTCAGCGGCCGTCCGCCCGAGGGCGTCTGGTCCGCGCCGGGACGGGTCAATCTCATCGGGGAGCACACCGACTACAACGACGGATTCGCATTGCCCTTGCGATTGGCCGAGCGGTGACCGCAGCGGCCGGGCGCCGCGGGGATGGGTGGCTACGGGTGAGGTCGTTGCACCGCGAGGACACGTTCTCCCGGCCACTTGCCGAGATCCGGCCCGGGGCCGTAAGTGGCTGGGCGGCGTACGCCGTCGGCCCGGTCTGGGCACTCCTCGATGCCGGTGTGAGGGTTAGCGGCCTCGACGTAGTGCTCGACAGTGACCTGCCCGCGGGGGCCGGGCTCGCCTCGAGCGCGGCGGTGGAATGCGCAGTCCTGGTGGCGACTCGGGACATCTTCGGTGGGCCGCAGGACGCGGCCGTGCTCGCCGCGCTGGCCCGGCGGGCGGAGACGGAGCTCGCTGGAGTGCCCTGCGGCATCATGGATCAGATGGCGTCCATGACCTGTAAGGCCGGCCACGCGCTGCTGCTCGACGCCCGCAGTGGGCACGGTGAGCAGCTGCCGTTCGATCCGGAGGCGGCAGGCCTGACGCTCCTGGTACTCGACACCCGGACCGAGCGCTCGCTGGCCACCGGGGCGTACGCCGCTCGCCGGCACTCCTGCGCCGAGGCGGCAGTTGCTCTCGGCGTACCAGCACTGCGCGATGTCGGCGCAGCGGAGGTGCACGCGGCGCGAGGCCGATTGGGCGAGCTGGGATGGCGCCGTGCACGCCACGTCGTCACCGAGAATCAGCGGGCACTCGAGGTAGCCGACCACCTACGGTCCGGGCAGCTCCGGCAAGTGGGGGCGGCGCTCACCGCCTCACACGTATCCCTGCGTGACGACTATGACGTAAGCACTCCGGCGCTGAACACCGTGGTCGACGCGGCGCTGGCCGGCGGTGCACTCGGCGCGCGGATGACCGGCGCGGGCTTCGGGGGCTGCGCAATCGCCCTGGTCCCGGCAGCTGCCGCGGACGCCGTCGGTGCAGCGGTACGCCGGGCAGCTGCCGCCCGCGAACTACCGGCACCTGATGTCTTTGCCGTACATCCATCCGACGGAGCGAGGAGAGTCGCGTGAAGCTGCTGGTGACTGGCGGGGCTGGCTACATCGGCAGCATCGTGGCTGCCCACCTGCTCGCGGCAGGCCATGAGGTGACCGTGCTCGACGATCTGTCGACCGGCCACACCGACGCGGTGCCCGAGGGTGCGCAGTTCGTCGAAGTGTCGCTGCTCGACGCCGTACGGACGAGCGAGGTGGTCGGCGACGGGTTCGAGGGGGTGCTGCACTTCGCAGCGAAGTCGCTGGTGGGCGAGTCGACCGAACACCCGGGACGATACTGGCGCAACAACGTCGTCGGCTCGGTCAACCTGCTCGAGGCGATGCGCGACGCGCAGGTGCCGCGGCTGGTGTTCTCCTCGACCGCGGCGGTCTACGGCGAGCCGGAGACGGTGCCCATCCCGGAGGACGCGCCAGCGCGCCCCACCAACCCCTACGGCGCTTCGAAGCTGGCCATCGACTTGGCGATCGGCGGTTTCTGCGCCGCCCACGGGCTCGCCGCGACCAGCCTGCGCTATTTCAACGTGGCTGGCGCGAGCGGCCGACTCGGTGAGCGCCACACCACGGAAACCCACCTCGTCCCCATCGTGTTGGAGGCGGCGGCCGGCCGGCGCGCCGGCGTTCAGGTGTACGGCACCGACTACCCCACCCAGGACGGGACTGCGGTGCGCGACTACATCCATGTCGACGACCTGGCCAGGGCACACCTGCTCGCGCTGGAGGCCGCCCAGACCGGCCGGCACGCGGTCTACAACCTGGGCAACGGCCGCGGCTACTCCGTGCGCGAGGTAGTCGAAACCGCCCGCCAGGCCACCGGCGCGGAGATACCGGCAACCGACACCGGGCGTCGGGTGGGTGACCCGGCGACGCTGGTCGCCTCCAGTGCCCGCGCCCAGGCCGACCTCGGCTGGCGGCCGGAGAAGCCTGGACTGGACGTGATGGTGCGCGACGCGTGGACCTGGCTGCGCGAACACGCCCCCGCTTCGACCCCCGGGTCGATCAGCCCTTGACCGACCCGGCCGTCAGGCCGCGGACGAAGAAGCGCTGGAGCGAGAAGAACACGATGAGCGGAATGATCATCGTAACGAACGCCCCGGCAGTGAGCAGGTGCCACTGTTGGCCGAGTTCGCCGATGAGGCTCCGCAAATTGATCGTCGCCACCTCGTTCTCTCCGGCGCCGAGGAAGATGAGGGCTACCAGCAGGTCGTTCCACACCCAGAGGAACTGGAAGATGGCGAAGGCGGCCAGCGCCGGCACCGACATCGGCACGATCAGCGACCAGAAGGTGCGGAAGTGACTGGCGCCGTCGACCTTCGCCGACTCGATAATCTCCTTGGGTAGCGCGGCCATGTAGTTGCGCAGGATGTAGATCGCCAGCGGCATGCCGAAGCCGGTGTGTGCGAGCCAGACCGCGAGGAACGTGCCGGTGAGGTTGTAGTTGTTGTACAGCTGCAGCAGCGGGATGAAGGCCACCTGCAGAGGCACCACGAGCAGCCCCACGAGCACGATGAAGAACACGTCGCGTCCGGGGAAGCGCATGAAGGTGAACGCGTAGGCCGCAAAGGCGGCAATCATGATCGGGATGGCGGTAGCCGGCACCGCGACCGCGATGCTGTTGATGAAGGCGTTGCCCATGCCGTTGTCGAACAGCACGTCGCCGTAGTTCTCCAAGGTCCACTGGGAGAAGTCCAGCGGTGAGCTGAAGACTGTCCACCACCCCGTGCTGTTCACGTCGTCGCGCGTACGGAAGGAGGACACCAGCAGACCGAACGTGGGAATGGTCCAGAACAGACAGACGGCGACCAAGGCGAGCGTGGCCACCAGCTTCCCCCGGCCGGCTCGCCGGCCGGGGGGCTGGACAGCGGCCCGGTCGGCGCCGAGCGCGCGATCAGTGTCGGGAACTGTGGTGCTGGCGGCGGGGACGGCTCCGCTCATCGACCGACCTCCTCGGCACGGAAGCGGCGCACCTGGTAGATCATCACCGGGATGACCGCGATCATCAACACGACCACGATGGCGGCGGAGCCGCCGGAGTCGCCGAACTCGAACAGCTGGGTGAAGAACAGGTTGCCGATGACCTGGGTCTCGAACGCTCCGTTGGTCATGACGTAGACGATGTCGAAGACCTTCATCACCAGGATCAGGATTGTGGTGAAGACCACGAGGACCGATGCCCAGATCTGCGGCACGACCACGCGGAAGAAGATCTGCACCTCGGTAGCTCCGTCGATGCGCGCAGCCTCCAGCGTGTCCTCCGGCACGTTCTTGATGGCGGCGGAGAGCAGCACCATGGCGAAACCGGCCTGCAGCCACACCATGATGACCATCAGCAGCATGTCGTTGACGTTGAAGCTGCTGAGCTGCAACCAGAACACCTGGTCGAGGCCGACTGCGGTCCAGATGGCGTTGAGCAAGCCGATGGGGTTGTCGCCCGGGCGGGCGTCGTAGACGAAGCCCCAGATGGTGCTAGCGCCTACAAAACTGATCGCCATCGGCAGGAAGATCAGCGACTTGCTGATCTTCTCCGAGCGGGCGGACAGCCGGTCAGCGAGCACCGCGACGAGGAGGCCGACGATAACGCTGCCAGCCGGCACGATGATGATCCACAGCAGGTTGTTGATCAACGCCTCGTGGAAGTTTGCGTCACTCAGCAAGGAGGTGTAGTTCTCCAGGCCGACCCAGGCGGTGGTGTCGCGGTTAGCGAAGCTGGCGACGATCGTCTGCACGGTCGGGTAGATGAGGAACAGCCCCACCACCGCAAGCGCGGGGCCCACGAAGACGTAGGGCTTGAGCCGGTCCTCCCACTTGCCCGGCAGCCTCTCCACCACCATGTTGAGCAGGAAGAAGAGCAGAATTATCCCG
>Ga0136624_1000243_pt1 | contig 19464 bp, 24 predicted proteins | sample AntDrymUQ4692206_2_FD_104802 | JGI IMG/M metagenome (GOLD analysis project Ga0136624, IMG submission 104802) | Polar desert sand microbial communities from Dry Valleys, Antarctica - metaG UQ469 (22.06) | ecosystem: Environmental > Terrestrial > Soil > Desert | place: Antarctica: Dry Valley... | reverse complement strand
GGGGTATGGTGTTGTCGGGCCATCCGTTGCTCCTTTGGTCGGGAAACAGCAGTCGGATGGCCTCCTTTCTAACTCACCAATCCACGCAACACACATCTAGCGCCGCCGCCAGCCGCAAGCCCGTCTCCGCCCGCTCTTCGGGCTTCGTGCCCTCTTCGTCCAGGCACCAGGAGAGTGCGGCCCGCATGTTGCCGTACTCGGTCTCCAGCCGCTCCAGCCACGCCACCTGCCCGGCCCCGACCAACTCGGGCTCCGCCGCCTCGGCCAGCGCCAGATAGTACCCCGCGTGCCGCTCCCGGACCTGCTTGATCTCCCCCGGGACCGCCGTACCCTCTGGGACCGCCGTATCGTCTGGGACCGCGGGCGTCTCGCCCGGACGAGCGGCCATCTTGGCCGCGGACTCCAGCTTCTCCCGCGCGTACTGGCGCACCGGCTCCAGCATCCTGTAACGCGGCGCTACTCCGGCCCCCAGCGAAGCCTCAGCCACCACGAGCGACTTGTCCACCAGCCCGCCGAGCAGGTCCAGCACGAGCGGGTTCGAAACCCGACCCTCCTCGATCCCATCGCTTTTCCCCACGGCCTCGGCCGCCTCCAGGGTCCAGCCCCCGGCGAAGACAGAGAGCCGGCGGAATAGTGTGCGCTCCGGCTCGCCGAGCAGATCGTGGCTCCACGCGAGCGTCGCCCGCAGCGTCCTGTGGCGGGGGTCGGCGGTCCTGGGACCCGTGGTCAGGAGCCGGAGGGAGTCGTTCAGCCACGCGGCGACCTGGTCCACAGCCAACACCGTCAGCCGCGCCGTCGCCAACTCTATCCCCAGTGGGATCCCATCGAGCTTCCGGCACACCTCCACGACCGCCCCGGCGTTCTCCCCCGTCAATTCGAAGGCGGGCAGCCGCGCCTGGGCGCGGTCCAGGAAGAGCCTGATGGCCTCGTAGCAGGTCAGGTCCTCGACCGGAGGCAGGAGGCGTTCCGCGTCGGAGGTCCCTGCCTCCGGCAGGGACAGGGGGGAGAGCGGCCAGTTCGTCTCGCCCGCGACCCCCAACGCCTCCCTGCTGGTTGCAAGCACCCGCAACTCCGGACACGTTCCGAGGAGCGCGTCAACCAGCCGCGCGCAGGCATCGATCAGGTGCTCGCAGTTGTCCAGGACCAGGAGCGTTTGCCTGGACCGAAGATAGTCCGAGAGCGTCTGCGTAAGCGGACGGCCTGGTTGCTCGCTCACGCCCAAAGCTGCGGCCACTGCTTGAGGGACCAGCTCGGGGTCCGCGAACGGCGCCAGCTCCACGAGCCACACGCCGTCCGGGTAGGCTCCCACGAGGTCCCGGGCCACCTCCAGGGCGAGGCGCGTCTTGCCGCAGCCGCCGATCCCGTTGAGGGTGAGCACTCCGGACATTGCTAGAGATCGCTTGACCTCCACTATCTCCCGCTCCCGTCCGACGAAGCTGCTGTGCGGGTTGGGTAGGTTGTGCTTGTCGGTTTCTGATGAGTGGCTCTCGGGGCGCGAATGAGCTCGCGGAAGCCGGTCCGCCAGGATCTCCTCGTGAAGGCGCCGGCTGGCGGCGTCGGAGTCGGCGCCAGGCTCTTCGGAGAGCGTTCTCTCGAGCTGCTCGTACTGGGCGATGGCTTGCCAGCGCTGTCCGGAGACGGCATACAGACGCATCAAGCTCAGGCGCGCCTCTTCGTGGGCCGGCTCGCTGGCTACTACTTGCCGGAGCGTCTCGATGGCAGGCCCGTATTCCTCACACTGCTCGTAGAGCCCGGCCAGCTCGACGAGCAGCGCGAGGTAGGTTTCCCGTAGCGCCTCCCTGCGCTCCTCCGCCCATGCCTCGTAGCGGTCTTCGGGGAGCAGATCACCGGCGTACAGCTCTATCGCCGCCCGATATGCCGCCGGCTCCCGGACGCGGCGGGCGGTAGCGGCGGAGCCCTCGAAAGCCTCGACATCTACCCAGAGCGGTCCGTCCGGGCACAACTCGATCAGATCCTCCCGGAGCGATAGGTAGCGGGAGGTGGCGTTCGCCGCGCTCGGTTCGAGTGCCGCTCGGGCGAAGTGGAGAGTGCGGTACAGGTTGTTGGCTGCGGGCTTCTCGTCCAGATCCGGTCAGAGCAGGTTCATGATCTGCTCGCGGTGGAGGCGATGGTTCTCGGCCAGAGCGAGCAGCTTGATGAGGCTCCTCACCTTCTTGAGCCGCCATTCACCTGCCCCGATGACTCGAGAACCCACCGAGACGGAGAAGCCGCCGAGCAACCGGATGCGCACGGCCTCTGACCCCCGAACCGGCGTCATGGATCGAGATCCTTCTTCTCTCCGGGAGACGGCACAGCCTCTCACTTACTCGACGAGCCCTCGCCCCTGGACTATACACTGGTAACGAATGGCACTCAACCAAACGTGTCCCCGGCGCATGCCACGCGGGTCATTCCAACAGGATGTATACTGCGCCATTATGCTAAACTAGCCGCTCGCCAGGGGTATGGCCGCGGCGTTGCCTTACGTTGACGTGTTTCTCTGTGGCCACAACTTCGAGTCTTTAGAGGGACTCGCCCGCGCCGTGACTGTCGCCGCATGGAACTGTTAAAGAGGTATCATTTACGTCACGCTGTCGGAGACGAGGAGGTGGCGATCATCCAGACGTTAAGAGCGGTCTTCGAGAATGGGACGTTTCGCCCGTTGGAGCCACTCGCGGTTCCGCTGACCGAGGGGCAGCGCATCCAGATCACCGTGGAGACCGAGGCCACGCCGGACGAGGTGCTCGCGCTGGCCGAACAGGTGTACGCAGGTCTCTCCGATGAGGAGATAGAAGCCATCGAGCGCATTGCTCTCGACCGTCGCGTGTTCTTCGGCAATGGCACGAAGTGACATCGTCCACGCCCGTCCTTTTAGATACCGATACGCTATCAGCCATCTTACGGCGCAACCCGGTGGTCGCCGAAAAGACCCGAGCCTATCTGCTCGAGCATCGTCGCCTGTCCTTCTCGATAATCACCCGCTACGAAATCCTGAGGGGGCTCAAAGCCAAGAATGCGACCGGCCAGCAGTGGGCCTTCGATCGCTTTTGCGCGGCCAACCTCATTTTGCTCCTGACCGACGCCGTCGTAGTACAGGCGGCAGATATTTATGCAGATCTCTATCGGCGTGGCGAGCTGATCGGCGATGCCGATATCCTGATCGCGGCAACCGCAATCGTCGAAGGGCATGGCTTGGCGACGAACAACGAGCGCCATTTCAGCCGCATTACAGGCTTGCATATTGATAACTGGCTCAAGCAATCCTAGAGGAGGATTTTATGAACCTGGTAGTAGACAAAGTAGTAAAGTGGTGTGAGGAGAACAAGAAGGCTGCCCTCGCCACGGTCGTAAAGGTCGAGCTGTCGGGACCACTGGGTCCGGGGACCTCGATGGCCGTTTCGGAGGACGGGCAGGTCGCGGGCTCGGTGAGTGGCGGGTGCGTGGAGCCCGCTGTCTTTGAAGAAGCTATGGACGCCATCGAGAGTGGCCGGCCCAGGCTATTGACGTATGGTATCTCCGACGACGAGGCCTTCGGCGTGGGGCTGACCTGTGGTGGGATCATCCACATCTTCGTCGAGAGGGTTGATTGGTAGTGAGCATCCTCGAACGCTGGCACGCGGCCCTGTCCGAGCAGTCGCCCGTGGCGATAGCGACCCTCGTAGAAGGCCCGGGGCTGGGAGGCAAGCTGCTCGCGACGCCGGAGGACCACGCCGGCACGGTCGGGAACGAGGACCTCGACCGGGCGGTCGTGGAGGTGGCGAGGGGTATGCTGGAGGGCGGGCGTACCGGGATGACCCACTTCGGCCCGCGCGGCCAGCGACGGATGGAGGACGTGACGGTCTTTATCCAGTCCTTCGCCCCGCCGCCCCGGATGTACGTCTTCGGGGCTATAGACTTCGCGAGCGCGGTGGCGAGGATCGGGAAGTTCATGGGCTACCGGGTCACGGTCTGCGACGCGAGGGCGGTCTTCGCCACGCGCGACCGGTTCCCTTCGGCAGACGAGATCGTGGTTGCCTGGCCGGACGAGTTCCTGAAGACGGCCCCGGTGGATGGCCGGACGGTGATCTGCGTGCTCACCCACGACCCTAAGTTCGACGTGCCGGTCTTGAAGGCGGCGCTGGCGACCCCGGCCGGGTACATCGGGGCGATGGGCAGCCGCCGGACGCACAACAACCGCACCGCTCGCCTTACGGAAGAGGGGGTGACGGACGAGGATCTGGCACGCATCTCGAGCCCCATAGGGCTGGACATAGGGTCGCGCACGCCGGAGGAGACCGCCGTCGCGATAGCCGCCGAGATCATCGCTTTTCGCACGGGACACTCGGGCGGGCGGCTCGCGGAGCGTTCGGGACCTATCCACATACCCGAGCCGGACACGGCGACCTCCCCGGACGCGAGAGACGCGGAACGGGGCGCTGCGGAGGCCGGTGCCCGGAAGAGATGAGCGGGGTCTCGGCCATCGTACTAGCCGCCGGGGCGGGGAGCCGGTTCGGGGGCGGCAAGCTCCTGGCGCCGTTCGGGGGACGGACCCTGATCGAGGCTACCCTCTCCGGGCTGCGCGGGGCGCCGGTAGATGAGATAATCGTGGTGGTCGGGGCCGAAGGGAAAAGGCTGCGCAGCATAAGCACCGCATACGAGACTCGAATAGTCGAGAATCCGGACTGGACGAAGGGTATGTCCACCTCGGTACGGGCCGGGCTCCGGGCCTGCGCGTCCGACGCGCGGGCCGCGGTCGTCTGTTTGGCGGACCAGCCGCTCGTGGGGGCGGAGGCCGTAGAGAGGCTCGTCGAGGCCTTCAAGCAGGGGGCAAGGGTTGCGGTGGCGACCTACGGCGGCGAGATGCGCAACCCGGTGCTCTTCGCCAGAGGGGTGTGGCCCCTGTTGTTGCGCGAGATGTCGGGGGACAGGGGGGCGAGGGTGGTCCTCAAGCACCATCAGGATATGGTAACGGAGGTATCTTGCGATGACGTAGCCAACCCCGCTGATGTGGACACCGTGGAGGACTTGCGGCGCCTCGAAGGGGATCTCAAGGTTTGCGAGCGCGGCCGCGCGATAGGTCAAAGGAGGGACTTATGAAGCTAGAGAACGAGTTTACTGTCGACGTACCGGTGGAAGACGTTTGGGAGGTGTTGCTCGACCTGGAGCGGATAACTCCTTGCCTGCCGGGTGCCGCCCTGACAAACGGGTCCGACGGCGACGGCGAGCACGATGGGTCGATGAAGGTCCGGCTCGGGCCCGTCACGCAAGAGTACAAGGGCACGGTGCAGATCCAGGAGGCCGACGAGTCCGAGCGCCGGGCGGTGCTCCAGGCCGACGGCAAGGACTCCCGGGGCCAGGGGACGGCTTCGGCCACCATAACCTCCACCTTGCACGACGAAGGGAACGGCAGCACCCGGGTGCACGTCGAGACCGACATGCAGATCACCGGTCGCGCGGCTCAGTTCGGCCGGGGCATCCAACAGAGCGTGGCGGAGAAGCTCCTGGGTCGGTTCGCCGACTGCCTGGAGGAGGAGATCAAGGGTGGAGGCGCCGCGGAAGAGACCGAAACGGACGATACGGCGGAGGCCGAGCCGTCCGCAAACGGCGCGGCCGAGGAGGAATCCCGGGGCGGTGCTGCCCAGCAGGGGGGCGCCCAGCAGAAAGACGAGGTCGAGGCGCTGGACCTCGGCGCAGCCAGCCAGGGCGCGGTACTCGAGCGTGTCAAGCCGCTGTTGCCCATAGTAGCCGGTGTCGTCGCGCTGGTTCTCGTGATCCGGCTTCTGAAGAGAGGGGGCTCGTCCAGAAGACAGATCGGCGGAGGGCGAGGCGAGTTCGAGGCAAACCTGAGGTTCTAAGCGGTCACGGGAAACGATGACCTGAGTAGCTCTGTAAGAGGGAGGCGCCTGACGGCGCGGGTAGCGAGAGCGGGCGACGAAGGGCGCCGGGGTGATCCCGGCGCCCTTCGTCGCCTTCGGGAGATGTGCGGGCTGGCGTCCCGTTGGCCTCTGCTAGAAGCTACCGGATCTACCCGCCCAGCTTGTTCCTGGCCTTGTTCAGGAACTCGTCCGCTTTGTCCAACAAACCTTTCTCCCGGGCCTTCTCCGCCACAGCGCCGTGTACCCAGTTGTTCTCCTGGGCTTTGTCCATAGCCCTGGTTACGGGACCCTTCTCTCCCTGGCGAGTTTCCTCCGCTTGAGGACCCGTTTGTTCTTCCTCCGCCCCATGGGGTTCCGCCTGCGCGGCTTCTTCTTGCTCTCCGCCGACCGACCTCGCTAGCGGCTGCTCGCCGACCGACCTGGCCAGGGGTTGCTCGTCCTCGGGTGTTCTGTTTCGTACCGGCACGGGTGCTCTCCTTTTCCCTATAGCTACTTACGCCTTCTTTATACTCCTAATTCCGCTCTCGCGCAGGTTCTTCAGCTTCCTTGAGGCGTGGTCTGGAGGTCTTGAGGCGAGTCTTCTTCCGGCGCCTTCCCGTCTGCCTGAGGTAGATCGCCGTCCGGGATGAGGGAGCCCCGGATCTCCTCCCCGAAATCCCCCTTCGGTTTCCTCCTCGTGGGCAACGCCTCGACAAAGGGCAGCATCTGTACCTTGAACACCTCGTAGATCCGCCGCAACTCGACTATGGGGTCCGGATGCTCGTCCACCCGCAGTTCTACGTAGGGATAGGGTTGGTCCTTCATCGTGGTTATCGCGGCGCTCTGCTTTCCCCTTTTGTCCCCGCCGGCCGCCTGCCCCGCCTCCAGAGCCCGCACCAGGCGCTCCGGCAGGGTCTCTCCTTCGGACGCCTCGAAGGCCGCCGCCATTGCTAAGACGACCTCCTCTCCGGCGACCAAGTTCCCCGTCACCGCGTAGCCGTCCCCCGTGACGTGCCCGCGCCAGGGATCTGTCTCTGTGCCCGTGTGCGCGGCGGAACGCCCCCGCGAGTCGACGATGCTTACCTGCCTCTTCTCCGACTCCGGGTCCGACCCCAAGAGTATCTTCAGGGTCTCTTCGGCGTCGTAGCCCCGCTGTAGCAGGTCTAGCCCGTCGTATCCCAGGAGGGGATTGGTCCGCGCCTGGGTTGCTATCGCCCCGACGCCGGCGCGGGCGTAGGGGACGAGGACGCCTACAGCCGGGAGCCTGGTGCTGGCCGCCACCCCGAACATGCCGGAGGCGCGGTCACGGGCGACGATGGAGAACGTGTTGAGGGTCAGCGGGGTAGTGGGGGACATTTTCGGGCTTTCTATGGTTGTCTGAGGTTTTTAGATTCCTTGCGACTGGAGCCAGAGCTCGAGGAGGGCTACTTGCCAGAGCTTGTTGGCCCCGAGCCGGGTGGAGTGGTCGTTGGGTTCGTCGAGCAGCCCATCGACGTACTCCTTGCGGAAGATGCCGCGTTCTTGGGCGGCCGGGGCGTGGAGAGCCTCCTTCACCAGATCGAAGTAGGGGCCTTCGAGGTGTTTGAGGGCGGGAACCGGGAAGTAGCCCTTCTCCCGGTCGATGACGTCGGAGGGGATCACACGGCGCGACGCTTCTTTCAAGACGCCCTTACCGCCGCCTTTCAGCTTGAGCTCCGGCGGGCAGGCGGCGGCGAGCTCGACGAGATCGTGGTCGAGGAAGGGTACGCGGGCTTCGAGTCCCCAGGCCATGGTCATATTGTCTACTCTTTTTACCGGATCGTCTACCAGCATCACCTCGGTGTCGAGCCTGAGGGCCCGGTCGAGCGGGGTGCTCGCGCCGGGCTTGCCGAAGTGTTCGGCCACGAACGCCCGGCTGACGTCCTTCTCGACCTGGTACTCGGGGTTAAGCATCTCGGACATTTCGGCGTGCGGGCGGTCGAAGAACTCGGCTTCGTAGGCATCGAGGCCGTCGCCGTTCGCGTTCGCCAGCGGCGGGTACCAGTCGTAGCCCGCGAAGATCTCATCCGCCCCCTGGCCGGATTGGACGACCTTGATGTGCTTTGCGACCTCCTCGCTGAGCAGGTAGAAAGCGACGACGTCGTGGCTGACCATCGGCTCGCTCATCGCGTGGATGGCCCCTTCGAGGGCGGGCAGCATGCGCTCGCTGGAGACGCGGAACTTATGATGCTCCGTGCCGTAGTGTTCGGCGATGACGTCAGAGAACTCGAACTCGTCGCCCTCGATGTCGCCCACCGACTCGAAACCGATGCTGAAGGTCTGCAGGTCCGGCTGGCCCATCTCCGCGAGCAGGCCCACGATTATGCTCGAGTCGATGCCGCCGGAGAGGAGGACGCCTACGGGCACGTCGGAGACCATGCGTCGCTCCACGGCCACGCGCAGCGCCTCCAGGACGGCCTCCTCCCACTCGCGCGCGGACATACCCTCGTAGGCAGGGTTGCGGGAGAAGCTCGGGCTCCAGTACCTGAACTCGCGGCGGCTGCCGTCGGGCTCTATGATGAGCAAGGTCCCCGGCGGCAGCTTGCGCACGCCGTTGAGGATGGTGTGCGGGGCCGGAACGACGGAGTGGAACATCAGGTAGTGGTGCAGGGCCACGGCATCGATGGAGGTATCGATACCACCCCCCGCCAGGAGCGCCGGTAGTGACGAGGCGAAGCGCAGAACGCCCCCGGACTCGGAGAGGTACAGCGGCTTTATGCCGAGTCGGTCCCGGCCCAGAACTACCCGGCCCGTGTCGCGCTCGACGATGCAGAACGCGAACATCCCCTTGAGACGTTCCACGAAGCTCTCGCCCCAGCAGTGGTAGCCCTTCAGGAGCACCTCCGTGTCGGAGGTGGAGAAGAAGCGGTAGCCTTGTTTGACCAGCTCCTGCCGCAGTTCGGGGTAGTTGTAGATGCAGCCGTTGAAGGTTATGGTCAGACCGAGCTCAGGGTCGGTCATGGGTTGGGAGCCGTGATCTGAGAGGTCTATGATCTTCAGCCGCCGGAAGGCGAGGGCGATGGGGCCGCTGGCCCAGACCCCGTTGCCGTCCGGCCCGCGGTCGGTCATGGTGGCGCCCATCCTGGCGACCGCTTCTACGTCGGCCAGATCCCCAACGCGTAGCTCACCGGCGAAACCGCACATCTCTAATCCTCCAGAACCCAGGTGTCTTTGAAGCTGCCTCCGGCGGAGGAGTTTACGACACGGGTGCCGGGGCTCGCCACCCTCGTGAGGCCGCCGGGCATGATGTAGCCGATGGCCGGGAGCACGAAAGCCCGGAGGTCTATGAACGCTTCTTCGAGCTTTGAGTCCTCGCCTTTTAGGACGTGGGTGGAGAAGTCGAGGAACTCCTGGGCGACGAAGTTCGTCGGGTTCTCCTCCATTTCGCGGCGGGCATTCTCCAGGTCTTCCCGATCTGCTTCGGGACCTACGACGAGGCCCTGTCCCCCGGCGCCTTCCCGGGGCTTTAGGACCAGCTCGCCGAGGCGATCCAGCATCTCCTCCCTCTCTTCGGGCTTCGTGGGGGAGAACGTGGGGACGTTCTTTAGCAGCGGCTTCTCCCCGAGGTAGCGCTCTATCATGGCCGGGACGTAGGGGAAGACGGCTTTGTCGTCGGCCACGCCTACGCCCAGGGCGTTGACGATGTTGACCCTACCTTCGAGGTAGACGGCTTCGAGCTCGGGCAGGTCGGTCTCCATGTAATCCTCGTCGAAGCGCCGGTAGATCACATCTATCCTCCGCCCGTCGGAGCGATCGCGGAACTCGCCGCTCCGTACCTCGCAGTCGGCCAACGTGAGGAGCCTGACGTTGCACGCCTCGGCCAGGCGGCTGTGCTCGAAGTAGGCGGAGTCACCCTCGCCGCGGGACACGACCGCGACGCAGGGCTCGTCGACGCCCGGGGGCGCCGCGGTTTCGAGAGACCTCTTGAGCACGGCGTAGTAGGCTGAGATGGCGCTGACCCTGTAGGGCTCGTACAGGTCACCCATGGCCTCCACCATGGCCCGCCGGATGGCCTCCGAGTAGGCGACGCCGCTGGGTACCCGCACGTTGTCCTCCAGGACCACGTACTCCCTGGGCCCCAGCTGCATCACGTCGGGGCCGTAGACGTGGATCGGGACGGAGTAGTCGGGCAACGGGCTTGGACGGTAGAAGACGCTGCTACTGACTATCTCTTCCGGCACCACGTCTTGCTCGCCGTTGTACAGGTCGACGAGCCAGGCGTTTATGGCGTTTCCTCTCTGCAAGAGCCCGGTGGAGAGTATCTCCCGGTGGTCCTTGGGAATTATCCTGGGTATCCAGTCGGCCGGCAGGATGCGATCCTGCCCCTCCGGGTCGTCGGGCAGCGGGAAGGTCGCCCCGAGTTCGCGCAGCTTCTCCCCAGCCCGCGCGCATCTGGCGGCGAACTCTTCTTCTCCTATGCGCTCCAGAGCCTCGAACAGGGGTCGGTAGCGCTCGCGGACCCTGCCCTCGGGCTCGAAGACTTCGTTGAAATACTCCGTCTTAATCTCCATTGGCCCCCGCTCTCGCCGCTTCCGTTGCTTCACGTCGGAGTGACGTTATCTGGTCCTCCAACTCGTCACAGGCTTCGCGCACGAGCTCCAGACCCTTCTCTACCGAGATCCACGACACCGGAGACGCGAAATCGTACAGTATCCCGGCCTCCGTCGTCCGGTAGCTTTCGCCGGCCCTCGAAGCTTCGAAGCCGAGTTCCGCGCCGGAGAAGCGTAGCACGGAGTCGAGGTAGGAGTTGACCGCCGGGCTCTCGGTTCCTCCCGTCATGGCGGCGCGGAAGAGCTCTCCGTTCAAGTACCCGAAGCTCGGCACGGAGAGCGTACCTCCCACTACCTCGAAGACGCGGAGGTCCTCCCGCGGGAGGATCGAGAGGCTTTCGCGGCGGACCCGGTCGGCGGCGCCGCTCACCAGCGAGCTGATCGCCAGCACCGCCTCGGGGTAGTTGCTGTCTATGCCCCGCAGCTCGACCGTCCCGTGCGCGTTGAGACGCACGGGGTTCCAGGAGGATGCCTGGAGCAGACCACCTCCCGTCTCGAAGAAGAGACGGCGTTCTATCCCCGCCCGGTCTAGCGTCTCGAGCCAGGCGTGGTAGCGGGCGAACTGCTGCTCGACCAGCTCCTCGGCGCTGCCCGCGTAGGGCAGGAGGCCGCCTACGGTCTGGAGCCGGGCGTAGAGGCCGTGGGGGGCGAGTTCCGGGTCGCCGCGGTATAGGGCGGTGCGCGCCGCCATCCCGTCGGCGATGCCCTCGTAGAAGGGGCACGAGCGGGTGAGGGCTATGAGCGCCGCGTCGAAGGCCGTCGCCAGGTTGTAGAGGTTCAGCAACTCCTCCCGCGCGGCCCCCGTGGAGTCGTAGGAGACCCCGGCTCGGGCATCTACCGTGCCTCCCGCCACCTCTAGGTGCAGATGCACCCCGGCGCAACGGCCGGCGTTCGCGAACCTCTCGCGCCCGACGGCGCGTGCCTGGAGCTGGTAGTGGGTCTCGTCGCGCATGCTCGGCGTCACGCCCAAGGGGTAGGTCGCCAGCGGGTAGAGTCGGAGGCCCAGGTCCCGCCCCGCGGCGAGGGCCAGCTCGAGGCTCGTCAGGTACTCGCGCGAGAGCTCGTCGAGGGTGTAGACCGGGGGCGTGCTTACCTCCACCATGCTCCTGGCGCACTCCGGCGCGTAGCTCTCGGGGTCCCGCCCCGCTGCCACCGCCGCCTCCCGGCACCGGGTCAGGAACTCGTCCGCCCGGTTCGAGAGGACGCCGTCCTCGTCTACCAGGAAGAATTCCTGCTCCAGCCCCACGCGGCGATCCTCTAGAGTCGTCAGCATCTCCTCTCTCAAGGCTCGGCAATTGGCAGCGTGAATCTAAACATCGAGCCGGAGTATTTCCATTGGCCCGGTGGCGAAGGTCGCACCGCTACGGTTGGCCCTACGGAGTAAATCTTCGGTTTGGCACGAGCAACCGACGTTCTCTGGTACCCGGTAGAGGACCACGCCGGGAGAGCCCGGTATGGCCTCGTGTCCGAGCCACGCTCGCGCCGGTTCTCCAAACCTTGTACTCGTGGCGAAAGAAACCCCGCCGTCGGGGCCGTATAGTTGCGTAACTCCTCTCCTACCCCGGAGTGCAGAGCTGCGGCGTGCGCCCCCTCTACGCCGGGGAACTGCTTCTCGGGAGGGGGTGCGATAGAACCGAACTTCGGGAGGACGAGATGGAAGCTAGAAATCATGCGGGTGTCGGAAGCGACGAGCGCAACCTGGCGAGGATGCTAAACAACGCCCTGCGGGAGGCCGACGCGTGCGGCGGGTACGCCCTCGATGCCGAGGCGGCCGGCAACGAGCGGCTCGCCGGCTTCTTCCGGGATGTGCAGGAGACGTACACGAGAGTCGCCGGACGGGCGGAGGAGATGCTCGGCGACGGGGGTGAAGAGCGACTTCCGGCCGGCGTCCGACCGGGCAGCGCGGCGGCCGGGGAAGATCCCGGCGACGTCTCGGACCGCTGAGTTACGAGGTCGGCTCGCCTGTATGCGCGTCCGCACCTCCAGGTCGCTGGGTGGCGCTTCCCGGCTATTTACGGGAGTCCTTGAGGACCTCGAAGATCTCCTCTATCAGCGCCTCGCGCTTCTGGGGCGGAAGGTCCCTCGGGTGGATGGTCTGCTTGTCGGACTGGAGGTTGCGGTGGTTCGCCTCCTCGGCCAGGTACCGGTCTATGAGGCGCACGACGGCGTCGACCTTCTCGCGAGGGAGACCATCGCCGCCACGGGTTAGCCTGCTCCACATGCTGCACACCCCTTCTCCTGGCTGCTCCGAACGGTTCGATTATACCCCGCGAGGTCGGACCGGCAGCCCTCTACGGTCCTCCTCTAGGCGGAGCGAGAGGCGGCGCGGCGGGGGAAGGAGTGCTCGCGGGAGGGGGCGAAGCCTTCGGGGTTCCGCCAGGAATAGGTGGTTATGCGGAGATTACTCTCGTCTATCTCGACGAGGTTGAAGCTGGAGGGACGTCCGGCGCGCAGGCGGTTGGAGATCGTGCCGGCCGTCGAGACGACGAGGCCGGGGGCGCCCTCCTCGACGGTGTGTACCGCATCCTGGTGGTCGTGGCCGCAGAGGACCAGCTCGGTTCCCAGGTCCGCGAAGGATCTGAGGGCCTGCCTCGTGTTGGCGAGGCCGTGGCGACCGGAGACCGCGCCCCTTATGGGGTTGTGGTGGATCATGACCACGCGAGCGGCGTCCGGGGCAGTGTGCGCGAAGGCCTCCTCGACCTTGCGCAGATCGCGCTGGTTGACGTGGCCTATCACGCCGAGGTCGCGGAAGCGGCGCGTCAGGGAGCCGCGCGAGATGCCGTGCGCGGTGTTGCACCCGGCGATAACCGCTCCGGGCGTCCCCGGTATCTCCAGCGACGGGTTGAGATCCGGGGAGATGTGCCGGGTGTACTTGGAGTACTTGAAGTCGTGGGCGGTCTTTCTCCACACGTCCAGGTTGCGGGCGACCGCCCCGATCCAACGCACGTCGTGGTTGCCGGGGATGACGATGACGGGGGCGGTCTCGCGGATCCCGTCGAGGTAGGCGCGGGCCTTGAGGAACTCGGAGGTGCTGCACCGCTGGGTGAGATCGCCCGAGACCGCCACCGCGTCCGGCGCGAGCTCCACGATGCTGCTCTTCAAAGAATCGAGCTGCTCCTCAACCGCCGGCCGGCCGAAGTGCAAATCCGAAGTATGCATTATCTTAACCACGAAAAGGGAGTTTACCTGTATAGCGGTCAGCTTTCAGCAGTGTTGAGTCTCACTAAGCTTGCGTTTTAGCCATGAGGGGTTTTGCGATGGGCTTTATGTCCATCGCAAAACCCTCTCGCTCGTCGTCTTCGTGGGCTCAGGCGCTCTTCTTGATGGCCGGGTAGAGCTTCGCCCGGCCCGAGCGCCTTCCTTTGGGCCTCCCAGGCGACCTCCCGCAGGGTTTCGGCGGCTTCGCGGGCGCCCCCACTTGCCCCAAAAGCGCCGAAACGACACGATGGACCCGCACGGGCGTCAGCCGTGCCGGATCGTAGCGCCTCTCCCATGGCAGCCGCCGATCCGCCACGCATGGGCGGGCCAGGCGCAACTGCGTGTAGGCGGCCACCACCAGCCACGTCCACCGGTCGGCCTGCTCGGGGTGGCGAAACCGAGGGGTGGTCCATCCCAAGGTCTGCTTGAGGAAGCGGAAGGTGTGCTCCAGGTCGAACTTCCTGACGTACGAGCGCCAGATCAGCTCCAACTCCGGCGCGGTTCCCTCGGGGCCGTGCCACCACAGCCACAAAACCCATGGCTCGCGCCGCCTCTCGCCGCGAAGCAGCCGCTCGACCTCAACCAACACCAGCGTCCCGCACACTATGGGTAAAGGCTCGCGGTTGCCCCGTCCTTCGTGCGCCCGGACCTTCGGATGCAGGTTCGCCCAGGCTCTGACGTGCACCGCTCCGTAACCGGCGTCCTCGCATGTGTGCTCCATGGAGGGTCCAGGCCAGGTGCTCGGATCCGCGCACTTCATCTTCGAGCCGTGGCGACGCGGCCGGCCGGCGTGGGCGGGCGGGCCGGCGAGGCTCGGATCGGCGTAGAAGCGGCGTAGAAGTGGCGGCCCGCCCGCAACCGGACGAGGATCTGGCACGGACTACTCCCCTCCAGTCCCTGCTGCAGCTTCACCGGATCATAGCCCGCGTCGAAGACGAACAGGGGGAGGGTGGCCTCTTCACTCCCGAGCCGCTTCAGCAGAGCCTTCACTTGCCCGGTGATGACCATGTTGGTGTCCTCGGCGGGATGGACGCGCGACGCATCCACCGGAGCGGTCCAGCTCTCGCGTTCGAAACCTATCTGAGCGATGAACTGGTAGGCCCATCCGGCCACGATGGGCTGTCCAGCGGAGTGGCGAGAAGGATGGTAGTAGAAGCCGCGCTCGGGGCTGCTCTTGGCGTCGCAGCGGGGCCACACGCTAACGTCCACGGCGTAGACGGGCGTCGTCGTTCCGCTCCCGGCGAGCGGATGGCGGGCGAGCAGCCCCCGCACGGCTTCGGCGTCGATGCGCTCTCGCCAGAGCGCGGCGTAGAGGCTGCCCCAGCCATGACGATGCGATGCTTGGAGGCTGAGGTGGACGGGGGAAGGGACGGCATCGGCGGTGAGGAGGGCGTCGGTGAGCTCGAAGAGGGCATCAGCCCTACGGTAGAGGCATTCGCCATAGAGCGAGTCGCGGAAGGAGCGTAAGGCGTGAGGAGCATCGGAGGGTTCCATGATGCCCCCATCATGCACCCGCTCGCAGCGTCTCGCATCCTTGAGCCGTCAGCAAGGTTAAAACGCAAGCTAACTAACAACTACAAAACTACCACTTCGACCGGAGCGACGCCGAGGCTGGTCAACCCTATCGCATCGGCCGCTGACCCGGAGAGGTCGATCTCGAGGCCATCTGCGTAGGGACCCCTATCGTTGACTGTGACCTGGACGGAGGCGCCGCCGTGGCTGACGAGCAGCTGCGTGCCGAACGGCATGGTCCTGTGGGCGGCCGTGAACGCCGCGGGGTCGTAGAGTTCCCCGCTGGCCGTCGGGGACCCGGCGTGCGAGTAGTCGTAGTAAGAGGCCATCATGATCTGTCCGCCGCCGACGTCGTACTGCGGGGCTTCGGCGACGCCGTACTGGAGATCCCCACCGTACTGCGAGACCCCAAGCGGAGGAACTTCGCCATACTGCGCGGCCCCGAACGGGGCGAATTCCTCCGGATAAGGATTCGTCCCGCCGATCATCGCGAAGACGGCGATCAAAACCGCACAGAAGGACAAGATCAAAGACGCTCTCTTCACCAAGAATCTACCCTTCTGTTGCCCAACGCTGCACGACGGCAAGGACCGTAACAATTTCGCAAAATTTACGCAACACTACCGTTATTCCAAACAGCTACGCAAAAACCGAGCTATTCTTATACAAAAGCCGAAAACCCAAGGCTGCGAAGGCAAACTATCTTAATATTTATTAATACGTTGTTCCTTCGCGAAACGCGCCTCGGTTCTCCCCGGGCATGCGCCGTCCTGTCGGGAGACAGCCAGAGAAGACCGACTCAACAACCACGCCACGACAACAGCAGAAAGGGGACGCCCCGCCGTGATCGGCGGGGCGTCCCCGTACCCAAGTCCTCTAATCTCCCAGCCGGCTCACCGTGCGACCGGCTTTAAACTGACAACTGAAAACTAATAACCAAAAACTACAAAACAGTAACCTCCACCGGGGCGACGCCGGGGCCGGTCAGTCCTATAGTCTCTGCCGCGGCCTGGGAGAGATCGACGTCGCGGCCGTCGACGTAGGGACCCCTGTCGTTGACGGTGACCACGGTGGAGTTGCCACCGTAGCCCACGCGCAGCTGCGCGCCGAAAGGCAGGGTCTTGTGGGCGGCCGTGAAGCCCTCCGGGTTGAAGGGCTCGCCACTGGCCGTCGGGGACCCGGCGTGCGAGTAGCCGTAGTAGGAAGCCATCCAGAGCTCGCCGCCGGCAGGCTGGCCACCGGCAGGCTGGCCGCCGGCCGGCCCACACTGCTGGATCCCGAACACGTCGTACCAGATGTTTTCGGGGCCGCAGAAGATGTTGTCGGCGTTGATCCTGTCCGAAGCCACGAACGAGCCCACGAACAATACGGCCCCCAAGACCGCAACCACCAAAATTTTCTTCAAGTTCAGATTCAGTGCAGCCAAAACGATTCCTCCTCTAGCGCAATAGCGTTTCCTGCCACCGGCATCTCGCACGGGGCATCCACAACAACTGCCGTATGACTAAGAAGTCTTCCTTCTACTAGCCCACGTTTCTAGGCGGCCCTGGGAGCCCCCCTCCGTTTAGGACGGCGCGGAAAGTAACAGTCTAGTAACTAGAACGCAACGCTTCCGTTACCCGACGAGACGAGTGCAAAGCCCCGTTTTCCCCTTACTCAAGCCGAATTCTACCCTTTACGCCTTATAAGCTAAATTAATATTTCTTAACGCAAGGCCGCTCGTTTCCCTCCCTTGTCTGGCCAGTCAGGCTTGCTTGTTCGATGTTTGAGTTGCGGGGTTAAGGGGTGCCGAGTCGGCCTGGTGGCCAGAAGCGCGTGGAGACTTCTCCGACGAGGTTCTCTTCCGGGACGGGGCCGAAGAAGCGGGAGTCGTAGGAGTTTGTCCGGTTGTCTCCCATTACGAAGACATGGTTTTGGGGCACGACCATCGGGCCGAAGGAGTCGACGCCGGGTGTTTTGCGGGCGGTGGGGCTCTCTTGGGTGGCTGGGAGGTAGGGTTCGTGTGGCGGCTCGCCGTTTACCAGCAGGACGCCTTCTTTCACGGAGATCTCTTCCCCCGGAAGGCCCACGACTCGTTTTACGATCTCTTCGTCCTTTTTCTCGTCGACGCTCTCGAAGACTACGAGGTCCCCCTTATCGGGGTCCGCGAAATCGTAGACGAGCTTGTTCGTCAGGACGCGGTCTCCCGGCTGCAAAGTCGGGGCCATGCTCGCCGACGGGACGCTCATCGGCTCCACGACGAAGGGACGGACAAAACCGAAGACCAGATCTACGGCCACGACCAGCATCATGAAGAGCGCCCAGGGACCCCACTCCTTCCTAAAGGTCCCTTCTCGCTCCCCCATGCTCGTCGAAAACCGGCCGTGGAAGCTCTCGCGAACCTCCTCGCCATTCGAGGACCGGTCCTCCAGGGAGCGCTCTCGCTCCCTGGTGCCGGTCGAAAAACGTTCGTGGAAGCTCTCGTAACTCACGGTGGCAGAGGATACCGCACATATGCCGGAACGTTGCGAATCGTCGGGAAGAGCTCTCGCCCGTGAGTCGATGGTGTTGTAGCATGAAGGCATGACGCTGCACGCCAGGCTGGTCGGTTTCAACCACGTCGCAGTCGAAGTCGGCGACATCGAGGAGGCCCTCGACTTCTACGGGCGCATCTTCGAGGTGGAGCTGCGCGGGCGCGGGCCTGGGATGGCGTTCGTCGACGCCGGAGACCAGTTCATCGCCCTCTCCGAAGGCCGGACAGGACCGTCCGACGGTCACCGTCACATAGGCCTCGTGGTGGACGACAAGAGGGCCGTCCGGCGGGCTTTGAGGGAGGCGGGCGTCGAGATACTGCCGGGCAGGGGCCTGGACTTCCTCGACCCGTGGGGCAACCGCTGGCAGGTGGTCGAGTACGGTGAGATCCAATTCACCAAGGCGCCCGAGGTACTGAGGGGTATGGGCCTCGGCGACCTGAAGAAGACGGAGAAGGCCCTGGAGGAGCTGCGGAGAAAGGGTCTCTCCCCGGAGTAAAAGCGTTCCTGCCCGGGCGCGAGGGCGCCGCGGACGGGAGAGGAGGATCCGTGCTAGACACTACGACCGAAGCCGGAGGGCGTGCCGAAAGGCGGCTGCGGGAGGAGGAGATCGCCTGGCTAACGACGGTGCGCTCCGACGGCCAGCCGCAGTCGGTACCGGTGTGGTTCTTTTGGGACGGCGAGAGGTTTCTCGTCTACTCCCAGCCGGGGCGGCAGAAGCTGCGCAACATCGAAAGGAACCTCCGGGTCGGTCTCAACCTCAACTCCAACGCCCAGGGCGGCGACGTGGTGCGTGCCGAGGGCACGGCCGAGATAGTCGAGGACGCGCCACCCGCGACCGAGATCCCGGAGTACGTGGAGAAGTACCGGGACGCTATAGCCAGGATCGGCTTCGACCCGGACGGCTTCGCGCGAGCCTTCTCCGTGGCGATCCGGGTGACTCCCACGCGCTGGCAAGTCTGGTAGTCCGAGTCCAGGAACCGGACATCACCCACGGCGCTTCTCTTACCCGTCTACTTCGAGCTCGACCTTCTCGTCGTAGAAGCACAGGTGGTCCTTGACCTTCTGGGCTTCGGGGAGTGGCTCCGGGTAGTACCAGACCAGATCCTCGACGACTTCGCCGTCCGTCCGCATCGATCGGTAGGAGGCTATGCCCTTGTACGGACAGACGGTCTCCGTCTCGCTCGGGACGAGCAGTTCGGTGCGGACGTCCTCCGGCGGGATGTAGTAGCGCGGCGGCAAGCTGGTCTCGAAGAGTATCTTCGGCCGGTTCGTCTCCGCGAGGACCTCGCCGTCTACGCTAACTTTGACGTGCCGGGAGCTCTCGAGGACGTCCACCCGGTGGTAGGGGTCGTGGGGGTGGCCGATGACCTCTTCGTCCTCCTCGTACCAGGCGTCCATCTTGTCCGCGTAGAAAGCGGCGTAGCCGGCGAGCGGCGCGAAGTGTTCCTTCGGCTCCGGGTAGTTCCACACCGCGTTCTCGGCGACCCTGTCCCCGACCCGGACCGACCGGTAGGAGGCGTCGCCTTTGAACGGGCAGTGGGTCGTGTGATCGGTCGGATCGAGTAGGTCCCCTCGGATGTCCTCCTCCGGGAAGTAATAGACGGGCAGGTGCCCGGTCTCGTGCATGAGCTTGACCGAGCGGCTGTCGGCTACGGTCTCGCCGTTGAAGACGGCCCGCACCCGCTTCGGACAATCCTCGAAGTACAGGGTGTGAGGCTTCAGCACCGAAGTGTCGAAGTTGAACGTGCCGGTGCTCTGTTTGCCGAACGGTCCTGAACCCAGGGTGAGCGCCATGTTGCTCTCCTCTCTCGCCGGTTACGGTGCTTTAGTGCCGACCTT
>Ga0136624_1000239_pt1 | contig 19559 bp, 18 predicted proteins | sample AntDrymUQ4692206_2_FD_104802 | JGI IMG/M metagenome (GOLD analysis project Ga0136624, IMG submission 104802) | Polar desert sand microbial communities from Dry Valleys, Antarctica - metaG UQ469 (22.06) | ecosystem: Environmental > Terrestrial > Soil > Desert | place: Antarctica: Dry Valley... | reverse complement strand
CGGTGGGGAGGTCCGGTGGGCGGGTCCGGTGGGGCGTTGGGGCGGTCCGTCAGGGGAGGGGCGGTGATCGTTGCGGGTGGACGCCACGCGGGGCGGGTTACGCTGAGGTGACCATGCACCCCTGTGCACCCTTGCTGCCGGAGGGGTCCCGTGCCTGCTGACGTGTCCGTCGAGTCGCTCTTCTCGCGCCTCGAGGCGCTGCTTCCGCGCGTCCAGAAGCCCATCCAGTACGTCGGTGGCGAGCTCAACGCAGTCGTCAAGAATTGGGACGAGGCCGACGTCCGCTGGTGCCTGATGTACCCCGACGCCTACGAGGTTGGCCTCCCCAATCAAGGCGTGCAGATCCTCTACGAGGTGCTCAACGAGCGGCCGGGCGTGCTGGCCGAGCGCACCTACAGCGTGTGGCCAGACCTCGAGGCGCTGATGCGCCAGCACGGCGTACCGCAATTCACCGTGGACGCTCACCGACCGGTGGCCGCGTTCGATCTGCTCGGAGTGAGCTTCTCCACCGAGCTGGGCTACACCAACCTGCTCACCGCCCTCGACCTGGCCGGCATCCCGCTAGAGGCCGTCGACCGCACCGACGACCATCCGATCGTCCTGGCCGGTGGGCACGCAGCCTTCAACCCGGAGCCGATCGCCGATTTCCTCGACGCCGCCGTGCTCGGCGACGGGGAGGAGATCGTGCTCGCGATCACCGAGGTGGTCCGGGAGTGGAAGAGCGAGGGCAGCCCCGGCGGTCGGGAGGAGCTGCTGCGCCGGCTGGCGGTGAGCGGCGGCGTCTACGTCCCGCGCTTCTACGACGTCGACTACCTGTCCGACGGCCGGATCCAGCGGGTGGCACCCAACCGTCCCGGCGTCCCGTGGCGGGTGGCCAAGCACACGGTCATGGACCTCGACCGGTGGCCCTACCCGAAGCACCCGCTGGTCCCCCTCGCCGAGACGGTGCACGAGCGGATGAGCGTGGAGATCTTCCGCGGCTGCACCCGGGGGTGCCGGTTCTGCCAGGCAGGCATGATCACCCGCCCGGTCAGGGAGCGCAGCATCACCGGCATCGGCGACATGGTCCAGGCAGGATTGCAGGCGACTGGTTTCGAGGAGGTCGGCCTGCTGTCCCTCTCCTCCGCCGACCACAGTGAGATCGGCGCCGTTGCCAAGGGTCTCGCCGACCGGTACGACGGCACGAACACCTCGCTGTCCCTGCCGAGCACCCGGGTCGACGCCTTCAACGTCACCCTCGCCGGGGAGCTGTCGCGTGGCGGTCGTCGGTCGGGACTGACCTTCGCCCCCGAAGGCGGCTCGGAGCGCATCCGCCGCGTTATCAACAAGATGGTCAGCGAAGACGACCTCATCCGTACGGTCACGACGGCGTACGCCCACGGCTGGCGGCAGGTGAAGCTCTACTTCATGTGCGGCCTCCCCACGGAAACCGACGAGGACGTGCTGCAGATCGCCGAGCTCGCCAAGCGGGTCATCGCCGCTGGCAGGCAGGCCGCGGGGCGGGGCGACATCCGCTGCACCGTGTCGATCGGCGGTTTCGTACCCAAGCCGCACACCCCCTTCCAGTGGGCGGGCCAGCTCGACCACGAGGCGACCGACGCGCGCCTTGCCAAGCTGCGCGAGGCGATCAGGTCGGATCGCCGTTACGCCAAGGCCATCGGCTTCCGCTACCACGACGGCAAGCCGGGGATCATCGAAGGCTTGCTGTCCCGCGGCGACCGCAGGGTCGGCCGCGTCATCAAGGCGGTGTGGGCGGAGGGCGGCCGGTTCGACGGGTGGAGTGAGCACTTCTCCTTCGACCGGTGGATGCGCTGTGCTGACGCGGCGTTTGCCGGCGCGCCGGTCGACGTCTCCTGGTACACCACGCGGGAGCGAGAGCACGCCGAGGTACTGCCTTGGGATCACCTCGACGCCGGACTTGACCGCGAGTGGTTGTGGGAGGACTGGCAGGACGCGGTGTCCGAGGTGGAGGTCGACGACTGCCGGTGGACTCCGTGCTACGACTGCGGTGTATGTCCCGGCATGGGTACGGAGATCCAGGTCGGACCGACCGGTCGGCAGCTGCTGCCCCTCACGCCCGTCCGCGCGGGCTGAGCGATGGGGCGTCGCCCCGACCGTCCTCCGCAGCCACCTCCGGTACAGCGGCTGCGGGTGCGCTACGCGAAGCGGGGCCGGCTACGTTTCACCAGCCACCGGGACTTTCAGCGGGCACTCGAGCGAGCACTGCGGCGCGCGGAGCTGCCGGTTGCGTTCTCTCAGGGGTTCTCACCGCACCCGCGGATCTCTTATGCGGGCGCGGCGCCGACCGGCGTGGCCAGCGAGGCCGAGTACGTCGAGATCGCGCTGACCCGCCGCTGTGATCTCGAGGCGGTGCGTACGGCGCTGGGCGCGTCCTTACCGCCTGGGTTGGACGTGCTCGAGGTGGTGGAGGCGAACAGTCCGGACCTGGCGGCACGGCTGCAGGCCTCCGTCTGGCTGGTACGTCTTCCGGGCGTCTCCGCCGATGCGGCTGCCTCGGCCACATCGCGGTTCCTCGCTGCGGACGCCGTGGAGGTAGAGCGGCTCACCCGCCAGGGTCTGCGCCGCATGGACGCCCGGGCTCCCGTCGTCAGCATCGACCTGGTGGGCGACGCGGAGGTCGAGATGGGCTCTGAACGAAGTGAGTGTGCGATACTGCGAGTGGTTGTCCGGCACGTCACACCCGCCGTACGACCCGACGACATCATGACCGGCCTGCACGTCGTGGCCGACCTCGCGCCGCCGTCACCACCCTTGGTGACCCGGCTGGCGCAGGGGCTTCTCGATGAGCAAGCGGGCACTGTCGCCGACCCGCTCACCGCCGATCGGCAGCCCAAGCTGCCGCAGACGGAGAGCCTCGCTAGAGGCTGAGCGGACCAAGTCTTGCGCCGGCGCTGCCATCAGCACCGGCGGTACCGACTACCACGCTCCTGCGCGGCGCGCGTTTCGCGCCCGGGAGCCCAACGGAGAGAAAGTCGCATGCTCGACGACGAGCCCACCCAGACCACCACCGAATCTACCGATACCCCCACCGCGTCCCTGCCTGACTCGGGGCCTGACTCGACGGGAGCGGCGCAAGCCACTCCGCCGAGTCGCCCCCGACAGCGGCGAGCAGCCAAGCGGGCCACGGGGCCGCCCGAGGCGGTTGCCGCGCCCGAGCTAGCTGCCGACTCAGCGGCCGAACCTGCGGCAGCCGGCGGAACTCCTTCGCGCCGGGTGCGCAGCCCGCGAAAGCGGGCCGCCACGTCCTCGCCCGACCAGCCGGCCGAGTCCCCGGCCGTACCAGCCCCGGAAGAGACGTCGTCATCGGCGGCTCTCTCCGAGACGCCGCCTCTTGCCGAGGCGCCAGCGCCGCCTAAGCGGAAGCGAGCGAGCCGGGCGAAGGCACCAGCCGCAGCCGGGGAGCCCTCGACACCCTCGGCCGGCGCGCCGTCCCCGGATGCCGAGTCCCTGCCCGTGGGGGACGCGCCAGTGCCGCCCAAGCGGAAGCGGGCGAGCCGGGCCAAGGCAGCTGCTGTCGTCGAAGCCCCGGTGGTGACCACGGAGCAGGAGTCCCCGTCCGTGGAGGACGCGCCAGTGCCGCCCAAGCGGAAGCGGGTGAGCCGGGCCAAGGCGCCGGCAGCTGACTCGGCTACCGCCGTTGACTCGCCTACCGCAGGGGAACTGCCCGCAGCCACGCTGCTGTTCCAACCTCCTCAGCCGCCCGCCGTCGCCCCACTCGACGCTGTCGAGCCGCCGCCGTCGATCGCTGACCCCGCGCCGGAATCGGCAGACGAGGCGGCTGACGGTGCGGCTGACGGTGCGGCATCCAGTCAACCGGGCGAGGGCGACCACGACGACACCGGGCCGCGGCGCAGGCGGCGGCGCGGTGGCCGCGGCCGACGTGGACGCAAGGAGGGCGACGCCGCTGGAGCCAGTGACATCGCTGGAGCCAGTGACATCGCTGGAGCCAGTGACGCCGTTGACGGTGGGCCGGACTCCCCCTCACCCAGCGCCTCCGACGCCCCAAGTGGCGCCGACCAGTCCGGCCAGTCCCCCCAGCGGGGGCAGGCTCAGCAAGCAGGCGTCGCCGACGACGGACCCGAGGGGGAGTCGTCGGGGAGCCGGCGACGCCGCCGCCGCCGGCGCCGGGGAAGCGGTGGAGGCGGAGAGACCAGTGCCGACAACGGCGATGCGGCGGTGTCGCCAGAGGACCCGCCGAACACTGTCGTGCGCGTCCGCGAGCCGCGTCGCCGCGGTAGTGCAAGTGGCGGCGCAAGTGGCGGGGGTGGCGACGACGAAGTGCAAGGCATCAAGAGTTCGACGCGCCTGGAAGCCAAGCGGCAGCGTCGACGCGACGGGCGTGACCAGGGTCGCCACCGTACGCCGGTCATCTCCGAGTCGGAGTTCCTTGCCCGCCGGGAGTCCGTCGAGCGCATCATGGCCGTGCGTCAGGTGGGGGAGCGTACGCAGATCGCGGTGCTGGAGGACGGCGTACTCGTGGAGCACTACGTCGCTTCGGCTGAGGTGACCACCTCGGCCGGCAACGTCTACCTCGGCAGGGTGCAAAACGTTCTTCCCTCGATGGAGGCGGCGTTCGTCGACATCGGCAGGGGGCGCAACGCGGTGCTCTACGCCGGGGAGGTCAACTTCGACGCGGCCGGGCTCGAAGGTCAGCCGAAGCGGATCGAGTCGGCTCTGAAGTCGGGGCAGCCGGTCGTCGTACAGGTCACCAAGGAACCCATCGGGCACAAGGGCGCACGGCTCACCAGCCAGGTCAGCCTGCCCGGTCGCTTCCTCGTCTACGTGCCGGAGAACTCGATGACCGGCATCAGCCGCAAGCTGCCGGACACCGAGCGCACGCGGCTGAAGTCGGTCCTCAAGAAGGTGCTTCCGGAGAACGCCGGGGTCATCGTGCGGACCGCTGCCGAGGGCGCGAGCGAGGAAGAGCTGTCCCGTGACGTGAGCCGGCTGGCAGCGCAATGGGAGGAGATCGAGCGCAAGGCAGCCACCGCCAGTGCGCCGGAGCTGCTGCACGGCGAGCCGGATCTGACCGTTCGGGTGATTCGTGACGTGTTCAACGAAGATTTCGCCTCTCTTGTCGTGGCGGGAGATCGGGCGTGGGAGACGGTGCAGCCCTACCTCGACCACGTGGCGCCCGATCTGGTGTCTCGGGTTTCGCGGTGGAACAGCGAGGAGGACATCTTCGCTGCGCACCGGGTCGACGAGCAGCTCGCCAAGGCGCTGGACCGCAAGGTGTGGCTGCCCAGTGGCGGCTCGTTGGTCATCGACCGCACCGAGGCCATGGTGGTCGTCGACGTCAACACCGGGAAGTTCACTGGGAAGGGAAGCAACCTGGAGGAGACGGTCACCCGCAACAACCTCGAAGCGGCGGAGGAGGTCGTGCGTCAGCTCCGGCTGCGTGACCTCGGCGGGATCATTGTCATCGACTTCATCGACATGGTCCTGGAAGGCAATCGCGACCTGGTGATGCGCCGGCTCATGGAGTGCCTCGGGCGGGACCGCACGAAGCATCAGGTGGCCGAAGTGACCTCGCTCGGGCTGGTCCAGATGACCCGCAAGCGGGTGGGGCAGGGACTACTCGAAGCGTTCAGCGATACCTGCGAGACGTGTGACGGACGCGGCGTACGCATCACGATGGCCCCGATGCAGCCGCCCACCGAGGGCAATGGCCATCGCGGTTCGCAGCTACCGCCGGTCCGTCGGCCCTTCCCGATGAGGCCGCCGACGCCGGCGCTGTCTGCTGCGCCGCCCGCTCCTCCCCAGCCGGCGGAGGCGGATCCGGCGGACATTCCTGCGGCGGCGGCGGTTGCCGACAAGTCGCCGGTGGTGACTCCGCCGCCCGCGCGGGCGCGCCGTCCCCGCCGGGCATCCCGCGACTCGGGTCCGCCCGCGGTGGAAGCGGTGACGTCCTGAGCGGCCCGACGGCCAGGCCTTCCGCGCCAGCCGGTTTGACCCTCCCGGTGCGTCCTTCGTACCCTTGCACCGGCGTGCCCTCACGGGGCGCCTTTCCGCGTGCGCGCGACAGCGCCGCGACGGCAGACGACAGACAACAAGGCAGGAGCCTGAGGTGTACGCGATCGTGCGCGCTGGCGGCCGGCAGGAGAGGGTCGCGGTCGGCGACGTCTTCGAGCTGGACCGGGTGACCGGCGACCCGGGCACCACCTTCGAGCTGCCGGCGCTGCTGGTCGTCGACGGAGAGACCGTGACCAGTGACGCGGACACGCTGTCCGGTGTGACCGTGACTGCCGAGGTGGTCGCGCACACCAAGGGACGTAAGATCGATCTGCTGAAATACAAGAACAAGACCGGTTACCGCCGCCGCCAAGGGCACCGTCAGCAGCACACCCAGGTCCGCGTGGTGGGCATCGACGGAATCGACGGCGCCGACGGCGCTACCGATACCGCGGCCGAGTAAGTTCGCAACACCGACGAGGCGACGAGGCAGGGAGCAGAGCAGATGGCTCACAAGAAGGGTGCGTCGTCGACCCGCAACGGGCGCGACTCCAACGCCCAGCGGCTTGGCGTCAAGCGCTTCGGCGGCCAGCTGGTCAACGCGGGGGAGATCATCGTGCGGCAACGAGGCACGCACTTCCACCCCGGGTTCAACGTGGGTCGGGGCAAAGACGACACGCTTTTCGCGCTGACTGCCGGCGCCGTCGAGTTCGGCAGTCGCCGAGGTCGCCGAGTCGTCAACATCGTCACCGCCGGATAGCGGGTAGCCGGGGGAAGAGCATCCGGCAAGGAGGCGTCCGTGGCGACGTTCGTGGACCGAGCGTTGTTGCACGTGGCGGCCGGCGATGGGGGCGACGGCTGCGCGTCGGTGCATCGCGAGAAGTTCAAGCCGCTCGGCGGACCGGACGGCGGCAACGGTGGCCGCGGTGGTGACGTCGTCCTCCTCGTCGACGCCGGAGTGACCACACTGCTGGACTATCACCGCCGCCCCCATCGCCGGGCGGACAGCGGTCGACCCGGCCAAGGTGGCCACCGCAGCGGTGCCAACGGAGGCGACCTCGTCCTTCCGGTCCCCGACGGCACCGTGGTCACTGCACCGGACGGAGAGCTGCTCGCCGATCTGGTCGGCCACGGCACCCGACATGTCGTATTCGCAGGGGGCCGTGGCGGTCTCGGCAACGCCGCCCTCGCATCACCCCGAAGGAAGGCGCCAGGCTTCGCGCTGAAGGGCGAGCCGGGGGAGTACGGCGACGTCGTCCTCGAGCTCAAGACGGTCGCCGACGTAGCACTCGTCGGCTTTCCCAGTGCGGGGAAGTCTTCGCTGGTTGCGGCGATGTCGGCGGCCCGTCCGAAGATCGCCGACTACCCCTTCACCACGCTGGTGCCCAACCTCGGAGTGGTCAGCGCAGGCGACACCATCTTCACCGTCGCCGACGTACCCGGCCTCATCCCCGGCGCTAGCAGCGGCCGCGGGTTGGGGCTGGAGTTCCTTCGTCACGTCGAGCGGTGTGCCGTACTCGTGCACGTACTCGACTGCGCCACACCTGAGCCGGGCCGCGACCCGGTGAGCGACCTCGATGTGATCGAGGCGGAGTTGACAGCGTACGGCGGCCTCGGCGAGCGGCCGCGGATCGTCGTCTTGAACAAGGTCGACGTTCCTGAGGCGCGCGACCTCGCCGAACTCGTCACGCCGACCCTCGAGGAGCAAGGACATCGGGTCTACGCCGTCTCTGCCGCCACGCACGAAGGCCTACGCGCCTTGACGTTCGCGATGTCCGGGCTGGTCGACGCGGCCCGCACTGCGGCGGCACCGGCGGAGCCCGCCGTGGCCGTGCTGCGCCCGCGACCGGCCGACGACGCCGGCTTCAGCGTGGAGAGCGAGGGGGAGGGATTCCGCGTACGCGGTGAGCGCCCCGAGCGCTGGGTGCGGCAGACCGACTTCTCCAACGACGAGGCGGTGGGTTACCTCGCTGACCGGCTGGCCCGGTTGGGAGTCGAACGACGGCTGATCGAACTCGGCGCCGAACCGGGCGTCACCGTCCTCATCGGGGGAGACAACGCCGTCGTTTTCGACTGGGAACCCACCCTGGCGGCCGGTGCAGAATCCCCGCTCGGGCGGCGCGGGAGCGACCTTCGCCTCGAGGGCCGCTGAGCCGTTCTCAGCATCGCCGCAGCCGCTGGCCGGCTCCAGGTGGGTGACATGTTGGAAAACACCGGACGCCAGCCCGGGCGAAGTGCTGGGATGTCTCCGGCGTGCGCGGCAAGCAGGGAGGATGCGTGGAGCGGAGATGAAGGCCGAGCAGACAGGGGCGGCCGACGGTGTAGCCCCGATGTGGCACGTGACGCTGACACTTAGCGGCTCCCCGCAGAGCAGTGCGGAAGAGGTGTGCGCCGCCTTGCAGCGGCTGACCCAGGAGCAACCGTTCTTGCTCAGTTGTTGCTACGCGCCTGACCGCGCGGAGCTGCAGTACTGGGAGGAAGCGCGCGAGCTAGAGGACGCTGCCGCACTCGCGCTGCGGCTGTGGGGCGAACACCGCCTTACTGCTGAGCTGCCCCCCTGGCATGTCGTGGGGCTTCAGGTCGTCGATCGCCAGACGTACCACTTGAGTACGGAACGGGGTACAGCCCGCGTACTCGCCCCGCTGGTGCCAGCCGGCCAGCTACGCCGGCTCTGAGGAGCGGGCCGCGCGGCCCGCTCAGCGACCAGCGAGCCAGCCGACCAGCGTCGCAAAGTCCTCCTCGCCCCGCCCATCGCCCTGCGCCTTTGTGGCGGCAACCAGCGCAGCTTCCGTGAGCGAGAGAGCGCGTCTCCCCGCGCGCTCCACCAACTCGAGATCCTTGACCAGCAGGTCGAGGGTGAACGCTGCAGGGCGGTAGCTGTCGCGCTCGAGCATCTCCTTCTTGTAGTGGATCATCCAGCCGAAGGGCCCGCCGGCCAGCGAGGTCAGGGCATCGTTGCGTTCGATGCCCAAGTCGTCGGCCAGCCGCAACGCCTCACCTAGCCCGGCAGCGGTCACGCCGAGGGAGAGGTTGATCACCATCTTCATGGCATTGCCGGAGCCGACCGGCCCGAGGTGACGGATCTTGTCCGGGTCGCCCCACAGCTCGAGCAGCGGTCGTGCATCCGCAACGTCCTCCGGTCGGCCACCGACGAGTACGCCGAGCGTGCCCTGCCGGGCCGGCTCGACCGATCCGGCCACCGGGGCGTCGACGTAGCGCAACCCGTACTGAGTGCACTCTGCAGCCAGCTCCCGCGCAGCACGCGGGCCGATGGTCGTGCAGTCGAGAACCAGGACCTCGCGAGCTGCCCCCGACGCGACCCCACCGTCACCGAAGAGCACGTCGCGGCTCGACTCCGGGCCACCGAGCATCAGGACCACCACCTCAGCAGCCCGCGCCGCCTCAGCGGGAGTAGGCGCCTCCCGCGCTCCGGCGGCGAGGAGTTCGTGGGCCCTGTCCGGGGTGCGGTTCCACACGGTGAGCCGATGCCCGGCCGCCACCACGTGCCGCGCCATGGCGGCACCCATCCGTCCCAGCCCGAGCACGGCGACGTCCACAGCTGCTCCCCCCTGCCAGTCGACTGGCCGGCCACTTGGACCTGTCAACCTAAGCCCGGCCCGAGGCGGCCGCCCGCTAGGCTCCCCGGTGTGATCGTCGCAACCACTCTGCTGGGAACGATCGGGCTGGCCGCGACCGGGCTGGCTGCGACCGGGCTGGCCGCGACCGGGCTGGCGTCCGAGGGCATCGAGTCAGCCGAGCCGGCCGTGCCCCCCTGGCTCATCGGGGTGAGCGTGTTCGCATTCTTGGTGCTGCTTCTCGTGATCACCACCAGGTTCAATCGCGACCGCTGAGCGGGGTCGCGCCGAGCCCGGATCGACTGGGAGCACACGCACTCGCCCCCTAGAGTCGTCGGCTGTGAGCCAGCGGCGGCGCCTCGGCGTTATGGGCGGCACCTTCGATCCCATCCACCACGGTCACCTGGTCGCGGCCAGCGAGGTCGCCGCGCGTTTCGGGCTCGAGGAAGTGCTCTTCGTACCCACGGGAACGCCGTGGCAGAAGTCCCACGCGCGGGTCACCGCCGCTGAGGACCGCTACCTGATGGCCGTCGTGGCGACCGCGTCCAACCCCAGGTTCTCGGTCAGCCGCATCGACGTCGACCGACCGGGCCCCACCTACACGATCGACACCCTGCGCGAGCTGCGTGCTCAGCGCGGAGACGCCGATTTCCACTTCATCACCGGGGCCGACGCCTTGGCGGCCATGCTGTCGTGGCGCAACGCCCGCGACCTGTTCGAGCTTGCCCACTTCGTTGGCGTGACCCGCCCCGGACACCACCTCGCCGACCCTGGCTTTCCCGCCGGCGGGGTGAGCTTGGTGGAGATACCGGCGCTGACCATCTCCTCGACCGACTGCCGCGACCGGGTACGCCGCGGGCTGCCGGTCTGGTACCTCGTCCCCGACGGGGTGGTGCAGTACATCAGCAAGCGGCAGCTCTACCGCGCGGACGACGCGGACAGTGCTGCGGAGTTGCCGCCATGACGGATGGCCCGGAACGGGCCACCGCCTGAGGTTGATCAGAGTCTCCCGCCGTACGACGGTCTGGCGCCCGTTATGTCGGATTGAGCTCGTCGTACGGCGGGAGATGGTGATCAACTAGCGGTCGACCGGGCCTCGGCCCGCCCTGGCCGCGTCGCTTTGGCCGCGGACTGCGGGGCGCGTGAGAGGCTGTACGGGACCGCATCGCCGACGAGAGAACTCTTGCCTGTGACCGCTACGCCGCGAGCTGTCGAGCTCGCCATCGCCGCCGCTGAGGCCGCGGCGGACAAGCAAGCCCTGGACATCGTCGCCTACGACGTCAGCGAGCAGCTCGTCATCACCGACGTGTTCCTGCTCTGTTCGGGAGCCAACGACCGCCAGGTGCGGTCCATCATCGATGCCGTCGAGGACTCACTGCGCAGTCACGGCGCGAAGCCGGTACGCCGCGAGGGTGAGCGTGAGGGCCGATGGGTGCTGCTCGACTACCTCGATGTGGTGGTACACGTCCAGCACGTCGAGGAGCGCATCTACTACTCCCTCGAGCGGCTGTGGAAGGACTGCCCGCTCGTGCCGCTTCCGCTGCCGACGCCGGACCGGCGGGATCAGGACGCCATGGACGAGGTCGCCGGCTGACGCGGGAGGTCAGCGACGTCAGGAGTCCGGGTAGACTTGCCGCCGCCCAGAGGGCATCCGGGGCTATAGCTCAGTTGGTAGAGCACTTGCTCGGCAGGCAAGGGGTCCGGGGTTCGAGTCCCCGTAGCTCCACCGGAGAACCGCCAGTCAGCGCGGGCGCCACCGCCGCCGCACGATCCGCCTTCGGCGCGCGACAGGGACGAGGGTCAGGGACAGAGGCACGCCGTCGGCTCAGTCTCACCCACGGGTCGCGACCGCCCAGCAGGTCAGAAGGGCCAGCCGCGCAGCTCGCCCGGGTCGACACCACGGCGGCGCAGGACCCGGCCGTCCAGTCCCCACACCCGTCCGGACGGCACCATAGCCAGGATGATCATAGGCACGTACTCATGCGGCTGTTCGAACATCCAGCGGTTGCTGCTCGCGTACATGAGCGCGAGGAACAGCGAGAGGCCCAGCCCCACGAGGGCGGCCCCGCGGGAGGCCAGTCCCACGACGAGCAGCGCGCCGACGACGAGTTCGGTCAGCGTGATGCCCCAGCCGAAGAAGCCCCAGTTGTCGAGCATCAGGTCGGCTACCGGGCGCATGGCAGGAATGCGCGTGCCGGCAATGCCCCCCGCCTCGTTCTCGAACACCTCGAAGCGCAGGATGAAGCGGGCCGCCTCGCGGTCGATGAGGTTGGCCACGTAGGGCCCCACCTGCACCTGCGAGAAGCCGAACAACTTCGCCAGACCGTTGAGCAGCAATACCAGCCCCATGAAGACGCGTAGCGCGGCAAGCCCCTTGCCAAGGGTGCGGGCGCCCGGCAGGACGTCGTCCCCGGCTGCAGTGGGACGGGCGGCGCCTGTCTCGGTTGTCATCACGGCCTCCTCAAGCCTCCGGACGCGACCGGGGAGGTCGCGGCGAGCGCATGCACGGCCCCGCTCCTACATCCCGCGGCCCGGGACCGGTGTCCACAATCGAGCGGTCACCTCGGTGACCGTGTCGTACCGCCAGGCTTGCGGCGGACCTCCCGGTACCCGATGCTACAGAGCGGGAAAGGAGCCCGCACGTGATGACACCACGCACCGCGCTCGGCCCGTCGGCGGCTCCGCGGATCGACCTGGTCGACGCGCGCTCGGCCCCGCTGCTCGCCCGGCCGTACTTTGCGGCGGGCGATCCGGGGCCCATCGTGGCGTCGCTCGCGCAGGTGCCCGAGCTGCTCGGGCCCACGCTGCCCTTCCTGGGCAGCGTGCTCGGCCCGTCGTGGATCTCGCTGCGCGACAAGGAGATCGTGATCCTGCGAACCTCGGCCGTCATGGGCTGTCGCTACTGCACCGAGGCGCACACTGTCGTCGGGCTCGACGCCGGCCTGACCCTCGATGAGGTCCGAGCGCTGCGCGGTGAGCTGCCGCTGGAGGACGCCTTCTCCGACGCCGGCGAGCGCGCGCTGGTGAACTGGTGCGACGCCGTGGCCCAGGGCGTCGAGGCCGACATCGAGCAGGCGCGACCACGGCTCGGGGGCAGTGACGCCCAGGTGGTCGAGCTGACCCTGCTCGTCGCCACCACTGTGATGCTCAACCGCTACGCCACCGCGCTCGGGCTGCCGACCTCGCGCGACGTCCGCGAGCGCCTCGTGCGTGAGGGCCTGTGACCGCGCCCGAACAGGCGCTGGCGGACGGCATCCTCGGCCGGCGGCTTTGGCTCTACAGCAACTATCACTGCAATCTGGTGTGTACCTACTGCCTCACCGAGTCGGGGCCGAAGGTCGCCCGCCGGGAACTGGATCCCGCGACGATGATCAACCTTGCTCGGGAGGCGAGGGAGCTCGGTTTCACCGGGGTCGGCGTGACCGGTGGAGAGCCCTTCCTCGTCCCCGACATGCCGGAGCTGCTCGTCGAGTTGTCCCGTGTGCTGTCGGTGCTCGTCCTCACCAACGGCACGCTGTTCCAGCGCGCGCTTTTCGAGCGCATGGCGCCGTTGTCCGACGCCGATGTGACGCTGCAGGTTTCCCTCGACCACCCGGAGCCCGAGGTCAACGACCTCATGCGGGGACCGGAGAACTTCCGCAAGGTGGTGGAGGCTGTGCCCGCGCTGTTGCAGCGGGGCATCCGGGTGCGCATAGCGACGACGCTCGAGGAGGAGAACGCCGAGGACATGACCCGGCTGTGCGCGCTGCACCGAAGGCTAGGGGTAGGCGATGACGACCACGTGGTCCGGCCGGTCATCCGTCGAGGGCGCGCCGAGACCGAGGAGATGGGCGTCGTCGCGCGCTACCTCGATCTGGAGCCGGAGCTGACGGTCACCGCCGACGGCGCCTTCTGGTCGCCGTTCGCACCGACGGTCACCCGCGGGGTTCTCGACACCGACTTGCTCCTCACACGCACGGTGCAGCCCCTGCAGCGGCCGCTCGACGCGATGCTCGCGGTGGTGGGAGCCCGGCCAGAGGGCGCGGACAGCACCCTCAACATCCGTTGAGCGTGACGCCTCGCGCACCCGGTCGGGTGCCCTCGCCCCCTGCTCACCCACACCGCATCCGACCTGCGGAACGCTCGACTGTTGCGGACCGTCATGTATGTCCGCGGCCGCTACGCTTATGCTCGGCAGGCAAGGGGTCCGGGGTTCGAGTCCCGTAGCTCCACCGGAGAAGCCACCGCCCAGCGATCCGGAAGTCGGCCGCGGCCGACGTGGAGGGCGAATGCGCAACCAGGTGGGGCTCGTGGCCTACGCCGACCGGTTCGGTGGCTCGCTGGAGAGTCTCGACCGGCTGCTGCGCGGGCCGCTGGCGGGGCTGTTCGGATCCGTTCACCTGCTGCCTTTCTTCACTCCGTACGACGGGGCGGACGCCGGCTTCGACCCGGAGGATCACACCCGAGTCGACCCGCGGCTCGGAACCTGGGACGACGTACGCCGGATCGGAGCGGCGCAGGAGACGGTGGTCGACGTCATCGTCAACCACGTATCCACCCAGTCGCCGGAGTTCACCGACTGGGTGCAGCGCGGGGACGCATCGCCGTACGCCGGCATGTTCCTCACGCTGTCCACCGTCTTCCCGACGGGAGCGACCGAAGAGCAGTTGCTGCGGATCTACCGTCCCCGCCCGGGTTTGCCGTTCACCCCCGTGACGCTGCGGGACGGCAGCCGCCGACTGCTATGGACTACGTTCACGAGCCGTCAGGCCGACCTCGACGTCCGCCACGACCAGACACGGCGCTATCTGGGGCGGGTCATCGAGCGGTTGGCCGACAGTGGAGTGGCGATGTTGCGCCTCGATGCCGTCGGCTACGCCGTGAAGACGCCGGGCACCAGTTGCTTCATGACGCCGGAGACTTTTGCCTTCATCGACGAGATCACCGCGATGGCGCGCGCGCGCGGCGTCGACGTCCTCGTCGAAGTGCACTCCCACTACCAGCGTCAAGTCGAGATCGGGCGCCGTGTCGACCGGGTTTACGACTTCGCGGTGCCACCATTGATCTTGCACGCGCTGTTCGCTGGAGACAGCACGCCGCTGCGGCGATGGCTCGACGTACGTCCGCACAACGCGGTCACGGTGCTGGACACGCATGACGGCATCGGCGTCGTGGACGTGGGCGCCGACGCCAGCGACCCCGAGCTGGCGGGTCTTCTCGATGCGGAGCAGCTCGATGCACTGGTCGAGCGGATCCACGCCAACAGCGGTGGCACCAGCCGATGCGCCACCGGGTCTGCTGCTTCCAACGTCGACCTGTACCAAGTCAACTGCACCTACTACGACGCCCTCGGCCGCGACGACCGGCGCTACCTGCTCGCCCGGCTGCTGCAGTTCTTCCTGCCTGGCATCCCGCAGGTTTACTACGTCGGCCTGTTCGCCGGATCGAACGACATGGCGCTGCTCGAGCGCACCAGCGTCGGCCGCGACGTCAACCGCCACTACTACAGCGACGCCGAGATCGAAGCGGGCCTGCAACGTCCGGTCGTGCGGGCACTGCTGCGCCTCATCCGTTTCCGCAACACCCACCCCGCCTTCGACGGCGACTTCTCCTGCCCGACGACGGACGCGGCCAGCGAGCACGTGCTGCAGTTGCGATGGCGCGCCGGTACCGAAGAGGCGCGACTGGCGGCCGACCTGCACACCGCGAGCTACACACTGACGTTCACGACCGCCGAGGGCGAGCTGACCGTCGCTGATGTCGCGGACCTTCCGGCGGCGTACGACGGCACTGCGGTGACCGCCGCCGCAGGGCAGGCGGCGAGGAGTGGGGACGGATGAAGGCAGTCATCTCGACGCTCGCCTTTGTCATCGTCACCGCGGTGCTCTGGCCGGCGAGCTGCGTGAGTAGCTCCCAAGGAGCGCGCTGTGCACCGTTCTGGGGGACGCCACTCCTGCCCTCGCCCATGGGCGAGCTGCTGGCGCTCATGCTCGGGTTGGCCGCTGGCGTCTTCGTGGCGGCCTTTACCGTTCGCCGCCACTGACGTCGCTTGCGCCGCTGACGCCGCGGACGCGGCTAGCGGCGGGGAGCCGACCGGTCGGCTCAGCTGACGGCGGCGGCCATCCGGCGCACCGCTTCCTTGAGCAGCGCGGGGGAGGTGCCCATGTTCAGCCGGGCGAAGCCGGCGCCCGGTCCGCCGAAGGTCGGCCCCGGACTGAGCGCCACCCGACCGCGCTCCAGGAAACGGGCGGCGGGGTCGTCGCCGAGGCGGAGCGCAGTGCAGTCGAGCCAGGCCAGGTAGCCCGCCTGCGGCGGCAGGTAGCCGACGGCGGGCAGCTGCGCGGCGAGCAGGTCCGCGAGCAGCCGGCGGTTCTCGTCCAGCCGGCGCAGCAGCCCGTCGAGCCACTGGCCACCTTCACGGAACGCGGCGACTGCCGCGAGCACTCCGAGATGGCCGCAGCGGTACGGCGTCTCCTCCGGCAGGGCGGCCAGCTGCGCCCGCATGGCGGCCGAGCCGGCCACCGCCACCGCACACTTGAGTCCAGCGACGTTCCAGGCCTTGGACGCGGACGCGAGGGTGACCCCGCGCTCGGCGGCAGCGCCGCCCAGGGCGACGTACGGCGTGTGCGTCGCCCCGGGCAGCGTCATCGGGGCATGGATCTCGTCGGAGAGCACCGTGACGTCGTACCGCTCGGCCAGCTCCACCAGGGCCACGAGCTCACTCCGGTTCGGCACCGAGCCGGTCGGGTTGTGCGGGTTGCAGAGCAGGTGGGCCCGCGCTCCCGCCGCGAACGCTGCTTCCACACCGCCGAGGTCGAGCGACCAGTGGTCGCCCCGGCGCTCCAGTGGCACCTCGACCAGGAGACGGCCCACGTCTTCCACCACGGAGAAGAACGGCGGGTACACCGGCGGGTTGATCACCACCGCGTCACCCGGGCGGGTAACCAGCCGCAGGAGGTCGGCCACGGCGGACATCACGTCAGGGAACGCGAAGACCCCGGCCGGGTCGAGCTCCCACCCGTAGCGGTTCGCCGCGTAGCCGGCGAAGGCTCCGGCCAGCTCACCGACCTCGGCATAGCCGCAGTCACCGCAGTCGAGCGCAGCCCCGACCGTCGCGGTGATCGGTTCCGCCAAGGGAAAGTCCATCTCGGCCACCCACGCCGGGAGCACCTCCGACGGGTACGTCCGCCACTTCACGCTGCGTCGGCGGCGGAGCTGGTCGAGATCGACATCGTCGAACACGTCGAGGGGCACGTCGGTGAACTGCTGATGCGTCGTCGTCACGGCGGCACGGTACGCGGTACGCGGCTGTGGCTCGTGCCGCTGTTCTCGACGCCGGCACGGCCTTCGCTGGGGGCTGCTGCTCAAGGGGGAAGCAGAAGCTGCCGAAAGCCGCGAGGTGACCTGTGACGATGCCGCCGAGGAGATGGCGGAGGGAGAGCGGCCGGTCGGTGTGGGTCTGCTGCACGCTGCCGTCGCCCTCGCCGTGGGTTTCGCCGTCCTGACAGTCGTCGACCTGCTCACCGTCTCCGGGATCCGCGGCCTTGTCCTCGGGCTGTCGTCACTGGTCGCGTCACTGCTGCTAGCCGGGCTGAGTCTGTGGTTGGGGCGGTCGGGTATCCCCCGGCTCGCCGTACGTCACCGGGTGGCGAGCGGGATCGTGCTCTTGGTCACGGTGGCCTCGGTCGCCCACCTGGTAGTCGCGGCGCAGCCGTGGCACCTGGGCAGCGTCATGCTCGCGGCTGTCGGAGTCGGTGCTGCTCTGCTGTCGCGCCAGTGGTACGTCGGCACCCTCTGCGGCGTGTGGGGGGTATGGGCCGCTGGCGCAGTCGTCGCGGCCGCAACCGGAACCCGAACAGGGCTCGGGTGGTACTCCGTCCTCGGCGTGGTTGCCGCAACGGTCTTCGGCGTCCTGCTGGCAGAGAGTCGCCGCCATGATGCGGCCCGGCTGGACGAGGCCCGCCGGGCGGCACGATCCTCAGCGGTCGACGATCTCACTGGCCTGGCGAACCGCCGCGGTTTGTCCATGGTCGGCAGCCGCATTCTCGAGTCAGCGCGCCGCCGTGGAGACGCCGTGCACTGCGTCATGGTCGACGTCCACGAGGGGATCGAGGAGCGTCGGCGCACCGACGACCTCAGTGCAGCGCGCGATGTACGACGCGAAGCGCCGCTCGGCGGACGCCTGCGCGTGCCCATCCCGGGCCGTCCCGGTCACTCCGCCGTCCATCTGAGCGGTCAGGGTGCCGGTCCCCTGGGCATCGGGCAGCCGACCGCAGAGGAAGTGCTCGTCGTGGTCGCCGACGCCCTGCGGGCGCTGACCCGCGCCACCGACGTCGTCGCGCGTTGGGGAGATGGTGAGTTCTGCATCGTCGGGCCCGGTGTCGGCGCTGACCCGCTGGTGGCCGAATCGCGGTTGCGGGAGCGGTTGCGGGCCGACCCCACGGTGGGAGTGCGGCAGGGGCCGTTGCGCGTCAGCGCCGGCGGTGCGGTGCTGGCGCCGTGGGATGCCGGCACGCTGGACACGCTGCTGGAGACGGCAGAGGAGGAGATGTACGCCCGCCGCGTCCGCCGCCACGACCCCGGCAGCAATATCAAGCCGACCGCCGCTCCCGGTTCAATATCCGAGTTGCCGCGGCACGACTGAGCTACCCTCTCCCCATGCGAACCGGACTACTCCTTCCCGGGCCGCGCTGACCAGCACCTGCTGTCAGCGTGGCCGACCCCTCCTGTGCGAGGGGTCTTTGCATGTCCGGCCGGCCCGCCGCACCGGCACCGAGTGGCCAGCGGCCAGCGACCAGCGGCCGGTGACACAAGACCCGAGGGGAGACCGCAGATGACCAGCCAGCCGGCGCAGCAGGCGCCCCCCGCCGCCACCGAGACCTACGACGTGCGGGCGGTGCAGGACAAGTGGCTGGCCGTGTGGGACCGGCTCGACCCGTTCCGGGCCCCCGCGGCAGCTAGCTCGACAGCGCCCGCTGGGTCAGCTCAGCGCTACGTGCTGGACATGTTTCCCTACCCGTCGGGTGACCTGCACATAGGACACGCTGAGGCGTTCGCCATCGGGGACGTCGTGGCCCGCTACGCCTTTCTGCGTGGTCACGACGTGCTGCATCCCATCGGCTGGGACGCCTTCGGCCTGCCGGCGGAGAACGCCGCCATCCGGCGCAACGCTCATCCTGCGGACTGGACCTACGCCAACATCGCTACCCAGGCGGCGTCGTTCCACCGTTACGCGGTGTCCGTCGACTGGTCTCGTCGGCTCAACACGTGCGATCCGGCGTACTACAAGTGGACGCAGTGGCTGTTCCTGCAGTTGTACGAGCGCGGGCTGGCCTACCGCAAGGCCTCACCGGTCAACTGGTGCCCCGACGACCAGACGGTACTGGCCAACGAGCAGGTAGTCGCCGGCGCCTGCGAACGCTGCGGCGCCCGGGTCACCAAGCGCGAGCTGACGCAGTGGTACTTCCGCATCACCGACTACGCCGACCGGCTGATCGACGACATGGCGCAGCTGGAGGGCCGCTGGCCGGACCGGGTGCTGCTGATGCAGCGCAACTGGATCGGCCGTTCGACGGGTGCGTACGTCGATTTCGCGGTCGAGGGCCGCGCGGAGCCGGTTACCGTGTACACCACCCGGCCGGACACGCTGTTCGGGGCGACGTTCTTCGTAGTCGCCGCCGACTCCGCGCTGGCCGACGAGTTGTGCGACGAGAAGCACCGCGCAGCGTTCTCGGCGTATGTCGAGCAGGTGCGCACTCTGACCGACATGGACCGGCTGTCCACCGAGCGGGAGAAGACCGGCGTCTTCCTGGGCCGGCACGCCGTCAACCCGGTCAACGGCGAGCGGATCCCCGTCTGGGCTGCCGACTACGTCCTCGCCGACTACGGCACCGGGGCCATCATGGCGGTCCCCGCGCACGATCAGCGTGACCTGGACTTCGCCCGCCGCTTCGGACTGCCGGTGCGGGTCGCCATCGATACCGGCGAGGACGACCCGGCTGTCACCGGTGTCGCCACGGCGCACGACGGAAT
>Ga0136624_1000238_pt1 | contig 19560 bp, 18 predicted proteins | sample AntDrymUQ4692206_2_FD_104802 | JGI IMG/M metagenome (GOLD analysis project Ga0136624, IMG submission 104802) | Polar desert sand microbial communities from Dry Valleys, Antarctica - metaG UQ469 (22.06) | ecosystem: Environmental > Terrestrial > Soil > Desert | place: Antarctica: Dry Valley... | reverse complement strand
TTCGACCTCATTCTCCTCGAAAGAAAGGTCGTCCACGAAGACGACGAAACGGAGGCCCCGCTCCCGCACCGCGTCGAGAACCATCGGAAGCTCCCCGAGGTCTTCTTTGGCGACTTCGATGAGGCGGAGTCCGTCCTCCGCCATCTCGTTCGAGACGGCTTTCACCGTGGAGGATTTCCCGGTTCCGGGAAGTCCGTAAAGGAGGGCGTGGTGGGCGGGGAGCCCTTTCAAAAAACGCCGGGTATTCGCGACGATCGGGGTTCGCTCCCTCTCGTAGCCGATGAGGTTTCGGAGCGAGACGGGATCGGGGTGCGCGACGGGTTTGAGCGCGCCTTTGTCCCACCGGAAGGCGCGGAAACGCCCGAAGCGGCCCGCTCCGTGGCGTCGGAAATGCTCGACGAGAGGCTCGGCGCACTCGCCCCAGTCGTCGGTGGAAGCGAGGATGCTCGCGATGGCGCACCTCGGGGAGCCGTCGTTGCATCGTCCGGGGTCGCGCCACGGAACCCACATCCCGCCGAGGCTCGGGACGGCCCTTTCGACCATCTCGAAGAGGGTCACGGAGTCGAGGTCGAAGAGGAGTTTCAAAGATCGAAGATCCCTTCTCGCCTGTTCCATGAGGACGGGCGGGACTTCGTCCTTCTCCGCGTAAAGGCTGAAAGGGTTTTCGCTGTCGAGGATCTCCGACACCATCCGCGACTGCCACGCATCCGGCAAAAGCGGCTCGGTCTCGACGGCGAGCTCCTCCCATAGCCGGGCGAGGAGTTCCGCGACCTTCCCCTCCTCCGGCCTCTCGTCGGAGACGAGGTACAAAATGCCGAGCATCCCCCGAGCCGAGGGGGCGTCGAGGGAACTCCGCATCACGGCGAGGCCGCGCTGTCGGAGCAAAAGCCTGTTTATCTCCTCTTTCCTCATCCGGGCAGACACTTTAGCAAAGTCGCTCCGCCTTTGGCTCCGCTCCGGTTATTGGTTACGGGTTGTTGGTTATTGGCAAGAACTAAAAACCAATAACCAACAACCAATAACGGCGAGCGACGCTCGCCTCACGTATATATGTCCCGGCGACGGAAAACGACGATGGCGAGAAGCGCGAAGAGGACGGCGACACCGGAGACGCCGAAGAAGTTCGCCCAGTCAATGCCGTCGGTGATGGCCGCCCCGTAATAATAGAAAACCGAGAAGTCCCGATAAACTTCGAGATCCGCCGAGACCCGCCCGAGCGTGTCCGCGAGATACATCGCGAGGAGAACGAACCCGGGGACGGCTATCGCCAATGCCCGCCGATGAAAGATGGCCGAGCAAAGGAGGGCGAGTCCGCCGAAGAACATCGAGAGCGGCCACAAATTCAAAACACCTTCGACGCTCGCGGCGAAATCGAGTTCGACATCCATGAGAATCGCCGACCCGTACATGAGTCCGCCCATTATGGCGACGATGAAGAGGAGCGAGACCGCCGTGGCGAAGAAGCTCCCGACGACGAGTTGCCAGCGTGGGATGGGGTTTCCGAGGAGGACGTCAATGGTGCCGCGCTCCTCGGCCCCGGCGATGGCGGACGAGAGCGCGAGTATCGGGAAGAAGGCGATGGCGAGTGGGATGAGGTTGAAAATCTGGCCGTAGAGGAAGCCCTCGATGGTTCCGAAGTCCGAGATCCCGAAAGCGTCCATAAGCTCCGGCGGATACGCGGACATTATTTGCTCCATCCGTTCGGGGTCGCCGAACGAAAGATACGAAGCCACGATCGCCGCCGCATACGCCCCCAAAACCCCGCCCCATATAAGGACGCTCTTTATTTGAAGGCGCATCATATACGCCGCGAGCGTCCCGAAAGTCCCGGTCGTCTCACGGAGTGCGATCCCCTCGCTCATCTCTCCTCCTTCCCGTTCGCTTTGCCGTAGTACGTGAGGAAAATTTCCTCCAGACTCGGCCTTTCGTATTCCATGTTCACGAGCTTGTGTTCGCTCGCGAGCTTCACCATCCGATCCGGTTCCGAATGGAGCGTGAAGGAAAGCTCGTCCCCCTCAGCCTCGAAATCCTCGACGCCGGAGAGGGTACGGAACGGGCGGGGATCCACACTCTCGCCAAACGTGAGCCGCACGTGCCGGAACGCTTTGTCAATGAGGCTCCCCGTCGGCTCCACATCCACGAGTTCCCCGCCACGGATGATCCCCACCCGGTCGCAAACCCGCTCCACTTCCGAAAGCACGTGCGACGAGAAGAAAACAGTCCGCCCTTCCTCCTTCACCTCGGCCACGATCTTCAAAAACTCTTCTTGAACGAGCGGGTCGAGGCCGCCCGTCGGCTCGTCCAAAATCAAAAGCGGCGGATGGTGGAACATCGCCTGAACGAGGCCGATCTTTTGTTTGTTCCCCCGCGACAATTTCCGCATCGGCCGCTTCATCTCCGCCCCGAGCCTCTCGGCAAGCTCATGAGCATAACTCATGTCCCTCACGCCGCGGAGCTTCGCGAAGAGCCGAAGGAGGCCCTCCCCGGTCATTTTGTCTTCGAGGGCGAACTCTCCGGGAAGGTTTCCGACGTTCGCCCGGATTCGAACACTCTCCCTCTTCGTGTCGAGGCCGAATATCTCGGCGGCTCCGCCCGTCGGGCGCATGAAGCCGAGGAGAACCCTTATGGTCGTTGTTTTTCCGGCGCCGTTCGGGCCGAGGAAACCGAAGACTTCGCCTTGCTCGACGGTGAGATCCACATCCTTTATTCCGCGACTCTTTCCGTACGCCTTCGAGAGTTTGCTCGTTTCTATGACCGCGCTCATCTCTCTTCCTCTCTCGATTTTTCCCACCTCTCGATGAGGCCGGGCATTTCGCGCTCCAAATGAGAATAAATGCTGCGTATCTCTTCGAGGTCGAGCTTCGATTCGGGGCTGCTTCCGTCCATGATCTCGAGTCCGCGCTCGGCTATTTTCCTGAACGCGGCGTATGCGCCGATTTGCTGGTGCATGAGTTCCGCCCAGTTCGTGCGGGTCTGGAAATAGTCCCTTCTTTCGCCCGGCTTCGTCTTCCGCTCCACTATGCCCATTTGGATCAAACTCCGAGTCGCCGAACTGATCGAACCCCGACTCGCAGCCAATTCCCCAGCCAACTCCTCAGCCGTGACCATCGGCGGATCGGCGACGAGCAAAGCCCCGAGCACACGCCCCTGCATCTTCGGCATCCCGAAACCGCCCCAATATACCGCCAACTCCTCGACGTAATTCTTCCGCTCCTCATCCATAAAACTCCTCGACAAAATCCGGGGGCTCTTTTTCTCGATCCCAGCTTACTTCATAGTTTCAATAATTTCAATAATTTTTGAAAGAAATGAAATTAAGGAGAGAGGCTATTTTCGGGTGTGTGGTTTCGGGGTGTTTCGGGTTGACCGGGTTGACTATCCGCCGAAGAGGCGGGAGAAGAAGCCGCGTCCTTTGAGGACTTTCAGTTCGGCTTCGAGGCGTGTGCGTTCTTCGGAGAGTTCGGATTTCTCTCCGACGAGTTTGGTGTGTTCCTCGGAGAGGCGGGTGCGTTCGGCTTCGAGTTTTTGCTTCTCCTCCTCGAGGGTGGAGATCGTTTTTTCTTGGAGTTCGCGCTGGAATTCGATGAGGTTGAGGCGTTCGATCTCCGTCCACAGACGGTCTATCTCGGTTCTCGCCGCGTCTCTCTCGCTCCGGATCTCCTCCATCTGGCGGTTCCGCTCCTCCAGGCGCGTCTTATAATCCTGCCCTTGTTGCAAAAGCCGCTCATACCGCTCGAAAGGAACGGCGGGAAGCCGGGACGAAGAAGATGAATCGGGGGCTTCGTCGCCGATGACTTCGCCTTCGAAGACCTCGTCGGAGGAAATGTCTCCGGCGAGTTCCATGACATCGGCGAGGGCGAAAGAATATTCGCTATCGCCGTTCGATTCGGCGGAGAGGCGGCCATCGGCGACCATTCTGCGTACGTCGGCGGGCGAAGCGTCGAGGATCGCCGCCGCGCCGTTCAGTCCGATCCGCTCCTCCCGAGAGTCCATGTGGGGCATTTTATAGCAATCAGCTTGCCAGCGTCTCAGCTTGCCAGCTTTTCGCCCGCGAGCCGCACGCTCGACTTCCACGCCGCGATCTCACGGTCAGCGCCACGCTCCGAAACACGGCTTCGCGCAGTATTTTCACCCTCCACCGTATTTAGCCGACGGCTGAAAACTAAGCGCGAAACACCTCGCCGTCGCGGACTTCGACGGGAACCTCCGGCAAAGGCTCGGGAGCCGGCCCCGCCGTCACCTCCGCGCCGTTGGCGGGGTCGAACATCGAGCCGTGGCACGGGCAGGCGAGCGAGCCATCCTGAAACGCGACGGCGCATTGCGCGTGCGTGCATACCGCCGAATACGCGACGAAAACCCCCTCTTCGAGGTGGACGAGAACCGCCGGCTCCCCACCGTCCTCGAAGTCGAGAGCCTCCCCCGGAGCCACGTCCGACTCGGCGGCGATGGACTCCCCATCCGAGGCTTCCTCCGGGGCCGCCTCTTCTTCGGGAGCCGCTTCTTCGGGGGCTTCGGAAGAGCCGTTGCCGCCTCCGCATGCGACGACGAATGCGCTCGCCGCGCCCATCGTCGCTCCGAGGCGGATGAACCTTCCGCGTGAAACTCCTTGTGCCACGATTCTCCTTTCGATGCGAACGCATATATCGTCGCATGGTGTCCGGGGTATCCATACCGAGTCCGACCGATCACTTCCCCGTTCGCCGAGAACCGAACTCGGGCGCGGAACTATATAGTGGCCGGACTCCGTATCACTTTATATACGCAAACCGGGCCGCCGCAGTTGTTAAGATCACCGCCAGCGAATCCGAGGGCTTTCGAGAGGAGCTCATGAACGCGATGGTGTGGGTGCGGGTCATAGTCGGCGCGGTCTGGCTGAACGCCGGACTCGAAAAACTTCTCAACCCCTCGTTCCCCCGCCAGTTCGCCGACATCCTCGCCGCCGGAGGATTCGTGTCGCAAGCCCCGCCTTTCTTCCAGACTTTCATGATAAACAACGTCATCCCGAACGCCGGGGCCGTCGCGCAGTTCGTCCGGGCCGCCGAACTCATGATCGGCCTCGCCCTCATCCTCGGACTGCTCACGAACTTCGCCGCCCTCGGGAGCATAATCCTGAGCGCCATGATCCTCTTTTCACAAGGCGGAGTCCGATTCGGCACGGGCCTCGGAACGCCCGAGTTCCTGAACATAAATTTGCTGACGGCGCTCCTCTCGATCACCATCCTCTTTTCTGCGGCGGCGAAATACTCCTCCGCCGATGTGAACCTCGTCCGCCGAAGCCCCGCGCTCTCGCTTTTATTGACGAACCGGAGATCGGGCGGCGGAAGCCGGGGGAGGCGGGGAGGGAGCCGGAGGCACTGACTGAGGAGTTCACAAAGGTTTCGGCCCACCTCACCAGCGAGGCTCCGTCCGAGAACCCCGGCTCGTCCGGGACGTTTTTCCTGAAGCCCGAAACCCGAAGTCTCGATACTCCCGCAACTCGCTGTGAGCCTATGGACGAGGCCGCGCCGACCCGTTTTCGAGAAATCCGGCGAGAAGTCCTTTCCCCATACGACCGAGGCGCCGCAGTCGAGGCACCGTCTTCGATGGCTCCGGCGCGGCCTCGCTCCGGAGCCCGCTACAAATTCTTGAAATATCTGGCTATCGGAAGGTGGACGTACCCGGCCTTCTCGTACACGCGCCGCGCCGCGGCATGTCCGGAGTCGCCCCCCGTCTCGACCATCGCCACCGTCATCCCGGCGTCTTTGAGACGGTCGAGCGCGAACTCGGTGAGAGCCGTTCCGACGCCGCCCCCCTGAAAATCCGGGTCAACGGCGAGCATGGAGATCTCACCCATATTCTTCTCGTGACTGTCAAGCTCGACCGCCACGAAGCCGACCGGAGCCCCATCCGCCTCGGCGACCCACACCCGCATCTTTTGGCAGACCTCCTCCACAGCCCGCCGCTGACCTTCTCGCCAGTCCGGATGCTGCCTCCTGAAAATCTCCGAACCCATCGCCTTCTCAAGCGACGCGAAGCCCGGCTCCCACGCCCGAAGCGAAAAACCGACGATCGCCTCGGCATCCCGACTCTCGAACAGCCGAATACGCGCCTCCATCAACTCCTCCTCCACTCGTCGCGCAATACGCCCATTAAAACCATGTCCACGTACCGTCCGTCGAGCCACGTATGCTCTCGTAAACGACCTTCCTCGATGAAGCCGCACGATTTATACGCCCGGATCCCCCGCTCGTTTTCCGAATGCACTTCGAGCCACATCCGCCGGAAATTCCGAAGCCGGAACGCATAGTCGAGGAGGAGCCTCACCGCGTCGCGCCCATATCCATGCCCCCAGAATTCCTTGTCCCCGATGAAAATGCCGAGTTCGCACGTTCGGGAGGTCTCATCTATTTCGAAGAGACCGCAAAACCCGACGAGCTTCCCGTCCGCCTCGATGGCGAAGTTCGTTTTTGAGGGATCCGGCTTGTCCGCATCCACGTCGAAGAACTTCTCGACTTCCTTGAGCGTCTTCGGCGTTGGGGGATCCCCGCCGCCCGCAAGCTCCACCTCGATGTCGTTGAAGAAAGACAAGAATCGCGGAAGGTCGTCGCGGAAAATCGGGCGCAGCGCAACTTTCTCACCGAGAAGCATCGCCGACTAAAACCCGAAGCCTCTCACAAAAACGCCGGAACGAGTTCGCCCCGGACGAGATCCGAATAATGCTCCCTCTCGCGCACGACGGACCACCGCTCCCCGCGCACCATCACCTCGGCGGGCTTGAGCCGCGAATTGTAGTTCGACGCCATCGAGAATCCATACGCCCCCGCGTTCATCACCGCGAGGACATCCCCCTCGCGGGCGTCGGGAAGCTCCCGGTCGCGGGCGAGATAGTCCCCGCTCTCGCACACCGGGCCGACGAGGTCGGCGCTTTCGAGCGAGCCGTTCGGGCCGACGGCCTCGACTTCGTGGTGGGCATCGTACAGGCTCGGGCGGAGGAGGTCGTTCATCCCCGCGTCCGCGACGAGGAAGCTCTTCCCGCCGCTCTTCTTCCGGTATATGACGCTCGTCAAAAGGACTCCCGCGCCGCCCGCGATGTACCGCCCCATCTCGCATATGATCTTCGTTTTCGTCGCTTCGAGCGTCGGGCGGATGGCATCCACGAGTTCCTTCGGCGAGAAGATCTCCTCGTCTTTGTACTTTATTCCGAGGCCGCCGCCGATGTTGAAATATTGGATGTCGAAGCCCCGCGAACGAAGCTCATCCACGAGAGCCGCGCTCTTTTCGACCGACTCTTTATACGGTTCGGGCTTCGTTATTTGGCTCCCGATATGTTGATGGACCCCGATGAGATCCACACACCGATACCCCTTTATCCGCTCCGCGAGAGCCAATGCCTCCTCGACCGCCACCCCGAATTTGCTCCCGCCATGCCCCGTCGAAATATGCTTGTGCGTCTCCGGCTCCACATCCGGGTTTATCCGAAGCGCGACCCGCGCCCGCTTCCCGTAAACATTCGCCATCCGTTCGAGATGCTCGAGTTCCGCCGCCGACTCGACGTTGAAAAGAAGGATCCTCTCCCCGAGACCCGCCATGAGTTCACTCTCCGTCTTCCCGACCCCGGCGAAGACGACTTTTTTCGGATCAAAGCCCGCGCGCATCGCCCGATAAAGCTCCCCCCCGGAGACGATATCCACCCCCGCCCCGAAAGAGGCGAGCGCCCGAAGGACGGCGAGGTTTCCATTCGCTTTGGCGGCGAAACAGACCATATGGTCGAGGCCGTCGAACGCCTCGTCGAGTTCGCGGTACGATCGGTAAAGAGCGGCGTGGCTGTACACATAAGCCGGGGTTCCCGCGCTGTTCGCAATGTCGGCGAGGGGAACGTCCTCGCAGTGGAGAACGTCCCCCTCGCGGTGGAACTCATCCAAAATGCGCCTCCCTTTCCTTCGTGTTTCCCTCGATTTCCTTATACCCTTAAATTTCGCGCATCATGCTAATATTTCCGCTTCCGTCAAGCTGTCTGACAAGGGGAATATACTCCGTGCGAAAACCTCCCGCGACCCTAACCTTGAACCCCATACTCGAACGCCAGGGAGCATACCCGCTCCTCCGCCTCGACGAACGCCGCGAAGAACTGAAAAACAAGGGCGCCCGACTCTTCGACTTCGGAGCCGGAGACCCGAGGGAGCCGACGGATATAAAAATACGGGAAGCCCTCGAAAACTCCGTCCCCGAAGTCAGCCAATATCCGACCGCCACCGGAAAGCGCGAACTCCGCGAAGCCTTCGCCGGATGGATGCGCCGCCGCCACGAAGTCTCCCTCGACCCGGCGACCGAGATCATGCCCGCGGGCGGCTCGAAGGAAGCCATCTTCCACGCCCCGCTCGCCTTCCTCCACCACACCCACGAACGGCGCGGCGTCGCATACGGAACCCCCGGATACCCGGTATACGAGCGCGGAACCATCTTCGCGGGCGGAGAACCGACGCCCGTGAAACTCACCCGCGAGGGCGGCTTCCTCCTCCCCCTCGAGAAAATAGACCCGGAGAAAACGCGCATCCTCTGGCTGAATTATCCGCACAATCCGACCGGGGCGAGGGCGGCGCTCTCGTATCTCGAAGAAGTCGCCCAGTTTTGCCGCGAGCACGACATCCTCCTCTTCTCCGACGAATGCTATAACGAAATTTACGAGGGAGTCCCGCCGCCCTCCATCCTCGAAGTCACGAAGGAACGCACGCTCGCGTTTTGTTCGCTCTCGAAGCGGAGCGGCATGACCGGATACCGCTCGGCGATGATGGCCGGAGACGAGGAACTCATCTCCGCCTTGAAAAAACTCCGTCCCTCCATCGGCGCGGCGACACCATCGTTCATACAAAACGCCGCCGTCGCCGCGTGGGAAGACGACGGCCATGTCCGGGAGAGGAACCGCGTCTTCTCGGAGAAACGTGCGCTCTTCGAGGCGTTTTTCGAGCGTGCGAATCTCGACTTCGGCCGGACGGGGGCGAGCTTTTATCTGTGGGTCGCCGTCCCGGATGGCGACGACGAAAAATACGCGCTCCGGCTCATGGACGAGGGGATCGTGGTGGCTCCGGGGAGTGCGTTCGGGAAAGGCGGAGAAGGCTTTGTCCGGGTCGCGCTCGTGCCTTCGGTGGAGGAGTGCCGGGAGGCTGTTTCGCGGTGGGGGAAGCTCTTTCTCTGATTCAGCCGTCTGCGGGAGCCGGGACTCCGATGGCTCGCGACGCTTTCAAGGTTCGGGTGCCTCTGTATTCTTCGGAATCCAGCAAATGTCCGTCGCCGGAGACGATCCAGCTCGCCCCCGCGGGGACGGCGCATTCGAGAACCCGGTTGTCGTCCGGGTCTTCTTCGACCACCTCCAACTTCAGCGAAGGCTCCACGACCGAAGCATCCCCGAGGACATCGGAGACGAAGCTCTCGATCTCGACCTCTGTGAAACCGAGCTTGGGATAATGCAATGCTCGCCGAAGCTCCGCGATCAAAGCCGGAGAGGTCGCAAGCCTCAAACTCCCCTCCCGGCAACGGAGATATATCCTTCGCCCACTCCCCCGCCACCCGAACGCCGAAATAAGGACACTGGCGTCGAGGACTACGGTTTCCGGCGCCCACCGAATGGCTTCCTCAACCTCTGGGCGAGTATCCCCCGCTCCTCGAACCTACGCGGGATCCCATCCGCCAAAGCGTCGAAGTCCTCGTCTTTCGGCTCAAGGATCAAATAGTCGCCCGCCGAAATCCCGTACCCTTTGTCGTATATTGCTCCACGATTCCTTACCTCCTTACGAAAACGACACTACGCCATCTCGTCCAGCGGGTTCGCGGAGACCCATGCCTCCATCCTGATAAACTGGCACACGATGTCTCACATGCCGGAGGGAAAACCGTGGAAAACCTGAGAAACGCCATCGAAGCCGCCTTCGACGACCGCGAACTTCTGAAAGACGACGAGCATCGAACAGCCGTCCTCGACACCATCGAAGCCCTCGACAAAGGAAAACTCCGAGTCGCCGAGGAGAAAAACGGCGAGTGGGAATCGAACGCATGGGTGATGAAGGCGATTAATTTGTACTTCGGCGTGGCCGAGATGGAGACCGTCCACTCCGGGCCGTTCGAGTACCACGACAAAATCCCCACGAAGAAGAATTTGGCCGAAGCCGGAGTGCGGGTCGTCCCCCCCGGCACCGTCCGGTACGGCTCTTTCGTGGAACCCGGTGTCGTCGTGATGCCGGGGTATGTGAACATCGGGGCGCGCGTCGGGAGCGGCACGATGGTGGACACGTGGGCGACGGTGGGCTCCGGGGCGCAGATCGGGAGGAATGTGCATCTCGCCGGAGGGGTCGGCATCGGCGGCGTTCTCGAGCCGCCGGGCGCGATGCCCGTCGTCATCGAGGACGGCGCGTTCGTCGGGTCGCGGGCCATCGTCGTCGAAGGCGTGCATGTGGAGAAGGAGGCCGTCCTCGGGGCGAACGTGGTTCTCACAAGCTCGACTCAAATCATTGACGTGACCGGGAGCGAGGAAGTCGTCCATAAAGGACGTGTCCCGGCGCGTTCGGTGGTTGTGGCGGGGACGCGGACGCGGGAGTTCCCGGCGGGGAATTACCAGCTTCAGACCGCGCTCATCATCGGGAAACGGCGCGAATCCACGGATCAAAAAACCTCGCTCAACGACGCCCTCCGCGAGTTCGGGGTGAGCGTTTGACGCCGCGTCCGGGCGAAGAGATGCGCGCTCCGCGCGGGAGGCGGGGAGAAGCCTTTCGGGGAGAAGCCTTTCGGGGCACGCGATTCGTCGCACGCATGTCCGCGACTCGCGTGTCCGGCGTATGCGCCGAAGGCGGGCGGGCTTCGAAATGAAGCACAAACTCACCGACGACCTCCTCTGGCTCCTTGAACGAAAGAGTGTCACGGGCGACGAGAAGGCTCTTTGCGACGACCTCGAAGCGAGGATCGGAGAATCGCCCGGCTGGAAGGTCGAGCGTGTCTCGAACAATCTCGCCATCCGGCGCGAAAACCCCGACCCGTCCCGACCGAAGGTCGCCTTCGCCGGACACCTCGACACCGTGCCGGAGCCGGAGAAGGAGCTTCCCGTCCGCGTCGAGGGCGAGCGGATTTACGGGCGTGGCGCGTCGGATATGAAGGCCGGGGACGCGGTGATGCTCGCCCTCCTCGAAGGCTTCGGGTGGGACGCCTCGTGGGCGGAGCCTCTTTTCGTTTTCTATGAGCGCGAAGAAGGGCCGCACCTCGAGAACGGCCTCGAAATGGTGTTCGAGGAAATTCCGTGGGTTCTCGAGGCCGAACTCGCGCTCGTTCCGGAGCCGACATATGGCGCGCTCGAGGTCGGGTGCATCGGGACGGCGCAAGTCGAGGTCGTGTTCCGTGGGAAGGCTTCGCATTCGGCGCGTCCCTGGCAGGGCGAGAATGCGATGACGAAGGCCGGAGAGTTTTTGGGAAAGCTCCATGAACACGAAGCCGAAGAAGTCATCGTGGACGGACTCTCGTTTTATGAGGTCGTCGTTCCGACGATGGCCCGGTCGGGGAGCGCGAAGAATGTCGTGCCGGATTCCTTGTGGATGAATGTGAATCATCGGTTCGCGCCGGGGCGGGGGATCGAGCACGTGGAAAACGTATTCGATGGGCTTCTCGAAGGCGGCGCATCTTTCTCCGTCGTGGATTTCGCGCCGAGCGGGGATGTGGATCTCAGCCATCCCCTCCTCGAGAAACTCCTCGAAACCGGGATCGAAGTCCGTCCGAAACAGGCGTGGACGGATGTGGCGCGCTTCGCCGAGCGTGGCGTGGCGGCGGTGAACCTCGGGCCGGGGCTTTCGTCCCAGGCGCATCAAGACGAGGAATACGCGGAGACATCCCTCCTCGAAGAGAGCTTCGAGACTTTGAGAGGGTTTCTTTCGTAGCCGGTTTTTAGTTTTTGCCAACAACCAACAACGGGCGCGAAGCGCCCTCCGGTTGCCGCCGCTCCGCTCCGGGATTAACATAGGCGCAAACAACGGGAGAAGGGAAACCCCCGGAACACATGTCCGAAGAAAGCCAGGCGACGACCCCCGGTGACGGCCCGATTAATATTGTCGTCATCCCGCACTCGCACTGGGACCGCGAATGGTACGCGACATTCGAGGAGTTCCGCTTTTATCTCGTGCGCTTCATGGACGAGCTTTTGGAACTCCTCGAAGACGACGAAGGCTTCCGCTCCTTTCTCCTCGACGGACAGGTTTCCCTCCTCGACGACTATCTCGAAGTGCGGCCGGAGAAGCGCGAGGATTTGCAGCGACTCGTCAGAGAAGGTCGGCTCGAGATCGGGCCGTGGTACGTCCAGCCCGACGAGTTTTTGATCTCCGCCGAATCCCTCGTCCGGAACCTCCTCCTCGGCGACCGCGCAGCCCGCCCCTTCGGCGCCATCATGAAACAAGGATACGTCCCCGACACTTTCGGCCACGTGAGTCAACTGCCGCAAATACTTCGCGGCTTCGACATAGGCACGTTTTATACGATGCGCGGCCTCGCCGAGGACATCGAGGAGTTCGGCACGGAATTCTGGTGGGAAGCCCCCGACGGCTCGAAAGTGATGGCTCATTTTCTGTCCGAGACGTATTCGAACGCGGCGGTTCTCGGGAGCGACCCGGCGAAGATATCCTTCCGGCACGACCGCATCTCCGAGCCGAGCAGTTATTTCGTGAGCTATGATTCCCTCTTCGAGCTTCGGGACAATCTGGCGAAGCGGGCATCGAACGGGACGATATTGTTTCTCAATGGATCGGACCACGTAACGGTCCAGCCGCTCTTCTCGAAGTACGTCTTCGACCTGAATCAAAGAATGAAAGACCGCCTCTTCAACGGGAAGCTCGGCGACTTCGAACGCCTCGCTTTGGAAGGAAACCCGGAATTGAATACGTACCGGGGCGAGCTTCGATGGGCGAGGTATCAGCCGATTTTGAAGGGCGTGTATTCGTCGCGGATGTATTTGAAGCAAGAAAACGAGCGCACGCAGCAACTTCTCGAAGGGATGGCCGAAAGGGCGGCGGCGGTCGTGTACGCGCTCGGTGGGCGAGACTATTCGCCGTTCCTCCGCCATGCGTGGAAGGAGCTTGTGAAGAACCACGCGCACGACTCCATCGGGGGATGTTCGGCGGACGCGGTCCATCGGCAAATGGTGGGACGGTACGACACCGCGAGGCAGATCGGGCAGAAAGTCGTGGACGAGTCGCTCGACTATCTCTCCTCGCTCGTCGCCCCGGACCCGGAGCCGGGCATGGTTCCGCTCGTCGTTTTCAATCCGAGCCCGTGGGAGCGCGGAGGCTCCGTGAGGGTGGATGTGTCTCTGGAAACCGACGTGCCGCTCAAAAGGCGCATCTTCGATTGGATCGGCCAAAAAGAACTCGACATCGAGAACTCGCGCCTCCTCGCCCCCGACGGGACGGAAATTCCTTTCAACGTGAGGGGGAAACAACTCCACATCGAGGATGCACTTTATCGGCGGAAGTCGGTGAGGCGAGCGACCATCCAATTCCTCGCCGAGGAGATACCGCCGCTCGGATACAAAGTCTTCCGGCTCGTCGAGTCGGACGGCGGCGAACGCATGCGCCTCGCCGAGCCTCCGTGGGAGGCGACCCTCGAGAACGAACGCCTCCGGGTGAGCGTCGAGGGGGATATGACGCTTTCGGTTTTCGACAAGGAGTCGGGGCGGGTTTATTCCGGCCTCAATCTTTTCGTGGACGAGGGGGATGCGGGGGACACGTATAATTTCTCGCCGCCGGAGGTCGGGAGGAGTGTGCTTTCCTCGGGCGAGGATTGGGACATCGAAGCCGGGGACGACCCGAGGGTTCTCATGCTCCGGGGGAATTTGCGTCTCCCGAAGGGGCTTTCGGAGGATCGCCGCTCCCGCTCGGAGGAGACGACGCGGTGTCCGGTGAACGTGCGAGTCCGCCTCGCGCCCGGCTCGCGGCGGGTCGAAATAACGACCGAATTCTACAACCGCGCCCGCGACCACCGTCTTCGGGTCGCCTTCCCGAGCGGGTTCGGGAGCGTCGGGGAGTCCGTCGCCGAAACCGCGTTCGGGACGGTTCGCCGCTCGACGACTCCGATGGAGAGCGCGGGATGGCGCGAGACGGATAATGTCCTCTTCGCGCAAAGGCGCTTCGTGTGCGTCGAGGACGGGGAGGGACACGGACTCGCCGTTTTGAACAAAGGGCTTCCCGAGTATGAGGCGACTCCGGAGGGCATCATAAACCTCACGCTTCTTCGGTCGGTGGGGTGGCTTTCGAGGAGCGACCTTTCGACTCGGCGGGGGCATGCGGGGCCGCCGCTTCCGACTCCGGAGGCGCAATGTTCGGGGCGGCATGTTTTCGAGTATGCGGTCGTTCCGTATTCGGGTGGGGTCGAGGGGGCGGATATGTTTCGGGAGGCGGAGGAATATTGGCTCCCGCTCGAGGCGTGGGATGTTCAAAGGGGGAATGAGGCGAAGGAGAAGTCGCCGAGGGGTGCGCCGGGGTTCTTTCTCGAAGTCGGGGGGGAGAACGTCGTCATAAGCTCGCTCAAGAAATCCACGGATCGGGAGGCCATCACTATTCGGGTTTTCAATTCGTCGGAGAGGGAGACGACGGCGACTTTGAATTTCGGGATACCCGTTTCGGCGGCTTATCGGACGAATTTGAATGAGGAGATCGTCGAGGAGATCGCACCCCGAGGACACCGCCTCGAACTTCCCCTCGGCGGCTCGTCCATCGAGACGGTTCTCGTGAAGCTCCACCGCCCGGAGAGATGGGCGGAGAGAATACGAAGGTCCTCGCCGGGTACATAAGCCGGACGAGTGGAAAAAGGGAGAGGCCGGATATCCCCGGTCGGAAGGAGGGAATGATGAGAGAAAAGGCGTATGGACGACGGAGGGGCGTGGCTCGGAGGCGGATGAGCCGGGGGAGTTTCTTGCGGCTCGGCGGGGCTTCGGCGGCGGGGGCGGCTCTTCTCGGTGGTTCGGGGTGCGGGGGCGGGGATTCCGGCGGGGCGACGGAACTCACGTTTTCGTTGTTTCCGGATCCCACGGGGACCGTTCAAGAACTCGTGGATCGGTTCAATGAGGAGCATGAAGGGGAGATCGTCGTTACGTTTCGGGAGATGCCCGCCGATTCCGGGCAGCATTTCGATCAAGTACGGACGGAATTCCAGTCCGGGCAATCGGAGATAGACGTGATCGGGGGCGATGTCATATGGCCCGCGCAGTTCGCGGCGAATGGCTGGATCCTCGACCTCTCCGACCGCTTCGACGACGCGGACTCCTTCCTCGAAGCCCCCATCGAGGCGAATTCCTTCGAGGGCGGAATATACGGCGTGCCGTGGTACACCGACGTGGGGTTCCTTTATTACCGCCAAGATCTCCTCGACGAAGCCCCAACGACATACGACGAAATGAAGGAGATGGCGCGTCAAGTCATGGACGAGGAAGGACTCGAGTTCGGGTATCTTTTTCAGGGGGCGGACTATGAAGGCGGGGTCGTGAACGGCCTCGAATTCATATGGAACGCGGGTGGGGACGTCCTCGAAGGGGATGAAGTCGTCATAGACAGTCCGGAGGCTGTGCGGGGTCTCGAACTCGAACGGTCGATGATCTCCGACGGCATCTCCCCGCAAGGCGTGAGCCAATACATGGAGCAGGAATCGGCGTCGCTCTTCCTTCAGGGGGACTCGGTTTTCATGCGGAACGTGCCGAGGATGTACGCCCTCGCCTCGGATCCGGAGGAGTCGAACATTGACCCCGGGCAAATAGGCATCGCCGCGCTCCCGGTCGCCGAGGAGGGCATCGAGCCGTCGAGTTCCACGGGCGGATGGAACATGTTCATAAACGCGAACACCGAAGACCCGGACGCCGCGTGGGAGTTCATCCAATTCATGACCGCCCCCGAACAACAAAAATTCCGGGCCCTCGAAGGAGCCGTCCTCCCCACCCGCTCCGCGCTCTACGAAGACGAGGAAGTCCTCGACGGACTCGCTATCGCCCGCCTCGGACAAGAAGCCATAGAAAGCGCGAGGCCGCGCCCCATAAACCCGTTTTACTCGGACATGTCGCTCGCGATGGGGAGCGCGTTCAGCGAATCATTGAACGGTGAAGCCCCGCCGGAGGAAATCCTCGCCACGCTTCGGGAGGATTTGCAGGAAATCGTGGATCAAGCGTGAGGTCGCTTCGCTTTGGTCGCTTCGCTCCCGGTTATTGGTTTGTGGTTGTTGGTTATTGGCAAAAATTAAGAGCCGATGACCGGAGCGGGAGATGGGTAGTGGAGAAAAACATAGAGACGAAGCTCCCATTACCGAAGCTCTGTCGAGTCCGTCGGACGGGAAGGCGAAGGCGTCGGGGAAGCGAGTCGGAGGTTACCCGGCTCCCGGCTCCCCACCTCCCACTCCCGGCTTTTCCGATTCTTCCGGCTTCGTCCTCACCCTCGCCCGGAGGAAGTCTATGGAGACTTTCACCACCGCCAGAGCCGGGACGGCGAAGAGGATGCCGACCAGCCCGGCGAGCTGCCCGCCGCCTATCACGGCGAAGAGGACGATTATCGGGTGTACTTGAACCGCCCTCCCCTGAATCCGCGGTGTGAGGAGGTTTCCTTCGAGTTGCTGGATGGCGATGTACACGATGACCGTAAGGACGGCGGTCGTCGGCGAAGTGAAGATGAGCGCGATCACGACCGCCGGTATGCCTCCGAGGAAGGCTCCGAGGTATGGGATGATCGCCGTCAATGAAACCCATGCGCCGAGGATGAGGAAATACGGCACCCCGAGAAGATAAAGCGCGAAGCCCGAAAGAACTCCTTGAATCACGACGATGAACAATAATCCGCCGAGGTACCTCGAAAGAGAGAGTCCGAAGGAGTCCCAAAGGCCGCTCGCGTCGCGGCGGTATCGGGCGGGGACTATTTTGAGGTATGCGGCCTTCGCCTTCCGCACGTCCACGAGGAGGTATACGGCGACGAAGAGGATGCCGAAAAGGGCGATGCCGACGCTGAACGCGCTCGACACAATCCCGAAGAGGCCGCGGATGGTTCGCTCGACGAGTTCTTGCGTCCGCTCCAAAAGGTCGTTGACGAGGTTCGAGGCGAAGTTGTCGGGGATGACGACGGGGAGGTCGGTGTTCTCGAAGAAGCCGCTCACGCCCATTATGAGATCGTTGGCGCTATTTATGATCTCCGGCGTTATTAAATCGAAGTTGGAAAGCTGGCGGATGAGGAGCGGTATGAGGACGACGAACGCGAGGACGACCGCCCCGAGGAGCGCGAGCACGGTTATGGGGATGGCGAGTCCGCGGGGGATTATCCGCGACATCGCCCCGACGGGGTACGAGAGGATGAGCGCGAGCGTGACCCCTCCGAAGGCGACGGTCGGGATGATCGGGGCCGCGTAAAGAAGGAGCGCGAGAAGAACCGCCCCGACGATCCCAAATACGAGCGCGGCCCGACGCGAAACGTATATCGGGGTGGGATCCCCCTTCGGTACATACGGCCTCCGCCCCGAAACCCTCGCGCCGCGCCGCCTCTTCGAGTCCTTCTCCTTCATGACCGTATTTTAAGCCCGCGAAGAACACAACGCCCGAGGCGCGGACTGCTATCCTAAACGCACCTTCCGTGAGGGAGGAAAAGGGAGGAAAAGACGAGGCTCGACATGAAAGGAATGCCTATGTATTTACGGAAGTCTTTGTTCATCGTATCCGCCATGCTCGTGTTCACGCTCGCCGCATGCGGCGAGACCACCGAGCAAGAAGAGGCTCCGGAAGAAGGGCAGACTTCCGCCGAGCAAAGCATGGCGGAGGAGTCGGCCATGATGGAGGAGACGACGATGGCGACGGAGGAGACCGGGGGAACCGTCGGCGCGGGCGAGGTGACGGTCGGGGGCTTCACCGTCGAGAGTCCCGGCGTCCCCGCGAGGGACATCCCCGAGGTCGCCGCGAGCCAGGCTGCCGTGGACGAGTATCTCGGGCAGGTTCGTCCCGTCATAGACGAAACCGCGAGCGACATCTCCGGCCTCGTTGACCCCGAAGTCGAACTGGGCGACGACGGCTCCATCTCCATAGACCCGAACTTCTCCTCCCTCGACGAAGCCCGCCAGAGCGTCGAAGACGGAGCGACCGAGCTTCAAGAATTAGACGCCCCCGAAGAACTCCAGCCCATAAACGACCGCCTCGTCGAAGCATACGAAGAAGCTCTCCCCGCTTACCAAAACATCGCCGAAGCCGCCGAGGGTGGCGACGTCGAAGGTTTCGCCACCGCCACACAAGAAAGCCTCCCGCAAATTCAGGCTTTCAACACCGAAGTCAACGCCATCATCGAAGACCTCGAACAAGCGGGCGGCTGAGGGCGAGCGGCAAACCTTCGGCCCGCCGCGCACGCTTCACTTGTCAGCCAATCGGCAAAAAACAAAAAGCTGAAATGCGTGAGTTCCATGAGGAATGATCCTCATGGAACTCACTGTCAGGCTTCGGGAAATACTTTCCGGACGAGAGGCGGCGATGTCGGGTGAAGCTCGTCCGAAGGCGGTTCGCTCCCGGCTCGCCGCGCATGCTTCACGAACCGCTTCATACCCCCCGAACCAGCCGGAAGAAAACCTCGTCGAACGACGGATATATGAGGTCGGCGGAACGAACGTCGGCGTCGCGGAGAACCTCGAAGACCTTCGGCAATGCGACGTCGGCGTTCTCCACGACGAGGCGGGTGCGGCTCGCGGCGTTCTCGCCGACCTCCTCTTTGACCTCCACGACGCGGCCGACGACTTCGAGGGCGGCGAGATGCTCGCCCACGTGTCCGGGGTCGCCGCCGAGGGTGAGCTCGATCATCTCCCCCCCGAACGCTTTTCTCCGAAGCTCCTCCGGCGTCCCGGCCGCGATGATGCGTCCGTTGTGGAGAAGCCCGACGCGGTCGCACAACTCGGCCTCGCCGAGATATTGCGTCGTCACGAAAATAGTGCGCCCCATCCCGCTGAGGAGCCGGAACTCGTCCCAGAATTTCCGGCGCAAAATCGGGTCGAGGTTCGCGGTCGGCTCGTCCACGAATATGAGCTTCGGCTCATGCACGATGGCCGCCGCGAGTTGGAGACGTCGCTTCATTCCGCCCGAGAGGCGCGACGCGGTCTTCTTCCGATCCTCCCACAACTCCACAAACTTGAGGACTTCGCGTATCCTTTGCCGCCTCCGCCCGAGTTTGAGTCCGTAAAGTCCGGCGGTGAAGTTCATGTTTTTCCTGACGGAGAGTTCATCGTAGAGGACGAAACTTTGCGGCATGAAGCTCATGAGGCGGCGGTCGGCGGCGTCGAAGCGGAATGGATCGCGCCCGAACACCGAAACCTCGCCCTTCGTCGGTTTGAGGTAGCCCGTCAAGGTTCGCATGAGCGTGGACTTCCCGGCCCCCGAAGGGCCGACGAGGCCGAATATTTCCCCCTCCGAAACCTCGATGTCCACGCCCCGAAGTATGCTTTTCCCCCCGAAACTCTTCATCAGCCCCTTCGCCTCGACGACCGCCATTTCTACGCGGCTCCCTTCCGACCCATGAGGAGGCGGGCGGCGACGAGGCACACGAGGAAGTACACGGCGAGTCC
>Ga0136624_1000237_pt1 | contig 19569 bp, 23 predicted proteins | sample AntDrymUQ4692206_2_FD_104802 | JGI IMG/M metagenome (GOLD analysis project Ga0136624, IMG submission 104802) | Polar desert sand microbial communities from Dry Valleys, Antarctica - metaG UQ469 (22.06) | ecosystem: Environmental > Terrestrial > Soil > Desert | place: Antarctica: Dry Valley... | reverse complement strand
CGCGATAGATGTTGCCGCCACCCACCACGACTGCCACCTCGACCCCGCGCTCGGTCACCGCCTTCACCTGTTCGGCGATCGCCCTGATGCGGTCCGGATCCGCGCCGTACTCCAGGTCGCCCATGAGGGCCTCGCCGGAGAGCTTTAGGAGGATGCGGCCGAACTTGGCCGTCTCCTCGGGCATCTAGCGCGCCCGTCCGCAAGCTCGCGCGGTTTCGACGGCCCCTGGACGCGCCCCGCCCGAGCTTACGACCGGGCGCACTACTCCCCGATCTGGAAGCGCGCGAAGCGCCGCACGATCACGTTCTCGCCGGTCCCGGCCGACAGGGCGGCACGCATCTCCTCGATCGTGCGACCGTCGTGCTTGTCGGCGTTCACATGGCGCTGACTGAGCAGGACGTTCTCCTCGAGCCACTTGCGCATGCGGCCCTCGGCGATCTTCTGCTGGACCTGCTCGGGCTTTCCCTCCTCGCCGGCCTGCTCGGCGAACACGCGCATCTCGGCTTCGCGCACGTCGTCGGGCACGTCGTCCTCGGCTACGTATAGCGGCGCCGCGGCGGCCACGTGGGCAGCCACCTCGCGGGCGAAGTCCGCGAAGTCGTCGTTGCGCGCCACGAAGTCGGTCTCGCAGTCGACCTCCACGAGGGCGCCGACCTTGGCGTTGTGGTGCACGTAGCTGGTGACGACTCCCTCGCCCGCCGCGCGCTCTCCGCGCTTCGCGGCCCTGGCCTGGCCCTTGACCCGCAGCAGCTCGATGGCCTTGTCCATGTCACCCCCGGCCTCCTGCAGGGCGCCCTTGCAGTCCATCATCCCCGCGCCGGTGCGCTCCCGGAGCTCCTTGACGTCCTTGGCGCTGACCTCACCGCTCACGACGTGCCCTCGTCGGGGTCGAAGGTGCGCTGCTCCGTGCCCGTGGCCGCCGTGGCGGGCTGCTGTCGGGGCACAGTGGGGGCCGGCGTCGAGGGCTGCTGCTCAGGCGTGGCCTGCCCGGCGGCCTCCTGGGCCTCGCGCGCGGCCTGCTCCTCGGCCGCGCGGCGCGCGGCCGCCTCGGCCTCGCGCCGAGCCTGCTCCTCCGCCTCCCTGCGCGCGGCCTCCTCAGCTTCGCGCCGGGCGGCCTCCTCCTCGTCGCGGAAGCGCTGGTGCTCGGCGCCCACCACGCCGGCGATCGCCTCGACCACGAGCTTGCACGAGCGGATCGCGTCGTCGTTTCCCGGGATCACGTAGCTGACCGGATCGGGGTCGCAGTTGGTGTCGACCAGCGCGATGATCGGGATGTTCAGGCGCTGGGCCTCCCGGACGGCGATCGTCTCGGTCTTCATGTCCACGACGAACATCGCGTCGGGCGGGCGCTGCATGTCGCGCACGCCACCGAGGTTGAACTCGAGCTTGTCGCGCTCCTTCACCGCGGCGATCCGCTCGCGGGTCGGCAGCAGCTCGAGCGTGCCACTCTCGGTCCAGTCGGTCAGCTCGTGCAGGCGCTTGATGCGCTTCGAGACGGTCTGGAAGTTCGTCAGCAGGCCGCCCAGCCAGCGCTGGTGCACGTAGGGCATGCCGGCGGCGGTCGCGGCCTCGGCGATCGTGTCGCGCGCCTGCTTCTTGGTGCCGACGAACAGCACCGTGCCGCCGCGGCTGCCGACCGCGGAGGCGAACTCCTGCGCGCGGTTGAGCAGGCGCTCGGTCTTCTGCAGGTCGATGATGTGGATCCCGCTGCGCTCGCCGAAGATGAACCGGCGCATCTTCGGGTTCCAGCGGCGCGTCTGGTGGCCGAAATGCACGCCGGCCTCCAGCAGCTCCTTGAGTGTGACCTCAGCCAACTGAGTTGCTCCCTTGCATGTAGGTAGATCTCCCGTCGCCGGCCGCTGCGCGGACCCGAGGCTCTAGGGCGAGCCTCGGGCAGGGTCGCGCCGGCCCGGCGAGGGTTCGGTTTGCGCTCGCGCAAGCATAGTCTCCGTGCGCAAGATGTCGGTTGGTCGGGCGTTGTCAACCGAGCGGGCCGGCCTCCCTTCCCCTACCTCCGGTGGTTCGGTCCGCGGTGCAAGGAACGCGGGGCGGCTACGACGGCCGCCCCCGTTCCGTTCCGGGCCCAGACACGAAACGAGGCGACTCAGAGGTCGCCTCGTCTCTCACTCGCCTCCGTCTGGCCCTTCGGAGGCTTGCTCCCACCTCGCTGCATCGAGTGCTCGACGCAGGTCGGTGGGTGGTTTGGACTCGCAGTCAAACGATCCCCCCGTGATCGGATGACTAAACCCGAGACGCGCGGCGTGCAAGAACTGGCGCGTTAGCCCAAGCCGGCGGCCCGCGGCGCGGCCCCCGTAGCGCGGATCGCCGCACACGGGGAGGTCGATCGCGGCGAGGTGGGCGCGGATCTGGTGGGTGCGCCCCGTCTCCAGCCGCACGGTCAGCAGGGCGGTGCGCGGCAGCGTCTCGAGCACGTCGAAGTGGGTGACCGCGTCGCGCGGGGCGTCCGTCTCGGTCGACACGACGGTCCGCCGCGTGCGGTCGCGCCCGAGCGGCGCGTCGATCGTGGCGCTGCGCGCGCCCGGCCGCCCGCTGACCAGCGTCAGGTACTCCCGACGCACCCTTCGTCCGCGCATGGCCTTCGCCAGGGCCACGTACGCGGGCTCTGACTTCGCCACCACGAGCAGCCCGGACGTGTCGCGGTCGAGGCGGTGCACGATTCCCGCCCGCTCGGGATCGGGGCCGCCGGCCGCCCGGCCCGCCAGCGCCTGCGCGAGCGTGCCGTGCCGGCGTCCGGCGCCAGGATGGACCACCACGCCCGGCGGCTTGTCGATCACCATCAGGTGCTCGTCCTCGAAGACGACGCCGAACTCGACATCGGCCGCCCCGGCCGGCTCCTCGGGCTCGCGCTGCGGCGCAACCTCCACCAGCTCGCCGGGCGACAGGCGGTGGGACTTCGGGCGCTCGCGCCCGGCCACCGTCACGCGGCCGCGCTCGATCAGCCGTTGCGCCCCCGAGCGAGTCGCCGCCCCCCCGCGGGCGACGAGCGCCGCGTCGAGGCGCATCCCCGCCTCGCTATCCGTGGCCTGGAACCGCATCCGGCTTCCTGGCCTCCGCCACGTAGAGCAGCGTGGCCACGCCGAGCACGATCGCCGCGTCGGCGACGTTGAAGGCCGGCCACGCCACCGGGTCGATGAAGTCGATCACCGCCCCCTCGCGAGCGCGGTCGATCAGGTTGCCGAGCGCCCCGCCGAGCAGCATCCCGACGGGCAGCCACAGCAGCGGCCGGGCCGCGTTCGCCGTGAAGTAGACGGCCAGCAGCACGAGCGCCGCGGCGATCAGGGCGCCGACCAGCGTCTCCTGGCCCTCCAGGAAGCCGAAGGCCACTCCGCGGTTGCGCGTGTTCGTGAGGTCTAGCCCCAAGAAGACGTTGACGCTGTCCCCCCGGTCGATCGCCGCGACGACGAGCAGCTTGGTCGCCTGGTCGAGGGCGATCACGAGTGCGGTGGCCGTGAGCGCCCGCGCCCAGCCGGCGCGACGCGACACGCTCAGCCTCGTATCGCGCCGGACACGAGCCCGCCCACGATCAACAGGACGATCGTGCCCACCATCGGGCTGAGGTCGAGCGCCCCGGGACCGATCTTCACCATCGGCAGGAAGCGCCGGAAGAGGCCGAGGTATGGGTTGACGACATCGCCGACGAATCCGAGGAACGCGCTCAGATAGCGGTTGTAGGGCATGCGCGGGACAAACGAGACGATCACCTGCACGAAGATCAGGACGACGAAGACGACGACCAGCGTGTCGACGTAGTCGGCGACGTCCTCGCGGCCGAGGGCGGCGAGCAGGGTCACTTCACGGCCTCCGCCACCACCAGGTCCACGGCCGCGGCGAGCGTCCCCGCCAGGCCGCGCTCCTCGAGCACGCCGAGCCCCTTCTCGGTCAGGCCCCCGGGTGTCGCGACGCGCCGCCGCAACCCCGCGGCATCGAGGTCGTTCGCATCGAGGTGGGTGGCGGTGCCGGCCATCGTCTCGGCCACCAGGCGTGTCGCCAGGCGGGGATCGAGCCCGTGGCGCGCCCCCGCGGAAGCGAGCGACTCGACGACCAGCGCCAAGAAGGCGGGGCCGCATGACATGAGCGCCATCGCCGGCTCGAGCAGTGGCTCGTCGAGTCCGATCACGACACCGCAGCGGCCGAACAGCGCGAGCACCTCCTCCTCGGGGCCCTCCGCGGCCAGCTCACCGGGGGCGTAGCAGAGCACGCCGCGCCCGACCTCGACCGGGATGTTGGGCATGAAGCGGTAGACGGGGCGGTCGGGGTAGAGCTCCTCGAGCCGCGTGGTGGGCACGGCAGCCACCATCGACGCCACGGCGCGCACCTGGTCGTCGGTCTCGGCGGCGACCTGCTCGAGCACGGCGGGCTTGTGGGCGAGGATCACGAGATCCGCGTCGCGCGCGAGCTGCGCGATGGACTCGGCCACGGTGCCGGAGATCTCGGTGGCGAGAGCGCGGGCGTGCTCGCGGTTCGGGGAGAAGACGACGGCCGGCTCGCCGAACCCCCGCGCGAGCGCGAAGGCCATGCTGCCCGCCCCTATGAACCCCAGCCTCATCGGCGCCTGACTCTACTGAGCAGGCGGGGGAGCCTAGGACTGGTTGAAGAAGCCCTTCTCGATCAGGCGGGCGCGCTCCTCGGCGGACACGTCGACGTTGCGCGGGGTCAGCAGGAAGACCTTGTCGGCGATTCGCTGCATGCCCCCGTCGAGCGCGTACGTGAGGCCGGAGGAGAAGTCGATCAGGCGCTTGGACAGGTCCGCGTCGATGCCCTGGAGGTTCAGGATCACCGGGATCGAGTCCTTGTACTGGTCGGCGATCTGCTGCGCGTCGTTGAAGTTCTTCGGGACGACGAGGTGCACCTGCAGCTCGCCGCCGTTGCCGTTGCTCGGGGAGACGGAGCGCAGCACGCGGGTCTCGCGTCCGGCCTCGCGCGGCGACTCGTCGGCGAAGATGTCGTCGAACTCGTCGCGGCGCCGGCGCTGGAGGCGGCGCACGTTGGGCCGCTCGCGATAGCGGTCCTCCATCTCCGACTCGGGCTCGGGCTCTGGGACCGCCTCGTAGCGCGGCTCTTCATCCTCGGCGAGGCCGAAGTAGACGAGCGCGCGATGCCAGGTGTCGCTTACAGCCATCGGGTGCAGATTCGTGCACGGGTGGGAAAACCCTTCGCCACACGTTATCGAGTAGGACCTGTGTCAGACGCCGTTTCGATGACCCATTCCTTTGACATGCACGAGAGCGGCCTGCGCGGGGAGGTGCGCGGCGAGGGCGCCCCGGTCGTGCTGCTCCACGGGCTGACCGCCACGCGCCGCTACGTGCTCCAGGGCTCAGGCCTGCTGGAGCGGCGGGGTTTCAGCCTCGCCTCCTACGACGCGCGCGGGCATGGCGAGTCGGCCCCCGCGCCGGATCCGACGGCATACGAGTACAGCGACCTGCTCGGCGACCTGCGGTTGGTCCTCGATCTGCTGGGCCTGGAGCGGCCCGTGCTCGCCGGCAGCTCGATGGGCGCCGCCACCGCCCTGGCCCACGCGCTGGAGGACCCCGGCGCGGTCTCCGCGCTCGTGCAGGTCACGCCGGCGTACTCGGGCGCTCCGCGCGATGAGGCCGATGAGCTGGACGAGTGGGACGCGCTGGCCGCGGCACTCGACGGCGGAGACATCAACGCGTTCGTCGAGCTCTCCGGCGTCAACAGCATCCCCGCGACCCTGCGCGAGACCGCCCGCACGGCGGTGCGCCAGCGCCTGGAGCGCCACCGCGACCTCGGTGCGGTCGCCGACGCCCTGCGGGTGGTTCCCCGCTCGGCGGCCTTTGACGGTCTCGACGTGCTGGAGAGCCTCGACGTGCCGGTCCTCGTGGTGGGCAGCCGCGACGACACCGACCCCGGCCACCCGCTGCGCGTGGCCGAGGAGTACGCGCGACGCCTCCCGCGCGTGCGGCTAGTGGTCGAGGGCGAGGGCGAGTCGCCGCTCGCATGGCGCGGCACGAGCCTGTCCAAGGCGATCGCGGAGTTCCTGGCCGACCCGCCCTAGACCTAGAAATCAGCCGCTGCCTCGCGCTACGACTAGATGTAAAGCGCCGAGCCGATGCGCACGATCGTCGCTCCCTCTTGGACCGCCACGGGGTAGTCCTGCGTCGTGCCCATCGAGAGGCGCGTGAGGCCGTGCTCGCCGGCCAGCTCGGCCAGGCGGGCGAAGTGGCGGCGGCTGTCCTCGGCGCGCTCGACGTACGGCGGCATCGTGGCGAGGCCGCTCACCGGCGCCGGGCAGCGGGCGATGAAGTCGCCCAGCTCCGCGGGCGCGATGCCCGCCTTGTCCTGCTCGCCGGCGACGTTCACCTGGATCAGCACCTCGCGCGCGGGATGCCTCTCCAGCTGGGTCAGCGCGGAGTCGGAGGCTACGGAATGGATCAGGCGCACTGCGGGCGCGACGTCGCGCACCTTGCGGCTCTGCAGCGCGCCGATGAAGTCCCACTCGAACAGGTCCCGGTGGGCGTCCTGCTTCGCGAGCAGCTCCTGGGCGCGGTTCTCCCCCACCAGCCTCACGCCGGCCTCGGCCAGCGCGGGCAGCTCCGCCGCGCCGACGTACTTGATCGCCGCGCAGAGCTCGACTCCGCCGGGGTCACGCCCCGCCGCCGCGATCGCCTCTTGTATGCGCGCGAGGTTCGCGCGGACGGCCGCCGGCTCTAGCTGCGTGAATTCGCGCGTCATGCCGTCAGCCAGACGGTGCCGCTCTGCCTGCCCGTCACGCCGCGGTCGCGACGGTGCGAGAAGAAGAGGTCGGGACGGCACGACGTGCACAGGTCGACGTGCTCGATCGACGCGACGCCTGCGGCGCGCAGCTCGGCGTCGGCGACGGCCCGCAGGTCGAGCATTCGCCCGTCGGCGACGCCCTCGAGGTCCGCGAACGCCTCGAGCACCTCCGGGCCGACCTCGTAGCAACAGCGTCCGATGCCCGGCCCGGCGGCGGCGGCCGGGGGCTCGTCGAACAGCGCCACGCCGCGTTCGATTATGCCGCCCGCGAGGCCGCGCCAGCCGCAGTGCACCATCGCCGCCCGCCCTCCCCCCGCGAGCGCGACCGGCAGGCAGTCCGCCACCAGCACGAGCAGGCCGAGGCTACGCTCTACCGTCGTGTGGCCGTCGACCTCGCGCAGCTCGGCGCCCGGCGATGCGTAGCCGTCGCGGCCGGGCGCGGGCGGGCCGTCCCAGGAGGCGATCTCCGTGCCGTGGCGTTGCCAGCCCATGACGACGCGGGCGGGGTCGAGCGCGAGCGAGGCGCGAGCCGGGCGCGGTTCTCCGCCACGTGGGTGGTTCGGTCGTCGGTGAGGATGCCGAGGTTGAGCGACTCGTACGGGCCCGCGCTGACTCCCCCGCAGCGAGTCGAGAAAGCGGCCCTCGCTCCCGGAAGCTCGACCTCGAACGCCGCCGGCGCGGTCATCGGGCGCCCCGGGCGAGATCGACGGCGGTGCGCAGCTCCTCGTCGCGCCCGGCGATCTCGCCGTCCAGCTTGCGCCGCAGCGTCCCTTCCAGGGCGCGGCCGAGCGCCGGTGACTGCGCCACCCCGGCGGCCAGCAGGTCCCCGCCCGTGATCTCGAGGCGAACCCCGCGCAGGTTCGAGACGAAGCGCAGCACGGGCGCCGCCGGGGCGCCGAGCGCCAGCGCCAGCGCCAGGGACTCCGGCGGCTCGGGCGAGAGCAGCAAATGCAGCTCGGAGTCGCGGCGCTCGCCGCGCAGCGCCGACGCCAGGACGGGCCCCCGGCGGGCGGCGCGCAGCGCCGCGTCGCGGCTCGGCGCGGGCAGGGAGAGGCGCGCCACGAACGCGGCGGCCTCCTCAGGCGCGCCCGAGCACAGCGCCGCCAGGCCGGCCAGCGCGCGATCCGCGCCGGTCTCCATCGACGCGAGCGCCGCGCCCGCCACAACGTCGGGGTCCGCGCGCAGGGAGGGGTGCAGCGCGCGTGCGAGCCCGAGGTCGCGCATGCGTGCGACGGCCGCGGGCGCCTCGTGCTCGCTCAGCAGGTCCATCAGCTCGTCGCGGACACGGGCGCCGGAGACGGTCTGGACCGCGCCGCCGCGTGTCGCCTCGACGAACAGCTGCGCGGTCATCGGGTCGAGCGCAAAGCCGAGGCGAGCCTCGTAGCGCAGCGCCCGCAGCAGCCGGGTCGGGTCGTCCAGAAAGGAGCGCTCGTGCAGCACGCGGATCGCGGCGGCGCTCAGGTCGCCGCTCCCGCCCGCCGGGTCGCGCAGCCGCCCGGCCTCGTCCCCGTTGAGCCCCACGGCCATCGCGTTCACCGTGAAGTCGCGCCGCCCGAGGTCCTCCTCGATTCCGGCCGGCTCCACGTCGGGCAGCGCGCCCGGCACCGCGTAGCGCTCGCGCCTCGTCGAGGCGAGGTCGAGTGACGCGGCGGGGGCGCGCACGGTGGCGGTGCCGAAGCGCTCGTGCGCGACGGAAAACCCGTCGAGGCGTGCGGCGAGGGCGCCGGCCACGGCGCCGGCGTCGCCCTCCACCGCGAGGTCGAGATCGGTCGCCCGCTCGCCACGCAGGAGGTCGCGAACCGCCCCGCCGACCAGGTACGTGGGCGCGAGGCCGTCCAGCGCGGGGAGCACGGCGGGCATGCCGGGCAGCGCGGCGACGCGATCGGCCAGGTCTGCGGCCATTTCCGTCACACCCGTCAGGGTCGCACCGCGATGCCCGCGGCGGCCATGCGCTGCTTGGCCTCGCGCACCGTGTGGCGCCCGTAGTGGAAGATCGAGGCGCACAGCACAGCGTCCGCCCCACCCTGCTCGACCGCGTCGACTAGGTGGTCGAGGCGACCCGCTCCTCCCGAGGCGATCACCGGCACCTCGACGGCGTCGGCGACCCGGCGCGTCAGCCGGAGCTCGTAGCCGTCCTCGGTGCCGTCGCGGTCCATGCTCGTCAGCAGGATCTCCCCCGCCCCGCGCTCGACGCCCTCGCGGACCCATGCGACCGCCTCGCGCCCGGTCTCCGTGCGTCCGCCGTTGACCACGACCTCGTAGCCCTCGCCCGAAGCTCGCCGGCGCGCGTCGATGGCCAGCACCACGCACTGAGCGCCGAAGACCTCGGCCATCTCCTCGAGCAGCTCCGGGCGTGCGACCGCGGCGGAGTTCACCGAGACCTTGTCGCACCCGGCGTCGAGCACGGCCTGGGCGTCGGCCGCCGAGCGGATGCCGCCGCCGATGGTGAACGGGATGAACACCTCGTCGGCGCACCTCCGGGCGAGGTCGGCCACCGTCTCGCGCCGCTCATGGGAGGCGGTGATGTCGAGGAAGACGATCTCGTCCGCCCCCTCGTCCTGGTAGCGCGCGGCCAGCTCGACCGGGTCGCCCGCGTCGCGGATGTCGACGAAGTTCGTGCCCTTGACCACGCGGCCCTTGTCCACGTCGAGGCACGGGATGACCCGCTTGAGGAGCATGCCTACCGACGCGCTTCGAGCTCGGCGCGGCCCTCCGCGACGGTGAAGCGGCCCTCGTAGAGCGCCTTGCCCGAGATCACGCCGGCGAGGTTGACCAGGCGCAGCTCCCGCAGCGCTCGCAGGTCGTCCAGCGATCCGACGCCCCCGGACATGATGAAGCGCCCCCGCACAGCGTCCGAGATGCGCTTCACCTCGTCGGCATCGAGACCTTCGAGCATCCCGTCGCGATCGGCGTTCGTGTAGACGAAGCGCCGCGCGCCGCTCTCCTGGAGCCGCGCGATCAGCTCCTCGGCCGAGATCTGAGTCTCGCGCGTCCAGCCGGCGAGCGACACACGACCCCCGCGCACGTCGACCCCGACCAGCACGCGCGGGTCCCATGTGTGCAGGGCCTCCTCGAGCAGGTCGGGATCCGAGTACGCGGCGGTTCCCACGACCACGCGCTCGGCGCCCGCCGCGAGCGCCTTGCGAATTGACATCAGCGAGCGCAGGCCGCCCCCGAACTGCACGGGCACGCCTGCGTCGCGGACGATGCGCTTTAGGTGGTGCAGGTTGGCCGGCTCGCCCTCGCGGGCGCCGTCGAGGTCGACGACGTGCAGGTAGCACGCACCCGCCTCGACGAACGAGCGCGCGGCCTCGAGCGGATCGTCGGCGTAGACCGTCTCGTCTTCGAAGCGCCCCTGGCGCAGCCGCACGGCCTTGCCGTCGCGGATGTCGACTGCGGGGAGCAGGATCACGCCGGCGTCCTCGCGCAGACCGTCGCGAAGTTGCGCAGCAGCGCGAGCCCGTCGGGCCCCGACTTCTCCGGATGGAACTGGGTGCCGCAGACCGAGCGGCGTTCCACCACGCTCGCGAACTCGCGTCCGTAGACGGCGGTTCCGACCACGTCGTCTGGGTCGGACGGGCGGGCGGCGAAGGAGTGCACGTGGTAGAAGGCGCACGGTTCGGGCAGGCCCTCGGCCAGCGCGGGAGCGCCGCGCCACGACACCGGGTTCCAGCCGATCTGCGGCACCTTCAGGCCGGGCGCGTCGAGCAGCGCGACGCCGCCCGCGAGCAGCCCGATCCCGGTCGCGCCGCCCAGCTCGGTGGTGCCCTCGAACAGCAGCTGCATCCCCAGGCAGATGCCGAGGATGGGAACCCCCGCGTCCCTGCGCTCGTGCAGGAGACGGTCCAACTCGAGCGCGCGCACCGCCTCCATGGCCTTTGGGAACGCGCCGACGCCGGGGAGCACCACGCCGTCGGCGCCCCGGACGCGGTCGTGGTCGCTCGTCACCTCCGCGCGCACGCCCACGTGCTCGAGCGCCTTGCCCGCCGAGCGCAGGTTGCCCATCCCGTAGTCGAGGATCACGAGCGTCTTCACAAGAGCCCCTTCGTGGAGGGGACGCCGGGCTCGTCGGGGTCGATCGACACCGCTTCGCGCAGCGCGCGCGCGAACGCCTTGACCGCCGCCTCGACCATGTGATGGGTGTTCGCGCCGCGCTCGATCGACACGTGCGCGGTGATCTTCGCTGCGTTCGCGATTGCCCGCAGCAGCTCCTCCAGCAGGTCGGAGTCGAAGTCGGCCACCGCCTCCGCGGGCAGGGCGAGGCCCTCGAGCGACGCGTAGGGACGGCCGGACACGTCGAGCGCGCACGAGGCGCGCGCCTCGTCCATCGGCACCACCGCGTGGCCGTAGCGCCGGATGCCCACGCGGTCGCCGAGCGCCTCGTCGAGCGCGCGGCCGAACGCGAGGCCCGTGTCCTCCACGGTGTGGTGGGAGCCGGTCTGGAGATCGCCGTCGACGCGGACGTCGAGGTCGAGGCCGCCGTGGCGGGCGAGCGCGTCGAGCAGGTGGTCGAAGAAGCCCACGCCCGTCGAACGCTCACCGCCGCCGCTGCCCTCCAGGACGAGCGACAGGCGGATGTCGGTCTCGTTCGTGGTGCGTGAGATCTCGGCGCGGCGGCTCATGCCCGGCGCTCCATCGACTCGGCGTGGACGGGAAAGCCCTCGGCCCGGGCGAGCGCGGCGCCGGACGGGGCCAGGCGCGCAGCGGCGCCGCCGGGCAACGATACGCGCGCCATGCGGCGGCGAAACGTGGAGGCCGACAGCGCCGACTGGAAGCGCGCCGCGCCGCCGGTGGGCAGGACGTGGTTGGAGCCCGCGACGTAGTCGCCGAAGGCCGTGGCCGCCCCGGGGCCCACGAACAGGCAGCCGGCCGCCCGCACGGTGCCGGCGAGCGCCTCTGCCTCCGGGCCGACGAGCTCGAGGTGCTCGGGCGCCACCATGTCGGCCAGCCGGACCGCGGCACGGGCGTCACGGGCGCGCACGAGCGCGAGCGGCGCATCCTTCACCGTCGGGCGGTCGGGGGCCATCCGCACGACGGCCGCGCGCACCGCGGCGAGCAGCGCCCGGTCGGGCGACATCAGCACCAGCAGGCCGTCCTCGCCGTGCTCAGCCTGGGCAAGCAGGTCGAGCGCGACCGCTTCGGCGTCCGAGCCGCCGTCGGCGACGACGACGAGCTCGCTCGGCCCGGCGATGCCGTCGACCCCGACGGCGCCGGCCACCTGGCGCTTCGCCTCCTGGACGAAGCTGTTGCCGGGACCGGCGACCACGTCCACCGCAGGCACGGACTCGGTGCCGTAGGCAAGCGCCGCGACCGCCGGCGTGCCACCGACCCGGTAGACCTCGCCGACGCCGCATAGCGCGCAGGCCGCGAGGATCGCCGGATGGACCTCGCCGCCCGGCCCGGGCGGGGTGCACACCGCGATCTCCTCGACGCCGGCCGCTCGGGCGGTGACCGCGAGCATCACGAGCGTGGAGGCGAGCGGCGACCGCGCGGCCGGCACGCACGCGCCCGCCCGGCGGACGGGCAGCTCGGCGATCTCCACGCGCTGGCCCTCGGGCAGCTCGACCGACACCTCCGCCCGCAGCTGCGCCTGGACCACCGCCCCCACGTTGGCGATCGCGGTGCGCAGGCCGGCGAGCACCTCGGGCTCAAGTGCCCCGACCGCCTGCTCCAGGTCGCCGGCCGGCACGCGTAGCTGCTCGGCACGCAGCTCGGCGCCGTCGAAGCGCTTCGTGAAGCGCAGGAGCGCAGCGTCGCCTTCGGCGCGGACCTCATCTACGACGGCGCGCACGGCGTCCTCCACGTCGCGCGGCGCCGGCGCCAGCGCGCGGATCTCGGCGGCCGCGACGTCCGGCCCGAGCTCGACCATCCTCATGCCCCCGCCCCCCGGATCCGCGCGACGATCGCGTCGATCTGTGCCGCCTTGAGCTTGTGCGCCACCGGGTTGGCGACCAGGCGCGCGGTGCAGGTCACGATCTGCTCGATGACCTCGAGGTCGTTCTCGGCGAGCGTCTTGCCCGTCGCCGTGAGGTCGACGATCCCGTCCACGAGGCCGGTCAGCGGCGCCAGCTCGACGGACCCCTTCACCGCCACGATCTCCGCCTGGCGGCCCGTCTCCGAGAAGTGGCGGGCGGCGATCAGCGGGTACTTGGTTGCGATGCGCACGCGCCCGAGGCGCCGCAGCGCCTCACCCAGCGCGTCATCGTCGCGGCGCGCTGCCACCACCATCTCGCAGCTCCCGTAGCCGAGGTCGAGCAGCTCGTAGACGGCCCGCTCGGGCTGCTCGAGCAGCACGTCCTTGCCGGTGATCCCGATGTCCGCCGCGCCGTGCTCCACGTAGGTGGGCACGTCGGACGGGCGCATGGTCACGATCCCGGCGTCTTCGAAGAGCAGCTTGCGATCGTTGGCGCGCACCTCGGCCGTGTCGACGCCCAGGCGGTCGAGCAGGTCGAGGCTGCCCGCGAAGAGGGCCCCGCGCGGGACCGCGATGGTGAGATCGTTCGGAGCGTTCGGCACCTGTGCCAAGTCCTCCCCCGGATTCGAGGCATCCGGCATCCCTGCCGGGACCTTCCGCCCAGCGCTCATCCGAGCTTCTCCTCCTCGGCCTGCGCGATGTGCACTCGCTGCACGTCGAGGGCGAGGCCGCAGGCCGGCCGCGGCTCGCCGAAGCAGCCGATCAGGTCGTCGTAGCGCCCGCCGCCGCCGAGGGTGAACCCGACCGCGGGGTCGTAGACCTCCCACACCGCGCCCGTGTAGTAGCCCAGCTCGCGCACTAGGCCGAGGTCGAGGATCACCCGGTCGGCCACGCCGCGATCGCTCAGCGCGGCATACAGGGCGCGCAGCCCGCCGAGCGCGCCCGCCACCGGGCCGACGGCCTGCTCGAGGATCTCCGGGCCACCCCTCGTCTCGGGCAGGCGCACCAGGGTCTCGCAGGCCTCACCGGCCAGGCCCATCCCGACCAGCCGGGCCGCGAGCGTCACGAGGTCGCGGCGGGCGAGGCACTCGAGCAGCTCCATCCGGCGCTCGGGCGGCACCTCGAACACCTCCATCAGCGTCCGGTAGAGCGCGCCGTCTCCCACCCCCACGCGGTGCCGTGCGAGCCCGACTCCGTCGAGCGCGGCCAGCGCGAGGGAGATCACCTCGGCGTCGCGCTCGGCACCGGCCACTCCGATCAGCTCGAGGCCGGCCTGGAGCAGCTCGCGCTGGTGGCCCGTGCCCGTCGCCACCGCCCGGTAGGCGTGGCCGAGATAGCACAGGCGTAGCGCCTCGCCGTCGGTGCGCCGGTAGCGGGTGGCCACGAGCCGCGCGATCGGGATCGTCATGTCCGAGCGCAGGGCGAGCACCTGGCCGCGCTCGTCGAACGTGCGGTAGCCGGCGCCGGCCGCGCCCGGGTCGCCCGCGCGCAGGACGTCCTCGTACTCGAGCGCGGGCGTGGCGACCTCGCCGTAGCCGGCCTCGACGAACGTGGCTCTCAGTCCCTCGGTGATCGCGCGCAGCTCGCGCATCTCGTCGGGCAGCACGTCGCGCGTGCCCGGTGGGATCGGGTGGATCAAGAGACTCTCGCTCCGGTGCTCGCCGGGCCGGCGCCCCGGCTGCGCTCCTCGCGGACTCTCGCTCCGGTGCTCGCCGGGCCGGCGCCCCGGCTGCGCTCCTCGCGGGCGCCGGGCACCCTAGACGGGCAGCGGACGCGGCTCGGTCGCGCTGCGCTCGATGCGCGCGCCGAGCGCCCGCAGCCGCTCGTCGATGCGCTCGTAGCCACGGTCGATCTGGCGGATGTTGCCGATCTCCGACGTGCCTTCGGCGCACAGCGCCGCGATGAGCATCGCCATGCCCGCGCGGATGTCCGGGCTCTCCATGCGCTCGCCGTGAAGCCGGCTCGGGCCGCTGACGACCGCGCGGTGCGGGTCGCAGACGATCACCCGAGCGCCCATCGAGACCAGCTTGTCCACGAAGAACAGGCGGTTCTCGAACATCTTCTCGTGTATCAGGACCATTCCCTCGGCCTGCGTAGCCATCGCGAGGGCGATGCTAGTGAGGTCGGCGGGGAATGCGGGCCACGGCCCGTCCTCGATCTTGGAGACGGCATCCCCCTCGTCGTCGCGCACGCGCAGGTCCTGGCCGGCGGGGATCAGGAGGTCGTCGCCGTCGATCTCCATATGGCAGCCGAGCCGCTCGAAGGCGAGCCGTGTCATGCGCAGGTCCTCGGGCACCGTGCCCTCGACGCGCAGCTCTCCGCCGGTGCAGGCGGCCAGCGCCACGAAGGAGCCGATCTCGATGTAGTCGGGGCCGATCGCGTAGTCCGCGCCGCCGAGCGTGTCCGCGCCGTGCACCAGCATCACGTTGGAGCCGATGCCCTCGATGCGCGCCCCCATGGCCAGCAGCAGCCGCGCGAGGTCCTGGACGTGCGGCTCGGAGGCCGCATTGTGGATCACGGTGGAGCCGGGGGTCAGGGCGGCGGCCATGAGCGCATTCTCGGTGGCCATCACCGAGGGCTCGTCCATGAAGAAGTCACACGCGCGCAGACCGGCGGGCGCCCTGATCTCATAGGAGCGCCGCGCGTTGACGTGGGCGCCGAGCGCCCGGAACGCATCGAGGTGGGGATCGAGCCGCCGTCGGCCGATCACGTCGCCGCCGGGCGGAGGCATGTCGGCCCGCCCGAAGCGGGCCAGGAGCGGCCCGGCCAGCAAGAAGGAGGCCCGGATGCGCTCGGACAGCAGCGGGTCGACGTCGGTGCGGGCGACGGCGGCGGCGCACAGGGCCACCGAGTTGTCCTCGCGCCAGTCGGCGGTGACACCGAGCGCACGGAGGAGGTCGATCATCGCCTCCACGTCCCTGATGCGCGGGATGTTGCGCAGCACCACCTCCTCGGCGGTCAGGAGTGACGCCGCGAGCGCCGGGAGCGCCGCGTTCTTGTTGCCGGCGGGCACGAGCGTGCCCGACAGCGGCTGACCGCCTTCGATTACGAACTTCTCCATAGGGGGGTCCGTCGGCTCGGGGATCCGGGACGGCTCGAGGAGGGTATCGAAGCCCATCTCTCGCGATGGTTCGGTGCGTGGCGCCGATACCCTGCAACCCGTGCCCGCGCCCACCCGAGACGAGGCCTGGGATCTCTTCTGCGAGTGGACCGCGTCCGACTCGCTGCGCAAGCACGTGCTCGGCGTCGAGGCGGGCATGGTGGCCTACGCGCGCAAGTACGGCGAGGACGTGCAGCTGTGGGCGGCGACGGGCATCCTGCACGACCTCGACTACGAGCGTCACCCCGACCTCGAGACCGGTCACCCGCGGATCGCGCTCGAGCTGTTTCGCGAGCAGGGCTATCCGCCGGAGCTGATCGACGCGGTGGCCGGCCACGCCGACTTCCTGGGCGTGCCGCGCAAGACTCGCATCGCCAAGGCGCTCTACGCCGTCGACGAGCTGTCGGGCTTCGTGGCGGCGTGCGCCCTCGTCCGGCCGACGGGCATCGAGGGCATGGCTCCGAAGTCGGTCAAGAAGAAGCTCAAGGCACCGTCGTTCGCGGCCGCGGTCGATCGCGACGAGGTGCGCCGCGGCGCCGAGGAGCTCGGCGAGGACTTCGACGAGCACCTGCGCCTGCTGATCGCGGCCATGGAGGAGCGGGCCACAGAGCTTGGGCTCGAGGGTGGTCAGGGCGCAGCGAAGCAGGCGTAGAAGCCGAGCGGCGCAACGCCGACGACCCGCTCGAAGCGCAGGCCGGCCGCGTCGCAGCGCCGCCGCAGGGAGCGCAGCGGCACGAGGTGAGGATCGAGCAGCGTCTCTCCGAACACCACCCGGCCGCCGGGCCGCAGGACCCGGCGCAGCTCGCGCAGCGCCGCCACCTGGTCCGAAATCTCGCCGAGCACCGTCACGAGAAAGGCGCCGTCGAAGGTCGCGTCCTCGTACGGCAGGGCGGTTGCGTCACCCTGGCGCGGCTCGAGGTTCGCGACGCCGCGCCGGCGAGCGCTCTCGTCCAGCGCGTCGAGCATCTCCTGCTGGAGGTCGAAAGCCGCCACAGAGCCTCCCGGCGCAACCGCTTCGGCCACGGCCAGCGTGTACTCACCATCGCCGGGGCCGAGCTCGAGCAGGCGCGCTCCCGACCACGGTTGGAGCGCTTCGGCGAGGCGGCCAGGGCTGAGGCCCGGGCGCGGGAACCGGAGCATCCAGCGCTGCGAGTATGGACAGGCCGAGGGCCGCGCGCGCCACCTTGCCACGCCGCAGCCGAACGCCAGCCCTGCTCCCACTGCGAGCTTTCGGGTGCGTGTCACGGCTCAGCACCCTAGCCAGGCGGGGTAGGGCTGATCAGCCCTCTCTCGGCGCATCGCGCCCCGTCGGTGCGCCGGAGCCGGCAACGACGCCGCCGCGCGGACCCCGGCCCTGCGCCAGCCCGGCCGCCAGGCGCTCGGGGTCCCCGCTGTGCTTCGCCCTGCGCGCCAGATACCACCGGCGTTGCATGTAGAGGGTGAGGACCCCGGCGATCACGATCGCCGAGAAGTTGATCGCCAGCTGCGCCGACGCCCCGGCCGCCTCCCCCCACGCGCCCAACGCAGCGGCGACCGCGATGTTGGCCGCCGCGGGAATCGTCGCCACCGACACGAGCACGCCCACGAGCGCCCCCGACTTCGTGCTGGTGAGCGACAGCATGCCGATCGCGCCCGCGATCAGCGCAACGATGACCGAGAACAGGTCCGGGTTCGAGATGAACCCCGTGAGCGGATGCTCCTCCGGGTCGAAGCGCCCTGGCACCAGGTCGATGCCGTCGAAGGCGAGCGTAGCGAGCAACGTGATCGCGATCGCAGCCGGAAACCCGACCGCCAGGGCGGTGAGGGAGCGGCGCACGAGCCGGTTGCGCCGCTCGACGATCGCCACGCAGAGAGCGGCCAGGGGGCCGAACTCGGGCCCGACGACCATGGCACCCACCAGCAGCACCGGCTGGTCGAGCAGGATGGCCACCGCGGCGAGCAGCATCGACGCGACCATGAAGGCCATGAACGTGGCCGAGAGCTCCGTCATCTCCTCGCTGCGGGTCTCCACGTCCTCCCAGATGACGGCGTCCGACGGCAGCCCGGGCGCGTGCTTGACCGCCCGCTCCGCCGCCGCGGAGATCTGGGTGTCGATGTACTCCATCGAGATGGCTCCGCGCCTGGGAATGCCGAGCTCGCGCAGGTCGTCGATGATCACGCTGGCGTCCTCGCGCGCGACGTCGGCCAGGATCACGTCTCCGGCCGGCTTGCGGGCGGCGCCTTCGAGCAGGACGACGTTGCACACCGACCCCGAGCCTTCGAGCAGCTCCAGCACGTCGCCGACCTCGCCTTCGGCGGCGACTATCCGCAGGTGCACCACCTACCGGGCCACCGGGTAAAATTCGAGTTTGAGCTCGGGCTCGGTCAGGTGCCCGGCGAGCGCGTGGCGAACGGCGCCCGGGATCGAGACCTTGCCGCCGCCGTCGACCGCCGCCACGTAGGCGAGGCAGTGGGCGCTGACGGCCACGCCCCGGGGGTCGCACTCGGCGCAGCGGACGCGACAGCGGCGGCGAAAAGGGGTGCTCACCGCCGTCGAGGCTACTGTCTGGCGGGGCGGGGCCTGTGGGCGCTCGCCCCTGCCATCATTCTCGATTCTCCGTCGCGAAGCGCGACTTTCGGGGCCCTCCCCGGTTTGCAGTTACTGCGGCCCCGCCGCCCACCGAGCCATGACCCGACCTTCGTCACACACCGCCGGGCTGCGTGCGTCCGCGCGTGCGCTCGCCCTGCTCGCCTGCACGGCGGCGGCGATCCTCCTGTTGCCCTCGCCCGCCTCGGCCGGGCCGCAGGCGGAGGTGTCGATCATGGACGACCAGCTGCTGCTCGGCGCCTCCCAGGCGAAGATCGACCGCAACATGGCGCTGTTTCGAGCGCTCGGCGTCGACCGGCTGCGCGTCTCTGCCTTCTGGAACCAGATCGCGCCCGCCGCGGACTCCCGCAGGCGTCCCGCGGCCTTCGACGCAGCGAATCCCTCAGAGCCGCGCTACAGCTTCGAAGCGCTAGATCGCGTCGTCGAGTCCGCCGCGCGCCACGGTCTGCGCGTCATGGTCTCGCTCTCTACCCCGGGGCCGGTCTGGGCGAGCCGTGAGCCGCGCCGCGACAACAACGTCTGGAAGCTCGGGGCCGCCGAGTTCGCGGCCTTCTCCGAGGCGGTGGTCCGGCGCTATGCGCCGCTGGTCGATCACTGGGGGATCGCGAACGAGCCGAACGGCAGGGCCTGGCTGCAGCCCCAGAGCGACAGGCGGGGCGCGTTCGCGCCCCACCTATACCGGGACATGGTCCAGTCCGCCTACCCGCGGATCAAGGCGATCGACCCGGATTCCGTGGCCCTGGTCGGCGAGTTGGCCGCGTCCGGCGCCCAGGGCCGGGGCAGCAAGGTCCCGCTGCGACCCCTGCGCTTCCTGCGCGCGCTCGCCTGCCGGGACAGCCGCAACCGTCCGATCCGGCGCGGGCGCTGCCGCGATTTCACCCCGGTGCCGATGGACGCGATCGGACACCACCCCTACCAGCTGCTGCTGGCCCCCGACCAGCGCTCGCGGAGCGCCGACGACGCGGCCATCAACGACGGCCGCCGCCTCGTGCGGGCGATCGACCGCCTGACCAGGGTGCGCGCGTTCCGGCCGGGCGGGGGCCGCCGGCGCCTCGGCGTCTTCTACACGGAGTTCGGGTACCAGACGAGCCCGCCAGACCCCTTCGCGGGCGTCTCCCTCGCCGAGCAGAACCGCTACCTGCAGCGAGCGGCCTACATCGCCTGGCGCACGCCGAGGGTACGAGGCATCAACCAGTTCCGGCTCACCGACGG
>Ga0136624_1000236_pt1 | contig 19598 bp, 14 predicted proteins | sample AntDrymUQ4692206_2_FD_104802 | JGI IMG/M metagenome (GOLD analysis project Ga0136624, IMG submission 104802) | Polar desert sand microbial communities from Dry Valleys, Antarctica - metaG UQ469 (22.06) | ecosystem: Environmental > Terrestrial > Soil > Desert | place: Antarctica: Dry Valley... | reverse complement strand
TCGCGCCGCCGCCATCGCCTCCCCGTCTGCGGGAATGATGTCCTCCGCAAGCTCCCTCACCCGATCCTCGAACGCCATCGGCCTTCCCCTCTAGTGGTGGTGATGGTGGTTGTGGCCCGGCTCGTCCGGGTGATAGTGCGGGGTCGCGGCCGCGCCGACCTTCTCCTCGAAGCCGGGAAGCGCGACCCGGTGGACGCAGGTATCACAGTTCATCCGGATGTCCCCTCGAAGCGCCTCCTCGCACCGCTCGAAGACGAGGTCTGCGACCCGCTCGTCCGGCCCGAAGTATCCGGCGTACAGCACCTCGATATCCGGGTTCTCGGCGGCGAACTCCCCGCTCTCGCGCCGGATGCGCTCCTCCAGAACCCCGGTGAAGAGGAAGTACGAGAACACGGCGACCTTCCTCGCGCCGAGCTTTCGGAGGCGGGACAATCCCGCCTTCACGTCCGGCGGGGCGAGGCTGACGAAGGCCGGCTCGACCATCGGGTACGATCGGCCCTCGTAAAAGAGGCGGGATATCTTCGCCAGGTCCGAGTTCGCGTCCGGGTCGGAGGAGCCGCGCCCGACGACAAGGACTGCGGTCTCGGAGAGTTCGTCCTCCGGTACCACGGCCCGGACGCGCTCGTCCATGAGTTCCAGAAGCTCGGGCCGGATGCCGAGGGCGCGTCCGTAGCGGAACGTCAGCGACGGGTGGGAAATCCCTTCCCGAACCAATGTCGCCGGGATGTCGTTCTTCGCGTGTCCGGCGGCGAGGAGCATCAAAGGAACGGCGGAGACCGTGGAGACCCCGGCCTCTTCCAGCCGCTCGACGCACTCGGAGATCGGGGGCCGGGCGAGTTCGATGAAGCCGCCCTCGACACGCATGGAGCTTCGCTCCCGCATAAGGTCGATCAAGCGCTCGAACTCCACCGTCGCCCGCCCATCTCGGCTGCCATGCCCCACGACCAAAAGCGCGGGATCGTCTCCGCGTCCGTTCTCCACTTTTTTCGTCCTCGAATTCCTGTTCATGAACTACCTCCCGTTGATGGAATTAATTTGTTCATCCTCGTAATAGAGGAGCGCGTTCAACGCCGCCGCGGCGACCGCCGACCCGCCCTTCGCCCCGACGTTCGCGACCGCCGGAAGACCGCTCCGGGCGAGCGCCGCCTTCGATTCCGCCGCCCCCACGAACCCAACCGGAAGCCCGACCACGAGCGCCGGGTCCGCCCCCATCTCGATCAGCTCGAAGAGCGCCGTCGGAGCGTTCCCGACGACCCACACCACCCCCCTCCCCCCCTCCTCGAAAGCGATCCGGAACCCCGCCGCCGAGCGTGTGATCCCCCGCTCCCCGGCGAGTCTCTTCGCCCGCTCATCGGCGACGAAGCACATCGCCTCGCGGGCGGTGATCCCCGCCGCGACCATCCCCACGTCCGCGACGATGGGCGCGCCCTCGCGCAACGCCTCGTAGCCGCGCCGAAGCGAACGCTCGTCGAGGACGAGGCTCTCCGCGTACTCCACGTCGGCGGACGCATGCACGACACGCTCGGCGACCGCCCGCGAGAGCGGTTCCAGGCGCGAGAGATCCACCATCGAGCGTAGTATTTCGTAGCTTTCCTTCTCTATCCGAGGAACCTCCCGCCTCACGCGGAACCTCCCGCCCCGGATTTGGGAGCCGCGCCGCGATTTTCCCCGACTCCCGACTCCCGCCCCTTCACCTCGACGATAGCGGCGACGGGACAGACCTCGGCGCATTCGGCGCATCCGGTGCAGCGGTCTTCGAGGATGACGAGCGGCACCCTCCCACCCGTGCGCCCCGGCAGGAACGCCTTCTCCGGACACGTCCGAATGCACGCCCCGCACCCCGCGCAAGCGTCCGTCACCGTGAAGACGGAGTTTTCCCCGAAAGCGTTTCCTCGATCACGATTCACGTCGAATACCCCCTCGGCGTCACCATCCGGCCCGCCCGGACCACCGTCTGCGAGTTCCCCACCACCACGACCGTGAGCATGTCCACATCCTCCGGACAAAGAGAACCGAGATCCGTAATCCGGACTTCCTGTGTCGGACGGTACGCGTCGCGCACGACACCGACCGGGGTCTCCGGCGGACGGCTCCCGAGCAAAATTTCTTTCGCCTCCCCGAGTTGCCAGTCGCGCCCCTTCGAGCGCGGGTTGTAGAACGAGACGACGAAACCCCCATCGGCGGCGGCTTCGATGCGACTCCGAACTATCTCCCACGGTGTGAGGAGGTCGGAGAGGCTCACCGAGCAATGGTCGTGTCCGAGCGGGGAGCCGAGGAGAGCCGCCGCCGACTGCGCCGCCGTGATGCCCGGCACGACCGTGACGTCCACGTCGTCCCCGGCGAGCTCGAGCGCCGGGGAGGCCATCGCGTACACGCCGACGTCCCCGCTGCTCACGAGCGCGACGCTCCCGCCGGAACGCGCCTCCTTCAGCGCAACCTCCGCCCGCTCGACCTCCTTTCCGAGAGGGAGTTCCGTAGTCCGGGTTCCGGGCCGGAGGAGACGCCGGATGCGATCCACATACTGCCCGAGTCCGACGACGCTCTCCGACCGTGCGAGGGCGTCGCGGGCCGCCGATGGGATCATGGCATCATCCCCCGGCCCCAGGCTCACCAAATACAACCGCCCCCGAACGGGCAGGCGGCCGACCGCGCACGTGGCGTTCTTCGACTTCCGCTTCTCGACCACAAGCTCCGACCCGCAGGCCATCGCCACCGCCTCGGCCACGCTCGGCGTCCCGACCGCATCGGCCACCACCTCCGACGGGTTTGGCGCGTCGAAGCCGGAGAGTTCCTCGGAGGAAAAGAATCGCACGGGAACCCCGAGCCGCTCCGCAGCGGCGAGAAGGCCCGCCTCGTCGCGCTTCACGTCCACGCTCGCCAACGCGGTGACGCTCTTCTCCGCAAGTCCGGCATCGGCGAGGGAATCTCGGACGAGAGAGATGATCTCCGCCTCCGAAGCCCCCCGACTGCATCCGACACCGACGACGAGCGACGGCGGTCGGTACACGACAGCGGGCCGTGGGAAATCCTCGATCCGATCCGAGACGACGATGGCGGGGGCGCCGGAGGCATAATCGGACATGACGTTCTCCGGCAGCGGCCCAACGGGATAACGCCGCTCCGAGAGGAGGCCAACCTTTTCCCCGGAGACGAGCGCGGCGGCGACGGCGGCGACCTCCGAGCCTTCCTCGATCCGGAAGCCGAGATCCGAGCCGAACGAGTCGAGCGCCGGGAAGCGCGTAGCGTCGCTGGCGGTTGTGACGACGGGCATCGCCCCGAGCGTTTCGGCGACCCGTTCGGCGAGGTCGTTCGCGCCGCCCTCGTGGCCTCCGGCGAGGGCGACGGCGAACCGGGCCGCGTCGTCCACGCACACGACTCCGGGGTCTGTGCGTTTGTCTTCGAGGAGCGGCGCGATGAGCCGCACCGCCGCGCCCGTCGCCAGGAAGAAGACGATCCCACCACACTCCCCCCACGCTCGGGCGAGCGCGTCGCGGGCTCGCCCCTCATATACTTCCGCCCCCGGCAACGCCCGAGCGAGGCGCGCGGCGTTGCGTTCGCCGTTCGCCGTCGCGGCGATGAGTGCGATCGTCTCCGTCTTCCCGCTCATGCCGAACCCCCTGCCAACGGAGAAGCTTCGCTTCGGAAGTCGGGAAAGGCGAGGCGCCGGAGCATCCGCCGTCGAAGCGCCCAGTCGAGTCCGGCGGGAGTCCGTCGGGCGGGAAAGCGAAAGTGTCGGGGAAGAGTTGGTCGAGAACGCTCCGCCCCCCGACACCCGGAGTTTCTTATGAGGCTCGGGGTTGCGAAGCTCGTATCCGTCATACCCGCCTCCCCGAGACGACGAAAACCGGATTCTCCGGGGCGAGCCTGTTCAATTCGCCAACGCCTTTCATCCGCGATGTCTGGAGGAACGTTGTCTCGACCTCCAGCCCGGCCTCCTCCAGCAATTTCACCGCCGGGACGACCCGCTCCAGCGTGACGAGGGTGAGGACGACGGCCCGGAGCGCACGCCCCGCGCAGAGGCGTATGACCTCCTCGAAGCCACCGCCCGTCCCTCCGATGAAGACAGCATCCGGCGCCGGCAGGTTTTCCAGCGCGCCCGGAGCCTTTCCTTCGACGACTTCGACCGGAACTCCGTGGCGGTCGGCGTTGCGGCGAATGAAGCCGCATGACTCGCCGTCACGCTCGACGGCGACGGCGGCGGCGCCGAGGCGGGCGCACTCGACGGCGACCGAGCCGCTACCCGCGCCGACATCCCATACGAGGTCTCCCGGCCCGGGACCGAGCCGCGAGAGGACGACGGCCCGGACCTCGGACTTCGTGACCATGGCCGACCGATGCTCGAACTCGCCCTCCCCCAACGACCATCTCCCCGGCCCTTCGACCGCCCCCGAAACCCACGACTTCCCGCCCGGCGCGTACCCCGGCTCCATCACAAGCACGACGTTCGGGTCGTTCCACTCCCCGGCGGATATCTCCTCCGCAGTCCCGCGAGAGACACGCTCTTCGGGAGAGCCGAGCCTCTCGCAGACGACGAACTCCCGGTCGAGGCGGTCGAGCGCGGCGGCGATTTCCGACGGCCCGAAGCCCGGCATGGTGAGTACCGCCACCTTCGAATGCCTTCGACAAACATTCACGGCCCGGCGCGGCTCCCGCCCGTGTACGCTCACGACGACCGCATCTTCCCACGAAAGGCCGATGCGGGCGAAAGCGAGAGAGACGGACGAGGGGGCGGGACGCACCTCCAGGTTCTCCGGGCCGAAGCGTTCGGAGAGGAGGCGCGTGATTCCGAAGAAGCCGGGGTCGCCGGAGGCAAGCACCGCGACAAGCCCTTTTTCCGCTTCGATCCGGGTCATAGCCTCTGACAAGTCGCCTTTGAGTACGACCGAGCGTCCCCGCTCGATCCCCGCCTCTTTCAGATGGCGTTCGCCCCCGGCGACGAGCGACGCATCCTCCAAAAGGCTCGCGGTCTCGGAGGACATCACCCCCCCGTCCAGCCCGATCACAGCGATGCGGGCCGTCGCCGGGTTCCGGGTGTTCGAGCCGTTCATCGCGCCCTCCACGCCGTCTGCTCCAGCGCGCCCTCGCTCGCGCCCGTGGGTTCCAGCGTGTCGAAGTCCACGATTATGGCGTGAAGCTCCAGCGGCTCGCCCCCCGCCTCGGACTCCGCGTGTTCGCGGAGGTTCCGCGCGGCAAGCTCGCAGAGAATGTTCGGCGCTCTGTCGAGGCCGTCCCTGCGCCATATTTCGTAGGCGTGGCGGGCCGTGTTCGCGTCCGCGACCTCGGCGAGCGCTTCGAGGGAGCCTCCCGCCTCGCGGGTGATTTCGGCGAGCAGTTCGTTGTCCACCTTCGAGCGGGTCCAGTGGGTCATCATCACCCCGGCGGCGAGCTTGGCGAGCTTCCCCGCCATCCCGACGAAGAAGCCCCGCCGGAGGCCGTTCCTCACCGCGCGCCGGATCGCCTGCCCCGTGAAGTCCCCGACCTCGATGAAGCAGACCTCCTCCAGATCCGGTAGTAGCCGCATAGCCGCCTTCTCGGTCAGCCCGCCCGTCGAGAGGACGAAGGTGTCTATGTCTTGCGCCCCCATCACGTCAATGGCCTGGACGACGCTCGCCGCCCACGCCGCCGTCGAGAACGGTCGGACGATGCCCGTGGTTCCGAGGATGGAGACGCCGCCGACGATGCCCAGACGGGCGTTCGTCGTTTTCTCCGCCATCGCCTCGCCGCCGGGTACGCTTATCTCCACGCGGAGGCCGCGACGCTCCACATCCACGACCTCGGCCAGGGAATACGAGATCATGCGCCGCGGGGTGTCGTTTATCGCCGGCCCGCCGACCTCGAGTCCCAGCCCCGGCTTCGTCACCGTCCCGACCCCGGAGCCGTTCGTGAGATCCAGGCCCGGCCCTTCGCGCCAGCTTACGCGCACCGTCAAGTGCGCCCTGTCGGTGGCGTCCGGGTCGTCGCCGGCGTCCTTGACGACGACCGCCTCGGCCCAGCCGTCTCCGAGATCGCACCTCTCGACCTCGAACGCGACGGTTCGCCCCTTCTTGCCGGGGAGCATTATCTCGATGCGATCCACCGTTCCCCCGCTTACGAGAGCTTTCGCGGCGGCTTTGGCGGCGGCGGCGGCGCAGGCTCCGGTCGTCCATCCGGTGCGGAGCTTCTCGCGCTCGCCCTTTACGCGAGCCATGCTCGGGGGCATGGACGGCTCGTGTGGGCGGGGAGGGGTCAACGGGCCTCCACATTGTCCGTGAGATCCGAGACGGAGGCGTCGGAGCCGCGTCGGAACATGTGGGAGAACTCCGGGTCGTAGAGGTGCGATCTCGTCCCGTACGAGTCGAGGCCGGGGCCGACGAGGATCATGGCCTGCCGATTTATGCTCATCGAGCGCACCGTCTCACCAAGCTCCGAGAGTCGGCAGCGCGCGACTTCCTCGTCCGGCCAGCTCGCCCGGTGCACAACGACACAAGGCGTGTCCGGCGGGTAGCCGCCCTCCATGAGGTCGTGTTCCAGCTCGCGGGGCTTCGCGGCGGAGAGAAAGATCGCCATCGTAGTCCCGTGTCGGGCGAATGACTCGATCTCCTCCCCCGAAGGCATCGGAGTCCGGCTCGCCCGGCGGGTCAAGATGACAGACTGGGCGACCTCCGGAACCGTCAGTTCCCGGCCCGCCGCCGCCGCTGCCGCCGAGAACGACGAGACCCCCGGAACCATCTCCCAGTCGAGGCCCACCTCCTCGCAGACCTCGATCTGCTCCATCACCGCCCCGTACACGCTGGGATCCCCCGAGTGTATGCGAGCCACCCGAAGCCACTCCCTCGCCGCCCGCTCGTACACCGTCCGCACCCCTTCAAGCGGGATGTCGGTGGACTCCACGACCTCGGCATCCTCGGAGGCGTATTCGAGGATCTCCTCGCTCACGAGGCTCCGCGCCCACACGATGATGTCGGCCTCGCCGATGATCTTCGCCCCGCGGACCGTGATGAGATCCCCAGCCCCCGGCCCCGCCCCGATGAACCAGACTTTCGCCCCGCCATGACTGTTATCCATCGAACTCACGCCCCTTTCCGTTGAATATGACGGTCGAGAGGTACGGCAATCGCCCGTCCACCTCTTCGAGCGGGCCGACCTTCTCGCCCCCGCTCCCGAGCCTCGCCCCGTAGACGGCTCCTTCGAGCCGTCCGGCTTCCTTCGCGATTCGCGCCACCTCCGGCATCCGTCCCCCGCCCTTGTAGCAAACGACCGTCTCGCCGGAGGACAATGCGTCCCGGAGCAGTCCCGCCTCCCCGACGAAGGGGAGGAGGACGAGCCTCTCCGCGCCCTCGACGAGCGCGGTTCCGCTGCGAGAGGCGAGATCCTGCATCGCCGTTATCCCCGGAACCGTACGGATTTTCACCTCCGGAACCTCGCCCCGCACACGCCTCGCCAGATAAGTGAAGGTCGAATAGACATTCGGATCGCCGATGGTCGCAAAAGCACAGTCCGCGCCGCTGCGAAGCGCCTCCGCCACGATACGCGCCGCCTCCCGGTGGTTGCGAACTACCGCCGCCTCGTCCGCCGAGAGCGCGAAGACGAGCCGTCGCACCTTCCCCTCGTCCACGTGCGCCCGCACGACGGCCTCAGCCCGCCCGACCTCCCCCGCGTCCCCGACCGGGACGAAGACGACGGCAGCTTCTTCGAGGGCGCGAAGCCCCTTCAGCGTCAGCATCTCCGGGTCTCCCGGCCCGACCCCGACCCCGATTAGCTCGCTGCCGCTCGCCGGGAGTCGGGAGCCGCTCGCTTCGGGAGTCGGGAGTCGGGAAAAGCCGGGGGGCGAAGCGCCCACCGCCGATGCCTCCGGGCGAGTCCGACGAGGGTTTGTCGGGCGGGGTAGCGAAAGTATCGAAGAAGAGCGTGTCGAGGATGCCCCGACTCCCGACTCCCGACCTCCCGACTCCCGGTATTTCACGGCGGCCTCGACGAGCCTGCTCGGAACCTCCGGCGCCGCGGCCCAGTGGGTGTGGAGATAGCTGGCGTGGACGTTGCCGGAGTCGCCCGCGACGAAGCCTTCCCGCCCCCGCCCCTCAAGCTCCCACGCGGCTTCTTCCCCGCCGCTCTCCGGCTCGACCATCGAGTAGTGGAACTCGTGGCCGCGCATCGTGTTTCCGGCGCGCATGATCGGCGAGTCGGCCGCGGCGGTCGCCTCCCGGTAGCCGAGGGTGAGACGGTTCGCCATCCGGGCCGAGGCACCGATGACTCCGCACATCGGCGTCCCGTCGAGGTCGCGGCAAAGGTAGAGAAGTCCTCCGCACTCCGCGATGACGGGCCTCCCCGACCCGGCGAAACTCCGCGCCTCGCGCTTCATCGACTCGTTGGCGGCGAGTGCCTCGGCATGAGCCTCCGGGAAACCGCCTCCGAGGTAAAGGGCGTCCGCGCCTTCCGGCAACGCCTCGTCGGTTGTCGGGTCGAAGAAGGCGACCTCCGCCCCCGATGCGCGAAGAAGCTCGATGTTCTCCTCATAGAGAAAACTGAAAGCCGGCCCGACCGCCACCGCGACCCGAACGGGTTCGTGCGCCCGGTGCTCTGCGGCGATTCCCGGACTCCACGGCTCGCCCGCGAGCTTCCCGGCTGAGCGGGCGAGGCGGGCTATGGCTTCGAGGTCGCAGGATCGGGCGACGACCTCCCCGAGCCTTTCGACCATCCCGGCCGCCTCTCTCCGGCGTTCGGCGACGGGGACGAGGCCGAGGTGGCGGTCGGGGGTGGAGATTTCTTTGCCCCTCCGCATCACCCCGACGACCGGAATGCCGAGCGGCTCTATGGCCTCGCGGAGCATCCGCTCGTGGGTGTCCGACCCGACGCGGTTGAGAATTACGCCCGCCAGCCGGACCTCCGGGTCGAAGGAGGCGTATCCGTGAACCATCGCCGCCGCCGAGCGGGCCATCGCGCCCGCGTCCACGACGAGGAGGGTCGGCGCGTCGAGGAGCTTCGCCACGTGCGCCGTGGAGGCGAAGTCCCCGGCCCCGCTCCGCCCGTCGAAGAGGCCCATCACGCCCTCGATGACGGCGATGTCCGCATCTTCGGAGCCATGCTTGAAAAGGGGGCCGATGAGTCTCTCGCCCGAGAGGAAGGCGTCGAGGTTCCGGCCCGGTCGTCCGGTCGCCAGCGCATGGTACGAGGGGTCTATGAAATCCGGGCCGACCTTGAACGGCGCGACGGACTCGCCCCGCCCGGCGAAGGCCGCCATGAGGCCCGTCGCGATGGTCGTCTTCCCCGCGCCGGAATGTGTTCCGGTCACGACGATCCTCGGTGCGCCCCTCATGTGCCGCCCTCCCCGTCAAACGCCTCCGGGTGGATGGCCTCGGAGATCTCACGCACACCCTCCACGACGCGCGGGCCGGGGCGGCTTACGAGGTCTTCGTCAACCCGGACGAACTTCGTCCCCGCAACGCCTGCCAGACGCTCATACGCGCCGGGAACCTCCCCCGAAGTGCCGCGGCCCGCGAGATAATAGTCCGGCCCGGCTTCGACCAAAATCTCCTCGGAGTACGACGGGTACGCCTCGCCCGTGTCGGCGGCGATGTTCTCGCCTCCGGCGACCCGTATCGCGTCGTGGATAAAGCTCCCCGGCCCGACCGTCCGGAGGGGATCCGGCCACACTTCGTAGAAGACTGTCGGCTTCGGCTCATCGGCCACGGCGTCCCCTATCTCGTCGAGTTCGGCGCGGAGGTCGTTCTGGAGGCGGCGAGCGTTCTCCGCTTCGCCGACCGACTTCCCGATGAGTCCGATCGAGGAGATGGCCTCGTCCACCGTCTCGGGGTTGACGACGATCACGGTGGCCCGCCCGAGACGCTTGATCTCCTCGGCCTCGTCTTCGGTGGCGGCCTCCGAGGAGACGAAGAGGAGGTCTATCCCCATCTCGGCCACGCGCTCGAAGTTCGGCTCGCGGTATCCGCCGATGACCGGATAGTCTTCGACCTCGCGGGGATAGTCGTCGGTGGTCGTCACTCCGGCGAGCCGCCTCTCTGCCCCGACGGCGAAGATCGCCTCGGTGACGCTCGGAGCCATCGAGCCTATCGCCTCGGGACGCGCCGGAACCTCCACCTCCCGCCCGAGGTCGTCCTCGACGACCACCGGAAAGCCACCCGAAGAGTCCGGCGAACCCGCCTCCCCTGCGGAAGTAGCCTCGCAGCCCGCCGCCAAAAGCAAAACCGCGAAGACAAATACGAGACGCCTCGCCCACATCGAACCCCCACGCCCCCCGAACGGCCCGCATTGTTCGGCGAGGCGTGTGGCCGATGGTTCGTCGGCGGGATGCGAATATTCCGGGGGCGCGGACATCCCGGGGGCGGGGGCATCATGCCCGCGAGAGAAGCCCCCGGCCCATGCGGGCGAGGAGTCCCCACGGAAATCGTCGCGGCATCGCGCCCCGATCCGACAAACCATCGCAGCAGCGGAGTTCATAAAGTTCGAGCCACCCCTCCGACAAAGTTTCGGTCGGCGAACATGCCATGTCCGGCAGGCTTTTTCCTGAAGCCTGAAATCTGATGCCTGAAACCTCCAATCACCACTCGATGCCTTTCTGGCCCTTGTAGCCCTCGTCCATCGGGTGCTTGACCTTGCGGACCTCGCTCACGGTGTCGGCGATTTGTATAAGCTCCTCCGGCGCGTCCCGGCCCGTCACGATGACGTGCTGGAAACCGGGCCGATCCTTGAGGAACTCGACGACCTCATCCGTATCCACCCAGCCGAACTTCATCGGGTAGGTAAACTCGTCGAGGAGGAGCATGTCATACGTCTCGTCGGAGATGCGCCTCTTCACTTCCTCCCAGCCCTCGCGGGCGAGGTCGGCGGACTCGGCGATGTCCTTCACGGTCCACGTCCAGCCGTCGCCCATCTTGAACCAGTCTATGTTTCCGAGCTTCTCGGCGGCCGCCTGCTCCCCGACGTTCCACTTCCCGCTCTTGACGAACTGGTACACGCCTATCTTGTAGCCCCGCGCCCATCCCCGGAGCATCACCCCGAACGAGGCGGTGGATTTCCCCTTCCCATGCCCCGTGTTCACCAGCAAGAGCGGCCTCTCCCTCCGCGACCGCTTCCTGAGCCGCTCCTCCCGAGGTTGGCGCGCCTCTCCGGTGTTGGCTGTCTCGCTCATGCCACGCTCCTTCCGTCGGATTTCGCCGCCGCGACCACCCCGGCCAGAGATCTCGATGACATGTCGTCGAGGGTCAAGCAACGCCCTCCGAGGGCCGCGGCCAATTCTTCCGCCAGTCCCAGCCGGGCGTATCCGGCCTCCGTGTCCACGACGACCGAGGATGCTCCGAGCCTCCGCAGCCTCTTCGCCGACGCTTTCGGGTTCGGGCCGCTCGTCGCCCGTCCGTCGGTGAGGATGACGAGGAGCGGGCGGCGGTTCGGGTCGCGTTTTTGCTCGTGGAGGATCGTCCGCGCCGCTTCCTCGAGGCCCCCGGAGAGCGGGGTCCGGCCCCCCGTCGGCAGTTCCGCGAGCCTCGCCGCGGCTTGATCCACGCTGGATGTCGGGGGAAGCAGCGTTGTCGCCGCGTCCCCCCGGAACGAGACGAGCGATATCCGGTCCCGCTTCCGGTACGAGTCGGAGAGAAGCTCCATCACCGCCCCCTTCACGGCGCTCATCCGCTGGCGCGCCGCCATCGAGCCGCTCGCGTCCACGCAGAAGACGACGAGGTTCCCCTCGCGCCCCTCCCGCACGTTCGCCCGCAAATCGGTGCCGTCCACCAAGATCCGCCCGTCCGCCGGGCCACCTCGGCCCGCAGCCGTCCGGATCGTCGCCGCGAGGGCTATGTCCGTCTCTCCGGCCTCGGCGGGACGATCCCCCACGGGATGCCCGCGCTCCCCGACGGATCTGCTCCTCCTTCCGGCGGGCCCGCCCGCGCCCCGCTCCCGAACTTCCATCCGGCCTGCGTCGAAGCCGCCGGAGGATGGCGTGAAGCTCCGCTCGCCGGAGCCGTCCGAGGAGCCATCCGGCTCGCCGCCGGGTTTGTTCCCGTCGGAAGGCTCCCCACCGTCCTCCGGTGGTTCTCCGCCGCCGTCGGGGGGGTCTGGAGGGTTCTCCGGGTCTTCGGGGAGCGAACCCTCGATCTCCTCCGGCGTAACGCCCGGCTCGTCGAATGGGCTGCGCCGTTTGCGGTGCGCCAGAGCGAGGAGCGCCGCCCGCTCCACGTCGCCGCGCCCGACCTCGCCGCGCCCCTCCCACGACGCGAGCGCGAGGGCGGCCTTCGCCGTCACGATGTCCCCCCGCAGCCCGTCCACCCCGAGGTTCGCGCACAGCGCGGAGATGTCTCGCAGCTGCCCGTCGGGGAGTTGCGCGAGCGGCAGCGCGTCTCGCGCCTTCATCACCCTCGCCGCGACTTCCGCGTCGGCTTCGCGCCAGTCGGCGGCGAATGACTCCGGGTCGGATTCGTAGCGGAGGCGCCGCCTCACGACCTCGGTTCGCTCCTCGACCTCCATCCCGCCCGCGGCCTCGACGGAGAGGCCGAAGCGGTCGAGGAGCTGCGGGCGAAGCTCCCCCTCCTCCGGGTTCATCGTCCCGACGAGGAGGAACCGGGACGGGTGCGCGATGCCCACCCCCTCCCGCTCGACGTGGTTCACGCCCATCGCCGCCACGTCGAGGAGGAGATCCACGAGGTGATCCGGCAGCAAATTTACCTCGTCCACATAAAGGATGCCCCGGTGCGCGGCGGCGAACAGCCCCGGCTCGAAGGATTTCACTCCTTCCGAGAGGGCTTTCCCTATGTCGAGCGTCCCCGTGAGACGGTCGGTGGACGCCCCGACGGGCAGATCCACGAGCCGCACCGGACGCTCGCGGGCGGGCGTGCCTTCGGAGTGCGGCCCAGCGGGGCAGTCGGGGTTCGGGGAGTCCGGGTCGCAGGCGTACGGGCATCCGGCGACTACCTCTATATTCGGGAGGAGGCTTGCGAGGGATCTGACGGCGGTGGACTTCGCGGTCCCCTTCTCGCCCCGGACGAGGACGCCCCCGACCTCCGGCGAGGCCGCGTTGAGGAGAAGCGCGAGCTTCAAGCCCTCCTGCCCAACGATGGCAGAGAAGGGGTATGGACAGCTCATCGGCCCGCTCCCCAGCGTCCGCTGAGGAAGCTGAACGCGCCCATCCCGGATAATTCACGAGACCCCTCGAAAGCCGGGAGTCGGGAGGTCGTATCGCTCCGCTCGCTTCGGGAGTCGGGAGTCGGGCTGCTCTCGACTCTCTCCGCGCAGAGACTTCCGCCTTCCTGCCCGACAAACCCTCGCCGAACTCTGACGTGACATTGGCGAGTGCGGGTGCCGCCTCCGTGTTTTTCCCGACTCCCGACTCCCGACTCCCGACTCCCAGTTCTTCGGGCTAAGGTATCGAGGCCGACGAAGATCGCGAGCGCGAACCCCGTGTTCGCGTCAAGCCGCGCCGAGAATCCCGTCCACCGCCCGCTCATGTCGCCTCCTCGAGCATGCCCTCGTTTTCGAGGTAGACGCGCTTGAGGTCGTCGAGGTGTTCGGGGTTTCGCCACAGGCCGCGCTCGGCGGCTTCGAGGAGGCGCTCGCTTATCGCCCGGATAGCCCACGGATTCGACTTTTGCATGAACTCGCGCACGGATTCGTCGAGGACGTATTTCTCGGTGATGTCCCGGTACATCCAGTCCTCGACGACGTTTGTGGTGGCATCGTAGCCGAAGATGTAGTCAACGGTTGCCGACAGCTCGAAGGCTCCCTTGTAGCCGTGGCGCATCATCGCCTCGATCCACTTCGGGTTGGCGACCCGGCTGCGAAAGACGCGCCTTGCCTCCTCGGCGAGATCCCTCGTCTTGACCCTCGACGGGTCCGCCGAGTCTCCAATGTAGGATTTCGGGTTGCGTCCGGTGAGGGCGCGGACGGCGGCGATCATGCCCCCGTGGTACTGGAAGTAGTCGTCGGAGTCGAAGAGATCATGCTCCCGGTTGTCCACGTTCTTTACGGCGACCTCGGTGCGTCGGAGGTTCGCCTCCATCTCCTTGCGGGCTTCTTTTCCGTCGAGTCCTTTACCGTACGCGTACCCGCCCCACACGGCGTACACCTCGGCGAGGTCCCTGTCGTCGCGCCAGTTGCGGGCGTCTATGAGGGGAAGGAGGCCCGCGCCGTATGAGCCGGGTTTGGAACCGAAGATGCGGGTCGTCGCCTCGCGGTCGGTCGCGCCGGACGCCGCCTCCTCGTCGGAGTGCTTCTTTACGAAGTTCATCTCGTGGGGTTCGTCGAGAGACGCGACGGTTCGGAAGGCTTCGTCCATGAGGGAGATCAAATTCGGGAAAGCGTCCCGGAAGAAGCCGCTGATCCTCACAGTCACGTCCACGCGGGGCCGCCCAAGCTCCTCAAGCGGAACGACTTCGAGGCCGGCCACCCGCAGCGACTCCTCGTTCCAGACGGGCCGCATCCCGAGAAGCGCGAGGACCTCGGCGATGTCGTCGCCCTGCGTCCGCATCGCCGCCGTCCCCCACACCACGATGCCGACGGTCTCGGGGTGCCGTCCTTCCTCCTCAATGTGCCGCGCCAGCAGGTTCTCCGCGAGGCTCTTCCCGACTTCCCACGAGAGCCGCGACGGAAGGGCTTTGGGATCCACAGAATAGAAATTCCGCCCTGTCGGAAGCACGTTGACAAGTCCGCGCGTCGGGGACCCGGACGGCCCCGCCGGAACGTACCCGCCCCCCAGCCCGCCGACGAGGTTGGAAAGCTCGTCAGGCGTGCGGGCCAGCCTCGGAGCGACCTCATCGCAAGCGAACCGGAGCGACGACACGACGCCCGCGTCCGTGAAGCCGAGGGTTTCCCGGCACACAGCCTCGGCGGACTGTGCGTCCCAGCCGTGTTCCTCGAGTTCGGCGAGGAGCGCCTGCGACGCCTCCTCCAATCGGTCGAGGAGGTCGGAGGCGGTGGCGTTTTGGCCTGGGCCTGGGAAGCGCTCGACGAGGCTTCCGGGAGCTGCGATCCTCGCTCCGCCGCCTTCGGCGAGGGCCGGTTCATCGAGATCATAGGCGGAGGCGACGGCTCGGCGGAGGCCCGGCACGTCCCCCGCTCCGAGGCGGAGGATGGCGGCGGTGAGGTGGCGGAGCGGTTCGCCCTCCGGGGTCTCGCCGAGGACGTGGAGGCCGCCCCGGATCGGGAGGTCTTTTATCTCGCAAAGATACCCGTCCACCTCCCCGATGAAGTCGCCGAACTCATCGGGCTTGTCGTCCACGCCGAGATCCTTGTCGAGGTCGGCGGACTGCATGCACCCCCAGACTTGCTTCTCTATCGCCGGGAGCTTCGACGGGTCGAGCGTCTCGACCTGGTAGTACTCGTCGAGGAGCTGCTCAAGGCGGGCGAGGTCGTCGTAGGTTTCGGCGCGGGTCATCGGCGGGATGAGGTGATCCACGACCGTCGCGTGCGCCCGCCTCTTCGCCTGCGTCCCCTCGCCGGGGTCGTTGACGACGAACGGATAGAAGAACGGCACGTCGCGTATCGTCGCGTCCGGGGCGCATGAAGGCGAGAGTCCGAGCGACTTTCCGGGCAGCCATTCGAGAGTCCCGTGCTTTCCGAGATGGACTATGGCGTCCGCCCCGAACTCCTCGATGATCCACCAGTACGCCGCGAGGTAATGGTGCGTCGGCGGCAGCTCCGGATCGTGGTAGATGGCGATGGGGTTCTCCCCGAAACCACGCGGAGGCTGTATGCCGACGAAAATGTTTCCGAAGCGGAGCCCGGCCACCACGATCTCCCCTTCGTCAATATACAGATTGCCCGGCGGCGGCCCCCATTGCGTCTCGACGCGCTCGCGAAGCTCCTCCGGGAGCCGGGAGAACCACCGGGTGTATTGTTCGGAGTCCACCCGTCCGGTCGCGCCGCGAAGCTGGTCCTCGGTCAGGAACTCGAGGTCGTGGCCCCCGGCGGCTATGAGGGCGTGGATCAGCCCGTCGCCGTCGTCCGGGGTCGCGCCCACATTGTATCCGGCGTCTTCGAGGGACTCGAGAAGGCGGATCGCGCTCCGTGGTGTGTCCAGTCCGACGGCGTTCCCGACGCGCGAATGCTTGGTCGGGTAGTTCGATAGCATGACGGCGATGCGCTTCTCTTCGTTCGGAGTCCACCCGAGTTTGGCGAAGCGGGTGGCGAGTCCGGCGACGCGAGCGGTTCGTTCGGAGTCGGCGCGGTACACGGTGAGCGGCGCGCCGACGGGGGATTCCTCCCTCACCGTCTCCTTGAACGAGAACGGGACCGAGGCGATCCTCCCGTCGAACTCGGGTATCGCAACCTGCCACGCCGTGTCGAGTGGAGAGAGTCCCGCGTCGGACTCCAGCCACGCCTCGCGCGAAGATGTCGTGCATATACCTTGCACGACCGGGATTCCAAGCTTCTCGAACGCGGGAACCTCCCACTCCAGCCAGCCCTCCGGGTTCTCGCCGGAGGCGGCATCCGAGGCGTTCGACCCGCCGCTTGCGAGCACGGTTGTTACGAGGCAATCTACCCGGCCTTTCAAAAGTTCCAGAGCCGGTACTTCGCCGTCCGGTTCGGCCCGCAGCGAATAGCAAAAGATGGGCAGCGCGTTCGCCCCGGCGGCCTCTATCTCCCCGGCGAGCGTATCCACGAAGGCGGTGTTCCCGCCCATCCAATGCGCCCGGTAGAAGACGACCCCGACCGTCGGGAGCGACGGGTCGTGGAGCGCGAGAAGGTCTTCGATGCCGTCTCCGGAGTCGAGGCTCGGATGGTAGACGCCGAAATCCGGCAGTTCGCGGGGCGGCTCGAAGCCGTAGCCTTCGACGAGGAGGGTGTCCGCGACGAAGCGGAGGAGGTTCCCGGTGTTCTCGACGCCGCCGTGCCGGAGGTACTCGAAGGCTTCGGCGACGGTTCCGGCGGGGGCGGTGGAGGCGGCGGTGAGCTCGGCGTCGGGCTCGGCCTCGCCGCCGAAGGCGAGGAGCCGTATCCCACGCTCCCGGCACAGCGCGGCGAGGAAATCGAAGCCCTCAGGCCAGGCTTTCCTGCCGCCGAGGAGCCGAACCATGACGGCCCTCGCGCCTCCGAGCAAGCCCGGAAGCTCCGATGCCGGGTCTTCGAGCTTCGCCGGGTTGGCGCAACGAACCTTCGGGAAGCCGTCCGGGAGGCTCTCCGAGGCTTTCGCGGCGGCGAGAATTTCGGTGTCGGCGGTGGTTAGGAAAAGCAGCGAAGCTGCTTTTCGCTGGTCAGCAGTCAGCTGGTCAGCCATCAGCTACTCCCCTGTTACTCGGTGCCATGAGCGTCGGCGGGACGGATTCACAATCCCTGGCTCCCAAAGGCGAGGATGCTTCGCCGTCCGCGCATTGCTGACGGCTGACGGCTGAATGCTGAAAGCTACGAGGCTTTCCACCTTCGATCAGGCGCAGCAGCGCGTCCCTGTCGAGGTTGTCGGCAACGAGGTTCCCGAGCCGCTCGAAGCGGGCCTCACGGGCGGCGATGAATGACTCCTCGCCGGGAGTCCACCGGAGGCCGCGCACGGAGGCGGCCATTTCCAGCAATCCGCGCCGGAAGCTGTCGGATTCGAGAACACCGTGCCACGAGGTTCCGAGGATGTTTCCGTCGTGGCACCCCTCCTCGAAGCCGTCGCCGATGAAGAGCGGTTCGCCGGCTGTTCGGCGGACTCTCCCGTGCCGGATCTCATACCCCGACACCTCCGCCCCCCCGAAGGCCGGGGCTGTGCCGGAGGGCCGGGCAAGCACCTTCCCCTCCTCGAAGACCGTCTCGACAGGCAATAGGCCAAGTCCTTCCACCTCCCCCTCGCCGCTCTCAACACCGGCTTCGTCGGCGATCAAGCCTCCGAGCATCTGGTAGCCGCCGCAGACACCGAGGGTCGGGAGGCCGCGCCGGGCGCGCTCGGAGACCGCCCGGTCCATCCCGAAGGCGCGGAGCCAGGCGAGATCCTCGACGGTCGCCTTCGTGCCGGGGAGTATGGCGAGGTCGGCGGCGAGGAGGTCGGCGGCGGAGCGGGTGAAGCGAACCTCCACCCCCGGCTCGTGGGAGAGCGGATCGAAGTCCGTGAAGTTCGAGATGCGCGGAAGGCGGGCCACCGCGACGCGCAGGGTGTCCCGCCCGAGGGGCGGCTTCGTCTCGCGGGGCTTCTCCAGAGCCAGCGAGTCCTCCCCGTCGAGCTCGAGTCCGGGGGAGAAGGGGATCGTGCCGTAGAACGGCCGTCCGGTGAGTCGGGCCATCTCGTCGAGGCCGGGCGCGAGGACCGCCGCGTCTCCGCGGAACTTGTTGACGATGAAGCCTCCGATGAGGCTCCGGTCGCCTTCGGAGAGGAGCGCCAGCGTCCCGTAGAGCGATGCGAAGAGCCCGCCCCGGTCGATGTCCCCGACGAGGACGGCCGGGATGTTGGCGGCGCGGGCGAGGCCCATGTTGGCGAGGTCGTTCTTTCTCAAGTTTATCTCCGCCGGACTCCCCGCCCCCTCGCAGACGACGACATCGTACCGTCTCCGCAACCCCTCGAACGCTTCGAGGACGACGGGCATGAGGCTTCGCTTCATACTCTGGTAGCTCATCGCCGTCGCGTCGGATCCCGCCTTCCCCATGACGACGACCTGCGTCCGGTTCCCCGCGCTCGCCTTGAGCAGCACCGGGTTCATCGCGGCTTCCGGCTCGATTCCGGCGGCGGCGGCCTGGGCGGCCTGGGCGCGTCCGATCTCCGCGCCGTCCCCTTTTTCATCAACCGCGACGTATGAGTTGAGGGCCATATTCTGGGCCTTGAACGGTGCGACCTTCACGCCTTCGCGGGAGAGCCAGCGGCACAGCCCGGCGGCGACGACGCTCTTCCCGGCATCGGAGTGGGTTCCGCAGACGAGCAGCGAGCCTCTCAAGCGTCCGCCCGCTTTCTGGCGGCCCGCTCCCCGAGCAGCCCGAAGGCGCCTCCGAGTCCGATCCAGAAGACGGCTTGCGTCCCGAGCGAGGACATCCGGAACTCCCAGAGCATCCCGGCGGGGAACTCGCCCGCGTCGGGGGAGGCCGGGAGCAACGCGAACGCGGTCGCAACGACGATGGCGCATCCGGCGACGACCAACGCCTGCCGAGCTGGCGTACCCATCCCGCGTCGGCGCAAGGCTCTCGCCGCGGCCCAGCCGCCGATGACGACGGCGAGCGAGAGAGCCATGAGGGCGAAATAGGCGGTGGTGCGGACGCCGATCGTCTCCGGGTCGCCGACCGTCGGGGGATTCGCGGGGTACTTGAGGAACGGTATCAGGAAGATCGCAAGGAACCCGGCGCCCGCGAGAGACAGGCTCCGGCCCCATTCGGATGCCGCCTGGAGGCGGTTCCGGAAGTAGGCGAATGCGAGGCCGAAGATACCGCCGGACGTCACCCCGAAGAGCCCGGTGGCGAAGAAGAGGCCGACCTTCTGCCCGGTCCGGCTGAAGGGTTCTTCCTCGCCTCCTTCCTCGCCGTGGGAGTGTCCGTGTCCGTCGGAGGCCATCTGTTCGAGTTCTATTGACTGGTCGATTGTCGGTTCGCCGAGTACGAAGGCGAAGCCGCCCGCGAGGAGTCCGGCGAGCAGGCCCGCGAGCAGTCCGCGGCGCAGCAGCGTGGCTATCATGGCAGATCCCTAGTGGCAGGGGACGCCGAGGAGGTGCCGGCCGTCGTGG
>Ga0136624_1000234_pt1 | contig 19602 bp, 16 predicted proteins | sample AntDrymUQ4692206_2_FD_104802 | JGI IMG/M metagenome (GOLD analysis project Ga0136624, IMG submission 104802) | Polar desert sand microbial communities from Dry Valleys, Antarctica - metaG UQ469 (22.06) | ecosystem: Environmental > Terrestrial > Soil > Desert | place: Antarctica: Dry Valley... | reverse complement strand
GCGCCGAGGCCGAACAGGTCCTCGCCGTCGGGCCGCACCACAGCGACCGCACCGGGCCCATGCACCCCCGACGGCAGCACCAGCGGCGACAAGCCAGACACCACCGCGGCGGGAGTACGGGCAGCCTTGTCGAGCACCAGGTCGGCCGCGCCGGCCAACTCGTCCACCACAGCCGGCGCGGTCACGGCGAGTGGCCGGTGCCAACCGTCGAGCTGCCCGGTGAGGTCGTGCAGCGGCTCGAGACCGGCGACGCCGATGGCAATGTCGGTCTGGCCCATCCGCCAGGCGCGTCCTGCCGTGTCGGTGACCACGATCGCGACGTTGCGGCCTGTCCTGGTGGCCAGTGCGGTGCGCAGGCCGCGCGCCGATGCGTCCGGGTCGACAGGCAGCAACACCACGCTGCCGGTCTCAGTGTTCGAGACGTCCACGCCCGCGCCGGCCAGCACCAACCCATGCCGGGTGCGCACGATCTGCAACCCCCCGCGAGAGGCCAGCAACCGTTCGGTCTCGCCGGCAACTGCGTCCTCCCGGCTGACGTGTCGGCGGACGCGACCCTCGACCTTGGCCACGGCCTTACTGGACACCACCAGCACGTCACCGTCACACGGCCCACCCGGCCAGGCGGCGAGCAGCAGACCGATCAGGTCGTCATCGGCGACCAGGTCGGGCAGCGTCCCCAGCGCCCGGACGGTGATGGTCACCGGGAACGGTCCGACGCACATTGCTCGGCCAGCTGCAGCGTCGCACCCGCCATCGCGGCGGTCGTCGCTGCGTCGCGCATCAGCAGCGGCACTGCGTTGGTACGGATCCCGCTGGCCGCAAGCACCGGCACCGATGCTGCGTCGCTGGTGTCCACCAGCCAGCCGTCCAGCAGGCCGCCGCCTGACCGCGCGCCGTACCAGGCCGCCACCGCGGCGCTGGAGACCTCGACGCCGATGGCAGTCAACAACTGGTCGGCCATCCCGCGAACCGCGGCGCCGCCGATGATCGGCGACACCCCGACCACCGGAGCGTTCGTTGATCGCACCGCGTCGCGCACGCCGGGAACGCCGAGAACGGTGCCCACTGACACCACCGGGTTGGACGGTGGCAGCAGCAGCACGTCGCAGGAGGTGATCGCCTGCAGCACCCCCGGCGCCGGCGCCGACTCGCGCTGTCCGACCACCACCACGTCATGGGTCGGCACCTGGGCGTGCAGCCGGACCCAGTACTCCTGAAAGTGCACCGCCCGGCGACCGTCCTCGTCCTCGATGACGATGTGCGTCTCCACCCGGTCATCCGACATCGGCAGCAGCCGCAGGGGCGGGCGAAGCGACGCCAGCCAGCGCTTCGACAGCGCCGCCGTGACCGCAGACAGCGGATAGCCGGCTTCGAGCATCTGGGTGCGGACCAGGTGGGTGGCCAGGTCGCGGTCCCCCAACCCGAACCAGGTGGGCTCAACGCCGTACGCCGCCAGCTCCTCCTTGGCTTGCCAGCTCTCGTCACGGCGGCCCCAGCCACGCTTCTCGTCGATGCCGCCACCGAGGGTGTACATGACGGTGTCGAGGTCAGGGCAGACCTTGAGCCCGAACAGCCAGATGTCGTCCGCAGTGTTGCCGATGACGGTCACCTCGTCGGCTGGGTCGAGAACCGCGAGCAGCCCCCGGAGAAAGCGTGCACCGCCAATCCCGCCGGACACCGCCGTCACCCGCATGGCAGCAGTGTCCCAGGCGGCGCGCTCGTACCGGCCCGGCCCGGCCCGGGCAGGGCTCGGGCCGGTGCCCGCCGCGTGCGACAGTTGGGACAAGTGGGACACCAGGGGCGGATCGCGGTGCATATAGACCATCTGGTTGGGCGCAATACCAGCCGCTGGCTTGACTATCGCGTAGCGACAGGCATGTAATTCCACCTGTGTTACTCATTCGCAGCATATTTTACCGGGCCGCGAGCCCGGCATCACGCTGTGCAGCTGAGGCAACACACACCGTGGGGAACCAAGGGTCGAGGAGGCAGTCATGCCGGACTTCGTAATGCTCGAAGCAGCCGACGAGACAGACGAGTTGGATTGGCAGGAGCGGGCGCTGTGCGCTCAGACCGATCCCGAGGCGTTCTTCCCGGAGAAGGGCGGCTCCACCAGGGAGGCCAAGCGGGTGTGCCTCACCTGTGAGGTCCAGTCGGAGTGCTTGGACTACGCACTCGAACACGACGAGCGCTTCGGTATCTGGGGCGGGTTGTCCGAGCGGGAGCGCCGCAAGCTGAAGAAGCGCGCCGGCTGACCAAGCACGCTCGCCGCTGACCGGTCGCTAGGGTGGCCCGGTCCTGCGGTCGCTGACCGCGTCTTTCCCGGTCCGGCGGAGGGTGCTGCGTGGTGCCTGCGACAGCTGTCTCGTCGCCGCCGGTGACCGCAGTGCTGGTCTGCCATGACGGAGCCCGCTGGCTCCCGCAGGTGTTGGCGGCGCTGTCGGCGCAGACCCACCCGCCCGATCGGCTGCTGGCGGTGGACACCGGCAGCGCCGACGACACGGTCGCCCAACTCACAGCCGCCCTCGGCGCGGACCAGGTCCTGGCAACCAGCCGCGACACCGGCTTCGGCGACGCCGTCGCTCGAGCCATGGACATGCTGGCTGAGCGCGACACCGCAGCAGAAGGCTGGATCTGGCTGCTGCACGATGACTGCACACCCGCCGCCGACGCACTGCAGCGGTTGCTCGAGCACGCCCAGGCAGGGTCTTCGGACGAGCCCCCGGTGGCCATCATCGGCCCGAAGGTCCGCGAGTGGCCGTCGCTGCGCCGGCTGCTGGAGGTCGGGGCCACCATCTCCGGAACCGGCACCCGCGAGACAGGTCTGGAGCGTGGCGAGCCCGACCAGGGTCAACGAGACGACCCGCGGCAGGTGCTGGCCGTCGGCACCGCCGGCGCTCTCGTACGCGCCGCCGCCTGGGAAAGTCTGGATGGCCTCGAGCCGCAACTGCCGCTCTTCGGCGACGACCTGGACTTCGGTTGGCGGGCCACCCGCGCTGGCTGGCAGGTGCAGGTCGCTCCGGCCGCGGTCGTCTTCCACGCCGAGGCTGCAACCCGTGGCCAGCGCACGCCGGGTGTGCTGTCCGGCTCAGCGCGCCGCGGACAACGGCGAGCGGCGCTGTTCGTGCTGCTGGCCAACTGTCGCGGGTCTGCGCTGGCGTGGATGTTCGTCCGGCTGCTGGTGGGCTCGCTGCTGCGGTCGGTCGGCTGGCTGCTGCTGAAGGCACCCAGCTCAGCCTGGGACGAGCTTGCCGCTGCGGGCTCGGTCTTGGGTCGGCCGTGGCATCTCGCCGATGCGCGCAGCAGGCGTCGGCGCACAGCACAGCGGCCGCCCTCGGAGGTACGCCCCCTGCTGCCGTCGGCTGTGCACCCGTACCGCGAGGGCGCGGCCGCCGTCGCCGATGTGGTCGGTGGTCTGCTCGCACCCACCCGGCTGGCGGCTCCCCGCTCGGTCGCCGAGCCCGGGCCGGTGGCCGAAGAGGCCGAGGCACTGCCACCCGAGCCGGGACCGTTGGCCAGGGTTGCTGCCCGACCGTGGGCGTCAGCGGTGCTGGCGCTGGTGGTGCTGACGCTGCTGGCCAGTCGTGCAGTGCTGACCGGCGGCGAGTTGCAGGGTGGTGCGTTGTTGCCGGCGCCGGAGGGGGCCGGGGACTGGTGGTCGGCCTACACCGCCGGTTGGCACCCGGTGGGGACCGGTTCAACCGAACCTTCGCCGCCCTACGTGCTGATGCTTGCCGGTTCCGGACTGCTGACTCTCGGCGATGCTGGTGCCGCCGTCTCGCTGCTGCTGCTCGGTGCACCGGTGCTGGCCGGGCTCACCGCGCACCGACTGCTTCGCCGTGTTGGTGCCGGCCCGTTGGTTGCTGTCTGGGCCGCGATGGCGTACGCGACACTGCCGCTGGCCACGGGTGCGATCGCGCAGGGACGGCTCGGCACCGTGCTCGCAACTGTGGTCGCACCGCTGCTGGTCAGCACGACGCTCTCGGTCGCTGCCGCCGACTCGTCGCCGGGCACCCGTGGCCGGCTCGAGCGCTGGGTGCGGCGCAGCAGGGCCGGGTTGATGGCGGCGGTGCTGGTCGCATTGGTGCCGGTGGCATGGCCGTTGCTGGTGCTCATCGCGATCGGGACGGTGTCGCTGGTTGCCGTCACAGCCGCCCGACGCGTGTCGCATCCGCCGCTGGTGCAGGTGCTGCTGTCCGCCGCGGTCATCGTCTCCGTCCCGTGGCTGCTTGGTCCCCAATGGCTGGCCGCGCGGCTGGCCGACCCGTGGCTGTGGTGGTGGGAGGCGGGGCTGCCCGATGCTCGCGTCGGGCCCCTCGACCCCGGGCCAGTCGAGCTTGCGCTGGGCATGCCCGGCGGGCCCGGGGGCATCCCCGCGTGGGTGGGTGCCGGGGTGCTCGTTGCCGCGGTAGCAGCCCTCGCACGTACCGGACGCCGTCGGCACGTGCTCGTTGCTTGGTCGGTGGCCACGCTCGCCTTGGTGCTGGCTGCCGTTGGTGTGCTGGCAGACCCGGGTGCGGCCTCGCGGACAGACGTCACTGTGATCTGGGTGGGTTTCCCGCTGGCAATGTGGTGGGGCTCGCTGCTGATCGCAGCCGCGATCGGAGCCCATGATCTCGAGGCGATGCTTGCTGGACGCAGTTTTGGGTGGCGGCAGCTGGGCGTCGCCGGTGTCGCTGCGGTTGCACTGGTCAGCCCCGTGCTGGCGCTCGGCTGGTCGGTCGCTCACGGTGTCGATGCGCCACTGCGACGCGATGTTCCGACACCGGTGCCGGCATACATGGCCGACGACGCCAGCAGTGGGACGCGAGCCTCCACCGTGATCCTGGCCGCCACTGAAGAGGGCATCGACACGACCGTGGTGCGTGCGGACGGATGGCGCCTGGGCGAAGAACCCATGCGCGCTGCCGCTGCCCCGCCGGTGCTGGTGGAGGCGCTGACCGGTCTGCTCGCGGCTCCCACAGAGGAGAATCTGCAGACGATCAGCAGGCTGGGTATCGGCTACCTATATCTGCCGGGCCCGGTCGCCCCCGACCTGTCCGCAGACCTCGACAGTGCTCCCGGTCTGGTGCGCGCTGGAGCACCGGAGCGCGATCTGGCTTGGCGACTGACGAACGCTGGCGGGACGCTGCAGGTGGACGGTCGGGGAGTGGACATTCCCCAGGCCCGCGGTGACGGTGGGCCGCCGTGGACTGCGACGCCGTCCGCCTCGCCACAACGCCTGCTGCGCGTCGCCGCAGCAGCGGACCGGTCCTGGCAGGCGTCAGTCGGAGGGCGTGAGCTGTCTGCGACAGACCAGTCGGAAGGCCTGCAGACCTTCGCGGTGGCGGCGCCGGGTGACGGCCCGCTGACGGTGGACTTCGCCAGCAGCCGAGGCTGGTGGGTGGCGGCCCAGTTGGTGTGCCTGCTCGCGCTGGGGTTGCTTGCGGCGCCGACTCGTCCGGAGCGCGGATGAGCAACAGATCGGACATGGGTGTGCTGGCGATGGTCGCTGTGACCGTGGCGGGCACGCTGATTCTGGTCGGCCTGCGACCGGCGGACAGCCAGCCCGCAGGCACCCAGTCGTCGGGAACGAAGGCAGCAAACACGGTGCCCGTGCAGCAGCGCGCGGTGACCTGCTTCGGCCTGCCCGGTCACCGGTCACGACCGACGATCGCCGTGAACCGGTCGACCTGGCGGACGCGCAGCGTGCCGGCGGGCGACAGTACGATCGCCGCCAGCGGATCGACGGCGGTCGACCTGACCGCCTTCAGCGCCGTCACGCCGGACCGTGCAGTCGGTGCCGGGTTGGCGGTGCAACGCTGCGCCGAACCTGCCCGCCGTTGGTGGTTCGTCGGCGCGGCAAGCACCGCGAGCAGGTCCGGCACACTGTTGTTGCGCGCACCCGATGACACCGACGCGGTCACAGACGTCACGCTTCGGGGGCCGGACGGCGTACTCGACACCGTCGGCACCGACGACGTCCGCGTTGCTGCCGGGACCACGGTCCGCCTGCCGTTGACCGACCTCGTGGCCGGTGCCAAACAGGTCGCTATCGAGGTGGACACCAGCCGCGGGACGGTGATGGCGGCCCTCGCCGAGACCCGTGCGGACAGCTCGGATCCCACCGGTACGGAGTGGCTTCCGCCCACTGCCGCTCCGGCGGAGACCGTGCTGGTGCCTGGCGTCGGTGGCTCTGGGGGTGCCTCTGCGGGTGGCAAGGAGGTGCTGGTGCTCGCCAACGCAGCGGAGCGAACTGTCGCGGTCCGGCCGGTTCTCGTCACCGATGCGGGCCGCGCTGTCCTGCCGGACCTCTCCGCAGTGCAGGTGCCGGGTGGCGGCACAGCAGCGGTCCCGTTGCCACCGAACATTGGGCCCGGCAGCACCATCGAGCTGCGTGCGCAAGCCCCGATCAGCGCCGCAGTCCGGGTGGTCGCCGACAACGACATCGCGATCGTCGTCGGCGCCGCTGCGCTATCCGAGTCCGCCGTGCTTCCGGTCGACCTGGGTGCCCGCGTCGAGGTCGACCCGGCGACCACGTTGACCCTGTCGGCACTGCTGGTCGACCCTGAGTCGCAGGACGTACGAAGCCGAACGGTCGAGGTGCGGGCCCTCGACGCGGCCGGAGACGTGGTGGCCACGGGCGAGGTGGAGATCAACGCAGGAACATCGCTCGCGGTCGACCTGGCCGGCGTGCTCCGGCTGTCGCGGTCGCAGACCAAGGCCGTCAGCCATGTCGTCGTGCGCGCCAGACGTGCCGGCACGACTGGGGACATCTCTGGGGACATCTCTGGGGACACCTCTGGGGCTCCCGTCGTCGCTTCCTTCGCCGCGCGTGCCGCGAAGGAAGCCAACGGAATCGCGACCATGCCGCTGAGCTCGCTCAACAGCACGATCACCGTGACACCACTGATCCCCCGGGTATCCCCGGCCGACTGAGCACCGGCCGATCGAGCAGGTCAGCGCAGCCTGGGGTCGAGTTCGTCGGGGTCACGCCCGAGCAAGTCGGCCGCTTCCTCGATCAGCAGATCCAGCACCAGCCCGGCAGCCTCGATCGGCCCACGGATTCGGCTGGCCACCGGCATCCGATACACCACAATGCGGGCCGGCCGCCGGCCGCGCCCGGCTTGCTGGGCACTCAACGGCACGTCGTCCACCCAGTCGGCGGGCACCATGGGGACCTGCTCGACACTGATGCGCACGCTGTCCAGCTCGCGCCCCACGTGCCGGCGCAGCTGGGCCGCCACCCGGTCGACGACTCGTTCGAAGTCGGCTGCCCGAGTTCGCGCTGCCGGGACCCCGCTCGGTGTGAGTGGGCCTGGCAGCGACCGTGGCCCGCGTGGGCCACGGCCCCGGCGGTCGCGCGCAGAGATCACGGGGAAGCGTGGCGCGGGCATTGTCCGAGACTAGAGCGGTACCGTCTGCCCGTGGCCCTGACCCGTCGTTGTTCGCGCACCGCGTGTACGCGCTCGGCCATGGCCACACTCACCTACGTCTACGGTGACCAGACCGCCGTGCTCGGCCCGCTCGCCACCTTCGCTGAGCCGCACAGCTACGACTTGTGTGCGGGGCACGCCGAGTCGCTGTCAGTGCCACGCGGGTGGGAGGTCGTCCGGTTGGCGCCGGATCCCGGTGCCTACGGGCCGAGCGGCGACGACCTGCTGGCGCTCGCCGACGCTGTACGCGAGGCGGCCAGGCCAGGAACCGCTCCGGTCGCGGTGGGTCGGCGGGGCCACCTACGAGTGGTCGGCTCAGACGAGGATTGACCGCAGCGATCGCAACGCCGGTAAAGAGCCGCCAGTAGACATCCGACAAGTTTCTGGAGGAACCTGATGTCGATTGACAGTGGGCTGTTGGCCATCCTCGCCTGCCCGTCCTGCCGGGCCTCGTTGCGACTGGATGAGACGCGCGCCGAGCAGCCCGAGCTGGTGTGCACCGGTTGCGGTCTGGCCTACCCGGTGCGCGACGGTATTCCTGTTCTCCTGGTCGACGAGGCCCGTCAGCCGGAGACCTCCCGCCAGCCGGAGACCGGTTGACCGGCGGTGGCCTTCGACGACTCCGCGCTCGACGACCACACGGCGCTCGCTCTGGCTGACCCGGTGCTTCGCCGCCTGGCGGAGGCCGGGGCCAGAGTGCGCCGGGAGACTGACTCGATGCAGGCGGCCGCGGTGAGTCTGGGCGAGCCGGCCGGTTCAATGGACCGACCGCGGGCGATGATCGTGGCCGGCGCCGACTCTCGTCTGCTTCGTGCCGTGCTGGAGCCATGGTGCCCGGTGCCGTTCGTTGCCTGGCCCGGCCCTGGATTGCCGGGCTGGGCGGGATCGCTCGACACCGCGGTGGTGTTGGCGCCGACCAGCGGTGACGAGGCAGCAACCTCTGCCGTGCTGGAGGCTGTGCGGCGCGGCTGCACGCTGGTGTTGGCCTGCCCGGTGCACGCGAGCCTGGCGGAGCCGGCCGCCAGCCGGTCGACCACGTTGCTACCGACCGCATCGACCGACACGCTCGCCGTAGCAGTGGGGGTGCTACAGGCGCTACACCGCGCTGGTCTCGGGCCGGAGGTGGACCCCGAGCAGGTCGCGTCCGCACTCGACGGCGTCGCCGTCGCGTGTTCGCCCTTCGTGGACATGGGCGCGAACCCGGGCAAGGAGATGGCGATCGCGCTGGCCGATGCCGTACCGCTGGTGTGGGGTGGGTCGGTGCTGGCAGCCCGTGCCGCCAGGCGCATCGCGGAGGCGCTGCGACGGGCCTCGGGCAGGGCGGCGCTTGCCGCAGACGTTGACCAGCTGCTGCCCGTCCTCGCATCGGCGGCACCGCAGGACCTGTTCGCCGACCCGTTTGCCGACGCACTCGCCGAATCGAACGTGCCCACCCAGCGCCCCGCGCTGGTGCTGCTCGACGATGCCAGCGACGGCCCGGTGGTCCGTGAACAGCGAGGTCGGCTGGTCGCGGCTGCGCAGTCCTACGGCGTGCGGGTGCACCGACTGGCCGGCACCGATGGCCCGCCGATTGCCCGATACGGTGCGCTGCTGGCCACCGGGTCGTACGCCGCCACATACCTCGCCGTCGGTCTCGGCACCACGGCGAGGCTGGTCAGCGAGGTGGGCTGAGGCTCGTTAGGCTGGTCGCATGGACTTCAAGGTTGCCGATCTATCCCTGGCTGACTACGGCCGCACCGAGATCACGATCGCAGAGCACGAGATGCCCGGTCTGACCGCGATGCGCGAGCGCTACGCCGCCAGCAAGCCGCTGGCCGGTGCGCGGATCACCGGATCGCTGCACATGACCGTACAGACAGCGGTGCTGATCGAGACCCTGGTGACCCTGGGCGCCGAGGTGCGCTGGGCCAGCTGCAACATCTTCTCCACCCAGGACCACGCCGCCGCTGCCGTGGTGGTCGGACCCGACGGCAGCGCCGACGACCCGCAAGGCGTACCGGTGTATGCCTGGAAGGGCGAGAGCCTCGCGGAGTACTGGTGGTGCGCGGAGCAAGCATTGACCTGGCCGGAGGGCCAGCCAGCCAACATGATCCTGGACGACGGCGGTGACGCCACCATGCTGGTCCATCTGGGCACCGAGTACGAGGCAGCCGGCGCGGTCCCGTCGCCAGACAGCACCGACAACGCCGAGCTGAAGGAGATCCTCGCTCTGCTCAACCGGTCGCTAGGCGAGGATGACGGCCGGTGGACCCGCGTCGGCAACTCCATCCGGGGGGTCACCGAGGAAACCACCACCGGGGTGCTGCGGCTGTACGAGCGGGCCCGTGCCGGCACGCTGCTGTTCCCGGCGATCAACGTCAACGATGCGGTCACCAAGTCGAAGTTCGACAACAAGTACGGTTGCCGGCACTCCCTGATCGATGGCATCAATCGGGCCACCGACGCCCTGATCGGCGGCAAGGTCGCCATCGTCTGCGGCTACGGCGACGTCGGAAAGGGCTGTGCGGAGGCGCTGCGCGGCCAGGGCGCCCGGGTCATCGTCACCGAGATCGACCCGATCTGCGCCTTGCAGGCCGCCATGGACGGCTACCAGGTGGGTCGGCTGGACGACCTGGTCGGCACCGCGGACATCATCATCACCGCGACCGGCAACAAGGACGTCGTCACCGCCGAGCACATCGCCGCCATGAAGCACCAGGCGATCCTCGGCAACATCGGGCACTTCGACAACGAGATCGACATCGCCGGGCTGACCGCCACCAAGGGAGTCACCCGCAAGACGATCAAGCCGCAGGTCGACCTGTGGACCTTCTCAGACGAGCACAGCGTGATCGTGCTGAGCGAGGGGCGTCTGCTCAACCTGGGTAACGCCACCGGGCACCCGTCGTTCGTCATGAGCAACTCCTTCACTAACCAGGTGCTGGCGCAGATCGAGTTGTTCACCAAGCTTGACGAGTACGACACCGCCGTGCACACGCTGCCCAAACACCTCGACGAGGAGGTTGCCCGGCTGCACTTGGACGCTCTTGGTGTGCGGTTGACCGAGCTCACCAAGGGCCAGGCCAGCTATCTCGGCGTCGACGTGGCCGGCCCGTACAAGAGCGACCAGTACCGCTACTGAGCGCCGCTGGCCGCGTACGCTAGTCGGGTGTACGCGGACACCCACAACGGGGACGGCACCGACCACCACGGTCGGGTGCTGGTGGTCGACGACGACGCCAGCCTGGCGGAGATGCTTAGCATCGTGCTGCGCCAAGAGGGCTTCCGCCCCGTTGTCTGCCCCACTGGCGACGCCGCGCTGGCGATGTTTCGCGAGCACCGGCCCGATGTGGTGCTGCTTGACGTGATGCTGCCCGGCCTTGACGGGGTTGATGTGTGCCGGCTGATCCGGGCCGAGTCGGGCGTCCCGATCGTCATGCTCACCGCCCGCGGCGACACCGTCGACGTGGTGGTCGGGCTGGAGTCTGGCGCAGACGACTACATGGTCAAGCCGTTCAAGCCCAAGGAGTTGGTGGCGCGCATTCGTGCCCGGATGCGCCGCTTCGACCGGCCCGCTCCAGAGGAGATCACCATCGGTGATCTCAGCATCGATGTCGCCGGACATGACGTCCGCCGCGGCGACGGGTCCATCACGCTGACGCCGTTGGAGTTCGACCTGCTGCTGTGCCTGGCGCGGCAACCGTGGCAGGTGTTCACCCGCGAGGTGCTGCTTGAGCAGGTATGGGGCTATCGGCATGCGGCCGACACCCGACTGGTGAACGTCCACGTGCAGCGGTTGCGGGCCAAGATCGAGCATGACCCAGAACGGCCGTCCATCGTGGTCACCGTGCGCGGAGTCGGCTACAAGGCCGGCACCGGCTGACGGCCGTGGGTGCTCTTCGGCGCCTCCTTACCGCCCCCCTCAGGCCACTGATCAACGCCTGGCAGGTGTCGGTGCAGGCGCGCGTGGTGCTGAGCACCCTCGTGCTGGGCGCTCTGGTGCTGTCGCTGACCGCTTGGCTATTGCTGAGCCAGGTCAGTTCTGGCCTGATCGACAGCAAAGTGGAAACCTCGATCGCCCAGGCGGAGGCGGCGTTCTCGGAGGTGCAGGAGGATCTTGATGCCAGCGGTGGCACCCGCGCACCGCCCGCCGAGTCGACCATCAGCGGCGTGATTGACAACCTCGCCAGTCGCAGCGGCTCGCCTGCGGCATACGTCGTCGTCTTGTCGGGGCCGCTGATCACCGGGGCCGAGTCCGAGGGGGTCCGGCGAACGTCCATGCCGGTCAGCGTGGAGAGCGTTCCGCGCACGCTCCGCAGTCGGACGCGCGAACAGTCCGGGACGCTGTGGACCTTTACCTCCATCGACTATCTGGACAGCGCCGCGGACAGCGACCCGCCCGATGCCGATGCGACAGCCGACGAGCAGTCGGTCCGCGACGGGGCCGGCATAGCGGTCGGGACCCGGCTGGACACAGCGGGCGGTGAGGAGCAGTACGCGATCTACCTTCTCTACCCACTTGTCCAGCAAGAAGAAGCGATCGGCCTGGTGGTGCGTTCGGTGGTCGCCGCAGGTGGCTTGCTGATGTTGCTGGTCGCCGGCGTGGCGTGGCTGGTGACCCGGCAGGTGGTCACCCCGGTGCGTCTGGCCCGGCGGATCGCCGAGCGCTTCGCCGCCGACCGGCTGGATGAACGCATCCAGGTAAAGGGCCGGGACGACATCGCCCGCCTCGGTATGTCGTTCAACCAGATGGCGACCAACCTGCAGCGACAGATCCGCCAACTGGAGGAGCTCTCGCGGGTACAGCACCGATTCGTCTCCGACGTCTCCCATGAACTGCGCACCCCGCTGACCACGGTGCGGTTGGCGGCCGACGTGCTGCATGACGCACGCGACGACTTTGACGCGGCGACCGGCCGATCGGCCGAACTGCTGCAGGCTGAGCTGAACCGATTCGAGTCGCTGCTGGCTGACCTGCTCGAGATCAGCCGCTTTGACGCTGGCGCTGCCCGGCTTGAGCTGAGCGACGTCGACCTGGTTGAGCTTGCACACGAGGCGGTCGCCGCCCAGCGGGTGCTCGCCGAGCGCGCCGGCGTGCATGTACGGGTGGTGGCACGCAACCTGCAGGCCACCGTGCGGGCGGACCCCCGCCGGGTGGAGCGGATAGTGCGAAACCTGGTGTCCAACGCCATCGCACACGCACAGAGCGAGCGGGTCGAGGTCATCGTGGCGGCCGACGCGGAGGCCGCCGCGATCGCGGTCCGCGATCACGGCAGGGGCCTAGCACTCGGCGAGGCGACGTTGGTCTTCAACCGCTTCTGGCGGGCCGACCCCGCGCGCGCACGGGCCGGCGGCGGCACCGGCTTGGGGCTCGCGATCGCCCTCGAGGACGCCCAGCTGCACGGCGGCTGGCTGCAGGCATGGGGGGAGCCTGGTCGAGGCAGTCAGTTCCGGCTGACGCTGCCGCGGCGGGCCGGTGATGATCTGCAGCGCTCCCCGATCTCACTGGTGCCCACCGATCGCCGGGTGGGCAAGCCGTACCGCACCACTGCGGCTCCGACGACCGCGGACCATCCGGGAGGGGTGCACCGATGAGCTTGCGTGCAGTGCTGAGCCGGTCTGCCCTGAGTGCGGTCGCGTCGGCCGCGCTGCTTGCCGGGTGTGTCTCGGTGCCTGACACCGGGCCGGTGCGCCAGGTGGCGCCACGTGGCGCCGAGGCCGACTTCCTGGTGCAGGTGGTGCCGTCCGGTCCGGAGCCGGGCGCCGGGCCGGACGAGATCGTTCGCGGCTGGCTGACGGCGATGAAGGCGTTCCCGGTGTCTACCGAGGTGGCCCGTGAGTTCCTCACCGACGAGGCGGCACAGACGTGGTCCCCTGAACGCCGGACGGGGATCCACACCCCCTTCACTGTCGTCGCCAAGGACAGTGGTGTGGTCCAGTTGCGCAGCCGCGAGGTGGCGACGCTGTCGGTGCGGGGGGTCTATCGGCAGACGCCATCCGGGGCGGCCCAGCGGGCGCTCTCGCTGCGGCTGAAACAGACCGGCACCGGCTGGCGGATCGTTGACCCGCCGAACAGTCTGCTGATCAGCTCACAGTTCTTCGACGAGTACTTCCGCCCCTTTAACCTGTACTTCTTCGACTCGGGGGGTAGAGCGCTGATTCCGGACCCGGTCTGGATGCCCCTCGGCGATCAACTGCCGACCCAGCTGGTGCGCGGAGTATTGGCCGGTCCGACCCCGTGGCTCAAGAGTCAAGCCAGCACCGCGCTGTCGGCAGATGCAGCTGCGGACGTCTCCGCGCCCATGCGGTCGTCCGACGGGGTCGTAGACGTGCAGCTGAATGATCAAGCGGAGAACCTGTCGGCGGACCAACGGACCCAGCTTGCGGCGCAGCTGACGTGGACGCTGGCGCAGATCACCGGACTGGCTGGCGTCCGCATACAGGTAGGCGAGTCTGACCTGGATGTACCGGACGCCGAGCCGGTGCAGACCGCGGAGTCCTGGCCGGCGTTCACGCCCTCCGGTCCGGCGGCCAGAGCGCTGCTGTTCGGCATTCGCCGCGGTGGCCTGACGCTGATCGAGTCACGAGACCTCGACTCAGTCAACGGTTGGTGGGGCAAACCTGCCCCCAAGCTCGGCGAGTTCAGCGTCGAGCGAACCTTGCAACGGGTAGCCGCCGTTGTCGGTGACAGGCACCTGATTGTCGGACCGTACAACGCTGCCGAGCGGTCGGACGTACGCATCTGGCATCAGGTCGACGACGCTCGACTGAGCGACCCACAATGGGACCGGACTGCACAGTTGTGGGCGCTGCAAACCGCTGCCCAACCCAGACCATCCACCACAAGCCTGCTCGTCGCTGACCGGGCCGGCGCTCGACCGGTACCGATGGGCCGGTTGGCATCGGCAGCCATCAGTGAATTCGCGATCTCGCCGGACGGGGCACGAGTGGCTGCGCTGGTGCGGCGTTGGAACGGGCCCTACCGGGGTGGGCGGCCCGCCAGCGAGGAGCGGTCGCCGGTCTTGGTGATCGCTCGGGTGGTGCGTGGCTCGGACGGGCAGATGGTCCGCCGAATCGACCGCGCCTACGGGCTGCCGCTGCGTCAGACCGGTCTGGGGGACCTCGCCTCACCCACGTGGGTGACCCCCACCGAGGTGGGCGTGCTGGGCAGGATCGGGAGGCAGGCGCCGCAGGTATATCGGGTTGCCATCGACGGATCCGACGTCCAGGGAGCCGCGCTGACCGGCGAAGCCCTGCTCGGCCAGGTGGGCGCCGACGAGCTTGCCGATGCAGGAGTAGTGAACGCGCAGACGGTGATCGGTACCAGAAGTGGACAGCTTTTCGTGTTGAACAGCGAGTCCGAGTGGTCTCGTCTGCAGACCGCAACTCGAGTCAAACATCCACGACACCCCGACTAGTCATGCTCGTCCACAATCGACTGACGACCGGACACCACTAAGCCCGCAGCGGGCCAGACTGCTGGCATGCGGGCATCGCTTCCAGCCTCGGCAGCCGACCTGTTGCTCGGAGCGCGCTGCGCCGGATGTGGCCGGCCCGGGCCTGTCCTGTGCCCAATATGCCGGGGCGAATTGCAGCCGCGTCCGTTTCAGTGCTGGCCCGACCCGCCACCACGAGCGCTGACAGTGGCGGGGGTGACGCCGTACGCCGGCATGGACTACGGCGGTCTCGTACGCCGCTTGGTGGTCGCCTACAAGGACTCCGGCAGGGCCGACCTGGCTGAGCCGTTGGGGCGAACGCTGGCGGTCGTGGTGGAGCACATCGTCGACCGGTCCGACGCTGCTGGCGGGCGGCCAACCGAACTGGTGCCGGTGCCGTCCTCCCGAGTCAGCGTCCGCCGGCGCGGGCGGGATCCGGTCGCCGACCTGGCGTGTGCTGCCGCCCGGCTGCTGCGGCGCCGCGGGCGGGACGTGCGAGTGGTCCGCCGGCTGGGGCATCGGCGCAGCGTGCGTGACCAGGCAGGGTTGTCGGCTGCGGAGCGTGCGGCGAATCTGCACGGCGCGCTCCGTGCCGGCAGCGTGGCGCCCGCCCAGCTGCGTCTGGCGGACGGGCGACCAGTCGTCCGTCTCGTTGTCGATGAACGTTCTCACCACCGGAGCAACCGCCGACGAGGCGGCGCGGGTGCTGTTGGTCGCCGGCTGGCGACTGCATGGTGTGGCCACTGTCGCCGCCACCCGCCGGCACCACCAGCCGTTGGCCACGAACGGTTGACCACGAACGGTTGACCACGAACGGTTGAGATGGGGGGTGCTGGACTTTCGTGCGGCGGCCAGGGGGGATAGCGTCGACCTCCCCGCTCGAGGAGGTTGCCTTCGTGGAGGTCGTCGTCACCAGCCGGCACTGTGAGGTGTCCGAGCGGTTCCGTCAGCATGTCGCCGAGAAGTTGACCCGGTTGGAGAAGCACGACGATCGGGTGAGCCGGGTCGATGTCGAGGTGACCCAGGAGCGCAATCCGCGCCAAGCAGACCGGGCACTACGGATCCAGTTGACGGTGCATTCCCGCGGGCCGGTGATTCGGGCTGAAGCGGCGGCGGAGGACAAGATGGCCGCGCTCGACGGTGCATTACTGCGCCTGCAGGCCAGGTTGCGAAAGGCCGCTGACCGGCGTCGGATCCATCGCGGCAACCATGCCCCGGTGTCGCTTTCGCAGGCTGCGGCGATGGCAGCCCCCGGACCTGCTGCGGCGTCGGCGGATGGGCCGGAAGAGGACGACCCGAACACCCCACGGCAGGTGGGACCCTTGACGGTTATCGGCGACGGTCCGGTGGTGGTCCGCGAGAAGACCCACTCCGCCGCTCCGATGACCCTCGATCAGGCGCTCTACGAGATGGAGCTGGTCGGCCACGACTTCTTCTTGTTCGTGGACAAGGAGAGCGAGCTGGCGAGCGTGGTTTACCGGCGACGCGGGTACGACTATGGCGTCATCCGGTTGGAGGTCTGAGCTGTTGACGGCGGAGCCGACGCGGGTGGTGGTGGTCGACGACCAGGAGCTCTTCCGCCGCGGGTTGACCATGCTGATCGGCACCCTGGACGGGATAGACCTGGTCGGTGAGGCCGGCGACGGTGATGGTGCCGTCGAGGTGGTGCTGCGCACCGACCCAGACGTGGTGCTGCTGGACGTGCGGATGCCGGGGCGTTCTGGCATCGACACCTGCGCCGAGCTGAAGGCCCTGATGCCCTCGGTGCAGATCGTGATGCTCACCGCCAGTGACGAGGAGTCCGATCTCTACGGTTCGATCAAGTCCGGCGCCTCGGGATATCTGCTCAAGAGCTCATCGGTGGACGAGGTGGCCGACGCGGTCCGGCTGGTCTCGGACGGCCAGTCGTTGATCACCCCGTCGATGGCGGTCAAGCTGCTCGACGAGTTCAAACAGCTGTCGTCGGTCGACGTCGGCACGAGCACCTCGCCGCGACTCACCGAGCGGGAGCTCGATGTGCTCCGCCAGATGGCCCGCGGCCGGTCCAACCGCGAGATCGCGCGCGCTCTGTTCATCGCCGAGAACACGGTCAAGAACCACGTCCGCAACATCTTGCATAAGTTCCAGATGCACTCGCGGGTCGAGGCCGTCATGTATGCCATGCGGGCAAAGCTGCTCGACGCCCCGTGATCGTCGGTTCGGCTCGATGACGGCTCGGCGACGGCCCGAGCGGCTCACCAGACTGCAGGCACGCAGCGTGGCGCTGGCCGCCCAGGGTTTCACCGACCGCCGCCCCTCGGCGGCGGCCGGACCAGGGCCACGGCACCTGTCCACGGTGCTGGACCGGCTGGCCTTGTTCCAGATCGACTCGGTCAACATCTTGGTGCGCGCGCACTACATGCCGTTGTTTTCTCGGCTCGGGGGCTACGACCGGTCGTTGCTGGATCGCTCCTTCTCCCGATCGCCGCGGCGCACCTTCGAGTACTGGGCGCATGAGGCGTCACTGGTGCGCGTCGACTTGCAGCCCGCCCTGCGGTGGCGAATGGCCCGAGCCGGCACCGACGCCTGGGGTGGGCCGCTGCGGGTGGCCCACGAGCAGCCGGAACTCGTCGAGTGGGTGCATGGCGAGGTGTGTCGTCGGGGACCGTTGACCGCTCGAGACATCGAGCACGACCTGCCGCACAGCAAGACCGGCTGGGGCTGGAATTGGTCGGTGGTCAAACAGGCGCTGGAGTACCTGTTCTACGCCGGCGAGGTCACCTCGGCGGGGCGCAACAGCGCCTTCGAGCGGCGGTATGACCTCCCGGAGCGGGTCCTGCCAGAGCGGGTACTGGTCGCTCCGACCCCATCCGAGGACGATGCCATCCGGACGCTGGTGCGGGTGGCTGCCCAGGCGCACGGTGTCGCTAGTGAGCCGTGCCTGCGCGACTACTTCCGGTTGCCGCCGGCAGCCACCCGTCAGGCCGTTCGTGAGCTGGTCGACGCCGGCGAGTTGCTTCCGGTGGCCGTCCAGGGCTGGCGCCGCCAGGCCTACCTGCACCACCGAGCGCGGCTGCCCCGACAGGTGCGGGCCCGGGCGCTGCTCAGCCCCTTCGACCCGCTGATCTTCGAGCGGGCCCGGGCGCAGGCACTGTTTGACTTTCGGTACCGCATCGAGATCTATGTGCCGGCGGCTCAGCGGGTGCACGGCTACTACGTGCTGCCGTTCCTGCTTGGTGACCGACTTGTTGCTCGGGTCGACCTGAAGGCCGATCGCGGCGCCGGCCTGCTTCGGGTGGCGGCCGCCTTCGCCGAGTCATCCGCCCCCGCCTGCACCGCGCACGAGTTGGCGGCAGAGTTGTGGTCAATGGCGGCGTGGCTGGGCCTGTCCGACGTGCTGGTGGCCCCCCGCGGCGACCTTGCCGGCGCACTCGCCCTCGCTGTCGGTGACGACGACTACCATGGCTAGGTCAATACGCCAGCTCATACCGAGTTGGCCAGTCCGCACGCGCGCTAGCCAACACAGGAGTCGAACCCCGTGCCCGTTCTGATCGACAAGATCCTTCGTATGGGCGAGGGCAAGATCCTTCGTCGACTCCAATCGGTCGCCAAGCAGGTCAACGCGATCGAGGACGAGTTCACTGTGATGAGCGACGACGAGCTGCAGGCGCAGACCGCTGAGCTGCGCGCGCGGCATGACGATGGCGAACAGCTTGACCGACTGATGCCAGAGGCATTCGCGGTGGTCCGCGAGGCGGCCAAGCGGGTGCTCGGTCAGCGGCACTTCGATGTGCAGCTGATGGGTGGTGCGGCCTTGCACCTCGGCAACATCGCCGAGATGAAGACCGGTGAAGGCAAGACGCTGGTCGCGACCCTGCCGGTGTATCTGAACGCGCTGACCGGTCGCGGCGTCCACATCGTCACGGTGAACGACTACCTCGCCAAGTACCACGCCGAGTGGATGGGCCGGGTGTACCACTTCCTCGGTTTTACTGTCGGCACGATCCTGCCCGGTATGGAACCCGCGCAGCGGCGCGAGGCGTACGCCTGCGACATCGTGTACGCCACCAACAACGAGCTCGGCTTCGACTATCTGCGCGACAATATGGCCGGCTCGTTAGAGGACTGCGTGCAGCGCGGGCACTACTACGCAATCGTCGACGAGGTCGACTCGATCCTGATCGATGAGGCTCGAACCCCGCTGATCATCTCGGGCCCCACCCAGGACGAGGTGAAGTGGTACGCCGAGTTCGCCACGATCGCCGCCCGGATGCGGGTCGACCACGACTACGAGGTCGACGAGAAGAAGCGCACCGTCTCAGTGCTCGAGCCGGCGATCGACAAGGTCGAGGATCACCTCGGCATCGAGAATCTGTACGACTCGGTGAACACTCCGCTGATCAGCTTCCTGAACAACGCGATCAAGGCCAAGGAGCTGTTCCGGCTGGACAAGGAGTACGTCGTCATCGACGGCGAGGTGTTGATCGTCGACGAGCACACCGGCCGCATCCTCGAGGGCAGGCGCTACAACGAGGGTCTGCATCAGGCGATCGAGGCCAAGGAGCAGGTGCGGGTCCGCGAGGAGTACCAGACGTTGGCCACGGTCACGCTGCAGAACTACTTCCGGCTGTACGAAAAGCTCGGTGGTATGACCGGCACCGCGATGACTGAGGCGAGCGAGTTTCAGAAAACCTATGGCCTCGGGGTCGTGCCGATACCGACGAACGAGCCGGTCCGCCGCGTCGACGAGGCAGACTTGGTGTTTCGGACCGAGGATGCCAAGTTCAACGCCG
>Ga0136624_1000233_pt1 | contig 19607 bp, 24 predicted proteins | sample AntDrymUQ4692206_2_FD_104802 | JGI IMG/M metagenome (GOLD analysis project Ga0136624, IMG submission 104802) | Polar desert sand microbial communities from Dry Valleys, Antarctica - metaG UQ469 (22.06) | ecosystem: Environmental > Terrestrial > Soil > Desert | place: Antarctica: Dry Valley... | reverse complement strand
TGGCTCGCTCATACAGGCGCGGAGACCCTACAGCGTTTCGCACGACTGTGTTGACACCGCGACCGATGAGGCGTACTCGTCATTCAGCGTGTACCGAGCGGGAGTCGGGAAGGAGGTATGTGCCTAGCAATCCCAGGCCAGATCGTCGGAGTGGTGGATGAGGCGAATCGCCTCGCGAAGGTCGACGTGGCCGGCGTCCGGCGCAACGTGAACATCGGCCTGCTCGACGACGGCCCCGACTCCCTGAGCGTGGGCGACTGGGTGCTGATCCACGTCGGCTTCGCCCTCTCCAAGGTCGACGAGGAGGAGGCGCTCGCCACCTTTAAGCTTCTCAAGGGCATGGGCGAGGACTACGAAGCCGAGCTCGACGAACTCAAGGGGAGCGCGATCGAATGACCGACTTTACGACTGTTCCGGAACCCGAGTGTGATCACACCACCGGCTGCATCACCTGCGGTGACGAGGCGGTGGCGATGACGGTGCTGAAGCTGGACTCCGAACGCGGACTGGCCCTCTGCGCGGACGATGGAGGACGGCGCGAGACCGTGGAGATCGCCCTCGTGGAAGCCGCCGAGGGTGATGTCGTGATGGTGCACGCCGCCACTGCCATCGCCCGTGTGGAAGCCCGCGACCTCGGAGGCCGGGAGCTCGGGCCGGAGGCAATCCCCGCATGAAGTTCGTAGACGAGTTCCGCGATGCAGAGCTGGGGCGCGCCGTTGCCGGCGAGATCCTCGCCACGGTCGACCCCGGCCGCCACTACAAGGTGATGGAGGTCTGCGGCGGCCACACCCACTCGATCTACAAGTACGCGATCGACGATCTGCTGCCGGAGAACGTCGAGCTGGTGCACGGGCCGGGCTGTCCGGTCTGCGTGATCCCCATGGGCCGTGTGGACGACGGCATCGCCCTCGCTCAGCAGGAGGGCGTGATCTTCACCTGCTTCGGCGACATGCTCCGGGTGCCGGGATCGAAGGGCAGCTTCCTCGACGCCAAGGCCGAGGGCGCCGACATCCGCATGGTCTACTCGCCGCTCGACGCGCTGCGGCTGGCCAAGTCCAACCCCGACCGCCAGGTCATCTTCTTCGCCATCGGGTTCGAGACCACGGCGCCCTCGACGGCGCTGACGCTGATGCGCGCGAAGGCCGAGGGCATCGAAAACTTCACGGTCATGTGCAGCCACGTGACGATCGTGCCGCCGCTGCGGGCGCTGCTCGACTCGCCCGACCTGCGCCTCGACGGCTTCATCGGCCCCGGCCACGTGTGCACGGTGGTGGGCGCTCGCCCGTTCGAGTTCATCCCCGCCGACTACGACAAGCCCATCGTGGTCTCGGGCTTCGAGCCCCTGGACGTCCTCCAGTCGGTGCACATGATCCTCAAGCAGCTCGCCGAGGGCCGCAGCGAGGTCGAGAACCAGTACAAGCGCGTGGTGCCCTACGAAGGCAACCTCAAGGCGCTCGAGGTGCTGGGCGAGGTCTTCGAGCTGCGACCGCACTTCGAGTGGCGCGGCCTGGGCTTTATCTCCCAGAGCGCGCTGAAGCTCTCCGAGGCCTACGCCGACTTCGACGCCGAGGAGCGCTTCGAGGTGCCCGGCGTCCGGGTGGCGGACCCCAAGGCCTGCCAGTGCGGCGAGGTGCTCAAGGGCGTGATCAAGCCCTGGGAGTGCAAGGTGTTCGGCACCGCCTGCACGCCCGAGCGGCCGATCGGCACCTGCATGGTCTCCCCCGAAGGAGCCTGCGCGGCCTACTACAACTACGGCCGCTTCTCGCAGGACAGGGAGGCCGTTTGAGCGCCACCGGCGGCGTCGACATGTCGCGCGAGGAGCGCATCCTCGGCATCATCGAGACCACTCGCGCGAAGCGTCCCCGCTTCAAGGACGACCACATCACCATGTCCCACGGAGCGGGGGGCAAGGCTACCCAGAGCCTGATCGAGGGGCTGTTCCTGCCGGCCTTCGAGTCGGAGTCGCTCAGGGAGCTGGGCGATGCCGGCGCGGTCGAGGTCGACGGCGCGAAGCTCGCGATGACCACCGACACCTTCGTCGTCAAGCCCACCGTGTTCCCCGGGGGCACGATCGGCGAGCTGGCAGTCAACGGAACCGTGAACGACCTTGCGGCGGCGGGCGCGCGCCCGCTCGCGCTGAGCGTCTCGCTCGTGCTGGAGGAGGGACTGTCTGCGGACGACCTCCGTGTCCAGGTTGAGGCGATCGCCGGCGCCGCCCGCGCCGCAGACGTGCAGATCGTGGCCGGAGACACCAAAGTGGTCGAGCGCGGCTTCTGCGACTCGATCTACGTGTGCACCACGGGCATCGGCGTTCGAGACCCGCGCGCGGAGATGTCCACCCGGGCGTTGAAGCCCGGCGACCGCGTGCTGGTGTCCGGCCCGGTCGGGGACCACGGCACGGCGATCATGCTCGCCCGCGACGAGTTCGAGATCGAGTCCGAGATCGAGTCCGACACCTGCTCGCTATGGCCGGCGGCCGACGCCCTGATGGGGTCCGCGGGCTCCTCGCTTCGGTGCATGCGCGACGCCACGCGCGGCGGGGTGGCGACGGTCCTCAACGAGCTCGCGCGGGCCTCGGAGGTGGCGATCGTCGCCAAGGAGGCCGACGTCCCGATCAAGCCGGCGGTGGCGGGGGCGTCCGAGCTGCTCGGCATCGACCCGCTGTACGTGGCCAACGAGGGCCGGATGGTGGCCTTCGTCGCGCCCGAAGCGGCCGAGGCCGCCCTTGTGGCTCTGAGGGCGGTCCCGGGCTGTGAGGAGGCCGCCGACATCGGCGAGGTCAAGACCGAGCCCCCGGGCATGGTTCTGATCGAGACGGCTTTCGGTGGCAAGCGGGTGATGGACCTGCTGGCGGGCGACCCCCTACCGCGAATCTGCTGACGGATGCACGAGCTCTCCATCGCCGAGGCTGTGGTGGCGATCGCCGAGCGCCATGCCCGGGGGCGACGGGTGACCAAGGTCGAGTTGCGGGTGGGCTACCTGCGGCAGGTGGTTCCCAGCGCGCTGAGCTTCGCCTTCGAGCTGACGGCGGTGGGCACGCCCGTCGAGGGCGCCGAACTCGAGCTGGAAGCAGTACCGGCTGCCGGTTTGTGTCGGACATGTGGTGAAGGGACGCCGCTGCCCGAGCTGCCGCTGCTGTGCAGGAGGTGCGGGTCCTTCGACGTGGAGGTCACGCAGGGCGAGGAGCTGCTGGTGGATTCCCTGGAACTGGAGAACGAGATGGCAACGAGCGGAGAGGTGAGCGTATGACCGCATCAGGTGTCGATGAGGTCCACATCCTGTGGATCTCGGAGGGGATGAGCTGTGACGGGGACTCCGTGTCCGTCACGGCCGCGATGCAGCCGAGCATCGAGGAGGTGCTCCTCGGGGCCGTACCCGGGCTGCCCAAGGTGCACCTGCACAACAAGGTGCTCTCCCCGACGCTCGGCGGCGAGGAGTTCCTCAAGCCCTTCCGCCAAGCGGTCGAGGGGACGCTCGACGCGCCGCACGTGCTGGTGATCGAGGGCTCGATCCCCAACGAGAACATCAACGGCGACGGCTACTGGACCTCGTTCGGCAACGACCCGGCGACCGGCGAGCCGCTCACGCTCGACTGGTGGATCGACCGCCTCGCGCCGAGCGCGTTCGGGGTCGTCGCCATCGGCACCTGCGCCGCCTATGGCGGCATCCACGCGATGGCCGGCAACCCGACAGGGTGCATGGGGCTGGCCGACTACCTCGGCTGGGACTTCCGCTCGGCGGCCGACCTGCCGATCGTCAACGTCCCGGGTTGCCCGGTACAGCCGGACAACTTCATGGAGACCCTCACCTGGCTGCTCTACCAAGCGGCCGGCCTGGCGCCCGTGATCCCACTCGACGAGGCGCTGCGCCCGCAGTGGATCTTCGGCAAGACGGTGCACGAGGGCTGCGACCGTGCGGGCTACTACGAGCAGGGCGACTTCGCCAAGGACTACAACTCACCCAAGTGCCAGGTCAAGATCGGGTGCTGGGGCCCTGTCGTGAACTGCAACGTCCCCAAGCGCGGCTGGATGAACGGAATCGGCGGCTGCCCGAACGTGGGAGGGATCTGCATCGGCTGCACGATGCCCGGCTTCCCCGACAAGTTCATGCCGTTCATGGACGCACCCCCCGGCGGCACGTTGTCGTCGGCGATGACGGGGACCTACGGAACGATGATTCGCAAGCTGCGGACCATCACCAACAAGACAGTCAACAAAGAGCCCAAGTGGCGACACAACCGCGATGAGCTCACCACCGGCTACGAGCCCAAGGCGCTGCAGCGCTAGCGCGCCGCGGGGGAGGAGAGAGAAATGGCTACACGCGAGGAAATCAAGCCGGAGGCGGGCAACGTCGTCGACATGTCGTGGGATCCGATCACGCGGATCGTCGGCAACCTCGGCATCTACACGAAGATCGACTTCGACCAGAAGCAGGTCGTGCAGTGCAAGAGCACGTCATCGATGTTCCGCGGCTACAGCGTGTTCATGAAGGGCAAGGACCCACGTGACTCGCACTTCATCACGAGCCGCATCTGCGGCATCTGCGGCGACAACCACGCGGTCTGCTCTCAGTACGCGCAGAACATGGCCTACGGGGTCAAGACGCCGCCGCTGGGCGAGTGGATCGTGAATCTCGGCGAGGCGGCGGAGTACCTCTTCGACCATACGATCTTCCAGGACAACCTGGTGTTCGTGGACTTCTGCGAGCAGATGGTCAAGGAGACCAACCCCTCGGTGCTCGAGAAGGCCGAGAAGACGGAGTCCCCCCACGGGCACGTGCACGGCTTTCGCACGATCGCCGACATCATGCGTTCCTTCAACCCGTTCACGGGCGAGACCTATCGCGAGGCGCTGATCGTCAGCCGCGTCACCCGCGAGATGATCTGCCTCATGGAGGGGCGCCACGTGCACCCCTCGACGATCTACCCGGGCGGCGTGGGCACGCAGCCAACGCCCTCGCTGTTCACCGACTACCTGACCAGGCTGCTGCGCTGCCTGGACTTCGTCAAGAAGTCCGTCGCCATGAACGACGACATCTTCGACTTCTTCTACGAGGCCATTCCGGGCTACGAGGAGGTCGGCCGGCGGCGCATCCTGCTCGCGTGCTGGGGTGCCTTCAACAACCCCGACCACGTCGACTACGACTACCGCAACATGGATGCCTGGGGCAACGAGATGTACGTGACCCCCGGGATCATCGTGGATGGCGAGCTGGTGACAACCAACCTGGTGGACATCAACCTCGGCCTGCGCATCCTGCTCGGCAGCTCGTACTACGACGACTGGCAGAGCGAGGAGACCTTCGTCCCGAAGGACCCGCTCGGCAACCCTGTCGACCAGCGCCACCCCTGGAACCAGACGACCATCCCCAGGCCGCAGAAGCGCGATCTGGAGGGCGGCAACTACTCGTGGGTGATGAGCCCCCGCTGGTACGACGACCGCACGGGGGACTACCTGGCGATGGACACCGGCGGCGGCCCGCTCGCGCGGCTGTGGGCCACGGCCCTGGCCGGGAAGGTCCAGACCCCGTACGTGCAGTCCACGGGCCACAGCGTGAAGATCCAGCTTCCGCAGACGCCTGACACCCCGCAGGCGGACCTCGAGTGGACCATCCCGCAGTGGTCGAACGCGATCGAGCGAAACCGGGCGAGGGTCTATTTCGTCGCCTACGCGGCGGCCATGGCGATGCACTTCGTGGAGCGGGCCCTCGAGTTGGTGAGGGCCGGCGAGACCAAGGTGTTCGAGGACTTCGACGTCCCCGACGAGGCGATCGGCTGCGGCTTCCACGAGGCGGTGCGCGGCGTGCTCAGCCACCACCTGGTGATCCGCGAGGGCAAGATCGCCAACTACCACCCCTACCCGCCGACGCCCTGGAACGGGAGTCCGACGGACTCCTACGGGACCCCCGGGCCCTACGAGGACGCGGTCACCGGTCAGCCGATCTTCGAGGAGAACGGCCAAGACGACTTCCGCGGCATCGACATCATGCGAGCGGTCCGCAGCTTCGACCCGTGCCTGCCCTGCGGCGTGCACATGTACCTGGGCAACGGGAAGACGCTGAAGAAGACGCACTCGCCGATGTTCGGCGCGGCGAACGGCGGTTGAGCGGGGCTTGGACGCCGAGGCGGCGAGCGAGCGCGTAGCGCAGGTCGAGGGGCTCCTCGGAGAGCTGGAGTCCCTTCACGACCGCGTTGCGCAGGAAAAGGCGACGGAGGTGGTCCAGGCCCTCCTCGAGCTCTACGGGGAGGGCCTTGCGCGGATGATGCCGCTGCTGGGCGAGGAGGGACGCCGGGCGGCGGCTGACGACGAGCTCGTGTCGCACCTGCTGCTGCTGCACGACATGCATCCCGTGCCGCTGCAGGAGCGGGTGGAGGGGGCGCTCGAGGGAGTGCGGCCCTACCTCGACTCCCACGGCGGCGGCGTGCAGCTGGTCGCCGTGGAGGAGGGGATCGTGCGCCTGCGCCTGCAAGGCAGCTGCGAGGGCTGCCCTTCGTCGACCATGACGCTCAAGCTGGCGATCGAGGACGCCATTCGCAAGGCGGCCCCCGAGGTGGAGGACATCGAGGCCGAGGGGGTCTCCAAGGCGGCCCCCGCGCCGGGCCCGACGCAGCTGTTGCAGCTGGAGGTCTCGGATTCCGTGCGCGAGCCCGAGGCTGCCGTCGAGTGGGCCGTCGCCGGCACACTGGCGGAGTTGGCGGGCGGCGGCACGCTCGTCAAGGACGTGGCCGGCGAGGGGGTGCTGTTCGTGCGCGTAATGGACGACTTCTACGGCTATCGCCCGTCCTGTCCGGGCTGCGCCGGCGTGCTCGAGGGGGCCTTGCTGCGCGGCTCCGAGCTGACCTGCCCGGCCTGCGAGCACCGCTACGACGTTCGCCGGGCGGGCCGCTGCCTCGACGAGCCCGAGCTCTTCCTCGAGCCTTTGCCCCTGCTCCAGGACGACGCCGGCATCGTGAAGGTGGCCCGCAGGGCCGTGGCGGCTTAGTGGCCTCGCGGCTGCAGCAGCTCGCACGCCAGGGGGCGGAGAAGCAGGAGGCCGAGCTCGAGCACTGCGAGCTTTGCGCGGCGCCGGTAGGGCCCCACCACTGGCACCTGCTCGACCTTCAACAGGGCGAGCTGATGTGCGCGTGCCAGGCGTGCAAGATCCTCTTCGACCGCCCTGCTGCGAGCGAGGGCCACTACCGCTTGGTGCCCGACCGCCGGCTGCGCCTGACGGGCTTCGCGCTGGACGACGCGCGTTGGGATGCGCTGCGCATCCCCGTGGAGATGGCGTTCTTCTTCCACAGCACTCGGCACGAGCGCGTCGTGGCGCTCTATCCGAGCCCCGCCGGCCCCACCGAGTCGCTGCTCGAACTCGAGGCGTGGGAGGAGATCGAGCGCGACAACCCGATCCTCGCGTCGCTCGAGCCCGACGTCGAGGCACTGTTGGTCAACCGCGCGCGCGGGAACCGCGAGTACTTCCTGGTGCCCATCGAGGACCCGTACCGCCTGGTGGCGCTCATCCGCACGCGCTGGCGCGGGTTCAGCGGAGGCAAAGAGGTCTGGGAGGAGATCGAGCGCTTCTTTGAGGCGCTTTCGGAGAAGGCCAAGACGGTCGGAGGCGACCGAGAGGAGGCAGCATGAAGCAGAACCTGATCAGGACCGGCAAGCCGGACATCGACACCCAGTCACTGGGGCACATTCCGGGGGTAAAGGCCGGCAACTCGAAAGGCAACTACGAGAAGCAAAAGGGTCACAAGCCCGACGGCAAGCGGACCGCCGAGGCGTCGACAGGCGTGAATGCCGACGCGGCCGGACCCATCGATCCCCGCATGCCGAACCTGTCCCCGGCCTAGGTATTGGGCGCGCCTTCCCCGGCCAAAGGCTCCGCGGGGCCAACCGCCCCGCGGCTGTCGTTCACGATCGAGGACGGCGGCGTCCTGGTGCCCTCCGCGGTGCCCACGCTGCGCTTCGCCGTGGGCATCGACAGCGGCGGCGCAGCCGTGCGGTCGATCGGGCTCAACGTCCAGCTGCGCATCGCGGCCACCCAGCGGACCTACTCCGACCGCGACGAGGACAACCTGGCCGAGCTGTTCGGCCGCCCCGAGCAGTGGAAGAACACCCTGCGCAGCCTTCACTGGACCAACGTGCCCCTGCAGGTCGGGCCGTTCTCGGGCACCACGACGGTCGAGCTGCCGGTGACCTGCACCTACGACCTCGAGGTCACCGCTTCGCGCTACCTGCACGCGCTCAAGGACGGCGACGTGCCAATCGAGTTCCTGTTCGGGGGGACGATGTTCTACAAAGGGCCGGACGGCGGGCTGCAGGTGCAGCTGATCTCCTGGGGGGCGGAGGCCGAGTACCGCCTGCCGGTGGCGGCCTGGCGGACGATGATGGACCGCTTCTTTCCCGACCAGGCCTGGCTGCGCGTGCGCCACGACGTGTTCGAGCGCCTGCACGCCTACCGCGGCCGTCATGCCCTGCTCACCTGGGAGGACACCTTCGACTCCCTGCTCAGGGAAGACCGGCCGTGAGCGAGAGTGGACCGAGCGTGCGGCGCTCGACCTGCGCTCCGACGCTGGACCCGGTGCGCCAGATCGCCGACGCGGTGCTCTACGAGGGCTACATCCTCTGGCCCTACAGCCGCTCGGCGCTCAAGAACCGCCAGCGCTGGACCTTCGGCGGTGTCTATCCCCGAGGGCACAGCGAGGGGCGTGACGACGATCCCTGGGTCATGCGCGCCGAGTGCCTGCTGCGCAACGGCGATCCCGCGCGGCTCGAAGTGAGCGTGCGCTTCCTGCACGTGGTGCGCCGGCAGCTGCTCCGTCGCGGCGCGCCGGTGGACGAGCTCACCGTCGACGGAGAGCGCCACCTCTCCTGGGAGGAGGCCATCGAGCGCGAGCTCGAGGTACCGCCGGGCGCGCGCACTGCGATCGACTTCCCCGCCGGCTCGGAGGAGGAGGCGCTGGGCGACGAGGGCGCCGTGGAGCGCTCTTGGAGGGCGCTCGGAGGTCACGTGGACGTCCGGGCCGAGCGCATCGGCGACTCGTTGCAGCGGGTGACAGTCGAGGTCGCCAACACCTCGCCCTGGCCGGGTGGCACGCGGGAGGACGCCCAGGAGCGCACATTCTGCTCTACCCACGCCGTCCTGCGCACTCCCGACGGCGAGTTCGTATCGCTCACCGACCCGCCCGAGGAGCTCTCGGAGGAGGCCGCGGCCTGTCGCAACGAGGGCGTCTGGCCCGTGCTCGTGGGCGAGCCGGACGAGCGCCAGACGCTGCTCGCCTCGCCGATCATCCTCGAAGACCACCCCCGCATCGCGCCCGAGAGCCCCGGCGACCTCTTCGACGGCGGTGAGATAGACCAGATGCTGGTGCTGAACATCCTCAGCCTGACCGACGAGGAGAAGGCCGAGATGCGGGCCAGCGACCCCAAGGCCCGCGAGATCCTCGATCGCACCGAGGCGCTCTCCGAGGAGGAGATGATGGGCCTGCACGGGGCCGTCCGCGACCTGAGGCAGGTGCGTCCCTGATGAGCAGCGCCACCGACGGCTGGGAGGAGCTGCGCGGCTCGCCGCCGAGGAGCGTCACGGTGGCCGGCGCGGAGGTGGGCCGCGGCAGCCGCGTGGTGCTGCGCCCTCGTCACGGGGGCGACATCATGGATCGGGCGATGAACGGCAAGCTCGCGGTGATCGAGGGAATACACCAGGAGGTGGGCGGCGCGCTGCAGCTCGCGGTGACACTTGACGACGACCCCGGCCGCGACCTCGGCGAGGCACGCCAGCCCGGCCACCGCTTCTTCTTCTCGCCCGAGGAGGTGGAGCCCATGGCCGGCGAGGCTCCCCCCGCCACCCGCGTCCTGGTGGCGGGCATCGGGAACGTCTTCATGGCGGATGACGGCTTCGGGGTCGAGGTGGCGAGCCGGTTGAGAGAGCGGGAGCTGCCCAGGGGGGTCGACGTAGTCGACTTCGGGATCCGTGGGCTCGACTTGGTCTACGCGCTGGGGGAGGGCTACGACGCGGCGATCTTCGTCGACGCCGTGCCCCGCGGAGAGCCGCCGGGCACGTTGTTCGTCATCGAGCACGAGCCTGCCGAGTCCGACGAGCCGGTGGCGCTCGACGCCCACGGCATGGACCCGGTCAAGGTGCTGGCGCTGGCCGGCCAGCTCGGCGACGCCCCCGAGCGGGTGCTGATCGTGGGCTGCGAGCCGAAGGTCCGCATGCGCGGCGACGAGGAGGACATCGTCGGCGAGCTGAGCGAGCCGGTGACCGCGGCGCTGGACGAAGCTGTGAAAATGGTCGAAGAGCTGGCGGCCGAACTGGTCGCCGCTCAGAGAGAGGAGACAGGATGAGCAAAGGACTCATTGCGCTGGTCGCAGTTCTCGGAGGGGTGGGTGCGCTGGCCGCCAATCAGTACCCCGAGGTTCAGCGCTATCTCAAGATCAGGGCCATGTAGCCGAGAGGAGCCGAACGAATGAGCACGCTGCTGCTGATCGTGTTGATAGTCGTCGCCGTCTTGGTCCTGCTGGTGGCCGGAGTGGTCTTCATGCAGCTGCCGGAGCTTCGGCGGTACAAGAAGATCAGGGCCATGTAGCCGAGAGGAGCCGTATGCACCGAACGAAGGTCAAGGTGGTCGAGGACGCCCTCGACGCCAACAACACCATCGCCACGGCCAACCGGGCCGACTTCGACCGCGCCGGCGTGCGGGTCGTGAACCTGATGAGCGCGCCGGGCGCGGGCAAGACCACGCTGCTCGAGCGCCTGCTCGAGGGCGGCCTCGACGGCGTGCGTCCCGGAGTGCTGGAGGGCGACGTGCAGGGGTCGATGGACGCCGACCGGCTGTCGGTCTACCACGTGCCGGTCACGCAGCTGAACACCGACTCCGGCTTCGGGGGCGAGTGCCACCTGGACGCGAACATGGTGCGCTCGGCGCTGCCCGCCCTTCCACTCGACGAGATCGACCTGCTGATCGTCGAGAACGTAGGGAACCTGGTCTGCCCGGCCGAGTTCCGCGTCGGAGAGGACGCCCGGGCCATGGTGTGCTCGGTCACCGAGGGAGAGGACAAGCCGCTCAAATACCCGCTGATGTTCCGCACGGCCGAGCTGGTGGTGGTCAACAAGATCGACCTGCTGCCGCACCTCGACTTCGACCTCGACCGCTTCCTGGCCAACCTCGGGAAGGTCAACCCCGGGGTCCCGCACGCGCTTGTCAGCGCGCGTACCGGGGAGGGCGTCGCGGCCGTGTCGGATTGGCTCGTGGGGGCGGCACGAAGGGAGCCCGCCGCGGCGTGAGTCCACTCGCATCCGACGCCGCTTCCGTGGCGACGCGGATCGACGAGCTGCTCGCCCGCCGTGCCCAGGCCGCTGAGGCCTTCTTCGGCCCCGAGGCCGAGCGTATCGCGCGCCTGTGCCACCGCATGGCCGAGCGCTTCGCTGCGGGCGGTCGCTTGGTGGCGCTCGGCCTCTCGGCGCAGGCGCGCTCGGACGTCCGCCACGTGACCGTGGAGTTCGTCCACCCGGTGATCGTCGGAAAGCGCGCCCTTCCGGCGCTCGGCCTCTCGCGGGAGGGCGGCTCGCTGCCGGCGCAGGTCGAGCTGCTGGTGGAGCGGGGTGACATCGCGATCGCCTTCGGGGCCGGGGCCGAGGTGGCCGAGGCGTTGGCCCTCGCGGGGCGCCGCGGCGCTCTGACCGCCGCCTTCGAGGTCGAGGCCGACTGGGCGTTCGCCGTTCCCGGCGAGGATCCGTACGTACAGCAGGAGCTGGCCGAGACGCTCTACCACGTGCTCTGGGAGCTGGTCCACGTCTTCTTCGAGCACCCCGGCTTACTGGAGGGCCGTGAGGCCCCTCGCTCGCACGACACCGGCGCCTCGAGCTTCCTCTACCCGTTCCTGGCCGAGAGCGAGACCGACCCCGAGCCGGTGCTCGACGACGTCCGCCGGTCGGTGCTGCTCAAGGCCGACGAGGCAACCGCCGTGCGCGAGCAGACGCTGCGCGACGGCCGCGACGAGCTGGCAGCGGCGGCCGAGGCGCTCGGGGCCTGCTTCGACGCCGGCGGCAAGGTGCTCGCGCTCGGCAACGGCGGCTCGGCCACCGACGCCATGGACGTGGTGGCCGACCTCCGCGAGCCGCTGGGCGGCCGCCGGGCGCGCCGCGCTCTCGACCTGACCGAGGACCCGGCGGTGATCACGGCCATCGCCAACGACATCGGCACCGACGCGATCTTCCAGCGCCAGGTGATCGCCCACGGCCGCCCCGGCGACGCCCTGCTGGCGCTGTCCACCAGCGGCAACTCGGTCAACGTGATCGACGCCCTCGCCGAGGGGCGCCGGCGGGGCCTGATGACCGTCGCGATGGTGGGCTATGACGGTGGCCGGGTGGCGGCCGATCGGCTGGCCGACCACGTCGTGGTCACGCGCTCGGAGAACATTCCCCGCATCCAGGAGGCTCAGGCGACGGCGTACCATACGCTGGTCGACCTATTGCCGGAGGAAGCGCAATGACGGAGTCTGAACAGCCCGTTATCGACCGAGCGGCGGATGTGGTGCAGGCAGGCGCCCGTGGCGCGGTTGGCGCGATGGCCATGACCGGCATGCGGACCCTCACCGAGAGCCTGGGGCTGGTCGGCCAGACCCCGCCCCAGGCCATCTTCCACCAGCGGTTGGGACTGATGATGGACCTGATGCCCAAGGGCAGGCGAAAGGGCCTGAAGGGCCTGATGACGAAAGGAAGACGCAAGGCGGTGAGGGAGACCGTCCATATCGCCTTCGGCGTGGGAGCGGGTGCGGGCTTCGGTGTGCTGCCCCCGTCCGTCCGCCGGTCGGCCTGGGCCGGGCCGGTCTACGGGTTGACGGTATGGCTGGGCTACGAGCTCGCCATCGCGCCGGCGCTCGGGCTCGGGCACGCGGGGAAGCGAAAGCCGCTGGAGCACGTGGCCCTCGCCGCCGACCACCTGCTCTACGGCCAGGTCCTCTCGGAGGCGCGACGGCCACCTCACGGGTAGCTCTCGCGCGCGCGAGAGCCCGCGTGGAGGGGACCGTTCAGGGAGTCGGCTTTCGCCCCTACGTGCACCGGCTCGCCGGCGAGCTCGGGCTCGCCGGCTTCGTGCTCAACGATGAGCGCGGCGTGTTGTTGGAGGTGGAGGGCGAGGCGGCGGCGGTGCAGGCGTTCCTCGAGCGCCTTCCCCGTGAGGCGCCGCCGCTGGCGGCCGTCGAACGGGTCTCCTGCACGCCCCTCGAGCCCACCGGGGAGCCCGGCTTCGCGATCCGCGAGACCCCCGCCGGCGGCGAGCCCGACGCCTTGGTCTCACCCGATTCGGCCACCTGCTCCGACTGTCTGGCCGAGCTCCTGGACCCTGCGGACCGCCGCCACCGCTACCCGTTCGTGAACTGCACCAACTGCGGGCCTCGCTTCACGATCGTCAGAGGCGTCCCCTACGACCGACCGCTCACCACCATGGCCGGCTTCAAGATGTGCCCGGCGTGCCAGGCGGAGTACGACGATCCTGCCGACCGCCGCTTCCACGCCCAGCCCAACGCGTGCCCCGACTGCGGGCCCTCGCTGCGGCTGGTGGAGCCGGGCGGGCGCGAGCTCTCGGCGGGCGATCCGCTGGAGGAGGCGGTTGCGGCACTGAGCGCCGGCAACGTCGTGGCGGTCAAGGGGCTGGGCGGCTACCACCTGGCGTGCCTGGCGGGGGAGGAGGGGGCGGTCGCGGCGCTTCGCGCGCGCAAGCACCGCGAGCAGCGGCCCTTCGCGCTCATGGCGCGAGACCTGCACGCCGCCCGCGAGCTCGTGGAGCTCGGGCCGGCCGAGGAGGCGCTGCTGACCGGCCGTGAGCGCCCGATCGTGATCGCCCCCCGCCGGCCCGGCGCGCGGGTGGCCGCGTCGGTGGCGCCGCGCTCGCCGGACCTCGGGGTGATGCTGCCCTACTCGCCGCTTCATCACCTGCTTCTCGCCGACGTTGGAAAGGCGCTGGTGATGACCAGCGCCAACGTCTCCGACGAGCCGATCGCCTACATCGACGACGACGCGCTGGAGCGCCTGGCACCGATCGCCGACCTCTTCCTCGTCCACGACCGCCCCATCCACGTGCGCGCCGACGACTCGGTGGTGCGGGCAACCTCGGGCCCCCCGCTCTCGATCCGGCGCTCGCGCGGCTACGTGCCCGCGCCCGTGAACCTCCCGCTGGATACGCCGCCGCTGCTGGCCTGCGGCGCCGAGCAGAAGAACGCCTTCTGCCTGGCCCGCGGCCGGCGCGCCTGGGTGGGCCACCACATCGGCGACCTGGGCAACTGGGAGACCCTGCGCTCGTTCCGCGAGGGGATCGAGCACTTCGAGCGGCTGTTCGCGGTGCGCCCGGAGGTGGTGGCGCACGACCTGCACCCGGAGTACCTCTCGACCAAGCACGCGCTGGAGCTGGAGGGGGTCGAGCACGTCGGAGTCCAGCACCACCACGCCCACATGGCCGCCTGCCTGGCCGAGCACGGCGAGCTGGGCACGGCGGTCGGGGCTATCTTCGACGGGACCGGACTGGGAACAGACGGCGCGGTGTGGGGCGGGGAGCTGCTGGTCGGCTCGCTGTCGGGCTTTGAGCGCGTCGGCCACCTTTGGCCGGTGCGCCTCCCGGGCGGCGAACGCGCCATTCGCGAGCCGTGGCGCATGGCGTGCGCCTGGCTGGTGGAGACGGTGGGGCCGGAGCCGGAGCTGCCCCCATCCCTGGCCGGCGCCGTCGCGCCCGGGCGCTGGGCCGAGGTCGCGCGCCTTTGCGTGAGCGGCACCGCCTCGCCCGTCACCACCAGCGCCGGACGCCTGTTCGATGCCGTCGCTGCCCTGTGCGGCGTTCGATCGACGGCCGGCTACGAAGGGCAGGCGGCGGTGGAGCTCGAGGCCCTCGTGGACCCTGCTGAGGACGGCGCCTACCCGATGTCTCTTATCGATGCGCGCCCAACAATCCTCGCGGTGCTGGAGGACGTGGCATCGGGGGCCGAGCCGGGCCGGGTGGCCGCCCGCTTCCACGAGGGACTGGCGCGGGCGACCGCCGAGGCGTGCGCGTCCACCGGAGAGGCGACGGCGGTGCTGTCGGGCGGCGTCTTTCAGAACCGCGTGCTGCTCGAGCGCACCACCGCCCACCTCGAGGCGGCGGGCCTGCGAGTGCTTCGCCCGCTGGCCCTGCCGCCCAACGATGGCGGTATCTCGTACGGCCAGGCCGCCGTGGCGGCCGCACTCGTCTCTTAGCTACTCCTCGCGGCGGTGCTCTGAGTCCGCGGCCTTCTCTGCATCGCCCTCGGGGGCGTCTACGGCCGTCTGCTCGTGCTCGCCCTCGACGCTGATGTCGGGGGTCGCCGCGGCGTTGCGGGCGCCCTCGCCTCCCTCGCTGTCGGGGGAGTCTGCGCCCCCCTCCGGCTTGTGCTCGGCACCGGTCTGGGGCTCGCGGCCCTCTTTGTGCTCTTCGGACATCTCTCCTCCTCCGTTTCTCTGCCGCTCCCGGCGGCTTGGCCTGTTCGCTACCCGAAAGTGGGCGTCTCCAAGCGTAGCTTGCACCTAGGTGATACCCGAGTACCAGAGCCCGAACATCAGGCCGAAGGCGCCGAGGGCCGGGATCAGCACTGTGCGGAAGATGGGATCGACGAGGGGGCGGGTCAGGATCCAGGAGTAGGCGGTGGTGCACAGGGCCATCGAGAAGACCGACATGGGGGCGAAGACCGCCAGCGCCGCTGCCGCCTCCAGCCTGTCCGGTAGGGCGGTGATCAGTAGGACGACCACCGCGCCTGTGCCCGCGAGCCCGTGGAGGACCCCGATGGCGAACGCCTGACGCGGGCCGCGCACCCGGTGGTGCGAGTGCCCGGACTCGCGGCGATAGAGGTGGCGCCGACGCGGCTCGTGGGTCCCGGCGGGGTCGGGATGGGAGTGGGGCTTCGCGCGATAGTCCCCACACGCCCACTTCCAGGCGATACGCAGCGCCAGGAAGATGATGACCACCCCGACGGCCTTCTCCGCCCCACTCTCGAGCCACGTCGGCAGGTGGGACTTGAACGCGATCAGGGGGAGGCCGAGGAGGACGAGGGTGGTCGCGTGACCCAGGCCCCACCAGGCACCCAGCCGCGCCGCACCCCGCGTTCCGCCGCCGCCTGCCGTCACCAGCGACGTGACCGCGACCAGATGGTCGGGGTCCGAGGCGTGGCGCAGGCCCAGCACGAATGCGATCCCGAGCGCAACAGCGAGCGGGGCCCCGTCCAGTAGGCCCGTGATCCACTCGTCGAGGTCCTCGACCGGCTTGAAGAGCCAGTCGAAGCTCACGCCGAGCACGCTCGGCACAGGCCCACGATCGGGTAGTGGGAGAAGCTCGCTTCGAAGCCGAAGCTCCTGCGCACGGCCTCCCGCACGCCGTCGAGCTCGGTCGGCTCGACGGCATGGACGGTGTCGCATGCGTCGCAGACCAGGTACTCCCTCGTGCCCGCCCCCGCGCGCGCGTAAAGCCCAGGTCCGTGGCCCAGGTGGAAGTGGCGCACGAGCCCGACTGTCTCGAGGGTCTCGAGGTTGCGGTAGACCGAGGCCACGTCCCCGGGTGGCGAAGCACCCACCCGCTCGGCCAGTTGCTCGGCGGTGAGCGGCTCGTCGGCCTCGTAGAGGGCCTCGAGCGTGAGGCGCCGAGCAGCGGAGACCCGCATGCCGCGTCGGCGCAGGGCACCGAGAGCGGTACCGAGATCCGGGGCGTCGAGCGTCGGACCGCGGTGGGGCGCCGTCACGGGATGGGCTCTCCTCTCCTCACGCGTTCGCAGCTGCGAACGGCTTGCATCTGCAAGCTACCTCTGCGAGCGAGTCCCTGCAACCCATTCGCCGTCCGGCTCGCGCACCTCGCGGCACCAGTCCGAGCCCGCGTCGGGTCCGTTCAGCCGGGCTCCTGTCCTTCGTCGCGCAGGCTGGGCATCGGGCGCTCGCCCTCCTGGAGCCCGCCGCGCCGCTCGGAGCCGTGGGCCAGGCGGTCGAGCCGGGCGATCTCGCGCTCTCCCTCGACCCGGGCCGGGTGGCCCTCGGCCAGGCCGCCGATCAGCGTCCGGATGCGATTGCGGATGTGGGGCGCGAAGTGGGGGGTCGAGGCGCCCATGAGCTGGCGCACGTCCTCCACCGTCGCCTCACGCTCGAAGCGCGCGGGCTGTTCGAACTCGCTCACGACCTCAAGATACCCCGTGCGACGTAATCGGCCCTCATGCTGCTGCCCGCGGAGGTACGAGAGCGAATCGCGGCCGGCGGGCCGGCCAAGAGAGCCGCTAGGCCGTCCTGAAGGCGCTTTGGACGCCTCCTCTAGGGCGCGTTGACCTGCACGGGGATGAGCTCGGTGATCTGGTCGAGCTTCGCCTGTGCGGCCACGGAGATCGTGCGGTCGTCGCCCAGCACCCACGTCCGGTTGTAGGCGACGTCTCGCCTGTCGTCGTCGAAGCCGGGCTGCACGCTGAGCAGCGCCGACTCGAGCGGAGGGGGAATGCGGTCGGCCCGGTTGGTGAGCAGCAGCGGGGCGGGGACCCCGCGGGCGGTGAGCATGGCCGCGCCCACCACGTCGTTGGGACGCTCCGTGCTGGCCACGGTGTGCACCGAGCCGGCGGTGACGGTGCGCCAACCGAAGTCTTTCCCGTCGGGCGCGTAGCGCGAGAAGGCGATCGCGTTCTGCACCGGCGTCGGGCCCTGGATGCGCACGACGCGGCCGAGCTTCTTGAGCTCGTCCTCCACGCGCTTGGAGACCACCGAGTCGTTGCCCATGATGTAGATCCCCGGCCGCTCGTGCGCCTGGATGGCACGACGGGTCGCGGGCGGCAGCGTGTTGCGCTGGGTGAGCAGCACCGAGTCGCCGGAGAAGGCCGCCCAAGCGCCGGCGGGCATGGCCCACTCGGGCCGCTCGCCAGAGGCGATCACCACGTTCTTCGAGGGACGGCCCTTGGCCGCCGACTGGAAGCGGTCCACGGCGGCAGCCAGCTCGAAGGGGTTGTCGCCTTCGATGGCGGCGGTCTTGAGCCCGGATGGCCTCGGGACGTCTTCGCCGATGCGAATGACCTGCGCGTCCTTGCTGAGGTCCGAGCCCTTTGGGTCGAGCCGGTCGAGCGTGTCCTGGCTGACCGCCGGCAGGTCGCCGTCGCTGCTCAGCAGGAACGCCCCTCCGATCGGTGGCGACGCCAGCGCAGAGGCCACCACGCCGGCCTGCCAGTTGTCCTGATCCAGGAGCACGACGACGGTCGGCCGGTTGGCGCTCTGAGTGGAGGGAAAGACGGCGCTGGCCACCCCGGCCACGTCCGCCGCCGTGTCGCCGCCGCCGACGCGCACGGTGTTCTTGGTGGCGCTCGAAGGAAAGCCCAGCTTGGCCGCGGCCTCCTCGTCGTCGGACTTCGCGCCGAGCTGGGGAGGCCGTCCCGCATCGTCGCCAAGGCTGCAGCCCGTGAGGGCGACCGTGGCCACGAGAGCCAGACTCAGGAGACGGGGGCGGCACACCGGCGCGGGGGAGGGTAGCGGGCGCTCTGGGCGCTCTCGCCGCTCCCTCTGGCCTTCCATCCCTACTCGCGGTAGTCTTCGTGTTGGTTGACTGGTCAGTCAATCATCGGGCTCGGGCGCAGCAGGCGCCCGGCGCATCATCGGATCCGGAGGACTCACACCCGTGGATTTCAGGCTCAACGACGAACAGCTCGAGTTTCAACAGCACTGTCGCCGCTTCGCGCGCGAGGTGATCAGGCCGATCGCCGACAAGTACGACCGCGAGCAGGCAGTGCCGTGGGAGGCCATCAAGGCCGCCCGCGAGTGGAATCTGCACGGGCTCGAGACCATCACCAAGATCGGGACCGACCCCGACGGCCTGTTCGGCGTGATCTACGCCGAGGAGCTGCACTGGGGCTGCGCCGGCATCGCCCTCGCCATCTCGGCCTCCTCGCTCGCCGCCGCCGGCATCGCCGCCTCGGGCACGCCCGAGCAGATCGGCCGCTGGCTTCCCGAGTGCTTCGGCGAGGGCGACGAGATCAAGCTCGGCGCCTACGCCGTGACCGAGGCCGGTGCCGGCTCGGACGTCAAGTCGCTGCGCACCACCGCCAAGCGCGATGGCGACGAGTGGGTCCTCAACGGCACGAAGGTGTTCATCTCCAACGGCGGCATCGCCGACGTGAACGTCGTGGTCGCAACCGTCGACCCAGAGCTCGGCCACCGCGGCCAAGCCTCCTTCATCGTCCCCAAGGGCGCCCCGGGCCTCTCCCAGGGCAAGAAGGAGGACAAGATCGGCATCCGCGCCTCGCAGACCGCGGAGCTGGTGTTCGAGGACTGTCGGGTCCCGTCGGAGAACCTGCTCGGCGGGTCGGAGAAGCTCGAGCGCAAGCTCGAGCGCGCGCGCTCGGGGCAGTCGGGCGGGGCCTCCAACGCCCTGGCCACCTTCGAGATAACCCGCCCGATGGTGGGCGCCTCGGCGCTGGGAATCGCGCAGGCGGCCTACGAGTGGACGCTCGAGCACCTCGAGGAGAGGGCCGACGAGCACGGCCCGCTGCTCGAGCAGCAGCACGTGCAGCAAGTGCTGGCCGACGTGGCCACGGAGATCGAGGCCTCGCGCATGCTCGTCTGGCGCGCTGCCTGGATGGGCCGCAACGGTGTCGCGATGACCGGCGGCCAGGGCT
>Ga0136624_1000230_pt1 | contig 19648 bp, 16 predicted proteins | sample AntDrymUQ4692206_2_FD_104802 | JGI IMG/M metagenome (GOLD analysis project Ga0136624, IMG submission 104802) | Polar desert sand microbial communities from Dry Valleys, Antarctica - metaG UQ469 (22.06) | ecosystem: Environmental > Terrestrial > Soil > Desert | place: Antarctica: Dry Valley... | reverse complement strand
GCGCGGCGCACGGTGCAGACGTTGATCGGCTCGTAGGAGGCGTTGAGCACGAGCACACGGCCGGACGAGGTTACGCGCTGACCGGACCGACCGCCGGGCAGCGCGCTGAGAGGCGCGGGCGCCGGCTCACCCGCTCCCGTCATCGTCACCGCCTGAGAGCTCGCCGCCACGGTCGCGCCAGTGTAGCGAGCAGACCGGCTCTGCGAGCGGCCTCAGGGCACCGCGGCGGCCGGATAGGAGCCCAGCATCCGCAGCGTCTCGACCCTGCCGGCGAGGGCCTGGAGCGCGTCGGAGACCGGCCCGTCGTCGAGGTGACCGTCGAGGTCGGCGAAGAACATGTAGTGCCCCAGGCGTTCTCGCCGCGGGCGTGACTCGATCTTCGTGAGGTTGATGGAGCGGTCCGAGAGCTCGCGCAGGATCGACACCAGCGCGCCGGGAGAGACGTCGTTGAAGCCCCAGAAGACGACGGAGGTCTTTGCGGGCCCATCCGGGCGCGCTTGTTCGGCGCCCCTCGGCGCGAGCCAGACAAAGCGGGTGAGGTTGTCGGGGTGGTCCTCCACGCGCTCGGCCAGCACTGTGGCGCCGTAGAGCCGCGCGGCCAGGGTCGAGCCGAGCGCGGCCCACGGCTCGTCGCCCCCGCGGACACGACGCACTGCGTCCGCGGTCGAGCTGGCGGCGACCGTCTCGGCGTGCGGCAGGCGCTCGCGCAGGAAGCGCGCGCACTGCGCGGTGGCCTGCGGGTGCGAGAGCACGCGCTCGACGGCGTCCAGAGCGAGGGGGCGCCCGCCGACCAGGTGGTGGTGGATCGGGTGGACGACCTCCCCGCAGATGCGCACGCGGTCGGCTTCGCCCGCCAGTGCGTCGAGGGTTGCACCGACCCCCCCCTCCAGCAGGTTCTCGATTGGCACCACGGCCCGATCCACCGCGCCCTGCTGCACGGCCATGATCGTCTCGTGCACGGTGGCGCGGGGCTCGGGCTGCACCGCTTCGACGGCCGACGCCCGCAGCGCCTCCTCGGAGTGGGTGCCGGCCGGTCCGAGGAAGGCGACCCGCAACGCCATTGAAGTGCGTCTCGCCTACGCGCCGGCGGGCGCGCCCGGGTGCGCGGCCAGGGCGGTCTCGATCGCCTCACGCTCCTCGGGGGAGAGCTCCAGCTCGGCCTCGCCCTCGACCACCGGTTTCACGTATACGCGGGCGTTCTCGCGGTGCAGGATGGAGGAGAGCACGACCCCGGAGCGGCGGGCGTCGAGCAGGGCGATAGAGCTGGACTGCTGGCCGGACATCTCGCCGTAGGCGTCGTAGCGCACAACCGAGCGGTAGCTCACGGCCCCGTCGATGCGGGCCTCCGCCGCGGCCATTCGCCGTTCGATGCCGGCGGATGTCTCCTCGACCCAGTCGCGCAGCTCGACGAAGCCTTGCTCGATGCGCGCCGCGTGGCCCACGAGGTCGCGCTCGCCGGCGTCGCCCATCACCGCGCGCTGCGCGCCGCGCAGGCGCCGGACCTTGACCGCCAGCGTAAGCGCGAGCACGAGCGCGACGGTTCCCACCACGGCCGCGCCGAGGGCCACGATCCCCTGGGTGGAGGTCAGCTCGTCCATCTCAGCCCGAGCCTACCGGGGCGCTTGAGCCGCGTAGGTCGAGCCGCCCAAGGAAGAGGGAGCGATGCCTGCGACAGCAGGTGAGCGATCCGATAACGCCGGCCGGCGACGGCATACGCGGCTCAAGGCGTGAACGTGGCGGAGAACTCGCCCTGGTTGTTGTCGGTCTTCTCCTCGCCCGGCACCGCCGCGATCTCGACGGTGATGGGCACGGTCTGACCGGTCGGCGGCTCCTCGGAGAGGGGGATCTGCACGGACTGGGTCTCGCCGGCCGCGATCTCGTCGAGCACGCTCTCGAGCGCTATCGCGTCCCCGCCGGCCCCGACCGTGACGTTCACCTGGACGTCGGTCTCGGTGCTCTCGCCCTGGTTTGCGACCTGGACGTCGAAGCTGAGGTCCTCACCGAGCGGGACGGTGACCTGCCCGCCAGGAACGAGCTCGAGGCCGGCGAGCGTGACCACCCCGAGCCCGTTGCCATGCAGGCCCGGCGCGGCCTCCTCGTCGGCCCGGTCTCCGCCCACGCCGCCGCCGACGCGCTCGGCCACAGCGTCGGGTTGCAGGAACTCGATGTCCGCGAGGTAGCTGCTCGTCAGCTCGGCCTCCTCGCGTGCGATCTCCTGCTCCTCGAGCGCCGCGGTGATGGCGGGCTCGACGCGCTGGCCGAAGATCACGTCGCTCGTGAGGAATAGCTGCATGCTGCCGGCGATGTCTTCGGTGGCCTGCTCGCGGTCGCCCTGCTCGGTGAGCAGGACGGGCACCTGGTCGGCGATGATCCCCACCCCGTCGCGGCGGAAGCGCAGGACCTCGACGAGGTCGGCCTGGGCTCCCTCCAGCTCGTCGGGTCGGTCGATGTCCCGGGCGCGCTCCACGAACTGGTCGGCCTCGTTGCGGAACGCGTTCAGCTGGTTCTCCACCTCGACCTCGCTGCCCGCCGCGCCGGGGTCCGAGAGCAGGGTGAACAGGCTCTCGCCCTGGCGGTCGGACTCATCCACGAGCGCCCTGACCTCGGACACGTAGTCGTTGAAGGACTGCTCCTTGCGCGAGTCGAGGCAGCCCTTGAAGGCGAAGAGCAGCAACAGGAACACGAGCAGCGCTGCGCCGGCGGCCACCGACCGGCGTACCATGAGGGTCTGGCGGTCGGTCGTCGGACCGGACGGCGCTCTGCCGCCTACCCGCTTGCGGGCGGGACGTGATTGCTCATTCGGTTCGTCGAAGAAGGACAGAACGCGCTCGCTCCTCGTGCAGGTGTGAAGTATGACTTCCCCGCCGGTTGTCTTCTCCGGGCCGCACCGCTCGAGAGTGGAGGGAGACCCGTGGACCGCCCGAACGTAGAAGCCAGATGAGAACGCCCGACACAGCACCGGCGCCCGAGCGCAACCCCACAGTCCGGATCGGCGCGTCCGCGCCCCAGGATGGGCTGGTGCTCGGCCGCTACCGCCTGGAGCACCGTATCGGGGCGGGCGGGTTCGGGGTGGTCTGGCAGGCGCACGACTCAAAGCTCGAGCGTGACGTCGCGGTGAAGGTCGTGCCACGGGACCTCGGTCCCCGGGTCACGCGGGAGGCCCTGGCCGCCGCGCGGCTCAACCACCCGGGGATCGTCGCGCTGTACGAGCTGGGTTCTGACGACCACGACGTCTATCTTGTCTCCGAGCTGGTCCGGGGCGCCACGATGAGCGAGCTGGCGCGCGAGGGCGCGCTGTCAGACCGCGACGTCGCGCGTATCGGCCAGGCGATGTGCGAGGCGCTCGAGCACGCACATGCGCGCGGCGTCGTGCACCGCGACTTAAAGCCGGCGAACGTGATGGTCCTCGCCGAGCCGGCTGCGGGCGCCGGCTTTGCGAAGCTGACCGACTTCGGGATTGCCCACCTCGCCGGCGACGAGGGGCTGACCGCGACCGGCGACATCGTGGGCACGCTTGCCTACATGGCGCCCGAGCAGGCGGAGGGCCTGCGCGTGACCGGCGCCTGCGACGTCTATTCGCTCGCGCTGACCCTCTACGAGGCGTGGACCGGAGCCAACCCCGTGCGCGCCGAGAGCCCGGCGGCCACCGCGCGCCAGGTGGGGCGAGCGCTACCCCCGATCCACCGCCACCGGCGTGACTTGCCCGCCGAGCTGTGCGAGGCCGTGGACGCCGCGCTGGATCCCGACCCGTTCTACCGGCCGTCCCCGGCCGAGCTGCGCGCGGCCCTGGCCGGCGCGCAGGGCCTGCTCTCGGACGAGGGCGGGCTGGTGGAGCCGGAGACGCTCGAGCGCTTCGGGCTGACCGCGGTCCGCGCGCGCACGAAGCTGCGCACCCTCATCCGCCGCGGCCCTGCGCCCGGGTCGCTGCCCGCTGTCGGAGACCGACCCGGGCGATCCGGCGCCCGTGGCGAATCGCCCCCGGCCCCGAGTCTCGCCGTTCGTGCCATCCCGCGCCTCGCGGCCGGAGCGGCGACGGGGGCCCTGCTTCTCGCCGCGCTGGAGGGCTTCGGCCCGGAGCCCGCCGTCTCCCCGCCCGCGCTCGCGGGCATCTCCGCGCTGCTGGTGGCCGTGCTCCCCCGGGTGGGCTGGCTCGTCACGGCACTCGGGCTGTGCGGGTACCTCGCGATACCGGAGGTCGACCGCGCCGGCACCGCGCTCGTGCTCGCCGCCGCGCTCGCGCCGGTGCCGCTGCTCCTCCCGCGTGCCGGGCTGCTGTGGTCGGTGCCGGCCCTCGCCCCGCTGCTGGGCACGGTTGCGCTCGCGCCCCTCTTCGTCGGCGTGGCCGCGCTGCCCCAGAGCGCCTGGCGGCGTGTGGGGCTCGCGGTGGGCGGCTTCGCGTGGCTCGCACTGGCCGAGGTCCTGACCGGCGACGAGCTGCTCTTCGGCGTGGCCGACAAAGCCACGGCCCGGGCCGACTGGGAGGGCTCGCCGATCGACGCGGCCGGCGACGGCCTGGCGCCGCTGCTGACCTCGCCGGCGCTCGCTCCTGCCGTGGTGTGGGCCGCCTTCGCGCTGGTGCTGCCGCTGCTGGCCCGCGGGCGCTGGGCCGCGCTGGACGTGGCGGTCGGCGCCGCCTGGGTCGTGGGCCTCGTGGCGGCCCACGGCGCACTCGGCGACCTGCTCGCGACCACCGCCGAGCTGGAACGGGCACGGGGGGCCGTGGCGGGCGCGGCGCTGGCCGGCCTGGTGGCCGTGACGGTCATGCTCATCGCGCCGCCGGCTGCCCGCGACCCTCACGATCCGGCACTACCCTGAGCCCCCGATGGCCGACGCCCGAGACAGCGGATGAGCGTGCTGCGCAACCTGGAGGCCAAGATCGGCGGCCTGGTCGAGGGCGCGTTCTCGCGCGCGTTCAAGTCGCGCGTGGAGCCCGTCGAGCTGGCCCGCAAGCTGGCGAAGGAGATGGAGGACTCGAAGACCGTCTCGGTCTCGCGCGTCTACGTCCCGAACCACTACCGGGTCTACCTCTCGCCCCAGGACCGCGAGCAGTTCTCGAGCTACGAGCCCGCACTGCGCAAGGAGCTCTCGGACTACCTGCTCGAGCACGCCCGCTCGGAGCGCCTGGCGCTCACGAGCCGGCCCGCGGTGGAGTTCATGACCGACGAGCGCCTGGGCCTCGGCGAGTTCGGCATCCAGGCCCAGCTGCTGACCGACGACGACCCGTCGCAGGAGCGAAACGTCGCCCCGTCCCAGGGCGACTTCGGGCACACGATGGTCTACTCGCCCTCGGAGGCGGCACGGCGGCTGGAGCCCGCGCCCGCGGCCCCCTCGCGGGCGGTGGTGGCAGGTGGTGGGCGGCGCACCGTGCTGAGCGGCAAGCGCATGGTGCTGGGGCGCAGCCGCGACTGCGACATCGTGGTGGACGACGCGAACGTCTCGCGCCGTCACGCGGAGTTGCACGCAGCCGGCGGGTCGTGGAGCATCGTCGACCTCGGCTCGACCAACGGGATCAAGGTCAACCGCCGGCGCGTGGACCGGGCCGACCTCAAGCACGGCGACCGGATAACGCTCGGCGTGACCGACCTCGACTTCGAGCTCGAATGACCGGCCGCCGCTGATGGACGAGCCCGTCGCGGTGGCCCTGAAGTTCGGCTTCCTGGCCGTCCTCTACCTGTTCCTGCTGTGGGTCTCACGCAGCGCACTGCGCGACATGCGCCAGGGCGGCGGCCACGCGCTCGCCTCCGATCCGGTCGACGTGCCCGGTGCGCAGCGCCTGCGCGACGAGCCCGCCCAGCCGGGGATGATGGGTGGGATGGACCCGCGGCTGCAGGTGATCGCCGCGCTGGGCCACGAGGCGGGCACCGAGTTCGACATTCCCGGGGGCGCGCTGCTGGGCCGCGCCGAGTCGGCGGAGATCAGGATCGACGACCCCTACGCCTCCTCGGCCCACGCGCGTATCTTCCCCCGCGGCGACTTCATGCACGTGGAGGACATGGGATCGACCAACGGAACCTACTTGAATGGCCGGCAGCTGCGGGGAGCGGAGCGCCTCAAGGTGGCGGACGTGATCCGCATCGGCGACACCGAATACCGCTACCAGGAGTAGGACGTGACGCTGCGTGTAGTCGAGCGTGCGGGCGACTCGGATGTCGGGCGCCAGCGTGATGCCAACGAGGACAGCTACGTGCTGGCCGAGCCGGTCTTCGCGGTCGCCGACGGGATGGGCGGCGCGCAGGCGGGCGAGGTGGCCTCGGGCCTAGCGGCCGAGGTGTTCGGCGCCGGCGGGACGGCCGGCGGCACGCCCGAGGAGCACCTGACCAGGATGGTTCAGGAGGCCAACCGGCGGATCTGGGAGCTGGCCCAGCAGGACGCCTCGCGGCGAGGTATGGGCACGACCTGCACGGTGGCCATGGTCGGGTCCCGGGGGGTGACCGTCGCCCACGTGGGCGACAGCCGCGCCTACCTCCTGCGCGAGTCCGAGCTGAGCCAGCTCACCCACGACCACTCCCTCGTGGCCGAGCTGGAGCGCTCCGGGCAGCTCTCCCCCGAGGCGGCCGAGCACCATCCTCAGCGCTCGATCATCACCCGCGCGCTCGGCCCGGAGCACGACGTGGAGGTGGACGCCCACACCCATTCCGCTCGCTCCGGGGACGTCTTCGTGCTGTGCTCCGACGGTCTCACGGGGATGGTCTCCGACGACGAGATGGCCGCGATCCTGCGTGGGGAGGAGACCCTCGAGGCGGCCGTCAGGTCCCTCATCCGCGCCGCCAACCAGAGCGGGGGTCGGGACAACATCACCGCCGTGCTCTTCCGCGTCGAGGACGACGGCGAAGGCGGCGCGGACGACGACACGCTCTCAGGCGAGGACACGATCCACCAGGGTCTGACCGCGGGCGACGTCCACGCGGCGGTGCGAGAGCGCGAGAGCACGGCGACGCGGGGGCCGAGCGTGTCCACCACCGCCTCGTCCGCGGCCGCGCGGCGCCCCCCGCCGCCCCGACTCCGGCGGCGCTTGGTCGGAGTCCTGGCCGGCATCCTCGTGCCGGCGGCGATTCTGGCCGGCCTCTACATCGCGGGGCGCCAGGTCTACTTCATCGGCACGAACGAGCGCGGCCTCGTCACCCTGTATCGCGGCGTGCCCTACGACCTGCCGCTCGGGATCGAGCTGTACTCGGTGCAGCGCACGAGCGGCGTGCCGATCCAGACGATCGCGCCGACGCGGCGCGAACGGCTGCTGGACCACGAGTGGCGCTCGCGCGATGACGCCGACGATCTCGTCCGCCAGATCGAGCGGGGCGCCCTCGACCGAGGCGGCGCCGGGGCTGGATGAGCGCCCGCAGTCGCGAGCTCCTCGGCCTCATTCCCGTCTCGCTCCTGGTGAGCGCGGGCTTCGCCGCCGTGCTCGTCACGCGCACCGGACAGCAGGTCTCCGACGCCACGCTGACCTACGGCCTGATCTTCCTTGGCCTGTGCGTGTTCGGCCACCTGTTCATCCGCCTGCGCCTGCCCGACGCCGATCCCTACCTGTTCCCGCTCGCGGCTCTGCTGGCGGCGTTCGGGCTGGTAATGATCTATCGGATCGACGCGGAGCTGGCCCTGCGCCAGGCCGGCGTGTTCGTGATCGGCCTCGTGCTGTTCTGCGCCACCGTCGTCTTCCTGCGCGACCACCACGCGCTCGAGCGCTACCGCTACCTGATCGCCGCGTCGGGGATCGCGCTGCTCGTGATGCCCCGGCTCCCGGGCATCGGCGAACAGGTCAACGGCGCCTTCCTGGCCGTGACGGTCGGCCCGGTCTCGTTCCAGCCCGCGGAGTTCGCCAAGATCGCGATCATCGTCTTCCTCGCGAGCTACCTGCGCGACACGGGCGACGTGCTCGTGCGGGGAAGCCTCCGAGCCCTGTCGGTGCCCCGGCAGGCGCTGATGTACGCGCTGCCTCTCGTGGCGGCCCTCGGACTTGCCGTGATGCTCGACCTTGGCCCGGCCGGGATCGTCCTGCTCGCGATCTTCGTGGTCTCGCTCGTCGCTGTGCTGCGTGAGCGGCCGTCGCTCAAGCACTTCGGCCCGCTGCTCCTGATCTGGGGCCTTTCGATGTTCATGCTGCTCGTGATCCGCGACCTCGGCTCCTCGCTGATGTTCTTCGGCGGCTTCCTCGCGCTGCTCTACGTGGCCACCGCGCGCCTGTCCCTGATCGGGGTGGGGGCCACGATGTTCCTCGGTGGGTCGACGGTCCTGGCCAGCACGACGGACCACGTGCAGGACCGCATCGACATCTGGCTGCGCCCGTTCGCGGACGACGCGCCGGACGGGGCCGGGCAGATCACGCAGTCGCTGTTCGCCCAGGCCGACGGTGGGCTGTTCGGCCGCGGCCTGGGACGCTCGCTGCTCGAGCTGCCGCAGCAGTTCGCGCCGGACTGCCAGGTCGCATTCCCCGAGTGCGGGAGCGTGCTTCCGGCGCCGCACACCGACTTCATCTACGCCGTGATCGTCTCAGACCTCGGTCTCTTCGGCGCCGCCGGCGTCGTGCTCTGCTACCTGCTCTTCTGCGCCCGCGGCTTCAAGACGGCGCTCGTGGCCGGCGACGGCTTCTCGAAGCTCCTCGCCGCCGGGCTGACCGCGGTCTTCGCGCTGCAGGTGTTCGTCATCGTGGGGGGAGTGACCAAGGTGATCCCCCTCACCGGCGTGACCCTGCCCTTCGTGTCCTTTGGCGGCTCGTCGATCGTCGCGAACATGGTGCTGCTCGCGCTGCTGCTGATCGTGTCCGACTCGGCGCGCCGCGACCGCGCCCGCGGGAGCCAGGGAGGGCTCGTGTGAACCGCCAGATCGTGCAGCTCTTCGGGCTCTCGCTCGTGCTCTTCACGCTGCTGATCGCCGGGACCTCGTGGTGGACCGTGTTCGGCAACGAGAGCCTGCGCGCCAACGAGGACAACCGCCGCGGGCTGATCGAGCAGCAGCAGGTGCCGCGCGGGCTCATCCTCGCGCGCGACGGGACGGTCCTGGCCCGGTCGGAGCCGCGCGGGCGCGGGCTGCAGCGCACGTTCACCCGCACCTACCCGACCGGCCCGTTGTTCTCTCACACGGTGGGCTACTCATTCGTCTCGGTGGGCCAGGCGGGGCTCGAGCAGTCCTACAACGACGACCTGACCGGCGAGCAGGACGAGTTCGCCACGCTGTTCTCAGACCTCCAGGGCCGCGCCCAGGAGGGACGCGACGTGACCACCACGCTCGACCCCGAGGCCCAGCGCGTGGCCGAGCAGGCGCTCGGCGGCCAGAACGGCTCGGTGGTGGCGATCGAGCCGCAGACCGGGCGCGTGCGCGTCATGGTCAGCCTGCCGCAGTTCGACGCGAACGAGATCGCGCGCTCCGGCGAGATCGCAAGCTTCAACCGTGCGACCCAGTCGAGCTATCCCCCCGGCTCGACGTTCAAGGTCGTGACCGCGGCGGCGGCGCTCGACTCGGGCAAGTTCACCCCCGACTCGGTGATCGACGGCTCCTCGCCGCGGACGGTCAGCGGCGCGCCCCTGTCGAACTCGGGCGGGGCGAGCTTCGGGGCGATCACCCTCACGGACGCCCTGACCAACTCCGTCAACACCGTCTACGCGCAGGTCGGCGAGCAGATCGGCCCCGGAACGCTGCTGCGCTACATGAACCGCTTCGGCTTCAACCGAGACCCCCAGCTCGACTTCCCCGACGACCAGATGCTGGCCAGTGGCATCCGCAACTCGCGCGGGAACCTCGTGGACCGCGAGGGGGGCTTTGACATCGGCCGCGTGGCCATCGGCCAGGGCGGCGCGGAGGGCCAGATCCAGGTCACCCCGCTGCAGATGGCGCTGGTCGCCGGCGCGATCGGCAACAAGGGGAGGCTGATGCGCCCCCGGCTCGTGGAGAAGGTGGTCGACAAGGACGGCCGTGTCCAGGCGCGGATCGAGCCCGAGCAGCAGGAGCAGGTCATCTCCGAGGAGAGCGCCGACCAGCTCGCGCAGATGATGAGCAACGTCGTCAACGAGGGCACGGGCACAGCCGCCGCGCTGTCGGGGATCGACGTGGCGGGCAAGACGGGCACCGCCGAGGTGGACAACGCCACCTCCAATCAGGCGTGGTTCATCGCGTTCGCGCCTGTCGGTGACCCGCAGATGGCGATCGCGGTGACCGTGGAGCGCACGACCGGGCAGGGCGGGACGGTGGCCGCCCCGATCGCCAAGCAGGTGCTCCAGGAGCTGATCGGCTAGTGGTCCCGAGCGCGAAGACGGGGCGTATTCGCGGGAGGGCCCGCGCGTGAACGAGGTGGCCGCCAACACCGTCGTAGACGAGCGCTACCGGATCGTCGACCGGATCGGGTCGGGGGGGATGGCGGACGTCTACCGGGCCGAGGACATCCACCTCGGCCGCGAGATCGCGCTCAAGGTGCTGCACCGCCGCTTCGCCCAGGACGAGGAGTTCGTGGAGCGCTTCCGCCGCGAGGCGCGCGCGGCTGCCGGGCTTGCGCACCCCAACGTGGTCGGGGTCTATGACCGCGGCGAGCACGAGGGCACCTATTACATCGCGATGGAGCACCTGACCGGCAGCTCCCTCAAGGAGGTCGTGCAGTCCGAGGCGCCGCTCGACCAGGAGCGCGTGATCGACCTCGGCGTGGCCATCCTCCAGGCCGCCGCGTTTGCCCACAAGCACGGCGTCATCCACCGCGACTTCAAGCCCCACAACGTGATCGTCGACGCGGAGGGCGTCCCCAAGGTCACCGACTTCGGCATCGCCCGGGCGGGCGCGTCGGAGATGACCGAGACCGGTTCGATCATGGGCACGGCGCAGTACCTCTCGCCCGAGCAGGCCCAGGGCCACTCGGTGACCGCCGCGTCTGACCTCTACTCGATCGGGATCATGCTGTACGAGCTGCTCACCGGTCGTCTGCCCTTCGCCGGCGACAGCGCGGTCTCGATCGCGCTCAAGCACCTCTCCGAAATCCCTCCGCCGATGTCCGACGACGGGCGGGATCCGGCACGGACGCCGGATGCTGCGAATCGTCTGCGGATCGAGCCGAACCTGGAGGCCGTGGTGATGGGCGCGCTGGCCAAGGACCCCGCTGCGCGCTGGCAGAGCGCCGAGGACTTCGCCGAGGCGTTGGAGGCGTGCCGTCCCTACGTGCAGGCGCACGGAAACGGGGTCGCCCCGGGTGGCCCCGCTGCCGGCGCCGTGCCGGCGCCCGTTGTGGTCGCCGGCCCCGCCGCTGAGGTCGAGCGCGTCGAGGAAGGCGAGTCGCGGCGACGGCGCCGCTGGCCATATGCGGCGCTGGCGGTGCTCGTGCTCGCGCTAGTCGCTGTGATGGCCTACGCCTTCACGCGCCCGGATAAGTTCGAGGTCCCGAAGGTGGAGGGCATTCAGCTGTCCGAGGCCCGCGAGCGCCTGGACCGAGCCGGCTTCGAGGAGGTCGACGTAGATCGCGCGCGCAGCCGCGCGCCGCTCGACACGGTGATCGGCCAGGAGCCCGACGCCGGCGAGAAGGCGCCGCGGGAGGAGCCGGTGAGCCTGACCGTCTCCAGCGGTCCCGGCAAGGTCCGCATGCCATCGGTTCGCAACCAGCCCCGTGAGCGGGCGATCAAGGAGCTGAACAAGGTGGGGCTCGAGGTGACGGAGGAGCCTGAGGCCTCGGAGACCGTGAAGGAGGGCCTTGCCATCCGCACTGTGCCCGGTGCGGGAACGGAGGTCGACCGCAACTCGCGCGTCCAGCTGTTTGTGAGCACGGGGCCCGAGCAGGTCGCCGTCCCCGACGTGGTGGGCCTCACGCGCGAGTCGGCGGAGGCGCGGATCACCGACGTGGGGCTCGAGGTCGCCGTGCAGACGGCCGAGTCCGACGAGGCCGAGGAAGGCGAGGTGCTCGCCCAGTCGCCCGACTCGGGGACGCTCGAGCGGGGCGAGACGGTGACCATCACCGTCGCGACCGCGCCGGAGCAGATATCCGTGCCCGACGTGACCGGCCTCTCCCGCAGTGAAGCGCTGCGCGTGCTGCGCAACGCCGGGCTCGCCGGCTCGGTGCAGGAGGAGGCGACCGACGATCCGGCTGAGGACGGGACGGTGCTCGAGCAGCGTCCCGGCGCCGCGGTGGAGGTGGACGAGGGCAGCTCGGTGACCATCGTCGTGGGTCTCCTGGAGGAGCTCGAGTCAGAGCCCGAGCCGGGCGGCGCCGAGCCGGGCGAGCCCCGGGCGCCGGGCATGCCGGGGGAGCCGCAGCCGCTGCCGTGAGGGTGGCGGTCCTCGGCGGGGGGCGCTCCGGCGAGCACGAGGTCTCGCTCGACTCGGCGCAGGCCGTGCGGGCCGGGCTCGCAGCGGGGGGGCATGAGCCGGTGCTCGTCGAGATCTCGCGCGAGGGGAGGTGGACGAGCGAGGGGCGCGCCATGACCCTGGAGCCGGCCGGCGGGCTGCTCGGCTGCGACGTCGTGTTTCCCGCGCTGCACGGGCCCTACGGCGAGGACGGGACCGTCCAGGGGCTGCTCGAGACGCTCGACGTGCCCTACGTGGGCGCCGGCGTGCCGGCCTCGGCCCTGTGCATGGACAAGGTGCTGTTCAAGGACCTGATGGCCGCGGCCGGCGTCGCCCAGGTCGCCTACGCCGGCGTGCGCCCCGGCGGCGATCCCGCGGCGCTCGCGAGCCTGGGGCTGCCGGTGTTCGTCAAGCCCGCGCGGATGGGCTCGTCCGTGGGCATCTCGAAGGTCTCGGCGGCGGCCGACCTCGGGCCGGCCCTGGGCACGGCGTTCGAGCACGACAGGCTCGTGATCGTGGAGGCGATGTCCCACGGGATGGAGGTGGAGTGCTCGGTCCTCGGCGGCGCGGACCCCGAAGCCTCCGTGCCGGGGGAGATCGTGCTGGACGCGGAGTGGTACGACTACGAGGCGAAGTACGAGCCGGGAGGCATGGAGCTGGTAGTGCCCGCGCGGGTGCCCGAGGCCGTGCGCGAGGAGGTCCGCTCGGTCGCGATCGAGGTGTTCCGCCGCGTGGGCTGCTCGGGAATGGCTCGCTGCGACTTCTTCGTTGAGGATCCCGAGGGGGAGGCGCGGGTGCTGCTGAACGAGTTGAACACCATCCCCGGCTTCACCGAGACGAGCGTCTACGCGAAGCTCTTTCACGCGAGCGGCGTGCCCTACGCCGAGCTGCTCGACCGCCTGCTGGCCATCGCCCTCAGCGAAGCAGCGTGAGCTCCTGGATCTCGGCCGTCTCGCTGTCCCCGAGCGTGGTGATCCACACGAGGTAGTAGCGGTAGGTGCGATCGAGCGCGTCGACGTCGATGCGCGCGTCCTGGGTCACCTCGGTGTCGTCTGAGACCTTGGCCCACTCCTCCCCGGTGATGTCGTCCGGCACCTCGTTGGCCGCGTACACCGAGGCCGTGAAGCCCGGCGTGGCGGTGACCATGTCGAGCCGCCGTACCTTGACGGCCGAGCCCGCGTCGACGTACAGCCCGACCCCGTCCTTGAGGTCGCTCAGCTCCCCGGCGTAGCTCTCGGTGTCCCAGTTGGTGGTGCGGTTGTTGTCGATCGCGTTGCGCGCGGCCTCGGGATGCTCGCGGTCGTCGCCCTGCGGGTCGTAGTCGGTCGCGGCGTCGGCGCCCAGCGACACGGGCGACAGTCCGGCGGCGCGCGGCGTGGCGCCCGTGCCCGCGCCCTTCTCGGTGCGGGTGGCGAAGTAGGCCACGGCGCCGCCGACCAGCACTACCACGGCGGCCACGGTCAGCGCCCAGCGGCGCGGGTTGCGCAGGCGCGCGGGCGCGAAGTCGGCGGTGTCGTCGGGCAGCGCGCGGAGCACGTTCGTGGCCTCGCCGCTCGTCTCGCCCGACCGGGCGACCTCGATCGCGAGCACCTCCTCCAGCTCGTGCACCATGTCCTCGACCGTCGCGTAGCGGTTGGCCGTCTCCTTGGCGGTGGCGTGCTCGACCACCACGGCCAGCGCGGCCGAGACCTCTGGGCGGCGCCGCTGGACGTCGGGCAGCGGCTTCTTGACGTGCTGCATGGCCACCCCCACCTGGCTCTCGGCCTTGAACGGCACCTCGCCGGTCAGGGTCTCGTAGAGCACGATCCCCAGCGAGTAGACGTCAGACTGCTCTGAGACCTCGCGCCCGAGCGCCTGCTCGGGCGAGACGTAGTCGGTGGTGCCGAGCACCCGGCCCGTGGCCGTGAGCCCGTCGGCCTCGAGCGAGCGGGCGATGCCGAAGTCGGTCACCTTCCCGCGCCCCTCGGCGTCGATGAGCACGTTCTGGGGCTTCACGTCGCGGTGCACGAGGCGCTCGGCGTGCGCGGCCGAGAGCGCGCGACCGATCTCGATCGCGTAGGCCACGGCCTCGGCCACGGGCAAGCGGCCCATGCGCTTGATCCGCTCCTTCAGCGTCTCCCCCTCCACGTACTCGAGCACGATGTAGGGCGTCCCGCCGTCCTCGCCGAAGTCGATCACCGTCACCACATGGGGGTGCGAGAGCCGGGCCACGGCCCGAGCCTCGCGGCGGAAGCGCTCGAGCTGGTCGGGGTCGTCGGTGATGTCGCGGTGCATCACCTTGATCGCCACCCAGCGCTCGAGTGTCGGGTCGTAGGCGCGGTAGACCGTCGACATCCCGCCGGAGCCGATCTTCTCCTCCAGGCGGAAACGGTCGTTGAGGGAGGTGCCGATCATGCTCTGCATATTGTGGGGCTTTCGATGGCCGTCCATGTCCGCTGCATCACCGATCCGGCCTGCGTCTGGTCGTGGGCGTCCGAGCCGGGGATCCGTGCCCTGCGGACTGAGTTCGGCGCCGACCTGCAATGGACCTTCGTCATGGGCGGCCTCGCGCGGGAGTTGCCGGCGGCGGGCCTGGCGAAGCCGTGGATGGACGCGAGCGCCGAGAGCGGCATGCCAACCGACCCGAGGGTGTGGCTCGAGGTCGGTATGAAGTCCACCTACCCCGCGTGCATCGCCGTGAAGGCGGCGGCGGACCAGGCTGCCGACCGGGGCTACGGGTACCTGCGCGCCCTGCGCGAGGGGATCTTCTGCTTCGCCCGCAAGCTCGACGCCCCCGAGGCGCTGACCTCGGAGGCCCGCGACGCGGGGCTGGACGTCGAGCGCTTCCGGATCGACCTGGCCTCCAACGCGACCGTGGAGGCCTTCGGGGCGGACCTCGAGGAGGCGCGCGACGTGCCCGCGGCGGCGGCGGTGGCCGGCAAGGTGCGCTGCTCCCAACCCGCCGGGCGGGAGCGGGTCACGTTCCCGACGTTCGTCTTCGCGGGCGCGGGGGGCGAGGTGAGCAGGGTTTTCGGCCACCAAGAGCCCGAGGCGCTGCGCGAGGCGGCCCTGGCCGCGGGCGCGCAGGCGCTGGGCGAGCCGCGCCCCGGGGTGCTCGACGCGCTTCGTCGATGGAGCCGGATGGCGGCGCCCGAGGTGGCCGCGGTGTGCGACCTGCCGCTGCTCAAGGCCGAGGCCGAGCTGGCGGAGCTCGCGCTTCAGTGGCGCGCACGGCCGGTGCCCGTGCTCGCCGGGCGGCTGTGGGAGGCGGCCTAGCGTCAGCGTGGCGCGGCGGTGAAGCCGGCGCCGGTGCGCCCGCTCAGCCCGACGGTCGGCAGCTCGACGAGCCCCGCGCGGTCGGTCGCCTTACCGATCACCTTCGCGCCCGGGTGGCGGTGGCTCAGCAGCGTCACCGCGTCCTGCGCCTGCGCGGGCGCGACGACGCAGCAGAAGCCACAGCCCATGTTGAAGACCTCGTAGAGCTCTGCGGGCCGGGCGCCCGAGCGAGCGGCGATCAGGTCGAAGATCGGCGGCGGCGAAAGCGGCGAGTCGATCACGTAGCCGGCCGGCGCCTCGAGCCGCAGCAGGTTCAGCAGGCCGTCGCCCGTGATGTGGGCGAGCCCGCGCACGTCGATCTCCGAGGTCAGCAGCTCGCGCGCGGCGCGCACGTAGATCACGGTCGGCTCGAGCAGTGCCTCGCCGGTGGTCTGCCCGCCGAGCTCGGGGGGGCGCTCGTGGAGGTCGGGCAGCGCGGCGCGCGCGAGCGTGAGCCCGTTGGAGTGCACGCCGCTCGCCGGCAGTCCGATCACGGCGTCGCCGGGTTGGATCCGGGCGCCGGTCAGGATCGCATCGAGGTCCACGAGGCCGACGCACATCCCGACGAGGTCGACGCCGGCCGGCGAGGGGTGCCCGCGGATCAGCTCGGGGACCACGGCCAGCTCACCGCCGGGAATCTCGACGCCCGCGTCCTCCGCGCCCGCCTTGAGCCCGCGCCCGATCGCCTCGAGCACCTCGTCGCGCGCCTCCTCGACGGCGACGTAGTCGAGCACCGCGATCGGCTCGGCTCCGACGCAGACGACGTCGTTGACGTTCATGGCGATGCAGTCGATGCCCACGGTGTCGAAGCGCCCGAGCGCCTCGGCCACGATCAGCTTCGTCCCCACGCCGTCGGTCGACAGCGCGAGGCCTGAGTTGCCGTCCAGGCGCAGCACGTTCGCGTAGTGGCCTGAGCCCAGCAGCGCCCTGGGCGCGCGCCCGGTGTCGATCGTGCGCAGCACGTCGACGAGTGCGGCCACGCCCCGGCCGGCCGCCTGCGTGTCCACGCCTGCGCGGGCGTAGGCGGAGCCACCGCTCCGGGGAGGATTTGGCACGGCCGCCGAACGCTGCGGGTCGCTCACCTGGCCATTCAAGCGGACCGCGCCGACGGCGGGCTCAGGCCACGCGCCGCAGGGCGAGCCCGGCGGCGTCGTCGCTCAGCCCGCCGGCCCAGTCGCGCACGTTCTCGTAGACGGTGCGCAGCAGCTCCTGCGGGTCGGCACCGAGCGCGGCGGCCCTGCGCACGCTCTCGCCCATCCGCCGCGTCCCGTACAGCTCGCGATTTCGCCGCGCCTCCACGAGGCCGTCGGTGAACGCGAGCACGAGGTCGCCGGGAGCGAGCACCAGCTCGCGATCCTCGTAGACGGGGTGCTCGACGATGCCCAGCGGCAGGCCGCGCCCGCCGGTCTCGCTCAGCTCCCCGTCCGCGCGCAGCACGAGCGCCGGCAGGTGTCCCGCGTTCGCGTAGCGGATCCGGTGCTCGCTGAAGATCCCGAAGACCGCGGTCACGAAGGTGTCGTGGGGAAGGCGCTCGTGGAGCATCGTGCTGGCCTGCGCGAGCACCATTGCGGGGCTCGTGCAGTCCCAGGAGCGCGCCTCGATGAAGAACCGGGCCATCGCGCTCAGCGCGGCCGTCTCGATTCCCTTGCCGGCCACGTCGCCCACGACCACGGCCACGTCGCCGCCCGGGAGCTTCCAGGTGCCAAAGAGGTCTCCGCCGGCCGGCTGGTGCTCCGCCGGCTCGTAGAGCATCCCCACCTCGTAGTCGGGCATGTCGAGCGGCGCAGAGGGCACGAACGCCCGCGTCAGCGCGCGGGCGACGCGCCGCTCGCGGTCGAACTCCAACGCGTTCGCGATCGCGGCGGCGGACATCCCGGCCAGCGTGCCGAGCAGCTCCAGGTCGTGCGCCGAGAATGCCACACCCGAGAGCCGGACCACCGAGAGGACACCGAAGAGGCGGGGCCCGAGCTCGACCGCCACGTGAGCCCGGGACACCTGGCCGGAGCCGGTGACGGGCACCCGTGTCCGGGCCACCTCGGCGAGCGTCGCCGCGTCGACGCCGGCCGCCTCGGCGCTCAGTGGGGCGCCGGCTCGCGCCGCAGGCGCCAGCGCCGCCTGGCCGGGCCGCACTCGGCTCAGCCGCGCGTGATCGGCGCCCAGGAGGCGCAGCGTGTGCTCGACCACGCGCTGCTCGACCTCGGGCATCTCGAGCGACCCCGCCGTACCCTCGGCGGCCCGCTTGAGCAGCAGCTCCTCGCGGGCGCGGGCGGCCTCCGCGGCCAGCAGGTCGGATCGCTCACGGACGAGTGCGGCCAGATCCGCGAGCACCTCCACGGTCTCCAAGTCTGCGCGCGTCAGCGGATCGGCGGTAGACGTCGAGGCCACGACGAGGACCCCGGCGGTGCGGCGCATAGAGGTCCGCACGGGACACCCGATCACCGAGGCGCCCGCCAGCAGCCCCCAAGCCTCCGCGCCGCGCGCCGCCCCGAACGCGCGCTCCACCCGCTCGCGCAGGAGGCCCGCGGCCTCCCACGAGTCGAGGCGGGGAAGGAACAGCGGCCGCTCGCGTTCCAGCGCGGCCTCGACGAGCCCCGCAGGGTCGCGGTTGCCCATCCCGCCGAGCAGAGCCTCGAGTCCCTCGCGCAGCAGTGGGGAGGCGAACCACCCCGGATCGGGCTCTGCGCGACGGTCGTCGCGATCAACGGCGAGGAAGGTGGCCGCGGAGACGCGCGGGTGTGCCTCCATGTGCCCGAGCAGGACATCGAGTGGGTCTCCGGCTGAGCGTCCGGGCGATGCGGCGGTGAGACTGACCGCTACCTCCTCCGGCGCCCATGTGGTCGCATCCGTGGTCCTCATGGGGCGTCTCGCCCAAGGTAGGCGCGATTGGCCGGTTTCGCCAGTGTGTCTATGCCCGCGCGGCGGCGGGGTCGCCCGGCGGCCCGCCGCGGCGGCGGCGCAGCAGCAGGTAGACAAGGCCCCCGAGGATGCAGGCGGCCACGAAGTAGTCGAAGTAGTGCAGCGAGTCCTTCCAGGACTCCCAGCGGTCGCCCGCCTGACGGCCGATGAACGTCAGCAGCAGCACCCAAGGGATGCAGCCCGCGAGCGTCAGGGCCGAGAAGCGCCAGAAGGGCATGCGCGCGACGCCGGCGGGCAGCGAGATGAACGTGCGGATGATCGGCAGCATGCGCGTGAAGAAGACGGTGGCGTCTCCGTGACGCTCGAACCAGCGGTCGGCCCACTCGAGGTGGCTCTTCTTGATGTGCAGCTTCTTGCCGTGCTTCTCGAGGATGTCCGTTCGCCCGTAGTAGCCGACGGCGTATGCGATCCACGAGCCGACGAGGTTCGCGACCGAACCCGTGGCCACGGCGGCGAAGAGCGAGTACTCGCCGTTGGAGACGGCGAAGCCCGCGAACAGCATCGTGGCCTCGCTGGGCACCGGGATGCAGGCCGACTCGAGCGTCATCAGCACGAAGATCCCCCACAGGTCGAGCGCCTGGACCACGTCGACGGCGACCTCGACGATCGGGTCGGTCAGCGAGAGGCGCGCAGCCCCATCGTCGATCGGGTGAGCACCGAACGAGGCGATGATGGATGCGAGGAGCGGCACGAGCAGCGGGGTAGCCTAGCGAGCCGCCATGGCCGTCCCGCTCTTCGCGACCAGCCTCGATCGCCACAAGCCGCGCCTCGCGCAGCGGCTCTCGGAGGTGCTCGAGGGCGGCCGGTTCATCCTCGGCCCGGAGGTTGAGGCCTTCGAGTCAGAGCTCGCGTCCTACCTCGGGGTGGCGCACGCCGTCGGCGTGGCAAACGGCACCGACGCGATCACGATCGCGCTGCGCGCGCTGGGGGTGGGGCCGGGCGACGAGGTGGTCTGCCCGTCGTTCACGTTCTACGCGACGGTGGAGGCCACGGTGAACGCCGGGGCCACGCCGGTGTACTGCGACGTGGATCCCGAGACGTTCTGCGTCACCCCCGAGACGGTCCGCGCGGCCATCACCCCGCGGACCAAGGCCGTGGTGGTCGTGCACCTGTTCGGGAACGTCGCTCCGGCGCCGGAGATCGCCGCGCTCGGCCTGCCCGTGCTCGAGGACTCGGCCCAGGCCATCGG
>Ga0136624_1000229_pt1 | contig 19712 bp, 19 predicted proteins | sample AntDrymUQ4692206_2_FD_104802 | JGI IMG/M metagenome (GOLD analysis project Ga0136624, IMG submission 104802) | Polar desert sand microbial communities from Dry Valleys, Antarctica - metaG UQ469 (22.06) | ecosystem: Environmental > Terrestrial > Soil > Desert | place: Antarctica: Dry Valley... | reverse complement strand
TCGAGCAGCTCGGCGGCGTCGGGCAGCAGGGTGCGGTCGTCGCCGATCACCTCGAGCTTGACCCACTCGGTCTCCAGCGCCTCGCGGGCGAGGCGGGCCGTGGTGATTGCGTCGCGCGCGGTGAAGCAGCCGGCGGTGTTGGGCAGGACGAAGCAGCCGCGCCCGTCGAGGACGTCGATCAGCGACCCGCGCGCCGAGGGATCGACGCGGCGCATCGCCACCGTGGCCATCTCGGCGCCCGAGGCCTCGACCGCGGCGGCCACGACGTCGAGGTTGCGAAAGCCGCCGGTGCCGATGATCAGCCGCGAGGAGAACGTGCGCCCGGCGATCTCGAAGCCCGGGGTCATCCTCCCTGCACCGCCTGGAGCACCTCTATCCGGGCACCGTGGCTGAGCCGCGTGGAGCCCCATTCGCCGCGGGGCACGACCTCGTTCTCCAGGGCCACGGCAACTCCGCGGGCGCCGGCCTCGGCACCGGTCGCGCGCACCGCATCGGCCACTGTCGCGCCCGCGGGCAGGCGCCGCTCCTCCCCGTTGACCCGCACGACGAGCATCACGCAGCTCCGGCCCGTTCGAGCGTGCGCGCCGGGGCGCCGCCCCCCAGCAGCTCGAGCACAAGGTTGGCGGTCAGCGGCGCCTGGAGGACGCCGTTGCGCCCGTGGCCGATGGCGAAGAAGAGGCCGCCGACCGAGCCGGAGCCGACTGCGGGCCGGCCGTCGGACGTGAACGGGCGCAGGCCCGCCCGGGCTCGCACCAGCTCCAGCTCGCCGATGTCGGGGAGCACCTCATACGCCGCCTCGAGGAGCTGGTGCACGGCCCCCGCGGTCACGGCGGTGTCGAAGCCCTGCTCCTCCATCGTGGCGCCGATCACCACGGTCGCCGGGCCCTCGTCCGCCGGACGCGAGACGACGTAACAGCGCGGCGTGCGGATCAGCCGCCGCGCCGGCGGGGGAACGCCGGGGCGCGTGCGCAGCTCGAGCAGCTGGCCCTTGACCGGGCGGACCGCGGGTACGCCCGCCTGCGCCCCCGGCCCGCCCCGCGCGCTCCATGCCCCGTCGGACACCAGCACGCGCTGGGCGCGCACGGTCTCGCCGCCCGCGACGGTCACGCCGCGCACCCGGCGGCCCGCAGTGTCGAGCGCCACGACCTCGGCGCCGGAGCGGACATCGGCGCCCGCTTCGGCGAGGCCCGACACGAGCGCGCGCAGCACGGCGGCCGGGTCCACGTGGCCCTCGTCCGGGGCGTCGATCGCCCCGCCGATGCGCGGCGAGAGTCCCGGCTCCAGCGAGCGCGCGGCGCGCGGGCCGAGCCACTCCGAGGCGAGCCCCAGCCGGCGCTGGAAGTCGTGCAGGCGGCGCAGCTCCTCGGCGTCGTCGCGGTCGGCGGCCACAACGAGCGCCCCCGAGTCGACGTAGCCGGTGGAAAGCCCCGTCGCCTCCGACAGCTCAGCCGCGAACCCCGGCCACAGAGCGCGGGCCTTCACGTTCGTCAAGAGCAGCTCCTCCTCGCCGAAGTCGGCCTCGGTGACCGGCGCGAGCATCCCGGCCGCCACACCTGAGGCGCCGGCTCCCGGCTCGTCGCGCTCGAGCACGACCACAGACATCCCGGACCGGGCCGCGCGCCAGGCGCAGGACAGGCCGATGATCCCCGCGCCGACGACGGCGAGGTCGTAGCTGCCTGCTCGCTGTGTTTGCGCCTGCACTGCCTTGCCTCCGCCGGCATTACCCGGATCAGGTTCCACGGTCGGCGGCCGCGTTGCCGCCCTCTCAGCCGGATCAATCGGTGCGGTGCTCGCCCGATCGACGATCGGGCTGCGCTCCTCCCGGCCGGCTCCCGTCGCTTGCGTAGTCCATGGTACCGGGGCGCCTCTGGCAGGATTCACGTGATGCTGAGCGCCTCCGAGCGGCGCGAGCGCCTCGGCCTCGCCCGCCTGTACTTCGTCACCGACGCCTCCGCCCCGGCCGGCGTCCTGCGCGCGGCCCTCGAGGGCGGCGCGGACATGCTCCAGCTGCGCGATCCCTCCCTGGGCGACGCGGAGCTGCTGCGCGCCGCCGAGGCGTTTCGCGAGCTGTGCGACGAGCACGGCGCGCTCTTCTTCGTCAACGACCGCCCCGATCTGGCCCAGCGCGCCGGGGCGGACGGGGTTCACGTGGGGCAGGACGACCTGCCGGTGGCCGCGGCACGAGCCGAGAGCGGCGGCGATCTGCTCGTCGGGCTCTCGACGCATTCGCCCGCGCAGCTCGAGGCGGGCATCGCCGCCGGCGCCGACCAGCTGAGCATCGGGCCGGTGTGGGAGACCCCCACGAAGCCGGGCCGGCCCGCCGCCGGGCTCGTGTACGTGCGCCAGGCCGCGGCGCGCCGCCCCCCGGTCCCTTGGTTCGCGATTGGGGGGATCGGCGAGGGAAACGTCGCAGAGGTGGCCGCAGCGGGCGCCGAGCGGGTGGTGGTGGTGCGGGCCCTACGCGACGCCCGTGACCCGGCCCGCGCGGCCGCGGCGATCCGCGCCGCGCTGGAGAGGGATCGCGTTGGCGCAGCGCAGTAGCCGCAAGCGGCGAAAGCAGCGCCAGCGCACGGCGCGCCAGGCATCCGTGGCACCGCGCGACGCAGCGGACGAACCCGACGCAGCGGACGAACCCCTTATCGCCCCCAGGGGCGAAGCACGTGAGGCCACGGCGGCCCGCGGCTACGCCCGTGGTCGCGCGAAGGACGAGGCCGCGCGCGCCGCGCTGAGGCCGCTTGCGCCAGGCGAGCGTCCCCGCGCCGTGACCGTCGCCGGGGTGACGGCGCTCGCCTTCGGGCTGATCAACCTCGCGGCCTACCTCGCTGATGCGAAGATCGGCGGCGAGCGCCCGCGCTTCATCGGCGTGGGCCTCTTCACGCTCGTCATGCTCGTCGCCGCCTACGGCTGCTTTCGCGTGCGCTACTGGGCGGTGCTCGGGGTGCAGGCGCTCCTCGGCCTGCTGATCGTGATCTTCTGCGTGCTGGTGATCGGGGCCTCGGACATCGTCACGCTGCTGATCTGCCTCGCCGTGATTCTGCCCTCCGGCGCGCTCTTCTGGTTCCTCGTGAAGTCGATGGCCCGGATCCAGATGCCCGAGCGCCCGGGGTCGCGCTGAGCGCCGGCGACGGTCGATAGGCTCATCGCCCGCATGGCCGAATCGCGCTACGACTGCATCGTGATCGGCTCCGGGCCCGGCGGGTACGTGGCGGCGATCCGCGCCGCACAGCTCGGCATGAAGACCGCGGTGGTTGAGAAGAGCAATGTCGGCGGACGCTGCCTCAACGAGGCGTGCATCCCGGCCAAGGCGCTGCTGCGCGTGGCCGACGCCATGAAGGAGGTGCAGGGGGCGGGCAGCTTCGGCATCTCGGTCGGCGACGTGGACTTCGACTTCGGCGGTGCCACGAGGCACCGCGACAACGTCGTCAAGACGCTGACCGGCGGCGTCTCGATGCTCTTCGAAAAGAACAAGGTCGAGCTGATCGAGGGCTTCGGGTCGGTGACCGACGACGGCAATGTGAAGGTCGGGGGCTCCTTCGACGGGACCGAGATCGAGGCGGGCACCGTGGTGCTGGCGTGCGGCTCGGTGGCGAAGCCTGTGGCCGGCCTGCAGTTCGGGGGGCGGATACTCGACACCGCCGCGACGTGGCTCGGCGACGAGCAGCCGAAGCGCCTCGCGGTGATCGGCGCGGGCGCGTCGGGCACCGAGGTGGCGTCGGCCTTCGGGCGCCTCGGCACCGAGGTGGTGCTGCTCGAGGCGCTCGACCAGATCCTGCCGCTCGAGGACAGGGAGATCGCGCGAGCGTGCGCGCGCGAGATCGCCAAGCAGAACGTGGAGATCGTGACCGGTGCGAGCGTCTCCGACGTGCAGGACACCGGCGACTCCGTGAAGCTGCGCGTGGCCGACTCCGAGCGCGAGGTGGACTATCTGTGCATCGCCGCCGGGCGCGGCCCCGACGTCGAGGGGCTAGGGCTCGACGAGGCCGGCGTGAAGGTCGGCGATCGCGGCCTGATCGAGGTCGACGGCGCGATGCGGACGTCGCTCGACGGCGTCTACGCGATCGGCGACATGGTTCACGGGCCGGCCCTCGCCCACAAGGCCTCCGACGAGGGCGTCATCGCCGTGGAGGACGCCGCCGGGATGGAGACCCACCCGATCGAGTACGACTTCGTGCCGCGCGTGACCTTCTGCATGCCCCAGGTGGCCTCGTTCGGGCTGACCGAGGAGCAGGCGCGCGCGGCCGGCCACGACGTCGTCGTCGGCAAGGTGCCGATGGGCGCCGTGGGAGCGCCGACGGTGTACGGCGACCGCGGCGGGATGGTCAAGATCGTGGGCGACAAGACGTACGGGGAGATCGTGGGCGGGCACATCGTGTCGGCCAAGGCCGCGGACCTGATCGAGGAGCTCGTGATGACGCGCGAGCTGGAGGGCGGCTACTCGGAGCTGGCGCACTCGATCCACCCGCACCCGGCGTTCGCCGAGGCGGTGCTCGAGGCAGCGCGTGCGGCCGACGGCTGGCTGATCCACGGCTGACCGAGTCTGCGAACCGCCCGGGGACCTCGATAACGGCCGCGTCGCGGCAGGCGGCCCACTCGTTGCTCGCAGCGTGGCGGAGCGAGACGGATCATGCGGCCCGGCTTGGCGGCAGCCGAGCCGCTGGTCTAGCGTGAGGGACCGTGCCCGAGCGCCCGGTCTTCTACTACGACCTCGGCTCCCCCTACGCCTACCTCGCGGCCGAGCGCGTCAACGACGTGCTGCCGGTCGTCCCGGTCTGGCGACCGATCCTCCTGGGGGGCGTCTGGCAGCACACGGGCGGCGGCTCGTGGTCGCTGACCGAGCGGCGCGAGGAAGGGATGGCCGAGGTGGAACGCCGGGCAACCGAGCGCAAGCTCCAACCGCTCCGCTGGCCCGCCCCGTGGCCCACCGACACCCTCGTCGCCATGCGCGCCGCCACCTTCGCTGCGCAGATCGGCCGCGGCGTCGCCTTCTCCCTCGCCGCCTTCCGCCAGGCCTTCGCCGGCGGACGAGACCTCAGCGTCACCGACAACGTGCTGATCGCCGCCGCCGCGTGTGAGCTGCACCCCAACGCCATCCTCAAGGGCATCGAGACCAGGGCGACCAAGGACCGCCTCAAGCAGGCCACCGCGCAAGCGGCCGGGCAAGGGGTGCTGGGCGTGCCCACCGTCGCCGTCGGCGGCAAGCTGTTCTGGGGCGACGATCGGCTCGAGGACGCGGCGTCAGCGTTGGCCGCCTGACTGCTACATGGCGTTGTGGCATGCGGCTCGCGGAGCGCTGGGGCAGTTCGATCCGGACGGCGGGGTGCGCGCCGTCCCCTAGGATGCGCCGCCATGCGCATCCTAGATCTCATCGCCTGCGGCCTCGCCACCCTCTCACTCGCCGCCGCCGGATGCGGAGAGGAACCGGCCGATGAGGCAAGCTCGGGCTCGGGCGCCGAGCAGGAGATGACCGCCGAGCAGGCGTCGGGGGCGGAGCCGAAGACGACCGGGCCCGCGGGTGAGAAGCCCACCATCACGATCCCCGAGGGAGCCGAGCCGCCCGGCGAGCTGCAGATCGAGGACATCAGCCCGGGCAAGGGAGCGGTGGCCAAGGCGGGCGACCAGCTGACGGTGAACTACGTCGGCGTCTCGTTCTCCAGCGGCGAGGAGTTCGACACCTCGTTCGGCCGCGAGCCGTTTCCCTTCCAGCTCGGCGCTCAGATGGTGATCCCGGGGTGGGACCAGGGACTCGAGGGCATGAAGGTCGGCGGCCGGCGCCAGCTCACGATCCCGCCCGACCTCGCCTACGGGCCGCAGGGCCAGCCGCCGGTGATCGCGCCCAACGAGACGCTCGTGTTCGCGATCGACCTCTTGTCGATCGACTGACCGGCTTGGGGCGGTTCCGCGGAGCCGCGCGGGCGCCCAGGTCGAAGACGTCTCCGCGGAGACGTCAAGCGCACCCGATGAGTACGCCAGCTCAGCGCACGAAGTCGTAGCGCAGCTCGGTCATGCCGTTCTCGAACGCCCGCGTGCCCTCGAGTCGCAGCTGCTTCCCCTCCAGACGGCGCGCGAACGTCGGCAGGCCGGAGCCGAGCACGACGGGCACGACCGTCACGAGCAGCTGGTCCAGCAGGCCCTCCTCGGCGAACTGGGAGGCGAGCTTGCCGCCCCCGACCACCCACAGGTTGCGCTCGCCCGCGGCGTCGACCATCTCGCCGTGCGCGTCGCCTACCGGCCCGTGGGCGAAGCGCACGTCCCCACCGTCGGGCACGGGCAACTCCCGCGAAGTGAACACCCAGCTCGGAATGCCCTCGTACGGCCAACCCTCGCGCGCCTGGGCGAGGATGAACTCGTACGTGGCCGAGCCCATCGCCACCGCGCCCACGCGCGCGAAGAACTCGTCGTAGGAGCCCCCGGTGGCGGCCGACGCATCGGCGCCCGACCCGCCCCCGTAGCCGAGCAGCCAGTCGAGCCCGCCATCGGACTCCGCGATGTACCCGTCGAGCGACTGGGCGACGTAGTACTGCGTCAGCGCCATGTCAGGCCCCCACCGCGCCGGTGCTCTCGGCCTCGAGGCGGTGCTCCCACTGGATCGGGTCGAGCGACTCCACGCCCTCGACGCCCAGCTCCGCGAGTGCCCCGGCCAGCACCTGGCGGCGGTGCGCGGCGAACGTGATCACGTGGGCGACGACGCTGCCGAGCGTGAAGCTCTGGGGCGGCTCGCACAGGGCGTCCACGAACGAGTCGTCCCACTCGGCGCGGTCGCGCATCCCGCGGGCGAGGGACAGGAGCTCCTCACCCGCCGACTCGTGCCGGGCCCGCAGCCCGCCGAGGCTGCGGTCGCGCCCGGCGGGGAAGTCGCGCCCTGCTATCGCCGCCGCCCACACCTCCTTGGTCCACACGAGCGCCTCGAGCATCGTGCGCACCGAGGGCTCGGGGGCGTCGAAGCTCAGCACCCGGTTCCCGGGACGGATCTCACGGTCGAGCTGCCCTTCGGACAGCTCGCCCGCGCGTTCGATCAGCCTCCCGGTGAGCCAGTGGTCGTGCTCGAGCAGGCGGTCGGTCAGGTCCATCGCGGCGAGGCTCCTTTCGGCGCCGGACACGCGCAGGCCCGACGGTGGGTGGAAGTGCACTCCGTTCGGTGCGGCGAGACGGAAGTCGGTCCTCGCGAAGCGGCTGGGCGGCAGCCCGAACGCGCGGCTGAATGCGCGCGAGAACGCCTCGGTGGATCCGTAGCCGGCGTCGATGCCCGCCTCGGTCACGCTCGTGGCGCGCGCGAGCTGCCACGCGGCGCGCTCGAGCAGGAGCCGCCGGCGCAGGGCGGCGGGCGGCTCTCCCAGCCCGGCGGCCACCAGCCGGTCGAAGTGGAATCGGCTGAGGTAGGCGCGAGCGGCGAGCGAGCTGCCATCGAGGGGCTCGTCGAGCGCCTCGATGATCGTGTCGAGCAGCTCGCGCAGGCGGTCGGGGCGGACGGCGTTCACCGCAGACATGGTGAGGGAACGCGGAGAGGCTCGCCTGATCGAGATTGCTCTCGGTAGGCTCGCCTTCGTGAAACGCGCCGCCATCTCGATCGCCCTGGCGCTCGCGCTGAGCGCGCCCGCCGGAGCGGAGGCGGCCGAGCCGCTGCCCGTGCGATGGGAGGCCTCGGCGGCCGTCTCCGGCGGCGCCAATCCCGACGCCGCTCCCGGGGCCAACGACTGGTCGTGCCGGCCGACCGCCGAGCACCCGCGGCCCGTCGTACTCGTCCACGGCCTCGGCGCCACGCTCGGGGCCAACTGGCAGACGATGTCCCCGCTGCTGGCCAACAACGGGTTCTGCGTGTTCGGGCTGACCTACGGCCGCCGGGACGGCAATCCCAACACCGGCGGGCTGACGCGGATGGAGGAGAGCTCAGGCGAGCTCCGTGTCTTCGTCGATCGCGTGCTGCGCGAGACCGGCGCGAAGCGGGTCGACCTGCTCGGTCACTCCGAGGGGACGGTGATGCCGCGCTGGTACCTGTCGTTTCGCGGCGGTGCCGCGAAGGTCAAGCGCTACGTGCAGCTCACGCCGCTGTGGGACGGCACGAACCTCGCCCTCACCGGCGACCTGTCCGACGTCGCGGGCCGGCTCGGGCCGGCGTTCGGGACGATCCGCGACGGGCTGTTCGCGGGCTCCTGCGCGTCCTGCCCCCAGTTCGTGCGCGGCTCGGACTACCTCGACACGGTCAACGCGGCGGGGCCGGCGATCGAGGGGATCGAGTACACGGGGATCGCCACGAAGTACGACGAGCTGGTGATCCCCTACACGAGCGGGATCCTCGACGCCCCGAACGTCACGAACCTCGTGCTGCAGGACGTGTGTCCGACCGACTACTCCGAGCACGCCGGGGTGGCGTGGGACCCGGTCGCGGGACAGCTTCTGCTCAACGCGCTCGACCCGGCGCGGGCGCGGGCGGTCCCGTGCACGCTCGTGCTGCCCAGCGGCACGCCGGACCCGCCGCCGGTGGGCCTCGCCGCGGAGTCGAAGGCCGATGGCCCCGACGCTCCGCGGGGCTGTCTCTCACGCCGGTCGTCGATCGGCCCGCGCAACATCGGGCGCGTCCGCCTCGGGCTCACCCGCCGGGCGCTGCAGCGCCGCGCGCGCATCGCGCCCGCGCGCCGCACTCCTCGCTCCCTGCGCTACTGCGTCAGGGGCCGCTCCGGCCGGGTGACGGCGTTCTTCGCCGGGCGCTCGCAGAGCGCCCGGGTGCGGCTGGTGAGGACCACGGCGCTCGGCCACGGCAACCGGCGGGTGCGCGTGCGCTCGCGTGCGGCGGCCTTTCGCCGCGCCTATCCGAGCCGCCGGCGCATCGCGCCCGGCCTCTTCCGGGCCGGTCCGCGCAGCCGGCGCGTGATCGCGGTTCGGCGGGGTCGCGTGCGGCTCATCGCCGTGGCCGTCCCCGGCCTGCTGCGACACCCGCGCGTGCTGCGCCGCTACCTGCGCCTCGCCCGGAGCTGACGCAACGCGTCGGCCGGAGCTGAGGTGCCGCCTCAGCCTCCGACGTGGAGCCAGCCGCCGGGCGCGAGGAGCCCCTCGGCGATCTCCCGCGCCCGCGCGAGCTCCTGCCCTCAGCCCGACCCCATGCTCACCCGCCCTTCGGAGTCCACGGACCACCCCGGTGCGTAGGCGATCTCCCAGACGAACCCGGCCGGGTCGGCAAGGTAAGCGTGATAGCCACCCCACTCCGCGCGCTGGGCGGGCTTGAGCATCTTTCCACCCGCGGCCGCGAACCGTCCAACCACCTCGTCGACCTCCTCCTCGCTGCCCACGTTGTGGGCGAGCGTGAACGCACCCGGCCCGCCGCGCGGCGCTCCGTCGCCGATGTCAGCCGCCAGATCGTCGGCGCCGAAGAGGGCGAGCAGGAGTCCGTGGCCCACCTGAATGAACACCACGCTCGCCAGGTCGACGACGGCCTCCCAGCCGAGGCCCTCGACGTAGAAGCGCCGGGCGGCGTCGAGGTCGGGCATGCCGAGGGTGATGAGGGTGACTCGCGGTTTCATTAGCGCATCCTCGCCTAACGCCTATCGCCGGGGCGAGCGGGTAAGGTCGGGAGGATGGCGACAGAGGACGCCACCCGCGGCAGCGGTCCCGGTCACCAGGGGGCCGAGCGCCCCCTCCCCAGCCGCGAGACCTACGAGATGGTGCTCGCCAAGATGATGCTGATCCGGCGCTTCGAGGAGCGCGCCGGTGAGATGTACGCGAAGGCGAAGATCGGCGGCTTCCTGCACCTGTGCATCGGCGAGGAGGCCACGATCGTCGGGGCGACGCAGGCGCTGCGCGACGGCGACTACCTCATGTCCACCTACCGCGAGCACGGCCAGGCCCTCGCCCGCGGCACGGAGGCCGCCGTGGTGATGGCCGAGCTGTTCGGGAAGGCGGGCGGCTGCTCGGGCGGGCGCGGCGGCTCGATGCACCTGTTCGACTTCGAGCGGCGCTTCCTCGGCGGCTACGGGATCGTGGGCGGGAACCTTCCGCTCGCCGCGGGTGTTGCGCTGGCCAGCGACTACACGGAGACCGAGGACTGCACCCTGTGCATGTCGGGCGACGGCGCCACCAATCAGGGCACCTTCGGCGAGACGATGAACCTCGCCGCCCTCTGGCGCCTGCCAATCGTGTTCATGGTCATCAACAACCAGTTCGGGATGGGCACGGCACTTGAGCGCCACTCGGCCGTGACCGATCTGTCGCGCAAGGCCGACGGCTATGGCGTGCCCGGCTCGCGCTGCGACGGCATGGACGTGCTCGATGTCCACGCCTGCGTCTCGGAGGCGCTCGAGAAGGCGCGCACCGACCGCGCGCCACAGCTCGTTGAGGCCGTGACCTACCGCTACCGCGGCCACTCGATGGCCGATCCCGAGGACTACCGCACGAAGGAGGAGGTCGAGGAGTGGCGTGCGCGCGACCCGATCCAGGCCTTCTCCAAGCGGCTGACCGAGGAGGGCGAGCTGTCCGACGACGACCTCGAGCGACTCGACGGGGAGGCGATGAAGGCCGTCGACGGGGCGGTCGAGTTCGCCGAGCAGTCTCCCTTCCCCGAGCTCGACTCCCTGTACGACGACATCTACGTGATGGGCGACCAGGTGTCGGCGCCCTGGTACTCGGTCGATGAGCGCTCGCCCGACCCCCACCGCGGCGAGCGCGAGCGCGACGCGAGCAGCGTGGCCCGCGAGCTGGCCGAGGCCGGCGCGGCCTACGCCGGGGGCGAGGACGCGCGCTCGGAGCGGCGGGTGGACCGAGTGGAGGAGCCCGCCGAGGGCGAGGGTGAGGGCGAGCCCGCCGCCGGCGAGCGCGACGAAGCGGGCGGCGGAGACTAGCCCTGTGGCAGCGACGATGCGCTATCGCGAGGCGCTCAACCTGGCGCTGCGCGAGGAGATGCAGGCCGACGAGAACGTGTTCCTCATGGGCGAGGACATTGGTGTCTTCCAGGGCGCTTTCAAGGTCACCGCCGGGCTGCTCGAGGAGTTCGGCGAGAAGCGCGTGCGCGACACGCCGATCTCCGAGAACACGATCGTGGGGATGGGTGTGGGCGCGGCCATGACCGGGCTGCGGCCAGTGGTCGAGCTGATGACGATCAACTTCTCGCTACTCGCCCTCGACCAGATCGTGAACTCGGCCGCCTCGATCCGGTACATGTTCGGCGCGCAGGTCAAGGTGCCGTTGGTGATCCGGATGCCCCAGGGCGCCGGCCACCAGCTCGGCCCCACCCACTCGCACTCCTTCGAGGCGCTCTACCTGCACGTGCCGGGGCTGCTGGTGGCCGTGCCCTCCACCCCGGCCGACGCGCGCGGGCTGCTCAAGGCCGCGATCCGCGACGACAACCCGGTGATCTTCATCGAGCACGAGACCCTCTACGGGCGCCGCGGCGAGGTCGACGACGAGGCCGACGAGCCGATGCGCTTCGGCGAGGCGGCGGTGCGCCGCGAGGGCGGGGACGTGACCGTGGTCGGCATCTCGCGCATGGCCGAGACGGCCCTGAAGGCCGCCGAGGTGCTCGCCTCCGAGCACGAGGTCGAGGCCGAGGTGATCGACCCGCGCACCCTGCGCCCGCTCGACCTCGACACCATCCTCGAGTCCGTGAAGAAGACCAACCGCGCGGTGATCGTTGAGGAGGGCTGGCCACACGGCGGCGTCGGCGCGAATCTGGCCGCGCTGATCTCCGAGCAGGCATTCGACTGGCTCGACGCCCCGGTCGGGCGCGTGACCGGCGCCGACGTGCCGATGCCCTACTCCAAGCCGCTCGAGCAGGCCGCGTTCCCGCACGAGGAGCACGTCGTGCAGGCCTGCATGGCCACCTTCCGGGACCTCTGACCATGGCCTCCGAGGTGAGCATGCCGCGCCTGTCGGACTCGATGGAGGAGGGCACCGTGCTCAAGTGGCTCGTCGAGGTCGGCGGGCAGGTCAAGCGCGGGGAGCCACTCGTGGAGATCGAGACCGACAAGGCCAACATGACCCACGACGCCGACGCCGACGGGGTGCTGGTGGAGGTGCTCGCCCAGGAGGGGGAGACCCTGGCCGTGGGTGAGGCGATCGCGCGGATCGGTGCGGAGGGAGAGGCGCCGAGCGGCGGCGGGGCCGAGGCCGGCGGCAGCGGGGAGGCCGAGGACGAGCCCTCGGCGGAGCAGGAGGCCGAGCCCGGGACCGGCGGCGGGGAGGCCGAGCCGGGAGCTGGCGTCGGCGAGCCTTCGCGGGAGCGGGAGCGCAGGCCCGAGGCCGCCGAACCCGATCCGGACGTGCGACCGACGCGCGACGCCGCCTCTGGCGCCGGCCGCCTCAAGGCCTCGCCGGTCGCGCGTCGGATGGCCGAGGAGAAGGGTGTCGACCTGGGCTCGCTTGAGGGGAGCGGCCCCGGCGGGCGCATCGTCAAGGCCGACGTGGAGGCGGCGGAGGGCGGCCGACAAAAGCCGGAGGCGGCGGGCGACGGCGGGGGCGAGGGCGAGCAGGCCGAAGCGCCGGAGGCCGAGGAGGCGGCGGCGGCCGGGGTTCAACCCAAGACCGCTCCCGCGAGCGGCGAGGGCGGGCCCAAGGGCGAGCCGGAGGTGCAGGAGCTGACTCGCCTCCAGCGGACGGTCTCCCGCCGCATGGCCGAGTCCAAGGCCACCGCGCCCGACTTCGCGCTGTCGCTCGACGTCGACATGACGCTGTGCATCGAGCTGCGCGAGCGGCTGAAGGAGCAGACCGAGAACGCTCCGTCGTTCAACGACATGGTGGTCAAGGCCGCGGCGCTCGCCCTGCGCGACCACCCCAGGGTCAACAGCGCCTACCGCGACGCGAAGTTCGAGCTCTACCCGCGCGTGAACGTCGGGGTCGCCGTCGCGGCGCAGGGGACGCTGGTGGTCCCCGTGGTCCGGGACGCCGACGAGAAGTCGCTCGGCGAGATCTCCCGCCAGGCGCGCCGGCTGATCGGCAGGGTCCGCGACGGCGAGATCACCCCGCCCGAGCTGTCGGGCGGGACGTTCACGGTCTCGAACCTCGGCATGTACGGCATCGAGAGCTTCACGGCGATCATCAACCCGCCCCAGGCTGCCATCCTCACCGTCGGCGCCCTGGCGAAGAAGGCCGTGGTCGACGACAACGGCCGCGTGGTCGCCCGGGACATGATGAACCTGACCCTCGTCTGCGACCATCGCATCCTCTACGGCGCCGACGGCGCCGAGTTCCTGGCCGCCGTGCGCAAGCTGGTCGAAGCGCCGCTGTCGCTGGCGCTGTAGGCCGAGCGACCGCTCATCCCCTCGACGCAGATCGGCTCCCGGGCGGATGGCGCATACCTCCAGTGGGTGACGCACAGGCCGCCCGGTTCATGGGCATATAATGCCCATGTTATGGACATGATTCCCAGGTCGGTAGGCCCCCGTCTGATCGCGGCGCTCGCCGACACCCCTGCCGTAATGCTGGTCGGGCCGCGTCAGGCGGGCAAGAGCACGCTCGTCCAAGAGATCGCGCGGGAGGGCCACCCCGCGCGCTATCTGACCCTCGACGACCTCGCCACGCTCGGGGCTGCCAGGCGTGACCCGGTGGGCTTCGTCGACGCGCTCGACGGCCCAGCCGTGATCGACGAGATCCAACGCGAGCCGGATCTGCTGCTGCCGATCAAGGCGGCGATCGACCGTGACCGCCGGCCCGGGAGCTTCATCCTGACCGGTTCCGCCCAGGTGCTGCTGCTGCCGCGCGTATCGGAGTCGCTCGCCGGCCGCATGGAGGTTCACACGCTCTGGCCGCTCTCCGTGCGCGAGCTCCGAGGAAGCCCGGACAGCTTCGGCGCCCGCCTGTTCGCGGCGGGTTCGGCGGAGACCCCTCCGAGTCCGGCCCTTTCACGGCCGCAACTGATCGAGCACGTGGTCGCCGGAGGCTTCCCGGAGGCGCTCGCTCGTGAGGGCGCCCGCCGCCAGGAGTGGTTCGATGCCTACCTGACCACGGTCGCCGAGCGAGAGGTCCGCGACCTCGCCAGCATCGAGCGGCTCAGCGAAGTTCCCAGTCTGCTGACCCACATCGCGGCCCGCGTCCGCGCTCCGCTGAACAAGTCCGATCTCAGCGGGGCGCTCGGCGTCCCGCGAACATCGCTCGATCGCTATCTGACCCTGCTCGAGCACGTCTTCCTCGTGCGCGCGCTCCCCGCGTGGCACACGAGCACGATCAAGCAGCTCACGAAGTCCCCGAAGCTGCTGGTCTCCGATTCCGGGCTGCTGTGCCGCCTCCTGCGCGCGACGCCGGAGCGACTCGAAGACGACCAAGTGCTGCTCGGGGTCGTCGCGGAGTGCTTCGCCGGCATGGAGATCCTCAAGCAGCTCGATGCCTCGGTCGACGATGCCTCCCTGTTCCACCTGCGCACGGCCAAGGGCGACGAGATCGACTTCGTCGTGGAAGACGCCGGCGGCAGGGTGGCCGGGCTCGAGGTGAAGACACGGGCGACGGTCCGCGCAGAGGACTTCCGCCACCTCGAGCTGCTTCGTGATCGCCTCGGGAGCCGATTCGCCCGCGGCGTCGTGCTTTACACCGGCGGCGAGCGACTGCCCTTCGGCGACCGTCTCGAAGCTTGGCCGCTCAGCGGGCTGTGGGCCTGATCGATCGGCGCTCCACCCCGCCGGCCGGACGAGCCCGCTCTAGTGTCACGGTTGAAGGTGTCTCCGGGTGAGTTGACTGGCGCGGGCTTTGCTCTGCGGGGGGTGGCTGGGGCGCTTTCGGCGATCGACGCCGCCCGGGTGCGCACCCCGCTCGGGCGGAGGTTTCCCCTGGGACGCACCCGCTACGCGAAGCGAAAGCCGGTCGTGGCGAGCGGCAGCGCCAGGGGGCTCTCGGGCACCCCGTCGGGCACTTCGGGCAGGTTGAACTCCCGCGGCGCCGTGTCGTTCGGCGTGTCGGGGTGAAAGAGCGCGGCCAGGTACTGGATGTGGTCGCGCCCGATGCCCAGCTCGGTCTGCCCGCCGCCGTAGGCGGTGATGCCGCGCTGCTCGCAGTAGTCGTAGGCCGCGCCGAGCGCCTCGAGCGAGCCGAAGCGCGACGGCTTGATGTTGACCATCTTCGGCGGGAAGGGCAGCGCCTCGATGTCCTCGATCGAGTGAATCGGGGCGTCCCACGTGATGCGGTCGCGGTGGGGCTCGAGCACGGCGTCGGCCGCGGGGTCGGAGAGGTCGGGATCCTCGAGCCAGGCGTCGGGGAGCGCCTCGGCGACCTTGCGGTAGAGCTCGGGGTCGGTGTCGACGTCGACGGGCGTGCCCTTGTAGTGCCCCTTGAGGTCGACCGAGTCCACCGCGCCCGTGGCCGCCAGCTCAGCGATCAGCGCGTCGGTCCACGCGTTGGTCGGATCGAGCTTGAAGCGCGTATGCGGGTAGCGCTCCACGAGGCGCTTCAAGCGGTCGGCCGTCTCGGGGCCCTCGTGGTGCAACGGCGACAGGCGCATCGAGACCACGTAGGTGAGCGGCCCCGGGCTCCGGCCGAGCGTGTCGCTCAGCGAGCGGCCGGACTGCGCGAGCGCGAGGTCGAGCGCGGCCGACTCGAACGCCCAGCGGCGATACTGGCGCGAGGTTTCCATCACCGGGGGCGAGCCGGGGAACAGGTCGAGGCCGCCCACGAGCTCGGAGAACGAGGCGAGCGTGTGCGAGCCGGCGAGCGCAAGGTCTGTGCCGGCGTCTCGGAACGCGACGTGGTCGAGCGCGTCGTAGGTCACGTCCTCCCCCGCGCCTTGCTCGCCGGCTCCCCGGAGGCGGAGCACAGTCGTCAGGCGCGTGAACGCCTCGGAGAACTTCAGCTCCTGGCCGTCGAGCGAATAGGACTCGATTTCGAGCGGCAGGTCGCACAGCTGCTCCCAGGTGCCCACGGAGGCGAGTCTACGTCGGCGGCCGGCGAGTGCCGGCGTCGCGCTCGGCGGCGCTCAGCCGATCACCAGCCGGTCGCCGTAATGGCGGGCCGGCTCGATCGTGCCCAGCGCGGGCTTCGAGCTGAGTCGTCGTAACCCAGAGCGACGGCGGCCATCAAACCGCCTCCTCGGGCACGGCGGCGATGCCCACCTTGCGGCCCGCCGCCACATTGGGGTCGACGATCTCGGCGCGCCGGCCGAATGGTCGACCTGCGAGTACTCGTAGATGGCCTTGAAGAACAGGCCGGTGAGGATGAGGCCTCCGAGCACCGGGCCGGCGCCGAAGTCCTCTCCTCGGTGGCGTGCCGCGAGCGACGGTAGTGGCCGGTCCGCGGGAGCGCAGGTGGCAGATACCAAACGTGGCTCTTTTTGTTGGACTGTTCGCACAACGCCGCAGCTCGGCGCTTTGCGCCGCGGCGCTTGAGCCTGCGCCAGTACGCCGTTACGGTTGTCCACGGCGGCTAGCGAAGGAAGCCCGTGGCCTCGACGACACCCCAGCACGTCAAGCAGTCATCCAAGACGGGCGACGTCAGCCTGCAGGAGCTGGCCAAGCGCCACCTCTGGATGCATTTCACGCGCATGAGCGCGTACGAGGACGCCGAGATCCCGATCCTCGTCAAGGGCGAGGGCTGCTACGTCTTCGACGAGGACGGCAAGCGCTACCTCGACGGGCTCTCTGCCCTGTTCTGCGTCAACGCCGGTCACGGCCGCACCGAGATCGGCGATGCGATGGCACGCCAGGCCGGCGAGCTCGGCTTCTTCACGAACTGGAGCTACGCCCATCCGCGGGCGATCGAGCTGGCCGCCCGCGTGGCCGCGTTTGCCCCTGGCGACCTGAACCGCGTCTTCTTCACCAGCGGCGGCGGCGAGGCGGTGGAGTCGGCGCTCAAGCTCTGCCGCGCTCACCACCGCCTGAACGGCGACGGGCAGCGAATCAAGGTGATCGCGCGCGAGGTCGCTTACCACGGCACCACGCTCGGCGCGCTGTCGGCCACCGGCATTTCGGAGCTGCGTGCCCCGTTCGAGCCGCTCGCCCCCGGCGGCTGCCACGTGCCGAACACCAACTCCTACCGCTGGCCGGCCGAGCGCGAACCGCTCTGGGCGGCCGACGCGATCGAGGAGCGCATCCTCTTCGAAGGGCCCGAGACGGTCTCGGCGGTGATCCTGGAGCCGGTCCAGAACGCCGGCGGCTGCCTGACCCCGCAGGAGGGGTACTTCCAGCGCGTGCGCGAGATCTGCGACCGCCACGGCGTGCTGCTCATCTCCGACGAGGTGATCTGCTCGTGGGGGCGCCTCGGCACCTACTTCGGCGCCGAGCGCTTCGGCTACCGCCCGGACATCATCACAACGGCCAAGGGCCTCACCTCGGCCTACGCGCCGATGGGCGCGATGATCTGCTCCGACGCCGTGGCCCAGCCGTTCATGGAGGGCAAGGCCATGTTCACGCACGGGTTCACGTTCGGCGGGCACCCGGTCGCCGCGGCCGCGGCGATGGCGAACCTCGACATCTTGGAGGCCGAGGACCTGCCTGCGCACGTGGCCGCCAAGGAGGCCGAGCTGCGCGGGACGCTCGAGGACCTGTGCGACCTGCCGATCGTCGGCGACGTTCGTGGCGCGGGCTTCTTCCACGCCATCGAGCTGGTCAAGGACACAGAGACCAAGGAGAGCTTCGACGACGACGGGTCCGAGTGGCTGCTGCGCGGCTTCCTCTCGGGCGCCCTCTACGAGCACGGGCTGATCTGCCGCGCCGACGACCGCGGCGACCCGGTCATCCAGCTCTCCCCGCCGCTGATCGCCGACACGGAGCAGTTCGAGGAGATCGGGCACATCCTGCGCACGGTGCTGTCCGAGGCCTCGGACCGAATGGCGACCTGAGCGGCCCGGGCTGGCGATGCTGACGCTGCGCACCCTCGTCGACGAGATGGGGCTCGAGCTTCGCAGCGGCGTCGAGAGCGCCGACGTGCCCCTGCGCTGGGTGCACATCACCGAGCTGCCCGACCCGACCCCGTGGCTCTCGGGGGGCGAGCTGATCCTGACCACGGGCCTGCAGCTCACGAGCCCCAGGCGCCAGCGCGAGTTCGTCCGGCTGCTGTCGGAGAACCACCTCGCGGGGCTCGGTTTCGGCACCGGCTTCGAGCACGATTCGATGCCCAAGGCGCTCGCCGACGAGGCGCTCTCGCTCGGCTTCCCGGCGTTCGAGGTGCCATACGACGTGCCGTTCATCGCGCTCACAGAGAAGGCGTTCACGCGGCTCGTCAACGAGCAGTACGACTTGCTCCAGCGCGGCATCGCCCTGCACAAGCGCCTCGAGCGCCTCGTGCTAGAGGAGCGCGGCCTCGACGAGCTGGTGCGCGCGCTCTCGGCGGCGATCGGGGGCGCGGTGCTGGTGCTCGACTCGCGTGGGGAGACCCTGGCCGAGCGGGCCTTCCGGCGCCCCGTGTCCGCGGCGGCGCTCGACCTGGTCCGCGGGGCGGTGCGCGCCCGCGCCGGTGAGGGACGGCGCTCATCCGACAGCGCAGAGGGCGCGGAGTTCGCCCCCGACCACCCCGAGCTGACCGGCCGCTCACTCGTGCTGCCCGTCTTGGCCCGCGGCCAGGGACCTCCCCAGGCCTGGCTCGTCGCTGCCCGCGACGGCGGCGGCCTCGGCGACTTCGAGCGGCTGATCATCCAGCAGGCCGCGACCGTCGTCGCCCTCGAGCTCATGCGTCAGCGCGCGATGCGCGACACCGAGCGGCGCCTCGCGGGCGACGTCCTGGCGGAGGCGCTCAGCGGGAGCATCGCGGAGGAGGAGGTCGCGACGCGGCTCGCCCCGTTCGGGGTTGGCGGGCAGATCGCGGTGCTCGTGTTCGGCGACTGCCAGGCCGGGGAAGCCTTCGCCAAGGACGGCCAAACCTTCGACCCTTCAACCAGCGAGTCCGAGCTGGACCGCTTCCTGCGCGAGGAGGGCATCGGCGCGCTCGTGGCCGGGCGCGACGATCTGCTCTGCGCGGTGGTGGACGCCGGCCACGGCTTCGATCCGATCGAGCTGGCGGCGCGCGCACGCGTCGCGCTCGGCGGGGAGAACGCCGACGCGCCGGCGGATGCAGGTGCACGCAACGGCGGAACGGGAGCACTCAAAGGTGTTGGCCGGGGCGCCCGCGACGCGGCGCCGGCACGGGGCCCGCGAGCCGCCGCGAGCCGGGTCGCGCCGGTGGCCCTGCTGCGGCGCTCCTTCCACGAAGCGCGCTGCGCGCTCGAGGCGGCCACGATGTCCGGCCCGAGCGCGCCGGAGGTGGCGTCCTACCGCGACCTCGGGGCCTTCCAGCTGCTGCTAGCGCTCCAAGACGACGAGGCGCTGCGCCTGTACTGCGACAGTGTGCTCGGCCCGCTGGACGACGGCGGGGGTAAGTACGGGGACGAGCTCGTGCGCTCGCTCGAGGCCTTCATCGAATGCAACGGCCAGTGGGAGCGCGCCGCGCGGGAGCTGTACTGCCACCGCCACACGCTGCGCTATCGCATCCGCCGCGTGGAGGAGTTGACGGGCCGCGACCTGAAGTCGGCGCGCGACCGGATCGAGTTCTGGCTCGCCCTGCGGGCGCGGGAGCTGGTGGCGTGAAGGTTGGAGTAATCGGGCTGAGCGGGTGGGTAGCCGGGGCGGGCACACCCCGGCGCAGGCCCGGGAGCCCGGGCACCTGTCGACCGACGAGCTGATGGAGATAGTCGAGCGCGCCTCGCGGCGCGTGCGGGAGTAGTCAGGCCTCTTCGATCGCGGCGCTCGAGGGCTCGGCGACCTCGACGTGCAGTGCGCCCGCGTGCTGGACGAGCACCGACCCGATCACCTCGCCGCTGACCAGCGAAGGTACGCAGGTAT
>Ga0136624_1000226_pt1 | contig 19833 bp, 32 predicted proteins | sample AntDrymUQ4692206_2_FD_104802 | JGI IMG/M metagenome (GOLD analysis project Ga0136624, IMG submission 104802) | Polar desert sand microbial communities from Dry Valleys, Antarctica - metaG UQ469 (22.06) | ecosystem: Environmental > Terrestrial > Soil > Desert | place: Antarctica: Dry Valley... | reverse complement strand
GCCCCGCGCGAGCCGGAACCGCGCCCTGCGGGCCGCCTTGGCGACCGCCTTGTCGGGGTGGGTGGCGGCCACGGCCGCAAGAACCTCCTCGGCTTGCGGGCCGCCTTGATGGCGCAGGTCGTCGATCACCTGCCGCTGGACTGCCACGGGCAGTTCCAGGAAGGCGTCGGCGGCCGTCTCCGCGTCCGCCACCGCCGCCACGCCCAGGACCACGGCGGCGGGCTCGACCAGCGGGGCGGCCAGGCCCCGTTCGACCAGCCAGCCGCCGGCGAAGGCCCCGAGCTGGTCGTCCTCGGCGAGGGCGCGCATGGCCGGCACGGCGTCGTCGCCGATCTCGCTGAGCATGGCCAGCCGGACGCCGACCTCGTCGAGCGAGGGCGTGGCGGCGCGGAGCGCGGCGACCACGTCTCGAGCGGCCGCCGCCGGCTGGCGCTCGCCCAGCCACGCGAGCGCCTCGGAGCGGGCCACGAGATCAGGCTGGTCGGCGAGGGCGGCCAGCAACTCGCCGGCGCTGGCCTCTCGCAGCGCGCCGGCGACCGGCACATCGATCCCCGCCTCCCGCGCCCGCTCGTGAACCCCCTTTCGCCCCAGGTCGGTGAGCGTCACGCCGCCGGCGAGCCCGCCAGGGCCTGACGCGGCCCCGGGCTCGAGGGCCTCCAGGGCGCCAAGCTCGACGAACAGCGCGAGCGCGGCTTTCACATCGCGCGCGGCGGCCCCGCGCCACTGCTCGTAGTCCTCCGGCGGCAGCTCGTCGACCTTCCACGCGGCTTCCACGACCTCCCGGGCGAGCGCGACGAGCTCCGGCTGCGCCTCGCGCGCGGCGTGGAGCAGCGCGAGCAAGGCCTCGACGGCTCGTCGAGGTCGCCCGCCCACGGCGGCACCTGCCAGGGGGCATCGCAAATGGCGGTAATGGTGCTGAATGATCCCGACGTCGAGCAACCCAGCGAAGGCGCGCTCCCATGCCGCCAGCGGATCACGGGCCAGCCGCACCGCCCGCCTGGTCGGCTCCACCCCCCCACGACGCACCTTCACGAACCCGCTCTTGCGCGCCCAGCGGAACACCAGGTCCACCCCGGGAGTCTCGGTGCCGCCGGGGGGTGGCGAACGCCCTGTCCCCGACCTCTTCGTCGACGGGATCGCCGGTGCGGAGCAGCGTGAGGAGGTGCCGTGCGTCGGCCAGGTGCGCGGGGCCCGGACTGTCGCGCCGGGCGTCGCCGAGCAACGCGTCGCACCACGCGAACTGATCAAGCAGGGTCTTCGCTGCACCGTGAGGATCCTCGGGGTTCGTGCGCTGACCGTCGGGATCCAACAGCTCCCAATAGTTGGCGAAGCTGACCGTGTCATGCACCGTGACGGTGCATCTCGGCGAACACCAGCCGCAGCTGCTGGTCCCGTGCCGGAGCCGGAGCGGCACAGGCCCGCGGGCGCCCCGCCTTCCGGTGCGGCGAGCGGGCGGATACGGTGAGCACCAGACAGGAGGCGTTGTGGGTACTGCAGAAGCCCCGGCGGCACCGGACCTCACCGCCCGCCTCGCAGCAGAGCGCGACGTCCTGGTCGCGTACCTGTTCGGCTCCCGGGCGCGTGGCACCGCGCGAGCCGGCTCCGACACCGACGTCGCGGTGCTCCTCGCGGAGCCCGTCGACCCGCACCGGCGCCAGCTGGAACTGGGTGCCGCGGTGGGTCCGGGGACCGACGTCGTGGTCCTCAACGACGCCCCCGTCGCGCTGGCGTACCGGGTGCTGAGGGACGGCGTGCTGCTCCTCTCCCGCGACGACCCGGCTCGCGTCCGACATTGGGCCCGCACCGTCGACCGCTACCTCGACACGGCGCCCCTGCGTCGCACGCTGGACGCCGGCCTCCGGCACCGTCTGGACGAGGGCCGTTTTGGTCGACCCTGACGTCGTCCGCCGGAGGCTGCGGCAGATCGACCGCCGGGTGGCGGCCCTGCGCGCCATCGCCGCCGGCCGGGAGGGCGACTTCGTCGACGACGACGCGCTGCAGGCCCAGGCCGAGCGCCACCTCCAGGTCGCCGTGCAGTCGGCCATCGACATCGCGCTGCACATCCTCGCCGAGGACAGCTCCGAGACGCCCGAAGACTACGCAACCGCCTTTCTGCTGCTCGCGCGGATCGGGCTCATCGACCGACCGCTCGCGGACCGACTGCGATCCGCGGCCGGCCTTCGCAACGTGCTGGTGCACACCTACCTCGACGTCGACCCGCGACGCCTGTGGGCACACCTCCGCGATCTGGACGACCTGATCGCGTTCGCCGCCGCGGTCGAGTCCTACGTGCAGCGCAGCGGCTGAACCGCGGCGCCGGTCAATACGAGACGCCGACCAGTGTGAGGCCGTGAGGCGGAGCGACCTGGCCGACCGCGTGGCGGTCCTGCGCGGCGAGGACGTCGCCAACCCAGCCGGGGGGCCGCTGCCCGCGGCCGACCGCGACGAGGCAGCCCGTGACGGACCGCACCATCTGGTGGCAGAACGCCTTCCCCGCCACCCCCAGGACCACGAGTCCCCGGCGCTCCCGCCGTACGGTCAGCCGGTCGATCCGGCGGATGAGCTGCTGGCCGTCGCGGCGGCGGCAGAACGAGCTGAAGTCATGCTCGCCGAGCAGGTGCACCCCGCCGGCCTCCATCGCCGCCGCGTCGAGCGCCGGCGGCCCGAGGTGCCAGGTGTCGTGGCGCCACAGCGGAGCCATGGCCTCGGCGTCGCAGAGCCGGTAGCGGTACCGCCGGCCGTTCGCGGAGAACCTGGCGTCGAACGAGGCGGGGACCCGCCGCACCCGCCACACGGTGACGGCGGGTCCGCAGATCGCGTCGAGCGCCCCGCGGGCGCGGTCGAGGTCGGCCAGCAGCCGCGCGCCGGCGGGGACGTCGCAGTGGAGGACCTGGGCGTCGGCGTGGACGCCGGCGTCCGTCCGCCCCGCGCCGACCGTGGTGACCGCCCGGCCGCACAGCCGTGACAGCGCCTCCTCCACGACCCCTTGGACCGTCCGCTGATCGCGCTGCCTCGCGAACCCGCGGAACCCCCCGCCGTCGTAGGCGAGGTCCAGCCGGAGGCGGACGGAGTCGCGCATGCCTCAGTATGGAGGCGGACGATGCCGAGCGGTCGCGAAGCAGCCTTCTCAGCGCTGGTTGTCGTCCTGGTCCTCGTCGGGTGGGTCGACGTCGGGCATCCGCTCCTCAGCCGGCGCATCCTGCTCCTCGGCGGGCACCGGTGCGCCTTCGATCGGCTCGTGCGGGCCGCCCGCGTCCTCCTCGGCGGCGAGCCTCGCCTCCACCTCGGCAGGGTCGGCCTGGACGCCGTCGTCCTCGCCCTGCAACGATCCCACGGGGACGGCCTCGGCCATGTCGCCAGAGGACTCGGGCTCGATCTCCTCCTCGAGGTCCTCACCGGCGTCGACGGCGGCCAGCCGGTCCTCCTCGCGCTCGCGGGCGGCCGTCGACAGGGTCCCGCCGCGGCTGCGCCGGAGGCTCCAACGGCGGCGGGGCGCCTCCTCGAGCATCCCCTCGCGTCCCGGCGCGGCCGAGACGCCCTCCACGAGCTCGATCAGCGCCATGGGGGCCGCGTCGCCCTTGCGCGGGCCGAGCTTCAGCACCCGGGTGTAGCCGCCGTCGCGCTGGGCGAACGCCGGACCGACGTCGGCGAACAGCTTGTGCACGACGTCCCGGTCGCGGATGACCCGCAGGACCTGCCGCCGGGCGTGGACGTCGCCGCGCTTCGCGAAGGTCACCATCCGGTCGGCGACCGGCTGGACCGTCTTCGCCTTCGCGAACGTCGTGGTGATGCGTCCGTGGCGGAACAGCTCCGTCGCCAGGTTGGCCAAGATCATGTGGTGGTGCGACGGCGCCCCACCAAACCTGGAAGCCTTCTTCGGCTGCGGCATGTCAGCTCTCTTTCAGAGTCAAGGGAGGGTGGGGTTGGCCACCGAGCCGCTGGGGCTGGGCCGTAGGGGCGCCGGCGCTGACCGGGGACCTTGGAGGGCGGGCGGGTCAGCGGTCCCCGGGCAGCGCCGGCGCCCCGAGGCCCGGGAGAACCATCGACGCCTCAGCCGGCGTAGCCGCCGTAGTCGGCCAACGACAACCCCATCTCCTGCAGCTTCTGCTTCACCTCTTCGATCGACTTCTGCCCGAAGTTGCGGATGTCGAGCAGGTCTTGCTCCGTCTTCTGCACCAGTTCACCGACGCTGGAGACGCCCTCGCGCTTGAGGCAGTTGTAGGACCGCACGGACAGGTCCATGTCTTCGATCGGCAGGGCCAGGTTCGGCGACAGCGGCGACAGCGAGGCGGCGTCCGCGCCGATCGACAGGCCGCCGGGACCGGACTCCTCGAACTCGGCGAACAGGCCGAACAGGTCGCGCAGCGTCTCACCGGCCGAGGCGAGCGCCTCGCCGGGGGTCACGGAGCCGTCGGTCTCCACATCGAGGATCAGGCGGTCGTAGTTGGTCATCTGCTCGACGCGGGTCGCCTCGACGCGGTACGTCACCCGCCGGACCGGCGAGTAGATCGAGTCGATGGGGATCACGCCGATCGGCTGGTCGGCCCGCTTGTTGCGCTCGGCTGAGACGTAGCCGCGGCCACGCTCGACGGTCAGGTACATCTCGACACGGCCCTTGCGGTTCAACGTCGCGATGTGCAGGTCGCGGTTGAGGATCTCCACGTCGCTCGGGGCGGTGATGAAGTCCGCGGTGATCTCACCGGGGCCCTCGCCGCCGAGGAAGATCTCGACCGGTTCGTCGCTGTGGCAGCGGAGCACGAGGTCCTTGAGGTTGAGGATGACGTCGGTGACGTCCTCCTTCACCCCCTCGATGGAGCTGAACTCGTGCAGCACCCCCTCGATGCGCACGCTGCTGACCGCGGCGCCCGGGATGGACGACAGCAGCGTGCGGCGGAGACTGTTGCCGAGGGTGTAGCCGAATCCTGGCTCCAACGGCTCGATGCTGAAGGCCGACCGGTTGTTCTCGGTCAGGACCTGCTCGGAAATAGACGGGCGCTGAACGATCAGCACTGGGGTGTTCGCCTCCTCGGCGGTGGTGGGACGGCGTCGCGCGATGCGTTACTTGGAGTAGAGCTCCACGATGAGCTGTTCTTGGACCGGCACGTCGATCTGGGCGCGCTTTGGCAGGTCGAGGACGCTGATCTGGAGTCTCGACTGGTCGGTGGAGACCCAGGCGGGAATGCGCTTGCCGCCGATGAGCTCCAGCGAACCGAGGATCGGGACGATGTTGCGCGAGCGTTCGCGCAGGGTGACGACGTCCCCGACGCGGACGTGAAAGCTCGGGATGTTCACCGTCCGGCCGTTGACCTGGAAGTGCCGGTGACGGACGAGCTGGCGCGCCTCGTCCCGAGAGCGGGCGAGGCCGCCCCGATAGACGACGTTGTCGAGCCGGGTCTCGAGCAGCACGAGGAGATTCTCGCCCGTGAGCCCCTGCCGGCGCGATGCCTCCTGGTAGTAGTTGCGGAACTGCTTCTCGAGCACGCCGTAGATCCGGCGGGCCTTCTGCTTCTCTCGCAACTGCAGCAGGTATTCGCTCTCGCGGATGCGCCCGCGGCCGTGCTCACCCGGCGGGTACGGGCGCTTCTCGATGGCGCACTTGGGGCCCTCGCAGCGCGTGCCCTTGAGGTAGAGCTTCTGCCGCTCGCGGCGGCAGAGCTTGCAGTCCGGTCCGGTGTACCGAGCCATAGATCGTTGTCTCTCTCCTGGCCGCGTTAGACGCGGCGTCGCTTGGGGGGCCGGCAGCCGTTGTGCGGGATGGGCGTCACGTCCTTGATGGCCGCGACCTCCACACCGTGGGCCTGCAGCGACCGGATGGCCGTCTCCCGCCCGGACCCCGGCCCCTTCACGTACACGTCGACCTTGCGGACGCCGTACTCGGCAGCACCGCGGGCGGCCTTCTCGGCCGCCATCTGGGCGGCGTACGGGGTGGACTTGCGCGAACCCTTGAAGCCGACGTTGCCCGACGACGCCCACGACAGCACGTTGCCCTGCTGGTCGGTGATCGTGATGAGCGTGTTGTTGAAGGAGCTCTTGATGTGGGCCTGGCCGTGGGAGACCTGACGGCGCTCCTTCTTCCGGGTGCGCTGCTTGTTCTTGGCCCCGGCCTGCTTGCGCTGCTGTGCCATATCGTTTCCTGGCGCTCGGCGGATCGGTTACTTCCGCAGCTTCTTCTTCAGTCCGCCGACGGTCCGCTTCGGCCCCTTGCGCGTGCGGGCGTTCGTGTGGGTGCGCTGGCCCCGGACCGGCAGACCCCGGCGGTGGCGGATGCCCTGGTACGACCCGATCTCCACCTTGCGCTTGATGTTCTGCGCCACCTCGCGCCGCAGGTCGCCCTCGACCTTGTAGCTCGCGTCGATGTAGTCACGCAGCCGCTTGACGTCGTCCTCGGACAGGTCGCGGATGCGCACCGACGGGTCGACGCCCACGGCGACCAGCGTCTGCATGGCGCGCGTGCGCCCGACGCCATAGATGTAGGTGAGGCCAATCTCCGTCCGCTTCTCACGGGGGAGGTCGACACCGGCGATGCGTGCCATGCCTGGTCCTTTGGACGGTGGCGATCAGCCCTGGCGCTGCTTGTGGCGGGGGTTGGAGCAGATGACCATGACGCGACCGTGCCGGCGGATGATCCGGCACTTCTCGCAGATCCTCTTCACGGACGGCTGTACCTTCATCGCATCCTCGCTCGGGGGTGAGGCCGCACCGCACTCAGCGCCGCGCTCGGGCCTTGCGGTAGCAGGACGTCGGCGACGGCACCGGGCGGAGTACGCTGAACTCGCGGGAACTCGTGGCCGCCGTCGCACGTGGCGAAAGACCCGACGGTGCGCGGGCCGAACGGCGAGGATATCATCGCGCCCCCCGGGCGTCCACCGGCGGCGCGTGCCCGGGGATGCGTGACGGTTCCCGGAGGGGCCACGCCGGCTCGTCGCAGCGCGCGGTGAGCACCCAGGGGCCGTCGGGGGTGATCGCGACGGTGTGCTCCCAGTGCGCCGACAGCGCACCGTCGGCCGTCACCACGGTCCAGTCGTCGTCGAGGACGCGGGTCTCGGCGGTGCCGAGGTTGAACATCGGCTCGACCGCGAGGACGAGCCCGGGGACGAGTTTTGGTCCGCGCCCGGCACGGCCGTAGTTCGGGACGTGCGGGTCCTCGTGCAGCGCGCGCCCGATGCCGTGGCCGACGTACTCGCGCACGACGCCGTAGCCGTGCGGCAGGGCGCGGGCCTCGACGGCGGCGGAGATGTCGGTCAGGCGGTTACCGGGCCGCGCCTCACACAGCCCCGCCCACAGGCCGGCGCGGGTGCGCTCCACGAGGTCGCGGACCGACGGGTCGGCGTCCCCGACGATCCAGGTCACGGCCGAGTCGCCGTGGTAGCCGTCGACGATGGCGCCGGCGTCGATCTTGATGAGGTCGCCATCGCGCAGGACCACGTCGGCGGACGGGATGCCGTGCACGATCTCGGAGTTGACGGAGGTGCACAGCGTGGCGGGGAAGCCGCGGTACCCCTTGAACGACGGGACGGCCCCGTGATTGCGGACCTCGCGCTCGGCGATCTCGTCGAGGCGCAGCGTGGAGATGCCCGGCCGGACGGCTTCGGCGACGACCTCGTGCAGTCGGGCCACGACCCGGCCCGCACGAGCCATGACCTCCACCTCGGCCGGGGACTTCCGGACGATCACGTGACGTCGCTCCTCCCGCGGCCGGTGGCACGGCCCTGCATGTCGGCGCCGTTGTGCCCGTCGACGGCCGCGATCGCCCGCTCCGTGACCTCCTGCACCGCTCCGACCGCGTCCACCTCTCGCAAGAGCCCGCGCTCGGCGTAGAAGTCCTCCAGCGGCCGCGTCTTGGCCCGGTACTCCTCGAACCGGCGCCTGACGGCCTCCTCGGAGTCGTCGGCACGCCCCTCGATCTCGCGGCGCGCCGAAAGGCGCTGGAGCAGCTCGGAGAGATCGACGACGAACCGCAGCACGCCGTCGAGCGGTTCCTCCCGCCCGGCGAGCAGTTCCTCGAGGACGAGCGCCTGCGGCACGGTCCGGGGATAGCCGTCGAGGAGGAACCCCGCAGCCGCGTCGGCATGCGCCAGCCGGTCGGCCACCATCCGGTTCACGAGGTCGTCGGGCACCAGGTCGCCGCGGTCCATGAAGGCCTGCGCCTCCCGGCCGAGCTCGGTGCCCCCGCTGACGTTCTCCCTCAGGATGTCGCCGGTCGAGACATGGGGCACCCCGAACCTGGCCGCGAGCGCGCTGGCCTGCGTGCCCTTGCCGGCGCCGGGGGGGCCCAGCAGAACGAGTCGCACGTCAGCCCCTCAGGAAGCCCTCGTAGTGGCGCTGCAGCAGTTGGCTCTCGAGCTGCTTCATGGTCTCCAGGCCCACCCCGGTGATGATCAGCAGCGTCGAACCGCCGAGGGGGAACTGGATGCCGGCGAGGCTCAGGGCGATCAGCGGCAGGATGGCCAGGGTCGCCAGGTACAGCGAGCCGGGGAGCGTGATCCGGGAGAGCACGCGATCGAGGTACTCCGCCGTCGGCCGCCCCGGCCGGATCCCGGGGATGAAGCCGCCGTACTTCTTCATGTTGTCGGCGACGTCGATCGGGTTGAACGTGATCGCCGTGTAGAAGTAGGCGAAGAAGATCGTCAACGCGAAGTAGACGAGGATGTACAGCCAGTGGTCGCCGTTGGTGAGGTAGCGGTCCACGAAGCTGGTCAGCCACGCCTGGTTCACGATCGAGGCCGCCAGCGTCGGCAGGTACAGCAGCGACGAGGCGAAGATGATCGGGATCACGCCCGACTGGTTGACCTTCAGGGGGATGTACGTCGACGTGCCGCCGTACATGCGCCGGCCGACCTGGCGTTTGGCGTACTGCACCGGGATCCGCCGCTGGCCCTGCTCGACGAACACGACCCCGACGATCAGGATCAGTCCGACGGCGATGAACAGCGCCAGGAGCGCGGGCTCTGTCTGGTAGATCCGCAGGCCGGTGCCGGGGAGCTCCGAGATGATCGCCGAGAAGATGATCAGCGACATGCCGTTGCCGATGCCCCGCTGCGTGATGAGCTCCCCGAGCCACATGATGAACGCCGTCCCGGCGGTCAGCGTGAGCACCATCAGGGCGCGGATGCCGATGCTCGCGTCGGGGATGAGGCCGGCGGTGTCGATGCCGGGGAACAGCTGCCCGGACTGGATGAGCACGATCAGGCCGGTGGACTGGAGGATCGCGAGCACGATCGTGAGGTAGCGGGTCATCTGCGTGATCCGCTTCGTCCCGGTCTCGCCTTCCTTCTGCCACTCCTCCAGCTTCGGGATCACGACGGTGAGCAGCTGCATGATGATGCTCGCCGTGATGTACGGCATGATCCCGAGCGCGAAGACCGCGAGCTGGGTCAGCGCACCGCCGGAGAACAGGTTCAGCAGCTGGGTGATCCCCGACGAGCTCGCCTGGTCGAGGATCCCCCGCAGGACGCCGTAGTCGACCCCGGGGATGGGGACGACGGCGCCGAACCGGTAGACCGCGATGATCGCGAGCGTGAAAAGGATCTTCCCGCGCAGGTCCGGGATCTTGAAGGCGTTGGCAAACGCGCGGAGCATCGCGGGTCCTCTCTACGCGCCGGGCGCGCGACGCGGCAGCACGGTGGCGGAGCCGCCGGCGCCGGTGATCTTCTCCGACGCCGTCGCCGAGAAGGCGTGCGCGGAGACGGTCAGGCCCTTCGTGAGCTCCCCGTCGCCGAGCACCTTCACGGGCGCCTTTCCGCGCCGGACGAGTCCACGCTCGCGCAGCGAGGCCGGGCTGACGTCCTCGCCGGCCTCGAACGACGCCTCGATGCGGCCGAGGTTGACGGTCGAGTACTCGACCCGGTTTCGCGGCGTGAACCCGGGCATCTTCGGCAGGCGCCGCTGCAGCGGCATCTGGCCGCCCTCGAAGCCGGCGGGCATGTTCTTGCGGGCACCGCTGCCCTTGGTGCCCCGGCCGGCCGTCTTGCCCTTGCCGGCGGCTTCGCCCCGGCCCTTGCGGGTCTTCGCCCGGTGGGCGCCGGGCGCGGGCTTGAGGTGGTGGATCTTCATCGCGGCTCTCCTTCGCCCCCCGCAGGCGGCGAGGCATCGGCGGGGCGGACCTCCACGAGGTGGGAGACCTTGGCCACCATGCCACGGATCTCGGGACGGTCGGGGCGGGTCACGGTGTGGCGGATGCGCTTGAGACCCAGTGCGCGGATCGTCCGCCGCTGGTCCTGCTTGGCGCCGATGAGGCTGCGCACCTGCGTGATCTCGAGGTGGCCGGCCATCAGGCCCCCGCCCTGTAGTTCACCAGCATCTTGTGCGGGATCATCTCCTCGAGCTCCATGCCTCGGAGCCGGGCCACGTCCTGTGGCGTCCGCAGGTTCCGCAGGGCCGCCACGGTCGCGTGGACGACGTTGATCGGATTGGAGGTGCCGAGCGACTTCGCGAGCACGTCGCTGATCCCGGCGCACTCGAGCACGGCGCGCACCGGTCCTCCGGCGATGACGCCGGTGCCGGGAGCCGCCGGCTTGAGCACCACCTTGCCGGCGCCGGCCTCGCCGATCGCAGGGTGCACGATCGTCTTCTGGATCATGGGCACCTTGAAGAAGTTCTTCTTGGCCTCCTCGACACCCTTCTGGATGGCGGCGGGCACCTCCTTCGCCTTGCCGTAGCCCACGCCGACGGTGCCGTTGGCGTCACCGACCACCACGAGCGCCGTGAAGGAGAACCTGCGCCCACCCTTCACGACCTTCGCGACGCGGTTGATCGCGACGACCTTCTCCTCGTACGGGCTCCGCTCTTCCTCGCGGGACCCGCGTCCGCCGCGGTCACGTCCGCCGCGGCCGCGCTCCCCGCCACCGCGCGGTGCGCCTCCACCTGGTCCAGCCATGAGATGTCCTCGAATCCGTTGTCTGCTGCTTGCTGGGGTCTTAGAAGTCGAGCCCGCCCTGGCGAGCCGCGTCCGCCAGGGCCTTCACGCGGCCGTGGAAGCGGTTGCCGCCGCGATCGAAGACCGCCTGCTCGATCCCGGCCTGCCGGGCGCGCTCGGCGACCAGCTTGCCGACGGCGCTGGCCACGCCGATCTTCCCATCGCCCTCTGGCGTCAGACCGTCGTCCAGGCTGGAGGCCGCCGCGAGGGTCCTGCCCAGGCGGTCGTCGATGAGCTGGGCGTAGATGCCGGAGTTCGAGCGGTAGACCGCGAGGCGGGGGCGCTCGGCTGTGCCGCGGACGCGCTTGCGCACCCGGAGGTGGCGGCGCTCGCGGGCGACGCGCTTCGTGCTGACAGTCATGCTGCTCGCTCTCCTCGTCTTGCGTGGTCCGCCGGCGGCGGAGGAGCCGAAATCACCCGGCGGCCTTGCCGGACTTGCGTCTGATCAGCTCACCCTCGTAGCGGATGCCCTTGCCCTTGTACGGCTCGGGCTTGCGCAGCTTGCGGATGTTCGCGGCGACCTGGCCGACCTGCTGCTTGTCCGAACCCGTGATCGTGATCCGGGTGGGCGCCGGCACCTCGAACGTGATGCCCTCAGGAGCCGGGAAGTCGATGGAATGGCTGTAGCCGAGCTGCAGCGTCAGGCCGTTCCCGGTGGCCGCGGCACGGTAGCCGACGCCGACGATCTCCAACCGGCGGGTGTAGCCGTCGGTGACGCCCACGACCATGTTGGCGATCAGCGAACGGAACAGCCCGTGCAGGGCGCGGTGCTCGCGCTCGTCGTCCGGACGCGTGACGACGACGTGCCCGTCGTCGACCGTGACGGTGATGTCGGGGTGCACGTCCTGGGTCAGCGTCCCCCTGGGCCCGGTGACGGTCAGGGTCCGGCCGTCGAGCCTCACGTCGACCCCCGCGGGGATCGACACTGGCTCCTTGCCGATGCGGCTCATTGCTCAACGCTCCTTGGACCGGACAGGTCCGCTACCACACGTAGGCGAGGACCTCGCCGCCGATGTTCTGCTTGCGCGCCTCCCGGTCGGTCATGAGCCCCGAGGAGGTCGAGATGATCGCGACGCCGAGGCCTCCGAGCACCCGGGGGATGTCGTCCCGGCGGGCGTAGACGCGCAGGCCCGGCTTGCTCACGCGGCGCACGCCGGAGATCGAGCGTTCGCGCTCGCGGGAGTACTTGAGGGCGAGCTTCAGCGTCGCCTGCGGCTTCGTGGCCTCGACGAGGTAGTCGCGGATGTATCCCTCGTTCTTGAGGATGCGCGCGATCTCCGCCTTCAGCTTCGAGGAGGGCATGGCGATCTCCTCGGAGTAGGCGACGTTCGCGTTGCGGATGCGGGTGAGCATGTCCGCCACCGGGTCGGTCATCGTCATCGTGTTCACTTCTCCCTGGGGTTACCGGAGGACCTCGTCCGGCACTTCCCTACCAGCTGCTCTTGCGGATCCCGGGCAGGTCGCCGGCGTGGGCGAGCTCGCGGAAACACACCCGGCACAGCATGAATTTGCGGTACACCGCCCGGGGGCGGCCGCAGCGGTTGCAGCGCGTGTACGCGCGCACGCCGAACTTCGGCTTGCGCGCCGCCTTCGCGATCATCGACTTCTTGGCCATGGGTGTGTCTCCTCAGCCCACCGTGGGCGTGGAACCGACGAACGGGAAGCCGAAGGCGTCGAGCAGCGCGCGGCCCTGCTCGTCGGTGACGGCGGTCGTCACGAACGTGATGTCCATGCCCCGGACCTTGTCGACCGCGTCGTAGTCGATCTCGGGGAAGATCAACTGCTCGGTCACGCCGAAGGTGTAGTTGCCGCGGCCGTCGAAGTTCGCGGCCAGTCCCCTGAAGTCGCGGATGCGCGGCAGCGCGACCGCGAGGAGTCGGTCGAGGAAGTCCCACATCCGGTCGCCCCGCAGCGTCACCTTCGCGCCGATCGGCATGCCCTCGCGCAGCTTGAACGCCGCGATGGACCTGCGTGCGCGCCGGACCTGCGCCTTCTGCCCGGTGATGACGGCGAGGTCCCGCAGCGCACCGTCCAGGGCCTTCGCGTCGGTGACGGCGTCGCCCACGCCCATATTGAGCACGATCTTCTCCAGGCGGGGGACCTGCATGACGTTGGACAGCCCGAGCTGGGACTGCAGCCGCTCGCGAATGCCGTCGTGGTAGCGCTGCTTGAGTCGCGGGACGTAGGTGTCGGTGTCGGACATGGCGTTTTAGAACTCCGAGTCGCATCTGCGGCAGTAACGGGTCTTCTTCGAATCCACGATCTTGCTGCCGACGCGCGTCGGCTTCCCGCACTCGGGGCAGACGGGCATGACGTTCGACACGTGCAGCGGTGCCTCGACGTGCGAGATCCCGCCCTCCTGCGCGCCGCGGCGGGACGTCTTCACGCGTTCGTGCTTCGTGACGCGGTTGATGCCCTCGACCATGACCTTGTCGGCGGTCGGGTAGACGCGCACGACCCGGCCTTCCTTGCCGGCGTCCTTGCCCGAGATCACCTTGACAGTATCGTTGCGCTTGATGCGCTGCATCTAGAGCACCTCCGGGGCGAGCGAGACGATTTTCATGAAGCGGCGCTCGCGGAGCTCGCGCCCGACGGGGCCGAAGATGCGGGTGCCCCGCGGGTTGCGCTGGTCGTTGATGAGCACGCAGGCGTTGTCGTCGAACCGGATGTACGTCCCGTCCGGCCGGCGCTTCTCCTTGCGGACCCGCACGACCACGGCCTTGACCACGTCGCCCTTCTTGACGTTCGACGCGGGGATCGCGTTCTTCACGGTCCCCACGATCACGTCGCCGATGGAGGCGTAGCGCCGCCCCGACCCACCGAGCACGCGGATGCACAGCACCTCGCGCGCGCCGGTGTTGTCGGCCACCCGCAGCCTCGTCTCCTGCTGAATCATGTCCTTGACTCTTTCAGATCACCAGAGAAGTGGGCGAAGGGGGACGCCCACAGAGGGGTCGGAGAGGAAAGACGGTGAGACAGTCCCGTCGGGTTTCCGGCCCCGTCGGAGAGGGGTTCCGTCGGCCCGGAGCGCAGCATAAAGGGCCGTTCCTGCGGAGCTCCGGGCCGACGGAACCCCGCCAGAGCTCTGCGCCGACGGAACCCGGCCGAAGCTTCGGACCGACGGAGCTCCGCACCGACGAAGCTCCCGACCGACGAATGCGGGACGGCAAGCGAAGGCTCACTGCGCCCGCTCCACCACTTCGACGACCCGCCAGCGCTTCGACTTCGACAGCGGCCGCGTCTCGACGACGCGGACGAGGTCCCCGGTGTGGACCTCGTTCGCCTCGTCGTGGGCGTGGAGCTTCTCGGACCGGGTGACCGTCTTGCGGTACAGCGGGTGGGTCGTCCGGCGCTGGACGAGCACCACCACGGTCTTGTCCATCCTGTCGCTGACGACGACGCCCTGACGGGTCTTGCGCTCGCCCCGCTTGGCACTCGGTTGGGCTGTGCTCATCTTCTAGACCTCGGCGTCGTGGACGGCGCGCTCGCGCTGCACGGTGAGCACGCGCGCGATGCTGTGACGGACCTGCTTCAGACGGGTGGGGTTGTCCAGCTGGCCGGTGATCATCTGGAAGCGCAGGTTGAACAGCTCCTCCTTGAACTGGCCCAGCTTCTCGACCAGTTCGGTGTCGCTGAGCTCTCGGAGTTCGCTGGCCTTCACGCGTTACCACCGTCCCGGGTGACGAACTTGCACTTGACCGGCAGCTTGTGCGCGGCGAGTCGCATGGCCTCGCGTGCGGTCTCCTCGCCCACGCCGGACAACTCGAACATCACCCGACCCGGTTTCACGACGGCGACCCAGCCCTCCGGCGAGCCCTTGCCCGAGCCCATGCGGGTCTCGGCGGGCTTCTTCGTGTAGGCCTTGTGGGGGAAGATGTTGATCCACACCTTCCCTCCGCGCTTCATGTACCGGGTCATCGCGACGCGCGCCGCCTCGATCTGGCGGTTCGTGATCCAGCCGTGGGTCACCGCCTGGAGGCCGTAGTCGCCGAAGCTGACCTCGGTGCCGCCCTTGGCAAGCCCGCGCATGCGGCCGCGGTGCTGCTTGCGGTGCTTGACTCTCCTGGGGGACAGCATGGCGTTCTACTCCTGCACCTGGTCGGTCGCAGCCGGCGGCTCCGGCGTCTCGCCCACCGCCGGGCGGGCGATCTCGCCCGAGTCGGCCGGCGCGGGGGCCTCGGCTGGGACGTTGCCCGGCTGGACGTTGCCGGGCAGGGCGGTGACCGGCGCCATCTCGTCGACGCGCTCGGGGTTGGCGTCGCCCATTCCGACGGTCGTGGCCGCCGGATCCTCGACCACCGCCGTGGGCGGGGGCGCCTGCCGATCCGCCCGGCGGGCGCGGGCGCGGGCCATCTGGGCCTCGCGCTGGTCGGCGGAGGGAAGCACCTCCCCGGTGTAGATCCAGACCTTCACGCCGATCCGGCCGTAGGTGGTGCGCGCCTCGTCGAACCCGTAGTCGATGTTGGCCCGCAGTGTGTGCAGCGGGACACGGCCCTCGCGGTACCACTCGGTGCGGCTCATCTCGGCTCCGCCCAGGCGCCCCGAGCACTGGACGCGGATGCCCTTGGCTCCGGCCTTCATCGCGTTCTGCGTCGCCCGGCGCATGGCGCGCCGGAAGCTGACACGGCCGCGCAGCTGCTCCGCGACGTTGTGCGCGGTCACCTGGGCGTCGAGCTCCGGGGACTTCAGCTCGAGGATGTTGAGCTTCACCTGCTTGCCCGACATGTCCTCGAGATGCTTGCGGATGACGTCGGCCTCCGCGCCGCGGCGGCCGATGACGATGCCCGGCCGGGCCGTGTGGACGTCGACCGTCACCCGGTCGCGGGTGCGCTCGATCTCGATCCGCGACACGCCGGAGTGGCGGACGCGCTCCCTGATGTAGTTGCGGATCCGGTCGTCCTCGATGACGTAGCCGGCGTACTCCTTGTCGGCGAACCAGCGGGACTTGTGCTCCTTGATGATCCCGAGCCGGAACCCGTACGGATGAATCTTCTGACCCACGACTACTGCTCCTTCCGGCTGCGCCGGCCGCGGAGACCGCGCCGCGCACCGGCCGCCGGCGCGCCGGCGCCGGTGGCGCCTGACGTCCGTGCGCGGCCACGCGTGCCGTCGGTTCCCACCGTGATGGTGATGTGGCTGGTCCGCTTGTTGATGCGGTACGCCCGGCCCATCGCGCGCGGCTGGGACCGCTTGAGCGTCGGGCCCTCGTCGACGACCGCCGCGGTCACGACGAGGTCGTCGGCGGCGAGATCGTTGTTGTGCTCCGCGTTGGCGACGGCGGAGTCGAGCGTCTTGCGGATCTGCTCGGCCACCCCCTTGGGGGAGAACAGCAGTGTGCGGCGCGCCTCTTCGACGCCCAGCCCGCGGATGTGCGCGACGACCTGTCGCGCCTTGTTCGGCGCGACCCGGACGTACCGCGCGGTTGCTCTGACCTCCATCGTCTGACTCACCTTCGCCCGCGGACCTTGGTCTGCTGCTTCTCACCGGCGCCGCGCCACTTGATCGCGCGGGTCGGGGCGAACTCGCCCAGCTTGTGGCCTACCATTGACTCGGAGATGTAGATGGGCACGTGCTTGCGGCCGTCGTGGACGGCGATCGTGTGGCCGACCATGTCGGGGGAGATCTCCGAGCGACGGGACCAGGTCTTGATGACCCGCTTCTCGTGGCGGGAGTTCAGGTCCTCGACCTTCTTCGCCAGGTGGAGATCGACGAAGGGGCCCTTCTTGAGGCTGCGCGGCATGTCGTCGCTCCTTACCGGCGGCGCTTGCCGCGCCGGCGGACGATGTCGGCGTTGGACGCCTTCTTCTTGGACCGGGTGCGGCCTTCGGGCTTGCCCTGCGGGTTCGTGGGATGCCGGCCGCCGGACGTGCGGCCCTCGCCGCCGCCGTGCGGGTGGTCGACCGGGTTCATGACGACGCCGCGGACGGTGGGGCGCTTGCCCTTCCAGCGTGAGCGGCCGGCCTTGCCGGCGTTGATCAGCTCGTGCTCGGAGTTGCCGACCGCCCCGACTGACGCCCGGCAGTCCGCGAGGACGGTGCGGATCTCGCCCGAGGGCAGGCGCAGCGCTGCGCGGTTGCCCTCCTTGGCCAGCAGCTGGATCCTGTTGCCGGCGGAGCGGCCGAGCTTGGCGCCGCCTCCCGGCCGCATCTCCACGGCGTGCACGATCGTGCCGACCGGGATGTTGCGGAGCGGCAGGGCGTTGCCCGGCTTGATGTCGGCCCGCTCGCCGGACTCGACCATGTCGCCGACCTTGAGCCCCTCGGGCGCGATGATGTAGCGCTTCTCGCCGTCGAGGTAGTGCAGCAGCGCGATCCGGGCCGACCGGTTGGGGTCGTACTCGACCGTCGCCACCTTCGCCGGCACTCCGTCCTTGTTGCGGCGGAAGTCGATCACGCGGTAGCGCTGCTTGTGGCCGCCGCCCTGGTGCCGCGTGGTGATGCGGCCGTGGACGTTGCGCCCGGCCTTCTTGGGGTTCGGCCGCGTGAGGGACTTCAGCGGCTTGTCGGTGGTGACCGTGTCGAAGTCGGACACCGACATGGCGCGGCGCGACGGCGTCGTCGGCTTGTACTTGCGGATGCCCATGGTGCGCTACACCCCACGTTCGAAGATGTCGATGGACTCGCCGTCGGCGAGGGTGACGATGGCGCGCTTGGTGTCCTTGCGCGTGCCGTAGCGCGTTCCGAACCGCTTCTTCTTGCCTTTGCGGTTGAGCGTGTTCACGCTGGCGACCTTGACACCGAAGATGCGCTCGACGGCCTGCTTGATCTCGGTCTTGTTCGTCGATGGGTGGACGATGAAGGTGTAACGGCCCTCGTCATGCAGGCTGTAGCTCTTCTCGCTCACGACCGGAGCGAGGATCACGTCGCGGTGGTCCTTCACGCCGGCACCTCCTCGTCGGTGTCGCCGACCTCGTCGGTGTCGCCGACCTCGTCGGTGTCACGGACCTCGTCGGTGTCGGCGACCGCGTCGGTGTCGGGCGCGGGCGCCCCCAGGACGGCGCGGGTGCCCTTGCCGATGTGGTCCAGCGCATCCTCGGCGAAGACGACGACGTCGCTGACGAGCACGTCGTAGGTGTTCAGCTGGTCGACGGTGAGCAGGTGCACCCGCTGGAGGTTGCGGAAGCTCTTGCCGAGCGCGTCGTCCCTGGCGGCGAGCACGATCAGCACCCTGCGGGCCGGGAGGTCGAGGGCGTCGAGGAAGGCCACGGCGTCCTTCGTCCGCGGCGCGTCGAAGGCGAGCCCGCGGACGATGCGGACCTGGCCCGAGCGGGCGCGGTCGGAGAGGGCCGAGCGCAGCGCGACCTTCTTGAGCTTCTTCGTGACGCGCTTGGTGTAGTTCTGCTCCCCGGTCGGGCCGTGCGCGATGCCGCCGCCGGAGAACTGGGGCGCCCGGATCGAACCCTGACGAGCCCGGCCGGTGCCCTTCTGCCGCCACGGCTTCGCGCCGCCGCCGCGGACCTCTCCACGCGACTTCGTCTTCGACGTCGCCGAGCGGGCGGCGGCGAGCTGGGCGACGACGACCTGGTGCATGGCGGGCACGTTCACCTGGGCGTTGAACAGCGCGCCGTCGAGCTGGGCCGTCCCGGCGGTCGCGCCGCTCGGGTCGAGGACGTCGACCGTCACGTCGTCGGGCGCTTCCATCCGCGTGGACACCGACATCAGGCGTCACTCCCCTGGTCCGCGCGTGCCTTGACCGCGTCGCGGACGACGAGCAGGGATCCGTTCGGGCCCGGCACGGCACCGCGGATCAGCAGCAGGTTGCGCTCGGCGTCGACGCCGACGAGCTCGAGGCTCTGGACGGTGACGCGCTCGCCGCCCATGCGTCCGGCCATGCGCGTGCCGGGGAAGACCCGCGACGGCGTGGCGCAGGCCCCGATCGAGCCGGGTGCGCGGTGCACCTTGTGCACGCCGTGACCCGCGCCGAGCCCGGCGAAGCCGTGGCGCTTCATCGCGCCCGAGAAGCCCTTGCCCTTGCTCACCCCGGTCACGTCGATGAGCTGGCCGACGATGAACTGGTCGACCGTCACGACCGCGCCGGGGGAGAAGCTGCCGGTCAGCTGCAACTCCACGAGGTGGCGGGTCGGTTCGACGCCGGCCTTGGCGAAGTGCCCGGCCAGCGGCTTGTTGACGCGCTTGACGGCGCCGAAGCCGAGTTGGACGGCGACGTAGCCGTCGCGCTCGGCGGAGCGCACCTGCGTCACCGGGCAGGGTCCGGCCCGGACGACGGTCACCGGGATGACGCGCGCTTCGTCGTCGAAGATCTGCGTCATCCCGAGTTTCGTCCCGAGGATGCCTGTGGTTGCCATCGGTGCGGTCCTTAGAGCTTGATTTCGATGTCGACGCCGGCCGGCAGGTCCAGCCGCATCAACGAGTCGACGGTCTTCTGCGTGGGGTCGTGGATGTCGATGAGACGCTTGTGGGTGCGCATCTCGAAGTGCTCGCGCGAGTCCTTGTACTTGTGCGGCGAACGGATCACGCAGTAGACGTTGCGCTCCGTCGGCAGGGGCACGGGTCCAGTGATCCGCGCCCCGGTCCGCTCGACGGTGTCCACGATCTTGCGCGCCGACGCGTCGATGACCTCATGGTCATACGCCTTGAGCCTGATCCGAATCTTCTGCTCAGCTGCCATTGCTCTTCAGCTCTCTTCTCTGCGGTTCACGCCCCGCGAGGGCGGTGCGGGGTTCGGGTCTTGGGTCTTGACTTTGGGGTTGCGGCTGGCTCGGGTGGAGGCGACTGCTTCTCGGTTCTGCCGAGCCGGAACCCGAGCCAGCCGCAACCCTGCGACTACCAGCAGCCCGACTCACTTCAGGATCTTGGTGACCCGGCCGGCCCCGACGGTGCGGCCGCCCTCGCGGATCGCGAACCGCAGCCCCTCCTCCATCGCGATCGGCTGGATCAACTCCACCACCATCTCGGTGT
>Ga0136624_1000225_pt1 | contig 19882 bp, 23 predicted proteins | sample AntDrymUQ4692206_2_FD_104802 | JGI IMG/M metagenome (GOLD analysis project Ga0136624, IMG submission 104802) | Polar desert sand microbial communities from Dry Valleys, Antarctica - metaG UQ469 (22.06) | ecosystem: Environmental > Terrestrial > Soil > Desert | place: Antarctica: Dry Valley... | reverse complement strand
GCGGGGAGCGGCTCGCCGTTCATCGCGACCGCGACCATCGTCTCCTTGACGTCGAGCGCCATTCGCGTGGGGAAGCCGGCGGTGAACCCGTCGACCGAGCGGCCCACGAGCTGCGTCGCGCCGCCCTGGACGCCCGCCCGCTCGAGCAGCACGTGGAGCGGGACGCCCTGCCAGCGCGCGTTGCCGACGAGGTGCTCGCCGACCTCGTTGGAGACGCACGTGAGGGTGATGTCCGCCTCGGTGTGCGGCATCGCCAGCAGCTCGTCGTAGGTGAGCGAGAACGGGCGGTCGACGCGGCCCGCTCCAGCCAGCCGGGAACGCTGTCGATGATGACGTCGCCGCTCGCGATGACGAGCGATCGCGCGCCCGGCAGCAGCCCGGCGGCGAGCTCGGCGACGCCGAGCGCCACCGCGACCGCGAGGACCCCGGACACGACGGCGCGCCGCTTGCGCGGCGCACCACCCGCTGGGTCGGTGGGTCCGGGCGCGATGGCTAGGACCCGGGACGGAACTCGGTGGCCGCCAGCACCCACTCGTACTCGTCGAGGTCGTCCGCCGTTTGCTCGTCGGCGCCGATGATCTCGGTGATCTCGCCAGACACCACGACGCGGCTGCCGACGTACTCCAAGTCGGACTGCAGCTCGCTGAGCGTCACGCCCGCCTCCGGGCCGGCGCTCTCCTCCTCGCTGAGGGTCGCGTACAGGGCCCAGACGAGCAGCCCGATCACCGCCACCACGAGAATGGGCACGAGCAAATCAGGCCCGCCTGACCCCGAAACGGGCACCGTCGGCCGCATGACAGCGCTCCGAAACGAGGCGACGCAGGCCGAGGTGGTCCGGCGGCGTCCTCAGAGGTCGAGCTCGACGCGCGCGCCCGGGACATCGGCGTCCGTCGCGTCGAGCGCGAGGATCATCGGCCGTTCGCGGATGTCTTCGAACGGTACGCGGAACACCACGACTGCGGCGCTGAACGTCCGGTCGGCCGCGCTGCCCTCGTCTGGCAGGCACTCGCCCGGCTCGAGCGGCCGCGGCCGGTACGCGAACGGGTTGTCCTCTTCGAGCTCGATCGGACGGAAGATCTCCCCGAACGCGTCCTCGAGGTGGATCCGCTTCGTCGGGATCTGCTCGCCGTCGCTCGCATTGCACGCCACGACGAAGGCGGCGTACAGACCTTGATCGGCGGGCAACGGGCCGTCGTAGACCGCCTTGTCGGGCGGGTTCCGCGGGTTCATCTGGCGGAACAGGATGACGCGGTACTCCACGCCGCCAAACGCCACCACGTTCGTCTCGAGCGCCTCGATCGGGCCCTCCGCGACTTCAGCGTCGTCGTTGCCGCAGCCGATTCCGCCGATCGCTGCGAACATCAGCGCCAACGTCAGCACTGCGCGCATCGTCGCCTCCAGGCCGTGGGTTGGACGTGGCGCCGGCCGACGCGGGTCCGTAGTGTGAACGAGCGCTTCACCGCCCCGTGGTCGTGGCACCGGTGGCGGCGGACGTACGGAATCCTGTCTTCTGACTGACTGACTGACTGACTGACTGAACTGATTGGCTGATGGTCGGTCGCGCACTCGCCGGTGCAGCGCGTTCGTCAGCCGCTTGACGATGCTCGACCCTCGTTGTGCCGGCGGGGCACGAAGAAGGCATGAGAGCTGTGGTGCTATCGGTGGTCGTCCTGGCTATCGGCGCGATCGTCGCAGTCGTCATCCTCGCGGCGGGCGACGGGAACGACGCCCCCGCCGCCGCACCGACGTTGATGGAAGGCCCCGACGACTCGCGCGATCAACCGTTGTCCGAGGTGACGGTGCCACAGATCCTCGATGATCCTGCCGTGTTCGCGGGCGCGGACGTCGTCGTCCGCGGGGCGTCGATCGTGCCGATCGAGCCCGACGGCGGCTTCGTCCTGGAAGACGACGGTCGTGGCATCCTCGTCTACACACGGGGCGATGAGCCCCGCCTGCCACCCGGTGACGTCGCCATCCGCGGGGAGGTCGTCCGATTCACCGAGTCCGCGGCCGAGCAGCTCGGCGACGACGCCTTCAGCGACGCCGAGCAGCTCGCGCGGATTCCGACCGGAATCGGCGACCCGTACCTCCTGTTCCGCGCCGTCGTCCGAGCCGCCACCGGCGAGGCGGAGGATCCCGGCCCGGCCGGAACCGCGGGAACCGATCGCGACTCGCCGACATCGCGGAGAGCCCCCGCGAGTACTACGGCGACGCGGTCACCGTTGCCGGTGAAGTAACGCGAGCGGGGCGGCGAGCCTTCGTTCTCGAAGCCGAGAGGCGCGAGCTGCTGATCGTGCCGCAGTTCGACCGCGATCCGAGCCCGCGGGCGACGCCGGAACCGGGCGCCGCCGTTCGCGCGCAGGGTCTCGTCGAGCGCGTCCCGCCCGCCGACGATTCCGCGATCCTCGGCGAACGCCGGCTGTTCGAGCGCTACGAGGGCGAGCCGAGTCTCTCGGCGACCTCGGTCACCGTCCTCGAGCAGGGCCGAAGCCCGACGCGGTCCGGCGGCTGACGGGCGCTTCGGACATCGCGCGTGCGTCGGGGTAGCAAGCCGCGATGGAAGCCCAGCAGCTCGCCGCGTTCTTCGCCGCGCTCGCGCTCGCCATGCTGCATGTCTTCGGCGGGCGCCTCAGGCTCCTCGACGTAGTACCCCGCAGCCGTTGGCTGTCGGCGGCGGGCGGGGTGTCCGTCGCCTACGTGTTCATGCACCTGCTTCCGGAGCTTGCCGAAGGCCAGGCGGCGATCGAGGGCGAGGAAGGTGGCGCCGAAGCCGAGGATGCGGCGCCCGGACCGGTGTTCGGCTTCCTCGAGCACCACGTGTACCTCGTCGCGCTCCTGGGCCTGGCGATCTTCTATGGGGTGGAGAAGCGGTCGCTCGACTCGCGCCGGCAGCGGAAGGCCCGCACGGGAGAGGATCAGACGGCCGGCGACGCGTTCTGGCTGAGCATCGGGTCGTTCGCGCTCTACAACGCGGTGGTCGCCTACCTCCTGTTACGCGAGGAGCTCGAGGCGCTGTTCGAGCTCCTGCTCTTCACCGCGGCGCTCGCCGTGCATCTCCTCATCAACGACGTGAGCCTGCGCGAGCATCACAAGGACGCCTACGACCGCATCGGGCGGTGGCTGGTCGCGGGGGCGGTCCTGATCGGTTGGGCAGTCGGCGTCTTCGCCGAGATCCCCGAGCGGGTGATCGCCCTGGTCATCGCGTTCCTGGCGGGCGGGATCGTGCTCAACGTGTGCTCAAGGAGGAGTTGCCGGGGGAGCGCCGGGCCGAGTTTCGGCCGTTCGCGGCCGGCGCGCTGGGCTACACGGTGCTGCTGCAGCTCGTCTGGACCTGGCGCGTCACGGACGCCGACAGCACGCGGGCGGGTCACGCCCGGGTCGCTGCGGCGCGGCGCCCGTCCGGGTCGCCCCCAGGGGTCGGCCAGCTGCCACAGCAGCATCTCGCCCATCCTTGCTGAACCGCGAAGCCCGGTCCGCCGCGGCTTGGAGATCGTCTGGCCGCTGCCGCCGCTTCATGCCGGTCGACCGAGCTTGCGCCGGTGTGTGACTGGACCGACGCTGAGCTGCGTCGTCGGTCATGACGTGAGGGGCTGACGGTCGACTTCCTCGAGATCGCGTTCGCCAACGGCGGGCGCGTGCTGTCCGAAGACGGCGAGTCCGCCGACTTCGACTCGCCCGAGAACGTCGAGGCGCTGCAGTTCATGGTCGACGGCATCCGCGACGGGGCCGCACCGCGGGCCGTGGTCACATACCTGGAGGAGCAGGCGCGACGAGCGTTCGAGGGCGGCCGCGCGACGTTCATGCGCAACTGGCCCTACGCATACGCGCTCGGCAAGCGGAAGGGGTCGGGGATCCGCGGCGACTTCGCCGTCGCCCCGCTGCCCGCCTTCGAGGGCGGCGGCCGCGCCGGCATCCTCGGCGGGCACAACCTCGTCATCTCCGCCTATGCCGACAACCCCGGGGGCGCCGTCAAGCTGATCGAGTACCTGACGTCCCCCGAGGTGATGGAGCGTGACGCGGCGGAGTACTCGCTCGCGCCGGCGCTCAGCGACACCTACGCGGACCCGGATGTGCAGGAGGCGCTGCCGTTCGCGACCGAGCTCAAGCAGGCCAAGCCGCGGCCGGTCACGCCGCTGTACCCGCAGGTCTCGGCGGCGATCTATTCGAACGTCAACGAGGCGTTGAGCGGATCGGCGACGCCGGAGGAGGCGATCCGGAACGCCGACGCCGAGATCGAGAGCGCGCTCGACACCTTCTGACGCGTCCGCGAACGTCGGTCGCGAACGTCGACCGTGGATGGGCGCTGAAACCGTCCCCGGGCAGGAACGCTCGGCGGCCCCGCTCGATCCCGGACAGCGGGTCCTCATGACGAAGGCGTACCGTGACGGTCGGTGATGGACGCTCCCGCGAAGGGGAGTCGACGCCAGTCGTCATTTGACCGACGGTCGCCGCGCGATGACACGCGATTCGGCCCAATACGCTCACGGACCGGCATGCGGCGATCGTCCCAACCGAGCCAGCGAAGGCGAGCAGCGCCGCGCGCGCTGCTCGTCTACGTCGTCGGTTGGCTCGGTCTGGGCGCCGCATTGGTGTTCGTGGTCTCGGCGCTGCTGCGCGGCGTGGAGGACGATGTCGCGTTGCCTCCCGTCCGCGAGACGGAACTGCCCTTGGCGGCGACCAAGGCCGGTTGCGTGCTGCGCTCCGGAGACCAGGCTGGTGGGGACCCTCCCGTCAGCGGACCCCCCGCGGATCCAGCACCGGCCGGCGTCTACGATGACCCGCCGGGGACGACCGCACTGGTCGGCGCGCTGCGACGCGGGATCATCGTCATCCAATACCGGCCGGAAGTGGCCGACGACCAGATCGAGGCGCTGCGCCAGCTTCAGGCCGCTGTGCCGCGTGGCACGATCGTCACGCCGAACCTCGAGATGCGGTTCGCCCTCGCCGTCACGGGCTGGCATCGACTGCTCGGATGCCGCGAACTCTCCGACGGGACGATCGACGCGATCCGACTGTTTCACGGGCGCTACATCGGGTCGGGCCCGGATTCGTCGGGATGATGGAGTGCCGCCGCGGTGAACTGCCGGGAGTCCCGCCAGCCGGTCGCCCGCTGAGATGTCACCGCGAAGTCCTTCCTGAGCTAGGCTGTCAGACGGTCGGCATGACGATGCACGCGCGGACGTCCCTCCGGCGGGAGAGCTATGTGCCGCTGTTCTGGCGGTTGCTCGTGCCGAACGCGTCCGTGCTGATCGCAGCCTGCGTCGTGTTGTGGTTGGAGCCGGCCAACGGGCGCGTCGTCGCCCTCGCCGGCGGCCTGACGTTGATGATCGTGTTCAACATCGTGCTCATGCGCAGGGCCTTCGCGCCGCTCGCGCGGTTGACCTCGATGATGGACTCGATCGATCCGCTGCAACCGGGACAGCGCATTCCCATCTCGGGGCCGGAATCGGAGGTGACGGTCCTCACTGACGCCTTCAACTCGATGCTGGATCGCGTGGAGACCGAGCGTCGCGAAAGCGCCTTGCGGGCGCTGCGCTCGCAAGAGGACGAGCGACGGCACCTGACGACCGAGTTGCATGACGAGATCGGCCAGACCCTCACGGCGCTCTCGCTCGAGCTCAACCACGTCAGCTCGTCGATCTCGACCGATGGCGACGATCCGCTCGAGAACGCCAAGGCGACGAGCGCCCAGGCGACCGACGACGTCCGCCGGCTCGCGCGTCGGCTGCGCCCGGAGGTCCTCGATGAGCTGGGCCTCGTGGCGGCGCTGACAAGTCTCTGCGACCGTATGTCCAGCCGCAGCGGTCTGCGAATCGAGCGGCGGTTCGCACTACCGCTTCCGAAGCTCGACGGCGAGATGGAGCTTGTCATCTACCGAGTCGCCCAGGAGAGCCTCACGAATGTCATCCGCCACGCCCGGGCGCAGAGCGCGGAGATGGCGCTCCAGCGCGATGGCGCGGCAATCGAGCTCCGTGTGCGCGATGACGGCCTCGGCTTCCCCGAAGCCGCCAGACGGCATGACAACGGCATCCGGGGAATGCGCGAGCGAGCCGTCGCCGTCGGGGCGTTCCTCGCGGTGACGAGACGTCCCGAGGGAGGCACCGAAGTCCGCCTGCTCGTCCCCGTGCCGTCCGAGTGCCGATGACGCTTCGGGCGAAGTTGCTTCTCGCAGACGATCATGCGCTCGTCCGGGCCGGGCTGCGGCGGATCCTTGACAGCCAGCCCGACTTCAGCGTCGTCGCCGAGGCCTCTGACGGCGTCGAAGCGGTCGAGCGGGCGCTCGCGCAAGAGATCGACCTGGCCGTGCTCGACGTGTCGATGCCGAAACTCACAGGCCTGCACGCGGCGCGCCAGATGCTCGCGCACCGCTCTCACCTTCGGGTCGTGATCCTCTCAATGCACGAGAACGAAGAGTTCTTCTTCGAGGCGCTGCGTTCCGGGGCGTCCGGGTACGTGCTCAAATCGGCGGCGGAGCATGACCTGGTCGCGGCCTGCCGCGCCGCGCTGCGCGGGGAGGCGTTCCTGTACCCGGCGGCGATCGGCGCGCTCGTGCGCGACTACCTGGAACGCGCTCGCCTCGGCGAATCGGTTCCCGACAACCCGTTGTCGCCGCGCGAGACGGAAGTCGTCAAGCTCATCGGCGAGGGATACAGCGGACGCGACATCGCGGGCATCCTCTCGATCAGCGAGCACACAGTGGAGCGCCACCGGGCGAACGTGTTCGACAAGCTCGAATTGCGCGACCGTGTGCAGCTCACCCGCTACGCGATCCGCCGGGGGCTCGTCGAGCCGTAGGCGTCGTCTTCGGGGCATGGCCACGGGACTAGTCATGGCAAGGACGATCTCGCATGCGCGCATCGTGCCGGGTGGCACAACCGAGGCCATGAAGCCTCCGCTTCTTCGATCGTTCCCCGTCGGATCCGTCGGGAGTGTCCGGGCCCGTGAGGCCAGACGGCCGGCGACGCGTTGCTCGAGCGTTGGGACCAACGGGTCAGCCGCCACAAAGGTATGTTGATGACAGCGATTGCTCAGCGCGTGGCGTCCCGCGATGGCAGGAATGGCGTCTTGTCGGCCGGGCGCATCCCCGCCTCGATCGCCCGGGTTCGCTCGATCTCGGCGTTGAGCTCTGCGCCGAGCAGGATGGCGATGTTCGTGAGCCATAGCCATATGAGGAAGACGACAACACCGCCGATGCTCCCGTAGGTCGCGTTGAACGATCCGAAGAAGGTCACGTAGAGCGTGAAGCCCAGCGAAGCGGCGATCCACAGGACGACGGCGACCACGCTCCCCGGGACGACCCAGCGCCATCCGGGATGGCGGATGTTCGGCGATGCCCAGTAGAGGATCGCGAGAAGCACGATCATGACGGCCGCGAGGAACGGCCACTTCAGGTATGCCCAGAGCGTAACCGCCTGCTCTCCGAGACCGACGATCCCGCCGACCGTCTGCGCGATCGGCCCCGTCAGCACGACGCTGAGCGCGGTCATGGCCACGAGCACGAGCATGACCACGGTCAGCGCCAGGCGGACGAGGAGCTTCTCGAGCACCGGTCGCGCCTCGTCGACCTCCCAGACCACGTTCGCGGCGGGGATGAACGCGCCGACGTAGGCCGAGGCTGACCACAACGCGGCACCGAGGCCCAGCGCGAAAGTGAGGCCCGCGTCGCCGCTGGTGCGCTCGATGGTCTGCAGCGCGTCGAGTGTGATCTTCTGCGCGGTGCCTGGAGCAAGCTGGGAGACGTTCTCGATCAGAGGCTGCACCGCGGAAGCCCCGAGGAGCCCCAGCACCGAGACGAGCACGAGCAGCGCCGGGAACAGCGCCAGGACGCCGAAGAACGTCAGGGCAGCCGCCCACTGCAGCAGGTGATCGTCGAGGAACTCCTTGCCGGTGCGCTTGAGCGTCGCCGGCCACGATCCCCTGCGCAGTTGCCACGGGCTGGCGGCCGGCGTCCCGGGAGTCGCGATCTCGTCGCGCCTGAGCCCAGCCATATCCGCTACGGCGAGATTGTCCCACGAGCGTGCTGCCGACATCCCGATGCTCGGCACTCCTGCCGTCACGGTCGAGCGCTGAACCGCGCCTCGAAGCGCCCGCACCAGCGCGGGCCCTTCGAGGACGGGATCCTGGTCGGCCAGAAAGCGCTCGGCGGCGCGGCGCCCGCCGAGCGCGCGCAGGCCGCGCTCCCCGTGCTCGGCCACGAAGTCCGCGAGCGCGCCGAGCCGGCGGGCGCGCGTGCGGGTCGCCGCGACGTCCAGGTCGGCACGATGCGCCTCCAGCGCGTCGGCCAGCGCGTCGATGCCCGCCACGGGGGGAACGGAGGACACGGCGACGACCGGCGCGAGGTCGCCTAGGGAGCCGAGCGCGGCGCGCAGGTCGCCCACGGCGCGGTCGGCCACGGCGCCCAGATCGGCCTTGGTGACGACGAGCACGTCGGGCACCTCCATGATCCCGGCCTTGAGGAACTGCAGCACGTCGCCGGAGCCCGGCTGCACGATCACCGCCACTGTGTCGGCGGTCTCGGCCACCTCCGTCTCGGACTGTCCGACGCCGACCGTCTCGACCACGACCACGTCGAAGGCGGCCGCCAGCGCCTGCGCCGCCGCGCGGGTGGCGGGCGCCAGGCCGCCGAGCCGCTCTCCCGCCGCCATCGAGCGGACGAACAGCCCGCGGTCGGCCGGGTCGGCGTCGATCCGCGCGCGGTCGCCCAGCAGCGCGCCGCCCGAACGCTTGGACGACGGGTCGACGGCAAGGACCGCGACGGTCCGCCCGCTCGCCCGCCAGACCCGCACGAGCGCGCTCAGGAGCGTCGACTTCCCCGCGCCGGGCGGCCCCGTGACGCCGACGACGTGCCCTGGCGCCTCTCGCCCGAGCCGCGCAGGGGAGACCTCCGCGGCCAGCGCGGCGATCTCCCCACGGCGCCCGGGCGCCCGGTTCTCGAGCAGGTTGAGCGCTGCGGGCGCCGCCGCGAGCTCGCGCTCGCGCAGGCGCGCGCCGAGTGCGGCGGCGGCCGCGAGCGCGTCTTCGCCGCCGCTCGGACCCACGTCTTCACCTCCCCTCACGCGGCGGCGGCGATGCCGTTGCGCTCCGCCACGACCCCCACGACGTCGCGCAGGATGCGGGTCAGGTCGAAGTCCTTGGGTGTGTACACGGCCGCGACACCGGCCGCGCGCAGGGCTTCCGAGTCGGGCTCCGGGATGATCCCGCCGACCACCACGGGGATGTCACCGCCGCCGGCCCCGCGCAGGGCGTCGAGCACGTCGGGGATCAGCTCGCGGTGCGAGCCCGAGAGGATCGAGAGGCCGATCACGTGAACGCCCTCGTCGACCGCCGAGCGGGCGATCTGCGCCGGCGTGAGGCGGATGCCCTCGTAGACGACCTCCATCCCGGCGTCGCGCGCGCGCACCGCGATCTGCTCCGCGCCGTTGGAGTGGCCGTCCAGTCCCGGCTTGCCGACCAGGATCTTCAACCCGCGACCCAGCCGCTCGGCGACGCGGGCGACCTCGTCGCGCAGCTCGACGATCTCCTCGCTCGACGGGGGCGCCGCCGCGTCGCCGACCCCGGTCGGCGCCCGGTAGGAGCCGAACACGTCGCGCAGGCACTGGGCCCACTCGCCGGTGGTCACGCCGGCGCGGGCGGCGGCGATCGTCGCGGGCATGATGCTCTCGTCGGAGGCGGCCACCCGGGCGAGCTCGTCGAGCGCGCCGCGGACCGCCTCGCCGTCGCGCTGCGCCCGCCACGCCGCCAGCGCCGCCGTCTGCTCGTCCTCCACCGCCGCGTCGACCACCAGGATCCCACCGTCCTCGATCAGTGGCGACGGCTCGCTCTCGGTGAACCGGTTGACGCCGACGAGCACCTGCTCGCCGGACTCGATCCGTGCGATCCGCCGGCGGTTCGACTCCACCAGCGCCGCCTTCATGTACGGCACCGCCTCCACCGCGCCGCCGTGCTCGGCCACCCGCGCCAGCTCGGCCCGCGCGCCCTCGAGCAGCTCCCCGACGAGGCCCTCCATGACGTGCGAGCCCTCGAACAGGTCCGGGTACTCGAGCAGGTCGGTCTCGAACGCCAGCACCTGCTGGATGCGCAGCGACCACTGCTGGTCCCACGGACGCGGCAGGCCGAGCGCCTCGTTCCAGGCGGGCAGCTGGATCGCGCGCGCCCGGGCGTCACGACCGAGCGTCACCGCGAGCGCCTCGAGGACGATCCGCTGCACGTTGTTCTCCGGCTGGGACTCGGTCAGCCCGAGCGAGTTGACCTGCACGCCGTAGCGGAAGCGCAGGTGGCGCGGATCCTCGACGCCGTAGCGCTCGCGCCCCAGCGCCTCCCACAGCACCGACATCGCCCGCAGCTTGGCGTGCTCCTCGACGAACCGCACGCCGGCGTTGACGAAGAACGAGATGCGCGCGAACACCGCGGCCATGAGCTCCTCGCCGACCCGCGGGCGCACCTCGTCGAGCACGGCGATCGCGGTCGACATCGCGTACGCGATCTCCTGCACCGGCGTCGCGCCCGCCTCCTGCAGGTGGTAAGAGCAGATGTTGACCGGGTTCCACCTCGGCACGTGCTCGACCGTGTAGGCGACCGTGTCGGCGATCAGCCGCATCGAAGGCGCAGGTGGGAACGCGTAGGTCCCGCGCGACAGGTACTCCTTGATGATGTCGTTCTGGGTCGTGCCCTGGAGCACCGACGGAGCGATGCCGTTCTCCTCGGCGGCGACGATGTAGAGCGCCAGCAGCCAGGCGGCGGTGGCGTTGATCGTCATCGACGTGTTCATGCGGTCCAGCGGGATGCCGTCCAGCAGCGCGTGCATGTCGCCCTTGTGGGCGACCGGCACGCCGACCTTGCCGACCTCCGATCGCGCGAGCTGATGGTCCGCGTCGTAGCCGGTCTGGGTGGGGAGGTCGAAGGCGATCGAGAGCCCGGTCTGCCCCTTGGCCAGGTTGCCGCGGTAGAGCACGTTGGACCTGGCCGCGGTCGAGTGGCCCGCGTAGGTCCGCATCATCCAGGGCTTGTCGCGCTCGGGCAGGCGGTGGTCCATTCGGAGATTGTCCCGCATCGGGTATGACTCCGCGTCATGCGAGCGATCGACACCCGCCACCTGGGCAACGAGAAGGTCATCTGCTGCTGGGAGGTCGACGGCGTCCTGGTCGATCCCGGCCCGCAGTCGACCGAGGCGACGGTGCGCGAAGCGCTGGGCGACGAGGCGCCGAGCGCCCTGCTCCTCACCCATATCCACTTCGACCACGCGGGAGCGGCCGGCGCGCTGGTGCGCCGCTGGCCCTCGCTGCCCGTCTACGTGCACGAGCGCGGTGCGCCCCACCTCGCCTCGCCGGAGCGACTGGTGGCCAGCGCGGCGCGGCTGTACGGCGGCGAGGAGGAGCTCGCGCGGCTGTGGGGCGAGGTGGTGCCGGTGCCGGAGGCCAACCTCCACGCCCTCGCCGGCGGCGAGACCGTCCTCGACGCCTTCCGGGTGCAGTACACGCCCGGGCACGCCTCTCATCACGTCTCCTTCCTGCACGAGCCGACCGGAACCGCGTTCGTCGGCGACGTCGCGGGCGTCCGGATCCCGCCGTCGCCCTACGTGATGGCGCCGACGCCGCCGCCGGACGTCGACGTGGAGGCATGGGACGCCTCGATCGAGACCGTCGAGGGCTGGGCGCCGGAGACGCTCGCACTGACGCACTTCGGACGCGTGGACGACGTCGGCTCCCACCTGGCGGCGATGCGCGAGCGCCTGCACGAGGTCATCCGGCTGGCGTCCCAGCACGGTCAGGAGGCGTTCGTCGCCGGGATCCGCGACCGCATCGAGCGCAACGCCGGCGACCTCGCCGTCGAATACGCGCAGGCGGCGCCCGCCGAGCACCTCTACCTCGGCGCGCGCCGCTACCTGGACAAGCGCGCCCCCGCGTAGCGGCGCTACCCTTGCCGTCCATGTCCCAGACGGTCGAGCTTCCCCGTCCGGCGGGGCCCGACTCGGGCCTCGGTGGTCACTGGCGGGTCATCGTCCGCAACGACGACCACAACACGTTCGATCACGTGGCGAACACGCTCGCTCGCCACCTTCCCGGCGTCTCGGTCGCCAAGGGCCTCGCCCTGGCCGATCTCATCCACAACCAGGGTCAGGCGATGGTCTGGGCGGGGCAGAAGGAGCCGGCCGAGCTCTATTGGGAGCAGTTGAGCGACGCGGGCCTGACGATGGCGCCGCTCGAGCAGGGCTGAGCGCGCTACGCGACGCCGTTTCCGATCTCCGACCCCATGCCGCCGCGGATGACGAGGTCGTTCCAGGCGGGGAGGATCGGCACCTGGTACCAGCTCGAGTGCTCGGCCCGCCAGACGGAGAACTCCTCGCCGTACCAGTAGCGGTCGAAGTCGGCCTTGTGCTCGAACGCCGCGAGCTGCAGGAACCGGTACTGGTCGTCGCGCGAGCGGTAGACGAGGTACTCCGACGCGCCGTAGCGCTGTGCCAGGGGCGCGATCTCCTGAAGCGCGGCCTCGAAGCTGTCTCCCCGGAACAGCGTGGCGTACCAGGGGATGTGCACCACTCCGGTCATCAGGCTCCCACCTCCGCGCGGATGGCACCCGGGCCCTCGCCGCTGCGCCCGAGACCCTCGGCCTCCGCGCCCACGAGGATGGCGATCTTGCCCTGGTGCTCGTTCTTGTACATCGACTGGTGCGCCTCGGCGACTCGGTCGAAGGTCATGGTCTTCCACAGCACCGGCTGGATCTTGCCGGATTCGATCAGCTCGTTCGCCCTCGTGGCCTCGTAGGCGTTCGCGAAGTGGCTGCCGATGATCTGCTTCTGGCGCGTCCACAGGTAGCGGACGTCGAAGTCGAGTTGATAGCCGGAGGTGGCCCCGCAGATCACGACCTTGCCGAACGGCTTGACCGTCAGCACCGAGGTCGGGAAGGTGGCGCGGCCGACGTGCTCGAAGACGACGTCGGGCGCCGCGCCCAGGAGCTGCTTGACGCGCTTGGCGAAGCGGCGCGACTCCTTGGCGCGTGCCGCCTCCTCCTCGTCGGTCTCGCCGCCCCTGCGCATCATGCCGGCGAACTCGTTGCGGTCGATGAAGTCACCGGCGCCGAGCGACCGGCACAGCTCGCCCTTCTCGGCGGAGGAGACGACCCCGACGCAGTCGGCGCCCGCCAGCCGGCAGAGCTGCACGGCGAAGACGCCAAGGCCTCCGGCGGCGCCCCAGATCAGCACGCGGTCGCCGGCCTGGATCTTCGCCTGGTCGATCAGCATCCGGTAGGCGGTGAAGTAGGTCAGGCCGTAGGACGCGGCCTCCTCCCACGAGAGGTGCGCCGGCTTGGGCAGGCACTGCTGGGCCTGGACCTTGCAGAACTGCGCGAACGATCCCCAGGAGGTCTCGTAGCCCCAGATCTTCTGCGACGGCGCCGCGAGCGGATCGAGGCCATGGACCTCGACGTCCTCGTAGGAGGCCTGGTTGCAGTGCAGCACGACCTCGTCGCCCGGCTTCCAGCGCGTCACGCCCTCGCCGACCCTCCAGACGACGCCGGAGGCGTCCGAGCCGCCGATGTGGTGATCCTCGTCGTGGAAGCGGAAGACGGAGACCGGCCGGCCGAGCGCTGCCCACACGTTGTTGAAGTTGACGCCGGCAGCCATGACGCGGACGACGATCTCAAAGGCGCCCGGCGCGGGCACCTCGATCTCCTCGAGCCGGAAGGCGTCCAGCGGCTCCCCCTGGCGCTCCTCGCGGATGACCCAGGCGGCCATCGAGGCGGGCAACTCGCCCGGTTCGGCGTCCAGATGCGCGACGCGGCTGATGTCAACGGCCATGGGCCGGATCCTAGCCGCGGCGTGCGCAACCCTCGCCGTCAACGCCGTTCACGCCCGCATCGAGCGCCTGCCGACCGGCGTTGACGGCGTCATCCGCCGTCAACGCCGGTCAGCCGACCTGCGGGCCGCTGAGCTGCGCGCGGAAGGACGCGATCTCGCTCACCGCGGCCGTGACGTAGGCGACCTCCGCCATGGCCATCTCCTGCCGGAGGTCGTCCTGGTAGGCGGGGTGGTCGGCGAGGCCGGCGGCGACGGCGGCGGCGCGCTCCTCACGAAGCGAGGCGAGGTGGGTACGGGCGAGCTCGAGGGCGGGGGACATGCGGGGCTCCGGGAGAGGGGAGAGGGGGGGAGGACGCAGGCACTGTCTCACCCGCTGCCTGCGTGCACGATGAAGCCGGCCTCAGGATCTGCTAAGGGCTGACCGCCCCGCCGGGTACGGCTGGCTCCCGCTAGGGCTGCAGCAGCTCGCTCTGGGCCGACGCGCGCGGCGTGCCGACCGTCACGGCCGCCGGCTTGATGTCGCCGCCGGCCGTGGTGACCGCGTACTCGCCCTCGGTCGCGTCGACCTCGAGCATCGCGGTGCCCGAGGGGCTGATCGGCGCGGTGGTCTGCGTGAGGCCGGGGTCGTTGCCCGCGGTCTCGAACGTGAGCGCCCGGGGGGAATCCGTCTGATTGGAGGCGATCAGGCGGACCGGCCCCGCGCCCAGGTTGCGCGGCGAGACGCGTATCTGCTCGTCGAGGATCGCCACGGTGACGTTGATCGAGGCGGCGGGACGCTCGCGGTTGGCGTGGTCCTCGCCGTTCCCGCATCCCATGAGCCCGAGCGCACCCGCCAGGGCCAGCGCACAGCCGGTGCCTCGCCGGGCTCGCCTCGTCACGGCGCAGAGCCTATCCGGCGGCCAGTGGTGCAACTGCGCATGCGTGCCGTCCGGCGGCGGGCGTATCACACCGGGCCGATGTCAACCGCCTCGCATCTCTCGCGCCTCGCGCTCTCGCCCCCGCTTCCCTCGGCACGCGCGTCACCGGCTTCGCCTCTCCTCGCCGCTCAGGACCTGCTCTCCCACCCGCTCGCCACAGCCGAGTTCGTGGCAGTCGACACGGAGACGAACGGCCTGGCGCGCGAGCGCTGCGAGCTCACGGAGGTCGGTGCGGTGCTGGTGGGCGGTGGGGAGCTGCACGACCGCTGGTCCTCGCTCGTCGGCGTCTCGGCGCCGCTGTCGCCCGGGATCCAGCGGTTCACGGGGATCTCGCAGAACATGGTCGACGACGCGCCGCCGCCCGAGGCGGTGCTGCCGGGGCTGGGACGAATGCTGCGCGGCCGTGTGCTCGTCGCGCATTCGGCGCGCTTCGACCTGGGCGTGCTGCGCGCGTCGTTCTCGCGCGCGGCACTCGACTGGCCGGAGCCGCCCGTGCTGTGCACCGTCGCCATGGCCCGGCGGCTCGCGCCGCTGCAGCGTCGCCGCGGACTCGCCGCGCTGGCCGATGCGCTGGGCATCGAGGTCGACGTCGCGCACCGGGCGCTGCCGGACGCCGAGACCTGCGCGCGTGTGTTCTGCGCGCTCTTCGGGCGGCTCAGCGCCCACGCCGCGACGGTCGACGAGGCGGTCGCGCTGCTGGGCCCCAGGCGCGGCGGAAGCGGCGTGCGGCGCCCGCGCGCGGCAGCGCGACGGCGCCCGCCCGAGCGGCGGCCCGACCTCTCGGCGCTGCCGCGCGATCCGGGCGTCTATGTGTTCCGCGACGCCGACGGCCACCCGCTCTACGTCGGCAAGTCGGTCTGCCTGCGGACGCGCGCGCGGGCGCACTTCGCGACGCCGGCGGAGTGGACGGGGCAGGCCGAGCACGTCGACTATCAGGCGACGCAGTCCGAGTTGGGCGCGCTGGTGCTGGAGGACCGCCTCATCAAGGCGCTGCGACCGCCCGGCAACGTGCGCGGCAAGCGCAGCGCGGACGGCTACGTCTACCTGCGCTGCCGGCTCGACATCGCCTTTCCGATCCTCGAGGTGGCGCGGGAGCCGGCGGGCGGGCACTCCGTCACCGTCGGCCCGGTCCGCGGGCGCGCCGCCGCCACCGAGCTGGTCGAGCAGCTCAACTCGCTGTTCGGCCTGCGCCACTGTGGTCGCAAGCTGCCGCGCCGCCGGCACCCGAGCGCCTACGGCCAGATGGGCCGCTGCCTCTCACCGTGCCTCGGCGACCTTGACCCGAACCTCTACCGTGAGCGGCTCGACGCGGCGCTGCGGCTGTTCGTCGACCGCCGCGACGGCGGCGCTGCGCTGCTCGCGCACCTCGACGGCCAGCAACGCGTCGCGGCAAGCGCGCGCAACTACGAGCGCGCGGCCTGGCTGCAACGCCGGCGCGAGCGGTTGGAAGCGCTGTTGCGCCGGCTGGGCGGGCTCCTGCGCGCCACCCACGCGGGCGCCCGCCTGGTGCTGGCACCACATCCGTTCAAGGCGCGACGGTTCGATGCGTTCTGGATCGCCGGCGGGCGGGTGGTCGACTGGGGTGCGCTTCCGACCGGTCCGGAGGAGCTCGCCTCACGCACCGCCGCCGCACTGCGCGCCACCCCCCGGCCGGAGCTCGGCGGCTGGCTGCCGGCCGACGAGGTGGCCGAATCACGGCTGGTGGGCGCTTGGCTGGCGGCTCACGAGCCGCCCGCGCTCGAGCTCGACGCCGCCGTGCTCGTGGGCGAGCGCCTCACGCAATGGGTGCGCTCCGTGGAACGTGCCCGCTGAGCCACTACCCGGCGGCGAACGGGAGGTCGACGACCTTCCCGCGCACGTCGCCGTCGCCCACGCCGAGCGTGTCGCCCGGCTCGGCCTCGCGGCGCACGAGCGCCAGGGCAATCGGCCCGTGCCGCGGCGACTCGACAACCGAGCCGAGGCGTCCAACCTCGCGCTCGCCCTTGCGCAACGGATCGCCGGGCGCGGCCGGGCCGCTCAGCCGCAGGCCGCGCAGGTGACGGTTGGGCTTGCCGCGGAAGTACAGCCGCGCAACCGTCTCCTGGCCGACGTAGCAGCCCTTCTCGAAGGAGACTGCGCGCGCGTTCAAGCCGGCCTCCTGCGGGATCACGGTGTCGTCGAGGTCGCGGCCGTAGCGCGGCCGGCCGGTCTCCACGCGGCGGATCTCCGCCGCGGCCTCGCCCGCCGGCACCGCCCCGGCGCCCATCAGCGCGGCGGCGACACGCTCGGTGTCGGCGGACTCGCACAGCACGTCGACGCCGAGGTCGGTCCCGATCAACCGCACTCCGATCTCGCCGACCAGGCCGGCGCGGTGGGCATGCTCGGCGTCCGGCAGGTCAGCGGCACCCGCCACGGCCCGTGCCGCGGGGCCGATGAGCGAGAGCAGCCCGTGCTCGACGGTGCGCTTGTGCAGCTCGACGGCGCGGCCGAGCTTGAAGCGGCGGATCATGGAGAACAGCTCCTGCAGCGCCACGCGCTCGCAGTCGAGGAGCAGCTCGTCGCCGGCGTCGAGCACGCGCAGGTCGCCGAGCATCTTGCCCTTGTGGGTGAGGAAGGCGGCGTAGCAGCCGCCGCCGGGCACGAGCCCCTCGATGTCGTTGGTCACCTGGCCCTGCAGGAACTCCTTCGCCTCGGCGCCCGTCAGCGCGAGCTTGCCGCGCTCGGACCGGTCCACGAGCGCGCAGCGCTCGGTGGCGGCGCGGTAGGCGTCCTGCTCTGACGTGGCGGCCGGAATCACCATCCCGTCTCATCGTAGAACTGGCGGCTGCGGACCAGTCGTCGCTCGACCTCGCGCTGGAGCTCGTCGAGCACCACCATCGACGGCACGCCGGCCACCAGCGCGCCGCGCACGACCGCGCACTCCTCGGCGCCGTCGAGTCGCTCGAGCAGGTCGAGCAGGCCGTCGAGGCCGAGCCCGCGCGCGGCGGCGAGCGGATCCTCGGGGTCCGGTGAGGGCTGCGAATGGGCCATGACCGCTAGATTGACGCCCATCATGGCGCTCGCGGAGACGTTCCAGGAGATCGTCGACTCCCTCCCGTCGGACTGGACCGACCTGGAGCTCGACCTGCGCGTGGACGAGTCGCGCTACATCGACGCGGCGACGCTCGTCGTGACCGTCAACGCGCAGCCCTACTCCCACCACGACTGGCACTGGCGGATTCTCGTCGCCCACCAGTTCGGCCATGCCGCGGCGGCGCCGACCACGCACGGGACGCTCAAGCTGCTCGACGCCGCCGGGATCCGCGGCGAGCTCGTCTTGCGCGAGCTGCGCACGGGGCGGGTGGAGACGGTGCAGATGTGGGGCCGCGGCGAGTCCGTGCGCCAGGAGTTCCGCCGCGTCCGCTCGCAGTGAGCAGGCCGAAGGCGACGGAGCGAAGCGGTTCCTGTAACCAGGCGTGCGAGCGAAGCGAGCAGTAGTGGCCCGCGTCCTCGCCGTCTTCGACGACCTGCTGCTCGGTTCCAACGTGCTCGGAATGCTCCGCGCGGCGGGCCACGAGGCGCAGCTCACGGGTGGGGCGGAGCCGGTCGCGGCGGGCGGCGCGGCGGTGCTGATCGTCGACCTCGCCAGCCCGGGGTTCGACGGCGTGGCGCTGGTCGAGCGCCTCACCGCCGCCGGTGAGCTGGCCGCCACGCACACCCTCGGCGTCTACTCGCACGTCGACCACGACACGAAGCTGCGCGCGGAGGCGGCGGGCTTCGACCTGGTCGTCCCCCGCTCGCGCATGGCCCGCGAGGGCGCCGCGCTCGTCGAGCGCCTGGCGGCCCGGTCACGCGGCGGGCGATGAACCGGCCTAGAGGACTCCGGCCGGGGCGAGGATTCATCGTCTCCTTGTACGCGCCGAGTGGGCGCGGCAGAACGTGCGCACGGCCTCGTTGAACTGCTCGGGCTGCTCGAGGTGGCTGACGTGACCGCAGCCGGGGATCACGACGAGCTTCGTGTCCGGGATCGCCTGCTCGAACTTGCGGGCGACGCTGAGCGGCGAACGCGCGTCGAGCTCGCCCCAGATCAGCAGCGTGGGCACGGCGATGCGAGGCAGCAGGTCGCGCTGGTCGGCCTCGGCCATCACGAACAGCTGCGTCTCGAGGCTATCGGGGCGCACGTCGGCGGCGATCGCCTCGAGCAGAGCGACGAACTCGGTCGGCGGGTCGCCGGCGAACAGCCCGGGAAGAGTGGGATCGAAATCCTCGGCGGGCGCTGCGAGCATCTGACGCGCGCCCGCGACGCGGGCGCGCACCTCCTCCTCAGGCAGCGACCCTTTCCAGCCGGCGTAGGTATCGACGAGGATCAGCGTCGCGACGAGCTCGGGATGGTGGCGGTAGAGCTCCTGTACGACAGTGCCGCCCCACGAGAGGCCGGCGACGTGTGCCGGGCCGAGCGCGAGCGCGTCGATCAGCGCCGCGAGGCAGTTCGCGTAGTCGGCTAGGCCGAAGTCCGCAGGCACATCCGAGGAGCGGCCCGCCCCCGGTTCGTCCCAGGCGACGACCGTGAACTCGTCGGCCAGGGCGGCGAGCTGCGGCTGCCACACGCGGCCGTCCTCCGCGGCGCCGTGCACGAACACCAGCGGAGGCCCCTCGCCGACACGCTCGTAGGCGATCTCGAGCCCGTCCCCCAGCATGACCTGCACCGTCGCAACCTACACGCCGGATAGGACTCGTAACGGTTCTCGGACGCTCCAGGACGAGAGTGGTCCGCTCATGGGAGCACAGGTCGCCGAGATGATGCAGCCGATGAACCTGTCGTTGTGCCTGCGGGCACCGGAGGCGGGGCGGTGAGCAGCCGCGCGGGACCGGGCCTGCCGTGGGCCTTGGCGTTCGTCGCGGCCACGCTCTTGATCTGCGGCTGGGGGTTCGCCGGCTTCGATCTCGGCCAGGGCGTCTTCCTCTCGGCGCTGACGCTCGTGTTCTCCGGGGTCGGCGCGCTGATCGCGTCTCGCCATCCGGGCAACGCGACGGGCTGGATCTTCCTGGCAGTGGGGGTGGCCGCGGGCTCGTGCGCTTCGCTCATCCTCAGGCGCGCACGGCGAGCGCCGCCAGCAGATCAAGTGGCTCGCCCTGGCAGGGGCAGTGGCGGGTGTGACGATCCCGGCCGCCTCCATCGGCTCCGAACTGTGGGGGAATACGGCGACCAACGTCG
>Ga0136624_1000224_pt1 | contig 19909 bp, 21 predicted proteins | sample AntDrymUQ4692206_2_FD_104802 | JGI IMG/M metagenome (GOLD analysis project Ga0136624, IMG submission 104802) | Polar desert sand microbial communities from Dry Valleys, Antarctica - metaG UQ469 (22.06) | ecosystem: Environmental > Terrestrial > Soil > Desert | place: Antarctica: Dry Valley... | reverse complement strand
GCGGGGCTCGGCCTCGAGCCCTCGGACTCGGCGATCGTCTCGGTCGACGTCGCGGGCGCCGAGCAGAGCCTCGAGCGAGCCGGCATCCGCGCCGCCGTGCGCGCGGGCTCCCTGCGCGCCTCCTTCCACCTCTACAACACGCACGAAGACGTGGACGCCGCGCTCGACGCGCTCACCGGGTGAGCGCGCCCGCGGTCGCCCGGCTGGGGGTCGGGAGCTTCCTCGCCGTGATCGCCCTCCTGCACCTGCTCGATCTCCGCGACCCGCGCCTTCACCTCGTAAGCGAGTACGCGCTGTCGCGCCCGTGGCTGCTCGGCGCCGGGTTCATGGCGCTCGCCGTCGGCGGCGCCGGCTTGAGCGCAGCGCTGTGGCGCCTCACCCCGACGCTGCGCGGGCGCGCCGGTGCCGCCTGCTTCGGCGTGCTCGCGCTCGCCGCCGTGCTGCTCGGCCTCTACGCGACCGACCACGAGGGGACCGTGCCCGCCACGACTCCCGGCGGGCGCATCCACGACGCCGCCGCCGGGCTGCTGCTGCTCTCGCTGCTCCTGGGCCACATGCTCGCCTGGTCGGCGCTCGGGCCGGGCGCCGCGCGCCGGGTGCTGGCGCTGCTCGGGATCGCCCTTGTCGCGCTGCTCGCCCCGCGTACCCTCGCGCCGAGCTGGATCGGCGTTCACCAGCGGCTGCTGCTGGGAACTCTGATCCTCGGCCTGCTCGTGCTTGCCGCGCGCCTACGCAGGCGCGCGGACGAAGCGGCCGCTGCCACGCCACAGCTCGCAACGGTCGCCCGCGGCGGGCGGTAGAGCCTATCCGGGCGGGTTCGCCGTGAAGGCCGTGGGCCTCGCTTGGTGTCGCATAGCGACACTTTCGGCCCACCTCCACCGCCAGGGCTCATCTATCCGTCCCAGACGACCTCGGCGCGCTCCGCGCCACGCCACGGGGCCAGCAGCTCGGCCTCGGCGGCGAGCTCGTCGCCGGCTGCGCGCAGGGCCGGGTTGAGCGCCTCGACCGTCACGACGAGCCGCTTGCCGCGCCTCGTGGCGCGCCACAGGCCCGAGAGCGCGCCTTCGAGCAGGACGGTGCCGGGGTTTCCGATCGCCCGCCAGATCCGCTTGCGAAGCGCAGGGTCGGGCACTAGCAGCTCGCGGTCGCGCTGCGCGACGTAGGGGTCGTAGCCGGGCAGCAGGCGTACCCCCGACGCGGGCGCCGCATCGCCGAGCGCCGCGACGTCCTCGGCCTGCAGCCATCTGCGCTCGCCCTCGACCTCGACCGCCGTGAGCTCCCCGGCGCGGGCCCAGAGCGCCTCGGCATGGCCGCGGTGGATGCCCGCCCAGTCGGCGAAGAGCGCCGCCGTCGCCGGCCCGTAGGCGCGCAGGAAGCGGCGCGCGAGCTCGGCGCCCGGGTCCTCGACCGTCGGCGCCTGCGGCGGACGGGCGAAGACCGCCGTGCGCCCGTCGCGCCCGGCGATTGAGAGCACGCCGCGCACGCCGCTCGCCCGCCACAAGGAGGGGTGGACGTGGTGGCTCTGGCAGCCACGACAGAAGGGAAGCAGGATCGCGGGCAGACGTTGTCGCAGCGCCTCGTGAAACGCGTCGCGCTCGAGCGGCCCGCCGGCGAGCGCGTCGGCCTCGGCGGCGCCTACCCGGTCGAGCGCCTCGAGCGCGGGCATCTCTCCGAGCGTCCTCACCGCGGTCAGCACGATCGCGCGCGCCGCCTGCTCGTCGGGTGGGTCGAGCGCGGTCGTGAAGACGGCGAGGTCGGCGCGCGCCACCGCCATCGGCGCGCCGCGCAGGCTCGGCACGATCACCAGCGCGTCGAGGTCAGCCGGCAAGGCACCCTCGACGCGCGCCGCGAGCGCGATGCCGGCCGCATGAGGCGGCGTGTCCTGCAGCCCCACGACGGCCGCCGCCGCCGCCGAGCCGGGCGCGAGGCGGGTCGCGAGGTTGTGGCGCACGAGCCTCAGCGTGAGCGCCTCGCGCCGGCTCACCCTCGTTACGTCGACACCCATCAGGGAAGCGACGGTAGCTCGTAAGGTTGGCCGCTCGACTACCGGGAGGATGACCTTGAGATACACGCAGTTGGGACAGACCGACCTGCAGGTCTCGCGCATCTGTTACGGCGCCTGGCAGGCCGGCGGCGACTGGGGCGGCGACGAGCAGGAGCTGCGCGACTCCGTCGCCCGCGCGCGCGAGCTCGGCGTCAACTTCTTCGACACCGCGCAGGCCTACGGCTGGGGCGCCTCGGAGCGGTTGCTGGGAGAGGTCCTGGCCGACGACCTCGCCAGCCGTCGCGACGAGATCGTCATCTCGACTAAGAGCGGCGTGCGCGCCGAGGGCTCGAAGCGGCTCCGCGACGCGAGCCCCGATTTCCTGCGCGCGGGGATCGAGGACTCGTTGCGCAACCTCGGGGTCGACCACGTCGACGTCTTCTATGTCCACTGGCCGACGCCCGACACGACGCCGTGGGAGGAGACGGCCGCGGCGCTCGACGCCTTCGTGCGCGAGGGCAAGACGCGCTACCTGGGGGTCTCGAACTACTCCGCCGACGACATGACCGAGTTCGAGCGCCATCGCAAGATCGACGTGCTCCAGCCCCCCTACCACCTGTTTCGCCGCGACGCCGAGCAGGACATCTTCCCCTACTGCCGGGAGCACCGCATCGGCACGCACATCTACGGCCCGATGGCCCACGGCCTGCTGACGGGGAAGTTCTCGAAGCACTGGGAGTTCGAGGACGGGGACTGGCGCAAGGGCCACCCGCTGTTCGAGACGGAGGCCTTCGAGCGCAACATCGACGCCGTCGACGCGCTCGAGCGCTTCGCATCCGAGCGTGGCTCGAGCGTCGCGCAGCTCGCCGTCGCCTGGACGCTTCACAATCCGGCCGTCGACACGGCGATCGTCGGCGTGCGCAAGCCCGACCACATCGAGGGCACGGCGCCGGCAGCGGAGATCGACCTGAGCGAGGACGACCTGCGCCAGATCGACGAGATCGCCGAGGGCGCCGGCGCGATGGCGATGAGCGGGCCTACCCCGGAGGCGCGCAAGTAGCGGGGCCGTCCGCCCTTGCTAGCCTCCGGGCCGTGGCCAAGGTCTGCTACTCGTGCGGGAAGGGCCCCGCGTTCGGCAACAGCCGCAGCCACTCGATGGTGGCCACGAAGCGGCGCTTCAACGCCAACCTCCAGAAGGTGCGGATCGCCGTCGCCGGCGCTCCGCGGCGTGAGTACGTGTGCACCCGCTGCCTCAAGGCCGGCAAGGTGACGAAGGCCGCCTAGAGTGCTCCCCGCCTCAGCTACCGCCGCGCTCGGCGGCGCCTGGACGCGCCTGGCGGCGCCCACGGTGCTCGCCGATGCTCCCGCATCGACTGCGCCCGCGGTCTTGCCAGCCTCGCCGAATCACGACGGTACTTTCAGCGGATAGCACCAGCGGCTCGTCCGCACCCCGGTCTATCACCGCTCCATACCCACGCACTTCGCACAGCCGCTCGAGCTGACGCGCGAGCAGGCGCTCTCAGCGCCGCTGCGCTCGGCGCCCCGGCCGAGCCTGCTCGGCGCTGCGCTCGACCTGCCGGCTCGCCTCCGCCCCGCGGCCGAGGCACTCGGGCTGCTGACGGTCGGGGACCTGCTCGAGCACTTTCCCCATACCCACCGCGACCGGCGCGAGACGCGCGTGGCGAGCGCCGTCGGCGTGGGGGAGGAGGCGACGCTCGCCGCCGTCGTCCGCAGCGTCGAGGTGCGCCCGCGGCGCGGCGGGCGCCGTGGTCGCGTCGCTGCGCGCATGGCCGACGAGTCGGGCCCGCTCGTCGCCGTCTGGTGGGGCCAGCCGTGGGTCGCCCGCCAGCTCGCCCCCGGCGCCACCGTGCTGCTGCACGGGCGGATGAAGCGCCGCAACGAGTTCTGGGTCGCCGAGCACGAGCTCGTCGATGGAGCCGGCGGTGGTCCGCAGACCCTCGGCCTCGTCCCGGTCTATCCCGCCGCCCAGGGCCTCCCGCCCGAGCGCCTGCGCACGCTCGCCCTCGCGCATCACAGGCTGGTGCGCCACGCGGTCGAGCCGCTCCCCGCCGCCGTGCGCGTCGCCGAGCGGCTGGCGGACCGCCCGGCCGCGCTCGCGGCGGCGCACTTCCCGGAGTCGGGCGAGGATCGCGACGGCGCCCTACGACGGCTCGCCTTCGAGGAGCTCCTGCTGCTTGAGCTCGCCCTCGGCGGCCGCAAGCGGGCGAGCGGCGAGCGCCGGCGAGCACGCTCGCTCGCCGCCTCGGGTCAGCTCGCCGAGCCGTGGCGGGCGAGCCTGCCGTTCACCCTCACGCGCGACCAGCGCGCGGCGCTCACGCAGATCGACCGCGACCTCGCGCTCGAGCGCCCGATGCAGCGCCTGCTGATGGGGGAGGTCGGCTCGGGGAAGACCGTTGTCGCCGTCCACGCGATGCTGCGCGCGCTCGAGTCCGGGCGCCAGGCGGCCCTGATGGCCCCTACGGAGACCCTCGCCGAGCAGCACCTGGTGACGCTCGACCGCCTGCTCGGGGGCCTCGTCCCGCTCGCCCTGCTGACCGGCTCGACCGCCGCGGCCGCGCGCCGGCCCGTGCTCGAGCGGCTCGCCTCAGGCGAGCTCGGCTTGGTGGTCGGCACGCATGCGCTGCTCGAGCCGGCCGTCGCCTTCCGCGACCTCGCGGTGGCGGTGATCGACGAGCAGCACCGCTTCGGCGTGCGCCAGCGCGCGGCGCTTGACGCCAAGGCGCCCGAGGGCCTCGCGCCGCACGCCCTGCACATGACGGCCACGCCGATCCCTCGCACGCTCGCGCTGACGGCCTACGGCGACCTCGACGCCACCGTCCTGCGCGAGCTGCCCGCGGGGCGCCGGGCGGTCGAGACCCATGTCGTCGACGGTGCCCGAGCGCGCGCGCGGGCATACGAGCGGATCCGCGAGGAGATCGCCGGCGGTCGCCAGTGCTTCGTGGTCTGCCCGCTGGTCGAGGAGTCAGAGGCGCTCCAGGCGCGTGCGGCCACCTCTGAGGCGGAGCGGCTGCGCGCGGGCGAGCTGGCCGGGCACAAGGTGAGGCTCATACACGGCCAGATGCCCGCGCACGAGAAGGCCGCCGCGATGAGCTCGTTCGCATCGGGCGAGGCCGACGTGCTCGTCGCGACGTCCGTAGTCGAGGTCGGGATCGACGTGCCGAACGCGGCGGTGATGCTGATCGAGGCCGCCGAGCGCTACGGGCTCTCGCAGCTCCATCAGCTGCGCGGGCGCGTCGGTCGCGGCGAGCACCCGTCGCTCTGCATCCTCTTCGGAGATCCCGGCCTGCCCCGCCTGCGCGCGATCGCCGAGCACTCGGATGGCTTTCGGCTGGCCGAGATCGACCTCGAGCTGCGCGGCGCCGGCGAGGTGCTCGGCACCCGCCAGCACGGGCTGCCGCAGTTCAAGGTCGCCCGCCTGCCCGACGACGCGCCGTTGCTCGAGCGCGCGCGCGAGGTCGCCGAGCAGCTGCTCGAGGGCGACCCCGAGCTCGAGGCCGCCGAGCATGCGCTGCTGCGCGCCGCGGCCGGCGCACGCTTCGGCTCGCAGCTCGAGCCGATCCCGGCCTGATCTCGTGAGAGTGGTCGCGGGCGCGTACGGCGGGCGCAGGCTGCGGGCGTCGTCCGGGCGCGCCACCCGGCCGACCGCCGATCGCGTGCGCGAGGCGGTCTTCTCGATGCTCGGCTCGGTGACCGGCATGCGCGTGCTCGACCTGTTCGCCGGATCGGGCGCGCTCGGCATCGAGGCGCTCTCGCGCGGCGCGCGCGACGCGGTCTTCGTCGACTCCGACCGCCGTGCCATCGACGCGGTCGCGGCGAACCTCGCCGAGCTCGGTATCGAGGCGGCCGTCCATCGCCGCGATGCGCTGGCGTTCATCGGCGCGCTGGGCGAAGAGTTGCGCTTCGACCTCGTCTTCGTCGACCCGCCATATGATTCCGCTCTCCGGCTGGCGCCCGAGCTCTCGCGTCGGCTGCCGGCCCTGCTCGCCCCCGATGCCCTGATCGTGTCCGAATCCGACAAGCGCTCGCCGCTCGAGCTGACCCTGCCGCTACTCACCGAGCGCGTCTACGGCGACACCCGGATCGGTCTCCACGGTGGCGGTTGAGCGCAAGGGCAGGGCTGTCTGCCCGGGCTCCTATGACCCGCCCACGCTCGGGCACCTCGACATCATCGCGCGCGCCTCGGAGGTCTTCGAGCACGTGACCGTCGCGGTGGTCAATCAGCCAGTCCGCAAGCAGACCACTCTCTACACCGCGGAGCAGCGCGTGGCTTTCATCACGGCGGAGGTCGAAAAACACGGCAACGTGCAGGTGAAAACCTTTGATACCCTCATCGTCGATTTCGCCCGGGCGGAGGGAGCCAATGCGATCGTGAAGGGGCTTCGGGCGATCTCCGACTTCGAGTACGAGTTCGAGATGAACCAGCTCAACCGAAAGATGGCACCCGACATCGAGAGCATCTACATGTTCGCCTCGCCCCAGTACACCTTCCTATCCTCAAGCGGAGTGAAGGAGATCGCCCGCTTCGGAGGCGACGTCTCCGACCTCGTGCCGGCCGCCGTAGCTGCTCGGCTGGGCGAAGACCTGAACAAGAACTGAGGCTCTCATGGACGTCCTCGTCCTGATCGACAAGCTCGACGACCAGATTCACAACGCAAAGCCGGTCCCGCTCACCGATCAGGTGCGCGTCGACAAGGAGGAGATCTACGACATCCTCGACCAGATGCGCGCGACGATCCCCGAGGAGATCAAGCAGGCGCGCTGGATCGTCAAGGAGCGCCAGGAGATGCTCGCCGAGGCGAAGCGCGAGGCGCAGCGGATCGTCAAGGAGGCGCGCGACGAGGAGGCGCGACTGATCTCCGAGCAGGAGATCGTCAAGCAGGCCGAGCGTCAGTCCGAGGACATCGTCGAGGAGGCGCGCGCTCGCGAGCGGGAGATCCGGCTCGGCGCCGAGGACTACGCCGACGACATCCTCAACACGCTCGAGATCAACCTTCAGAAGTTCACTGCGGCGGTCCAGCGCGGGCGCGACCGCCTGCAAGGGCGCGAGGAAGCCGAGGTCGGCTAAGCGCCGAATGCCCGGGGTCTCGGCCGCTTACGGCGGCGTTATCCTGGAGTCATGAGCCGTACGGACGTCCTCGATCTCGGGCGCCTCGCACTCACCTCGGGCGAGGGACGCCGCTTCGAGACAGAGCTCCAGGTCGAACCGCTCGAGCTCGGCGGCCAGACCTACGCCGCGCGCCCGAGCACAGTCGCGGCCGTGCTCGACGTCTCGCGGACGACCTCCGGCTGGTCGCTGCGCCTGCGCTACCGGGTCGCGCTCGAGGGCCCTTGCGTGCGCTGCCTCGAGGATGCGGGCACCGCGATGGAGATCGACGCTTGCGAGGTCGATCAGCCCGGCGGCGGCGAGGACCTGAGCTCGCCCTACATAAGCGGCGACGAGCTGCGCCTCGGGGACTGGGCCCGCGACGCGCTGGCGCTCGCGCTGCCGACGAAGGTCGTCTGCGACGAGGACTGCCTCGGGCTGTGCGCGATCTGCGGCGAGAACCTCAATCACGCCGGTCCCGGCCACGCGCACGAGCGGGCGCCGGACCCCCGCTGGGCGAAGCTCGGCGAGCTTCGGCTCGAGTAGTTGGCCGCTTCCGCGACCATCTAGACTGTCCGGCCGATGGCCGTTCCGAAACAGCGACAGTCGCACTCGCGCACGACCAAGCGGCGCTCACAGCACAAGATCACGCCGCCGAGCCTGTCGGCCTGCCCCAACTGCGGCTCGCCGCGGCGCTCCCATCGCGTCTGCTCGACCTGCGGCTTCTACAACGGCCGTCAGGTCGTCGCCCCCAACACGAGCGCCGACAGCCAGTAAGGGGGCGACGTTGATCGCCCTCGACGCGAACGGCGCCGACGGGGGCCCTCGTGTCGTCGCCGAGGGCGCGCTGCGGGCAGCGGCGGACGTGCTCACATTCGGCCCGGCGATCGAGCTCGACGGCCTCCCGAGCGTGGTCGATGCGCCGCGCTTCGTCGCCAACGACGAGCATCCGCTCGAGGGCCTGCGTGCCCGCCCCGACGCATCGATCGCCCAGGCGGCGCGCGCCGTCGCCGAGGGGCGAGCCGAGGCGCTCGTCTCGGCCGGGCACACGGGCGCGACGCTAGCGGCGTCGCTCGAGCACCTAGGATTGCTCGAGGGCGTCGAGCGGGCCGCGCTCGCCGTGCTGCTTCCCGGCGCGACCGGCCCCTCCACCCTGCTGCTCGACGCCGGCGCGGGGCTTCGCGCGAACGGGCCCCAACTGGTCGGATTCGCCCATCTCGGGGTCGCTTTCATGAGCTCCGTCGCAGGGGTTGACCGACCGCGGGTCGCGCTCCTGTCGGTGGGGGCGGAGACCGGCAAGGGCACGCCCGAGGTGCTCGCGGCCGCCCACGAGCTCGCGCGCTCGCCGCTTCGCTTCGTCGGCAACGTCGAGGGCGGCGACCTGCTGGCGGGCTCGGCCGACGTGGTCGTCTGCGACGGCTTCACCGGCAACGTCGCGCTCAAGGCGATCGAGGGAGCGGCGCGCCTGGCGCTCGGCGGCGTACGCGACGCGCTCGCCTCGGGAACACGTGCGAGGCTCGGCGGGCTGCTCGTGCGACCGGCGCTGCGGCGTCTCGCCCGGCGGGTCGACCCGAACGCCCACGGGGGTGCGATCCTGCTCGGCCTCAGGCGGCCGGTCGTCGTCGCCCACGGGGCGTCGTCTGCCGACGGCGTCGCCGCGGCGATCGCGCTCGCTCGGCGAGCGGTCGACGAGCGGATGGTCGAGCGCACCGCCGCGGCGCTCGCGGCCGGCGTGCAGTCCGTGTCGGTTGCTAGCTTCGCGCCCGGCTTCGCACGCGGCTCTCGGATCTCATCCTGACCCCTGGACACGCTCTCCTCCCTCCTCGCCGAGCTCCCCGAAGAGCTCGCCCGGCAGGCCTTCACCCACTCGTCGTGGGTCGAGCGCCGTGACGAATCGTGGGAGCGGCTCGCGTTCCTCGGGGACGTCGTCCTGAGCCTCGCCGTCTCGACGGCGATCTTCCCGCGCTTCGAGAGCTACGGCGCCGGCCGGCTCACGAAGCTGCGCGCACAGGCCGTCTCGCGCCACGCCTGCGCCGAGGTGGCGCGCGACCTCGGCCTCCCCGAGCGCCTGCGGGCGGCCGAGCCGCCGAGCCTGCCCGGCAGTGCCGAGGGCCTGATCTCGAGCGACCGGATCCTTGCCTCGGTCTGTGAGTCGGTGATCGGGGCCACCTACATCAGCTTCGGATTCGATCGCGTGGCGCCGACCGTGGCGCAGGCTTTCTCGCAGCAGATCGCCGCCGCGCTCGAGCACCCGCTCGACTACAAGTCCGTGCTCCAGGAGCGCCTCGCGCGGGGCGGCGACACCGTCGCCTACCGGATCGAGAGTGAGGACGGCCCCCCGCACGAGCGCCTGTTCGTCGCGGCCGCCGAGGTGGCGGGGCGGCGCATCGGGCGTGGGGAGGGCAGGACCAAGAAGGCGGCCGAGCAGGAGGCCGCCCTGCGGGCACTCGACGAGCTCGGGAGCGCCTGACGATGCACCTGCGCTCGATCGCCCTGCGCGGCTTCAAGTCGTTCCCGGACCGCACCCGGCTCGCCTTCTCACCCGGGGTCTCGGTCGTCGTGGGACCCAACGGGTGCGGCAAGTCGAACATCACAGAGGCCGTGCTGTGGGCGCTTGGGGAGCAGAGCCCGCTCGCCGTGCGTGGTCAGACGATGCAGGACGTGATCTTCGCCGGCGGCCACGGCGTCGGCTCGCGCGACGCCTGCGAGGTCGAGGTGGTGATCGACAACTCGAGCGGCGAGCTCGGCAGCGACTTCGCCGAGCTCGCGATAATGCGCCGCCTCGAGCGCTCGGGGGATGGCGAGTACCGCATGAACGGGGCGCGCTGCCGGCTCGTGGACGTGCTCGAGGCGCTCTCCGACAGCGGGCTAGGACGCGAGATGCACTCGGTCGTCTCGCAGGGTCGGGTGGACTCGATCGTGCACTCGCGCCCGCGCGAGCGGCGGCTCGTGATCGAGGAGGCGGCCGGCCTCGGCAAGCATCGAAAGCGCCGGCGGCGCGCCGAGCTGAAGCTCTCGCGCACGGAGGACAACCTGTCGCGGGCGCTCGACGTCGAACGCGAGGCGCGCTCGCGCCTGCCCCCGCTCAAGCGCCAGGCCGAGGCGGCCGAGCTCACGCTCCGCCTCGAGCGCCAGGCGCTAGAGGCGCGCTTCGAGCTCGCAGCCGCCGACGTCCATGCGGGCGACCGGTCCCGCGCCGACGCCGAGCAGGCCGCCACGGCCGCTCGCTCTCGGCGCGCCGAGGCCGAGCGCCTCCTGCGCTCGGTGGCCCTGCGCCGCGAGGCAGCGGAGCGCGCATTCGCCGAGCAATCGCGCGCCAGGGAGGCCCTCGCCGCCGCCGTCTTCGCGGCACGATCGGCCGACAGCGGGGTCACGATGCGCCTCGAGCGCGCGCGCGACACCGCCGCCGCGGCGGGCGAGGGCGCGCGCCGGCGGCGTGGCGAGCTGCGCGCCCTCGAGCGTGAGAGCGCCGAGGGCGCGCGGGCGGGTGGGCCGGAGTCGAGCCGCCGGCTCGAGCTCGAGCGCGAGCTTGAACGGCTCGAGGCGGAGCTCGGCGAGCGCCTCGCAGCCGAGCTCGGTGAGCTCGAGGCAGAGCGCGCGGCGGCCGAGCGCGCCGCGGTCGAGCTCGCCGAGGAGGCCGAGCGCCGGCGTACGGAGCTGGTCGCCGCGAGCGACGGCGCCGATGCCGCTCGCGCGGCCCGCGGTGAGCGCGAGGCGGAGGTCGAGCGCGCGCGATCGGAGGCAGCCCGTGCCGGCGGTGAGCTGGCCTCGGTCAACCAGTTCCTGCGCGGCGCCGCGCGGCCGCCCGGGGAGGGTCGCTCGCTCGCCGAGGAGCTACGCGTCGACGACGGCTACGAGCTCGCGCTCGCGGCCGTGCTCGGGTCGCTGATGCGGGCAGCGGTGGCCGGGGACCTCGCCGAGGCCGAGTCGATGCTCGACTCGACCGGCGCCCGCGGCGGCGCCGCGCTTTTGACCGGCGACTCCGGCGCTTCCGGCGCGCCTTCGTCCACCCCCCCTGCCGGCATCGCTGGGGCCGAGCGACTGCTCGAGCACGTCCGTCCCGCTGCGGATGTGGCGGCGCTCGCCGAACGACTGCTCGCCGACGCCTGGGTGGTCGAGTCACTCGCGGGGCTCTCGCCGGACTTCACGGGTGTGGCCGTAACGCGCGGCGGGCGACTGCTCGCCGCGGCTTCCGGCGAGGTGCGCCAGGTGCCCTCGGGCGGTGACGAGCGGGTGCTCGCCGAGGCGGCCCGCCGGGACGGCCTGATCGAGCAGTCGCAGGCTGCCGCCGCGGCCGAGGCCGGGGCAATCGCGGCGCTCGACGGGGCGCGTGAGCATGTGGCGCTCGCCGATGCCGAGCGCGAACGAGCCGATGCGGCGCTTCGCCGTGCCTCACGGGGCCTCGACGAGGGCGGCGAGCGCGCCGATCGCCTCGGGCGCTCGATCGACCGCCGGCGCGCGGCCCCGGCCGAGGGCGCGCCAGCCGTCCGCCGGGCGGAGCTTCAGGCCGAGCTGCGCGCGGAGGCTCGCATGGCCGAGCAGGCAGAGCGCGAGCGCGCCCGTCGCGAGCGGCGGGTCGGCGCCCTGAGGGCCCGGATCGAGCGCGACGACCACGTCGAGGCGATCGCATCGCGTGCCGCGGCGGCGCTCGAGTCGGCGAGCACCGCCGTCGAGGAGAGGCGCGCGGTGGTCGAGGAGCGCCTCGGCGCCGACCAGGCGGGCGCCGACAGAGCAGCCGCCGAGCTGCGCGCCTGCGCCCGCGAGGAGGCGGAGCTGCAGGGCGGGCTCCGTGCGACGAGCGACGCCGTCACCTCCGCCGAGGTGGCGGCCCAGCGCGCACGCGACGCGGCCCTCGAGGCACGAGCCGAGCTCGAGCGCCTCGGCGCCAGGCTCGGGCTTGCCCCCGACCCGGCGCGCGTGCCGCTTCCAGTCGACCGCGCCGACCAGCTGCGCACGCGAGCAGAGCAGCTGGAGCGCCGGCGCGAGCAGCTCGGCCCGGTGAACCCGCTCGCGGCGAGCGAGTACGAGCAGGCGGTAGCGCACGTCGAGGAGCTCGAGCTGCAGCGGGCCGATCTCGAGTCCGCGCTGTCGGAGCTCGAGAGCCTGATCCGCGACACCGACCGCTTGATCCGCGAGTCGTTCGATCAGACCTTCGTCGCCACGGCGCGCAACTTCGAGGAGGTGGTCGGCCATCTGTTCCCCGGAGGGCGCGGGCGCCTCAGCCTCGTGCAGCGCGAGGGCCCACGCCCGGTCCTCGGCGACCAGCCGACCCACAGCCACGCCACGCCTACGGCCGACGCCGGCGAGCAGGCCGCGGAGGCCGAGGAGGCGCCGCTCGAGCTCGAGCCCGGCGTCGAGGTGGAGGTCACGCCCGCGGGCAAGTCGACGAAGCGGCTGTCGCTGCTCTCGGGCGGCGAGAAGACGCTCGTGGCGCTTGCGTTCCTGTTCGCCGTCTTCCTCGCCCGGCCGTGTCCGTTCTACATCCTCGACGAGGTCGAGGCAGCGCTCGACGATCTCAATATCGACCGCTTCCTGCAGCTCGTGCGCCGCTACTCGGACCGGGCGCAGTTCATCATCGTCACGCACCAGAAGCGCACGATGGACGCCGCCGACGTGCTCTATGGGGTCTCGATGGGTGGCGACGGCGTGTCGAAGGTCGTATCGCGACGGCTGGGCGCCGGCGAGCAGCCGGGCGGGGAGGACGCCGTGGACAGCTCGCGGGCAGTCGCCTGAACGGTTCCCCGACGCAGCTCGGCGGGCCAGCACTAAGCTCCCGCGCAGTGGCGCGCACGTGGCAGGAACTGTTCGTCGTCGCTAAGAACGGCTCCGTGCCGCCCGCTCCCACCGCCGAGGTGGAGGAGCGCCGCGGTGGGTTCTTTCGCCGCCTGCGCGAGAACCTGGCGAAGAGTCGCCAGGCGCTCGGCGCGGAGCTCCAGGCGACGATGTTCCAGACGCTCGACGACGACGCGTGGGAACGGCTCGAGGAGACGCTGATCCGCGCCGACGTGGGCGCCGCGACGACCGCCGAGATCGTCGGTCGGCTCGAGCTCGAGGCCGACTCGGGCGAGCTCGCCGCGGGGGAGGCGCTCACCGGCCGGCTGCGCGAGCTGCTCGCCGACGCGGCCCGCACCGGCGAAGACACGATCGACCTGCGCGCCCAACCGACCGTGATCCTGGTCGTGGGCGTGAACGGGACCGGCAAGACGACCACGATCGGCAAGATGGCCTGGCACCTCCAGCGCGAGCTCGGGCGCTCGGTGCTGCTCGCCGCTGGAGACACGTTCAGGGCCGCGGCCGTCGAGCAGCTCGTCGCCTGGGGCGAGCGCGCCGGCTGCGAGGTGATCCGCGCGGCCCCGGGCTCAGACCCCGGTGCGGTGGCCTACGACGCGATCGAGGCTGCCCGCGCCCGCCATCACGACGTCGTGCTCTGCGACACCGCCGGGCGCCTGCACACCCAGGGGCACCTGATGGCGGAGCTCGAGAAGGTCAGGCGCGTGATCGCCGGTCGGATGCCGGGCGCCCCGCACGAGACGCTGCTCACGATCGACGCCACCACCGGACAGAACGGCCTGCGACAGGCGCTTCTCTTCCGCGACGCCGTCGACGTGACGGGGATCGCGCTGACGAAGCTCGACGGCACCGCCAAGGGCGGGATCGCGCTCGCGATCGCCCAGGAGCTCGGCGTGCCGGTCAAGCTGATCGGGATCGGCGAGGGGCTCGAGGACCTGCGCCCGTTCGACCCGGACGACTTCGCCCGCGCGCTGCTAGAGGTGTGACTGTGAGCCTGTCTCCACCGATCCTCGAAGGTCCCCGATGAGCACGCTGGCGGGCTCGGAGGACGGCGCGCACGCCCACGACGCAGCGGGCATCGGCGAGGGCACGCGCGCGGTTCACGCCGGCCTGCCCGCGCCCGCACAGGGCGAGCCGTTCCTGCCCGGCCCGGTGCTCGCGGCTCCCCACCACCTGAGCGGCGAGGCCGACTCAGCGCTGTTCGCCTACCAGCGCCACGGCAACCCGACCTGGACCCGTTACGAGCACGCGCTCGCGGACCTCGAGGGCGGCGGCGAGGTCGCGGTATTCGCCTCGGGGATGGCCGCCGCGGCCGGTGTGCTGTTCTCGCTGCTCGGGACGGGCGAGGCGCTCGTCGCTCCGGGCGACGCGTACCCCGGCGTGCGCACGCTCGCTTGCGAGCGCCTGGCGCCGCTCGGGATCGACGTCCGGCTGGTGCCGACCGACGAAGAGCAGATCCTGGCCGCGATCGACGGAGCGAGGCTCGTGTGGATCGAGACTCCGTCGAATCCCGGCCTCGACGCGTGCGACATCGCGGCGCTCGCCGAGGCGGTCCACGCCGCGGGAGCGCTGCTGGCGGTGGACAACACGCTCGCGACGCCGCTCCACCAGCGTCCGCTCGATATCGGCGCCGACCTGTCGATGTCGAGCGGGACCAAGTACCTGAGCGGGCACAGCGACCTGCTGATGGGTCATGTAGCCGTGCGCGACCCGCTGCTCGCGGAGACGATTCGCTCCTGGCGCGCGCAGACCGGATCGACCCCGGGGCCGTTCGAGACCTGGCTTGCTCATCGCTCGCTCGCGACGCTCGAGCTCCGTCTCGAGCGCCAGTGCGCCAATGCCCAGGCGGTGGCCGAGATGCTCGCGATGCGCGAGGACGTCGTCGCGGTGCGCTATCCGGGCCTCGCTGGAGACCCCGCTCACGCCACAGCCGCCGGCCAGATGCGCCGCTTCGGCGCGCTCATCGGCCTGACGCTCGAGTCGCGGTCACGCGCCGAGCGCTTCCTCGCCGGCTCGCGGCTCGTGTTCGAGGCCTCGAGCTTCGGAGGCGCCCACTCGACCGGCGAGCGCCGCGCCCGCTGGGGCACCGACGCGGTCCCCGACGGCTTCATCCGGCTGAGCGTCGGCTGCGAGGACCTGGACGATCTGCTGGCCGACCTGAGCGACGCGCTCGACACCGCCTGAGCTCCGCCGGGCGCGGTGCGGTCCGGGCCCCGTCCTGGCGGTAGCCTGGTTCACATGTTCGATGCGCTCTCCGACCGTCTCGACGCGGCGCTCTCCGAGGTGCGCTCGCGCGGCACCCTGAGCGAGGACGACATCGCGAAGGCGATGCGCGCGATCCGCCTGGCGCTGCTCGAGGCCGACGTCAACTTCCAGGTGGTGAAGAGCTTCACCGCCGCCGTGAAGGAGCGTGCGCTCGGAGCCGAGGTGCTCGGCTCGCTCAACCCCGCGCAGCAGGTCGTCAAGGTCGTACGCGACGAGCTGACCGCGCTGATGGGGGGCGCCGGACGCGACCTCGCGATCGCAGGCTCGCGCCCGACCGTGATCTTGATGGCCGGCCTGCAGGGCTCCGGCAAGACGACGGCCTGCGCAAAGCTCGCCCGACATCTCCGTGGGGAGCGCGGCATGGACGTGGCGCTAGCGGCCTGCGACGTGTACCGCCCGGCCGCCGTGGAGCAGCTCGTACGGGTGGGCGAGCAGGCAGGCGCGACCGTCTACGAGCAGGGCACCTCCGGCGACCCGGTCGAGATAGCCGAGTGGGCACTCGGTCGGGCCCGCGCCGAGGGCCGTGACGCGCTGATCGTGGACACCGCTGGGCGCCTGCACGTCGATGCCGAGCTGATGGATGAGCTCACCAGGATCAAGAAGCGCACCAAGCCCCACGACGTGCTGCTGGTCGTCGACGCGATGACCGGCCAGGACGCCGTCAACGTGGCCGAGCGCTTCGCCGAGGCCACCGACTTCGACGGCGTGATCCTCTCGAAGCTCGACGGCGACGCCCGCGGTGGCGCGGCTCTGTCGGTCAAGGCGGTCACCGGCAAGCCGATCCTGTTCGCATCGACCGGCGAGAGGCTCGATGCCTTCGAGCGCTTCCATCCCGACCGCATGGCGCAGCGCCTCCTCGGCATGGGCGACGTCCTGACTCTGGTCGAGAAGGCGGAGCGCCAGGTCGACGAGGACAAGGCGCGCGAGCTCGAGCACAAGATCCGCACGCAGTCCTTCACGCTCGACGACTTCCTCGAGCAGATGCAGCAGGTCCGCGGCATGGGACCGATCGGCAGCCTACTGAAGATGATCCCGGGCCTCGGCCGCGAGCTCGGCCCGCTCGACGTGGACGAGCGGGAGCTCGACAGGGTGCAGGCGATCATCACGTCGATGACCCGCGCGGAGCGTCGCGATCCCTCGATCCTGAACGGCTCGCGCCGACGCCGCATCGCACGCGGCTCGGGAACGTCCGTCCAGGCCGTCAACCAGCTCGTCAAGCAGTTCGGCCAGATGCAGAAGCTGATGCGCTCGTTGAGTGATGGCAAGCTGCCGAACATGTCCCAGCTCGTCGGCGGTCGCTGAGGAGCGATGGGCTAACGTTCTCGCCTCTCCGGTACCCGAACGAGGTGGTCTGAGGACTTGGCTGTAAGAGTGAGGCTGACCCGCGTCGGCGGACGCAAGAATCCGATCTGGCGCGTCGTCGTGGCCGACCAGCGCTCCCCGCGCGACGGCCGCGTGATCGAGACGGTTGGCCGCTACAACGCCCAGAAGGAGCCATCGGAGATCGTCCTCGACGAGGAGCGCGTGCGGCACTGGCTGGCTCGCGGAGCGCAGCCCACGAACACCGTGAAGAAGCTCATGCGGGCGCGAGGCATACGCGCTGCGGCGTCCGCCCCTCCGCCCGAGTAGGGCCTCGGCCGCGGTGGAGGATCTGCTCGAGTACCTGGCACGGTCGCTCGTCGACGATCCGGGCGCGGTCTTCGTGGAGTCCTTCGAGGAGGACGACGGCTCGATCGCGCTCGAGCTGCACGTCGGCGAAGGTGACGTGGGCAAGGTGATCGGGCGCAACGGGCGGACGGTCAATGCCCTGCGCACGCTGATGCGAGCCTGCGCGGTCGACGAGGGCCAGCGCGTCCTGGTCGACGTCGTCGATTGACCGCGCGCCCCCGGATGGTGCCCGTCGGACGGGTCGGACGGGCCCACGGTCGCGACGGCTCCTTCCATGTCGAGGCCCCCGGTCATGCGCTCACGGAGGGAACCGAGTTGACCGTCGCCGGACAGGCGGCCGTGGTCGAGCGCCGAGCGGGAACGGATGAGCGGCCGTTGATCAAGCTGAGCGCGGTCCACGGCCGCGAGGCCGCCGCGGCCCTGCGCGGAGAGGCGCTGCTCGCCGCGCAGGCCGATGCCCCGCTCGCGGAGGGCGAATGGCTCGCCGAGGATCTCGTCGGTTGTCTGATCGAGGGCCTGGGCGAGGTGCGTCGGGTGGTGTCCGCGCCCTCCTGCGACGTGCTCGAGGTCGGCGACGACGGCGTCTTGATCCCGTTCATCGCGGAGGCGATCCGGTCGATCGATCCGCAAGCCCGTTCGATCGAGCTCGACCGCCGCTTCCTGGCGCTCGACGAGCGCCAGGAGCAGAGATGAAGATCGATGTGGTGACCCTCTTTCCCGGCTGGTTCGCCTGGTTCCTGGAGCAACGCCACGTCCGCAATGCCGAAGCACGCGGTCATCGACTCGAGGTCATCGATCTCCGGGCTACGACCCCGCTGCAGGGGGGGCGCGTCGATGACACGCCCTACGGCGGGGGTGCCGGGATGGTCATTCGGGTCGATGTGGTCGAGGCGGCCCTGGCCGAGCGCTATCGCTGCGATCCGCTCGAGCTGCCCGAGCAACGCCGGGTGGTGGCGCTCGCACCCGCGGGACGGCCCTTCGACGACGCGCTCGCGTCCGAGCTCGCCGACGCGCCCGCGCTCACGCTTCTCTGCGGGCGCTACGAGGGCTTCGACGAGCGCGTGCACGAGCGCTTGTCCTCCGACGTCGTCTCGGTCGGCCCCTACGTGCTCTCCGGCGGAGAGCTCGCGGCGATGGTGGTCTGCGACGCCGTGCTGCGCAAGCTGCCGGGCGCTCTCGGGCACGCCGAGAGCGCGACTGAAGAGTCTTTCAGTGCCGCGCTCGAGGGAGCGCCCGAATACCCGCACTACACGCGCCCGGCGACCTGGCGCGGCACGGATGTGCCCGAGGTGCTGCTGTCGGGTGACCACGGCGCCGTGCGCCGCTGGCGCCTCGAGCGCAGCCGCGCGCGCGCACCGCGCTTGCCCTGACCGCGTGGCGCGCGCCCGAGCAGCGCCCCAAGCGGACTTCGGCGCTCCGCTACCATTCGCTTCGCGCAGGGGCCCTCCGGCCCCGCGCTCCTTTCCATGAGCGGAGCAATCGAAAGCCTCGAGCGGGCTCAGCTGCGAACCGTGCCCGAGTTCCAGGCGGGGGACCGCCTGCGCGTGCACTTCCAGGTCATCGAAGGCACGCGCCGCCGCACCCAGGTGTTCGAGGGCGTCGTCATCAAGCGCCAGGGATCGGGCGTCCGCGAGACCTTCACCGTGCGCAAGCAATCCTTCGGCGTCGGCGTCGAGCGGACGTTCCCGGTCCATTCGCCGAAGATCGAGCGCATCGAGGTCGCGAGCTATGGCGATGTGCGGCGGGCGAAGCTCTACTACCTGCGTGGACGGGTGGGACGCAGCGCCCGCGTCCGCGAGCGCCAGTACACCGGCTCCCCGCGCGCGGTCGCAGCGCCGGTCGAGCAGCCGCCTGGGAACGAGCCGCTGCTCGACGGCCAGGGCGACCAGGACGAGGCCCCGCCCGCCGAGACATCGGACGGTCAGGCCGACACCGCCGCCGCGAGCCCGCTCGACGAGGTCGAGCCCACCGACGACGGCACGGCCGAGCGCCGGGCCTGAGCACCGTTCGGCCCGTCTCCTCGTCTCATGGCTCGCTCTGAGGTGGCTGAACCGAAGCGGCCCGCTGAGAGCGGGGGCAAGGGATCGCTGCTCGAGCTGGTCGCGATCGTGGCCATCGCGCTCGGGCTCGCGCTGACGATTCAGGCCTTTTTGGTCAAGCCGTTTCGCATCCCCAGCGAGTCGATGGTCCCGACGCTCGAGGTCAGCCAACGCGTGCTCGTCGACCGGGTCAGCTTCCGCTTCTCCGAGCCCCACCGGGGCGATGTCGTCGTCTTCAAGCCGCCCTCCGGCGCGGAGGCGGCCGGCGTAGATTTCGGCGCCTGTGGAAAGGAGCCGCTTCCGCGCGACCAGGCGTGTCCACGCCCGACCTCCGAGCAGGCCGACGCCAACTTCATCAAGCGCGTGGTCGGCGAGCCGGGGGACCGGCTGAAGATCCTCGAGGGGCGTGTGTACTTGAACGGGCGGCTCCAGTCCGAGCCTTTCGCGCGCCCGGACTCGGAGTGCCCGATCTGCAACCTGCCACGCGAGATCACGGTTCCACCCGGTCACTTTTTTATGATGGGCGACAATCGTGGGCAGAGCGCAGACAGTCGCGAGTGGGGGCCAGTCCCCGAGGAGTGGATCGTCGGCAACGCCTTCTCCACGTACTGGCCGCCGCGGCGCATCGGGCTCCTCTAGGACCCGCTCCGCAGCGAGCGGGCGTCGGCTGTTCGCCTTCGACCGGTCGCTCGACAGGCGTCTCATCGCGGGCGCGGACGAGGCCGGGCGGGGGTCACTCGCGGGCCCCTTGGTGGCCGCGGCGGTGCTCTTCGACAGCGAGCGCCTCTCGCTGGCCGACCGGCGCTCGCTCACCCGACTGAACGACTCCAAGCAGCACACCGAAGCCGCCCGCGAGGAGCTCTTCCCGCTCGTGCTGCGCTCTGTCGCCAGGGCGGCGATCGTCTGTCGCTGTGTGCGGGGGATCGACTCCCGAGGCCTGCACAGGACGAACCTCGACGCCTTGCGGGCTGCCCTGTTGCGCGTCGCCGAGCCCGAGACGCTGTGCCTCGTCGACGGCTTCCGGGTGCCGGACTTCGGCCACGAGCAGCGCGCCGTCGT
>Ga0136624_1000223_pt1 | contig 19933 bp, 19 predicted proteins | sample AntDrymUQ4692206_2_FD_104802 | JGI IMG/M metagenome (GOLD analysis project Ga0136624, IMG submission 104802) | Polar desert sand microbial communities from Dry Valleys, Antarctica - metaG UQ469 (22.06) | ecosystem: Environmental > Terrestrial > Soil > Desert | place: Antarctica: Dry Valley... | reverse complement strand
GCGGCTGTTGGAGTGGGTGACCTCGACGGTGTCGCCGAGCACCTCGCGCGCAGTGCGCAGCATCGCGTCGGCGCCGAGCCCCTCGATGCGCAGCAACAGCTTGGTGGGTGGCCCGTCGAGCAACTCCTCGACTGCGGCGATCCGTACGTCGTCACCGTCGTACCACTGCGGGTGGTACGACGGCTCGTGCCCGAACCCGCCCTCGTGCTCGACGGCGAAACCGACGCCGGGCAACGCGTCGCGCAGCAGGCGCACCGCGGTCAGCGCCGCGTCGACCGCGAGCGGGTACGACGCCACGACCTGCTCCGTGTGCACGTCGTAGATGACGGCGCCGTTCGCACACACCGCCACCCCGTGGTGCCCGGTGGCCTCCGCGACCTCGTGCATCCAGCGCGGCGGCCGCCCGGTGACGAACACCAGCGGGACGCCGGCCTCCTCGACTGCGGCAAGCGCGGCCACCGTGCGCCGCGAGATAGTGCCGTCGCTGCGCAGCAGCGTGCCGTCGAGGTCGGTGGCCACCAACCCGGGCCGTTGACGGTCGCCGCGCGTCACCGGGCGACCGGCTCCAGCACCTCACGGCCTCCGACGTACGGCTGCAGGGCGGTAGGAATCCGCACCGACCCGTCGGCGCGCTGGTGGTTCTCCAGAATCGCGACCGCCCACCGCGTGGTGGCCAGCGTGCCGTTGAGCGTCGCCACCGGGCGTACGCCGTCGGTGTCGCGCAGCCGGATCCGTAGCCGGCGGGCCTGGAAGTCGGTGCAGTTGGACGTCGACGTGAGCTCGCGGTAGCGGCCCTGCGTTGGTACCCACGCCTCGCAGTCGAACTTGCGCGCCGCCGACAACCCCAAGTCGCCGGCCGCGATATCGATAATTCGGTAGGGCAGCTCGACCTTGGCGAGCATGTCCCGCTCCCAGCCGAGCAGCCGGTGGTGTTCCTGCGCGGCGTCCTCCGGACGGCAAAAGGAGAACATCTCGACCTTGTCGAACTGGTGCACCCGGATGATGCCCCGGGTGTCCTTGCCGTACGACCCTGCCTCCCGGCGGAAGCAGGTCGACCAGCCCGCGTAGCGCAGCGGCAACTGCGCAGCGTCGAGCACCTCGTCCATGTGGTACGCCGCCAGCGGCACCTCCGACGTGCCGACGAGGTAGGACTCCTCACCTTCGATCCGGTAGACGTCCTGCGCGGCCTGACCGAGGAAACCGGTGCCCTCCATGGCGTCCGGCTTGACCAGTACCGGCGGGATCATCGGGGTGAACCCGGCTGCTAGCGCCTGCGCCATCGCCAGGTTGAGCAAGCCCAGCTGCAGCTGCGCGCCCACTCCGGTGAGGAAGTAGAACCGCGCGCCCGACACCTTGACGCCACGCTCGACGTCGATGGCACCCAACAGTTCGCCGAGTTCGACGTGGTCGCGCGGGGTGAAGTCGAACGACGGCGGTGACCCCACCTCCTCGAGCACCGTGTAGTCGTCCTCGCCGCCGGGCGGGACCCCGTCCACGACGACGTTGGGCAGCGTGAGCAGCAGCCGGTGCAGCTCCTCGTCGGCGCCCGACTGGTCGACCGCTGCCTCCTTGACCTCGGCGGCCAACGTGCGCGCCTTGTCGAGCAGGGCGGTCCGCTCGGCACCCTGCGCACGGCTGACCGCGCGGCCGATCGTCTTCTGCTCAGCGCGGGCGGAGTCGAAGCGCGACACCGCAGCGCGGCGGCGGCTATCCGCGTCGAGTACGGCGTCGACCACCGCGGGGTCCTCGCCACGGGCCAGCTGAGACGCCCGGACCCGGTCGGGGTCTTCGCGGAGCAGTCGAAGGTCAAGCATGTGAGCGAGGGTAGCGACGTGCGACGCTGTCGGCGTACGCCATATCCGTCGCGCAACCGCTTGCGCACAACCGGAGGACGCCATGCGCAGCTCACTGTTCGGGGAGAACCTGGAGACCGCTTCGCCCGAGCGGATGACCCTGCAGAACCCGCGGATGCTCAAGGTGGCGCTCGATGGGGAACTGCTCGCCCGACAGGGGTCGATGGTCGCCTATCAGGGACAGGTCGACTTCCAGTTCCAGGGCGGTGGGGTCGGGCGGTTCCTCAAAAAGGCGCTCACCGGTGAGGGCGTCCCGCTGATGAAGTGTGTCGGGCGCGGCGACGTGTTCCTCGCCAACAATGCCGAGGAGATCCACCTCATCGACCTCGACGGCGACTCGGTGACCGTCAACGGCCGCAACGTGCTCGCGTTCGAGCCGGGGCTGGAGTGGGACATCCGCCGCGTCGAGGGCGCGTCGATGTTTTCCGGCGGGCTGTTCAACACGGTGTTCACCGGGAGTGGGCGGTTAGCCGTCTCCGCGCACGGCACGCCCGTTGTGCTGTCCGTCGACGCCCCGACGTACGCCGACATGCAGGCCGCGATCGCCTGGTCGACGTCGCTGCAGACCTCCGTCAGGCGTACCGCGGGTGCGGGCGCGCTCATCGGGCGAGGCAGCGGCGAGGCGTTCCAGCTCGGCTTCGCCGGGCAGGGCTTCGTGATCGTCCAGGCCAGTGAGGGGCCGACCGTGCCGCCGCACAGCCACGGGAGCAGCTAACCGGTGGCAGAGCCGGAGCCGGCCGCGGGCAGCCTGGCACGCGACCACCTGGCCAACGAGCGCACGCTGCTCGCCTGGCTGCGCACGTCGGCGAACGTGATGATCCTCGGGCTGGCGATCGCCCAGTTCCTCGCCCGGGATTCGGTCCGCGGGTTGGTCGCCGGCCTGCTGCTGATCGGTGTGGGCGCGCTCGGCGTCTTCTATGGGACACGGCGCTATCACCGGGTCAACCGCGACATCGCTGGCGGACGAGTCGACCTCGCCGGTAGCGCCCGCGGTCCGGTCGTTGCCAGCGTGGTGCTGGTCGTCACGGTGGGCGTCGCGCTAGTCCTGCTCGTCGCATGAGACCCCGCCGACGCGCCGACGTACGCCTCGGGGCGCGGCTGGGATTGGCCGCCGCTGCGCTGCTGCTGGTCGCCGTACCGTTCGGCGTCCTCACCGTGCTGGTGCGCAGCCGCTGGGAGCCGCTGCGTGACCTCGATGTCACGGTCATCCAACGCGTCCATGACGGAGTGGCCGGCGAGCCGTGGGCCGCCACCACCCTCCGAATGGTGTCCACCGTGTTCGACCCGTGGACCTTCCGCGCCGGTGCGGTTGTCGCTGGCGTCTGGCTGTGGCGGCGGGGCTCACGGCGGCTGGGCGGTTGGACCGCGTTCACCGTGCTCAGCGGTGGGCTGCTGGTGGTGGCTCTCAAGGCGGTGATCGGTCGCGCGCGGCCGATGCTCGACGACCCGGTGGCTACCGCGGCCGGGCTCTCCTTCCCGTCCGGGCATGCGTTCGGGGTCATCGTCGGCTGCGGGGTGACGCTGCTGCTGGCGACGCCGCTGCTGCGTGGGCGGCTGGCGCGGGCCACCGCATGGACGGCTGGACTTGCAGTGGTGGCGGTTGTCGGGTTCTCCCGCGTCGGGCTCGGAGTGCACTTCCCCAGCGACGTGGTCGGCGGCTACGTCCTCGGCCTGGCCTGGCTTGCCGGGACCGCCGCGGCCTTCGAAGCGTGGCGGCGGGAAACCGGGCGCCCGCCGTCCCCGCTGACCGAGGTGTCCCCGGAGTCCGCGGGCCGGCTGCGCGGCTCAAGCTGAACCGGCGCGCACCCGGACCAGCCACGCGGCGGCATCGCGGAAGTCGGACTCGGTGGTGCCCGGCCGGGCGGTCGCCCGCACTCCGTCAGCCCGCGGGTAGGACCCGAGGAACCGCATGTCGGCGCACACCCGCCGCAGGCCGGCGAGCGCCTCGCCCACCCGGTCCTCCGCGACGTGGCCCGCGCAGTCGATGAAGAAGCAGTAGCGGCCGAGGCCGATGCCGGTCGGCCGCGACTCGATCCGGGTGAGGTTGACCCCGCGTACGGCGAACTCGGTGAGCACCTCCAGCAGCGCACCCGGCCGGTCGGCGGCGATGAACGCGAGCACCGACGTGCGGTCCGCCCCGGTCGGCGTCGGCGGGGGCCCAGGACGGCTGATCAGCGCGAAGCGGGTGACCGCGGCCGAGTCGTCGCCGATATCGGTCGCCAGCACCTCGAGCCGATAGCGGGCGGCGGCCAGCGGGGCGGCGATGGCGGCGTCGTAACCGGCGCTGCCATCGGAGACCGCCGCAGCCGCCGCCGCAGTCGATGCAGCCGGCACCACGCGGACGCCCGGTAGGTGAGTGGCCAGCCAGCGGCGGCACTGCGCCTCCGCGTGCGGGTGCGTCCCCACCGCACGTACGCCGGACAGCGGCGTACCGGGCTTGGCCAGCAGGGCGAAGGTGACCGGCAGCAGCACCTCGCGGGTGATGACGAGCGGGTCACCGGTAGCGAGCTCGTCCAGGGTGGCCGGCACCGAGCCCTCCAGCGAGTTCTCCAGCGGCACCAGCGCCCCGACCGCGGGTCCGGCGCGGACCGCATCCAGCGCGGCTGCCACGTCTTGGCACGGCAGCAGCTGCGTCCGACGAGCGGCGGGCAGCGTCCGCAGCGCCGCCTCGGCGAACGTCCCCGCGGGACCGAGAAAGGCGTACGGCGCGGGGGGAATGCCAGGCATCCGCCAACCCTAGGCAGCGCGCGCGCCAACCCCGGCACCGCCGCCGTCTATCGTCGGCCGGCGTGGAGCACCCGTCGTCGGCCGGAAGCGACTCCGCCGGATTCCTGGACCTGGGATTCGCTCGGCTGGACACCGACCGGCTGGCCCGCACCGGCGATCCGGAGGTCGTCTACGGGGCGGGCAAGACGGCGCAGCAGGTGATCACCTCGCTCGCCGAGCTGCATCGGCGTACGCCGGGGCGTGCCGTGGTGGCTACCCGTCTCTGCGATAGCGCGCTAGCCGCGGTGCGCGCCGACCTCCCCGACGCGCTGGTCGACCCGCTCGCCCGCTGCGCAGCGCTCGGCGACCTGCCGCGCGCCGCCGGCGCGGTGTGCGTCGTCGCGGCTGGGACCAGCGACGCGCCCGTCGCAGCAGAGGCGGCCTTCGTCGCGCGGGCGTTCGGCGCGGCAGTCGAGCAGATCAGCGACGTCGGCGTCGCCGGGATGCACCGGTTGCTCGCCGTACGCGACCAACTCGACGCCGCCGACTGCCTCGTCGTCGTCGCCGGGATGGAGGGGGCGCTGCCCAGCGTCGTCGGCGGGCTGACCGGGGTACCGCTGGTGGCAGTGCCCACGTCGGTGGGTTACGGGGCGTCGTACGGCGGCCTGGCAGCGCTGCTCGCCATGCTCAACTCCTGCGCACCCGGCGTGGCCGTGTGCAACATCGACAACGGCTTCGGCGCCGGGGTGTTCGCCGCCCGGGTGGCCCGCCGGGCGGCGACCCGAGAGACGCCCCGAGAGGCGCCGCAGTGACCGGCCCGCCGGACCCGCCCATCGTCGCCTGGTTCGATTGCTCCTCCGGCGTCAGCGGCGACATGGTGCTCGGCGCGCTGCTGGACGCCGGCGCCCGGCTGGAGGTCGTGCAGGCGGCCGTCGACGCGGTGGCGCCGGAGCCGGTGCTGCTGCGTACCGAGCAGGTCAGTCGTGCCGGGCTGCGTGCCACCAAGGTGCACGTCGAGTGCGAGGACTCGACAACCCGGCGGACCTGGCGAGACATCCAGACCCTGCTGGAGCAGGCAGCCGGCCTGGACGAGACGGTCCGCGTGCGGGCGCTGGCCGTCTTCGCCGCGCTCGCCACCGCGGAGGGCAAGGTGCACGGCGTCCCGGCGGACGAGGTGCACTTCCACGAGGTCGGGGCACTCGACGCGATCGCCGACATCGTCGGGGCGTGTGCCGCCCTGGTGGCGCTGGGGATCGTCTCCTTCTCCGCCGGGCCGGTCGCCCTCGGCCGGGGGGAGGTGCGCGCCGCCCACGGCACGCTGCCGGTCCCCGTGCCCGCCGTGGTCGAGCTGCTGCGCGGCGCACCGGTGCGCGGCGGCGACGTCGACGGGGAGCTGGCCACCCCCACCGGGGCGGCGCTGCTCGGGACGCTGTGCGACGGATGGTCGCCTACGCCGGACTTGGCGGTGCTCACCGGGCAGGGCGTCGGCGCGGGCAGCAGGGACGTCCCCGGACGGCCCAACGTGCTGCGAGTGCTCGTCGGCCAGGGCATCGTCTCCACCGATGTCGTGCCCGCCACCCCTGCTGCACTGCTGCTGGAGACCAACGTCGACGACCTAGACCCGCGGCTGTGGCCGGCGGTGCTCACCCAGCTGCTCCACGCAGGGGCGTCCGACGCCTGGCTGACCCCGATCCTCATGAAGAAGGGCCGCCCGGCCCACACCCTGTCCGTACTGGTTACCGCCGACCGGGCAGTCGGCGTGCGCCGCATCGTCTTCACCGAGACCACCGCGCTCGGCATGCGTGAGCAGCACGTGGCTAAGACCGCGCTCGCCCGCGAGACCTACACGGTCGACGTGAGTGGGCATTCGGTGCGAATCAAGGTCGGGCTGCTCGACGGCGCGGTGGTCAATGCGCAGCCGGAGTACGAGGACGTGGTCGCCGCCGCAGCGGCATCGGGTCGCCCGGCAAAGGCGGTCCTCGCCGAAGCGGTGGCCGCGGCCCACGCGGCCGGGCTGGTCCGAGCGCCGCGCCCGTAGCCTGGGCAGGTGCCAGCCGCCCGCCTGGCGGCGTACGCCGCCGCGCTGCTCGCCGCCGCAGGCTGCCTGCCGGTGGCCGGGGCCGGGGCCGGCAACGCCGCCGACGCTGAATCCCTGGCCGACGCTGTGTCCGGCGCTAGATCCGTGGCCACATCGGCGACCCCCGGTCCGGTCGTGCTCGTCGGCGCCCCCGACCTGCGCTGGAGCGACCTGAGCGCGCAGGCGACGCCCACGCTGTGGCAGCTGGCCGGCGCGGGCGCGCCCGCGGCGCTGTCCGCCCGCACCGTCGTCGAGCGCAGCTGCCCCGCGGACGGCTGGCTCAGCGTCTCCGCCGGGGCACGGGCGGCACTCGATCCGACCGACGACACCGCGACCGCAGCAACCTGCCCGCCGCTGCCCCCGGTGCAGCCGATCGCGGCGGGACGTGCCCGCATCGCCGGCCTGCCGGCCATCCGGGCGGCGAACACCGCCTCTCCGTACGCCGCCACCGTGGGGCTACTCGGAGACGCCTTCGCCGCGGCGGGTAGCTGCGTCGCGGCGGCTGGGCCGGGTGCCGCGCTGGCAGCCGCCCGCTCCGACGACGCAGTGGCGGCCTACCGACCTGACCCGTCGCAGGCCGGGGAGCTGACGGGCAGCTGCCCGGTGACCGTGGTCGACACCGGAGGCGGCCCGCCGGCCGTCATCGACGCCATCGTCGCCGACCTGCAGGACACCCTGCCGCCGGAGGCGACCCTGCTGGTGGCCGGGCTCGCGGACACCGGCCCCACCCCCCACCTGCACGTCGTGGTGGCGACCGGACCGGCCCCCGGCGGAGCGGCGTACGCCGGCAGGTGGCTGACCTCCGCCGCCACCCGCCGCGACGGGTTGGTCCAGGTCGTCGACCTAACGCCCACGCTGCTTGCGCTCGCCGGTGTCGACCCGCCGGCCGGCCTCACCGGCACGCCACTGCGCCCCGGTGGCGACCGACCCGACGACGCCGCGGCCGTGGTCGGGCACCTCGCCGGCCGCGACACCGCTGCGCACGCCGTACGCCGGATCGTCCCGCCGTTCTTCCTGGTGCTCTCCGTCGGGCAGGTGCTCGCCTACCTGGCGCTGTACGCCGCCATCCGCCGTCGCGGCGTCCGGACCAGCGGGCTGGGGCTGCTGCGACTGCTGGGGCTGCTGCGCGGGAGTGCGGTCGCCATCGCGGCCGTGCCCATAGCGACCTACCTCGCCGACGTGGTGCCGTGGTGGCGGGCGGACCACCCGTTGCCGACGCTGCTCGGCGCGGTGGCGCTGTCGGTCGCCGCGATCACCGCTCTCGCGTACGCCGGCCCGTGGCGGAGCAGCCTGCTCGGCCCCCCGGTCGTCGTGAGTGCGGTCACCGCCGTGGTGCTTGCCGCGGACGTCGTCACCGGCGCGCGGCTCCAGCTGGACAGCCTCCTCGGGTACTCCCCGCTGGACGCCGGCCGGTTCAACGGGTTGGGCAACGTCGGGTTCGCGTTCCTCTCCACCGGCATGCTGCTCGCGGCGACCGGCCTCGCCGACACGCTGACCCGGCGCGGTCACTCGCGCCGAACGGCCGCGGTAGCCGTCGGCGCGCTCGGGCTCGCCGCCGTCGTCGTGGTCGGCTGGCCGGGCTGGGGCAACGACGCCGGGGGGGCCTTGGCGCTGCTCCCCGGCGTCGCACTGCTCACCCTCATGGTGGCCGGCGTCCGGGCGCGCAGCCGGAAGGCGGCCGCCGCGGCCGTGGGCGCCGTCGCCGCGCTGTCCGTGGCGTTGGTCGTCAGTCTGGCTGCGCTCGACCTGCTCCGTCCGCCGGAGCGGCGTACGCATCTCGGCCGGTTCGCCGCACAGCTCATCGAGGGCGACGCCGGAGCGGTCCTCACCCGCCGGGCCGCAGCCAGCCTCGACGCGCTGACCGCCGGACCGCTTACCCTCATCGTGCCGCCGGTGCTGCTGTGGCTTGCGCTGGCCGTCGCCCGACCGGCCCGGTTTGGCGGGTCCGCGTGGGCACACGCCTACGTGATGGCGCCGCTGCTCCGGGCCGGGCTGGCATCCGTGCTGCTCAGCTGGGTGATCGCCGCCTTGGTCAACGACTCCGGCGTGGTCATCCCCGCGGTGGCGCTGCTGCTGGCGGTCCCGTGGATGATGGCCTGCCTGGCCGGGGCGTACCGGGAGTACCGCGGCGTCATCGCGGCCGACGACGTCGCCGACGACGGCGCAGCAGCGCCCACCGCACGTGGGCGTACTGCCGCGCTCGGTGGATCCGGCCAGACAAGTCCGCCGCGGTGACTCGGTGCGCGAGCGGCACGCTCACCTCCACGACCCGGAAACCACGTCGCAGCAGGTCCACCGTGAGTGCCGTCTCCACCCCGAAGCCGTAGGCCAGCGGCCGGGCCGCCTCGAACGCCGCCCGGGTCAGGCAGCGCTGGCCGGACAGCGGCTGGGTCGGCGTCCATCCGGTGGCGCGCTGGATACCCGCCCGGGCCAGCCGGACCACCCGGCCACGCCCCCCCGGCACCGCGCCGTCGCTGTCGCGCTGCGGGGGCAGTACGGCGACCGTCATGTCCGCCTCGCCGCGCAGCACCGGGGCGACCAGCGGGCCGGCGTGCCAGGCGGACTCGCCGAGATCGGCGTCGAGGAACAGCAGGTGGCGTGGGGCTCCCGGGCGGGCAGCCGAGGAAGCGGCCGCGTCGAGGTCGACCACCGCGGCTGCTCCGGTCTCCATCGCCGCGCCCTTGCCCCGGCGGCGGCGGTGCCGACGGACCAGGGCTCCCGCCTCCCCGGCCAAACGCGCGGTGTCGTCTCGGGAGCCGTCGTCGACGACCACTACCGCGTCGACGCCGGGCAACGCGAACGCCGACCGCACCGTCTCCCCGATCCGCTCCGCTTCCTCCCGCGCCGGGATGACCACCGCGACGCCGACGGTCTGGGTCGGTCCGCTTGTCTCAGCCGCCCGGCGGAGTGCGGGGTCCATGGCGGCACGGTTCCCGTCGCCCGAGCAGCGAACCCGACCAGCCGGCGCCCGCCCAACCGGCGCCCGATCAGCCGGGGCCGATCAGCTGACGCCCAGCGGGAGCTGGATGACGAACCGACAGCCGGGTCCGTCGTTGGACACGGAGATCTGACCGTCGTGTGCCTGCACGATCCCCTGGGCAATCGCCAGGCCGAGCCCGGCGCCGCCCTCGTGGTGCGGCCGCGACGATTGGCCCCGGAAGGCCACGTCGAACACGTGCGGCAGCTCTTCCGGCGGGATGCCGCCGCAGCCGTCGGTGACTTCCAGCGACGCCGTGCTGCCTTTGACGGCGGCCACGACCTCAACGGACCCGTCAGCTGGTGTGTGGCGCACCGCGTTGGTGAGCAGGTTGCGCAGCGCGCGGCCGAGCTCGACCGGGTCGACGTGGACTGGCACGGCGGGCACCGCCCGGCCGGCCAACCGAACGCCCTTCTCCCTGGCCAGTGGGTCGACGCTGTGCAGCGCTTCCTCGACCAGGTCGGGAAGGCCCACCCGGCGCGGCTTGAGCCGTAGCGACCCCTGCACCCGCGACAGCTCGAACAGGTCGCTGACGAGGTCGTTGAGCTGGTCGACTTCGGCTCGTATCTGTGCGTGGTAGCGGGTCACGGTGGCCGGGTCGGCCACCACGCCGTCCTCGAGTGCCTCGGCCATGGCGCGCAGCCCGGCCAGCGGCGTACGCAGGTCGTGGCTGATCCACGTAACTAGCTGGCGGCGGCTCTCCTCGAGCATCCGCTCCCGTTCGCGGGCCTGGACCAGTCGCCGGTCCGCCACGGTCAGGCTGTCCGCCACCGCCGCGAGCTCGGCGGTGGGTAGCTGCCGCGGCGGGGGTTGGTAACCGTCGCCCACGGTGGTGGCTGCGGTCGCCAGGTCACATCCGGCCTGACCAATCCAACGACCAAGCAACGCAGCGACCACAGCCCCGGTGAGCAGCGAGAGCCCGACGACAGCCAGCGCCACCACCAGGTCGTGTCCGTTGAAGAACATGACCGCGGCGGCGACCGCAACGGCCCCGGCGACCGTGAGCTGGGCAACGACGCCCGCCGCGGTGACAAGGGTGCTGAGCGACCGATGGCGCAGCGCGCGGAACGCGCCGGCGCCGATCAGCAGGCCGGCGGCGGCGCAGCCGGCCGCAATGGTGGCGACGACCAGCACGTCGGCAAGGGGGACCATCAGGCGGCCGCCATTTCGTAGCGGTATCCGACCCCCCACACGGTGACGATGCGGCGGGGCTGCGCCGGGTCTTGCTCCACCTTCTCCCGCAGCCTCCTGACGTGCACGGTCACTGTCGACTCATCTCCAAAGTCCCAACCCCACACATGCTCCAGCAGCAGGCGACGCCCGAAGACCTGCTTAGGATGGCGCAGCAGAAAGGACAGCAGGTCGAACTCACGCACGGTCAGCCGCAAGGGATCTCCGTCGAGCGAAGCCTCGTGAGCCGACAGGTCGATGACGAGGTTGCCGTCGCGCAGCACTCCACCGCCCCCATGGCGCCCGATGGGGGCCCCAGACGACCGCCGCAGTATCGCCCGCACTCGTAGCACCAGCTCGCGCGGACTGAACGGTTTGGTGACGTAGTCGTCGGCCCCCAACTCCAACCCCACGACCCGGTCGGTTTCCTCCCCGAGCGCGGTAAGCATGACCACCGGCACCGGAGCGGCCTGGCGCAAGCGTCGACAGACCTCCAACCCGTCCAGCCCGGGCAACATGACGTCCAGGACGACCAGGTCGGGCATCGCTGCCCGCGCACGGCTCAACGCCGTCACTCCGTCGGCAACCCACTCGACGTCGTGGCCGTCGCGTTTCAGATAGCGACTGATCACATCCGCAACCGTCGGGTCGTCCTCGACGACCAGCACGCGATTACCCATCCCGTTCGCTCACTCGCTCACCTCATTGTCGACACACTGAGCGTACGGCCGCGTCCCGCCGCAGGGGGGTGTCGTCAGGGACACGTAAGACTTGGCCACTCCTCGGCTTCCGGGGTGCTCGACGCATCGTCCATCCCCGAACCGCGGCCGGTAATGTCCGCGCCATGACCAGGGCCGTAGGGGCGGACAGCGAGGTCGGCCAGTTGCGCACCGTGCTGCTCCACCGGCCCGGCTCCGAGCTCAAGCGACTGACCCCCCGCAACAACGACAAGCTGCTCTTCGACGGGATTCCCTGGGTGGGCCGCGCGCAGGAGGAACACGACGCCTTCGCCCAGGCGCTGCGTGACCGCGGTGTCGAGGTGCTCTACCTCGTCGATCTACTGCGAGAAACCCTCGAGCAGCCCGCCGCGCGGGAGGCGGCGGTCGGGTCGGTGCTCCGCGACCCCCGCCTCGGTACGACGCTGCGCAGCGTCGTCGGAGCCACGCTGCGCGACCTGCACCCGGACGATCTGGCCACCGCACTCGTCGGCGGCCTCGCCCGTCAGGACCTTTCCACCGGATCCGGCCTGACCTACCAGCTCATGGGAGCGCACGAGTTCGTGGTCGACCCGCTCCCCAACCTGCTCTTCACCCGCGACTCCAGCGTGTGGATCGGAGACCAGGTGGCGGTGACCAGTCTCGCCATGCCGGCACGAATCCGCGAGACGACCTTGACCGGGACCATCTACGCCCACCACCACCGCTTCGCGGCAAGCGAACGGGTCTACGACTCCACACTCGAGTCCCTGGAGGGCGGTGACGTGTTGCTGCTGACACCCGGTGTCCTCGCCGTCGGTACAGGCGAGCGGACCACACCGGCCGGGGTGGAGCGACTGGCCGGCAACGTCTTCGCCGCCGGCGTCGCCCACACCGTGCTCGCCGTACCCATCGCGCAGGACCGCGCGACCATGCACCTCGACACCGTCTGCACCATGGTCGACGTCGACGCTGTGGTGATGTACCCGAACATCGCCGACGAGCTCGTCGCCTACGCGATGACCCCCTCCGGGGATGGGGAGGAAGTGCGGGTCGAAGGACCCGAGCCCTTCCTGGTGGCTGCCGCCAAGGCCATGGGCATCGACACCCTCCGCCGCATCGACACCGGCCTGGACCCGGTGACCGCCGAACGTGAACAGTGGGACGACGGCAACAACACCCTGGCGATCGCCCCGCGGGTCTGTGTGGCGTACGAACGGAACGTGGAGACCAACGCCAGACTGGAGGGCGCCGGCATCGAGGTCGTAGCAATCTCCGGCAGCGAACTCGGCAGCGGCCGTGGGGGGCCACGGTGCATGTCCTGTCCCATCACCCGCGACTCGGTGGCCACTGGCTGAAGCACAGCTGCGCCGACTGGTCAGCTGCCCACGGGGGAAGCCGAGGACACGCCGAGTGCAGCCCACACGGTTGTCTCGGAGTCCATCTCCTGCACGCCCCACTCGACGGAGATCTTGTTCACGATGGCCAGCCCGCGCCCACCCAGCGCGGAGGGGGAGAAGGCGTCCTCGCGCGGCCGCGTCGATGAACCTCCATCGGTCACCGCCACCTCCACGGAGTCGCCCTGCAGTCGCCACATCACTCTGACGTTTCCGTCGGACAGCGGCCGGGCGTGCCGCAGAGCGTTGCTTACTAGCTCGGACAAAACGAGGATTGCGTCCCGCGTCCGTTCTTCGGAGAGCCGACCGCGTACGTCGGTCAGGAACGCATAGCGCGCCTGCGCCACGCCGAGCGGGCGGTGCGGAACCAGGACCGTGCCGGACGTAACGGTTGCCTCCTCGGGTCTCCTGGACCCGTAGGAACGTCCGGACGGGCCCACGCCAAAGAGGTTTCCCCCGTGAGAGTCCGCAGGAAACGACCGGCTTTGATACCCGTCAGTAGGAGAGGCGCGCTAGCACCTCGGCTGGCCGGTCGGTGATAAGGGCGTCGACGCCGAGGGAGAGGCATAACTCGACGTCCGCGGAGCGGTTGACCGTCCACGCGTGGACTTGGTTGCCGAACTGGTGCGCCCGCTCGACGTAGCGCGGGTGGGCGCGGAGGATCTCGATGTTGGGTCCGGCGACGTGGACGCCGCGCGGCAGCGACCCGTCCCGGAGCCGCACCGGGACCCGCCGCATGAGCAGCACGGTGCCCAGGCTGGGTGCCAGCTGGCGCACCCGCCGCAGGCTGAGTTGAGAGGAACTCATGACCCGGATCGGGGAGCGCCCGCCGAGCCGCGGGTGCGCGAGCCCGAAACGATCGAGGAGGGCGACGAGGTGCTGCTCGACGAGACCGGCGTACCTCGTGGGGTGCTTGGTCTCGACCGCCAGCTCGATCGGCCGGTCCGAGTCCACCACCAGCTCGAGTAGCCGCTCCAGCGTCAGCACCGCGCTGCTGTCACGGTCGGGCACCTCGACCCGCCCACCTGCCGTCTTCCACGAACCGAAGTCGAGCTCGCTCAGATCTGCGAGCTCGAGGGTGGAGACCGGTCCCCGCCCGTTGCTGGTCCGGTCGATCCTGCGGTCGTGGACGCAGACCAGCACCCCGTCACGAGTGAGCCGGACGTCGCATTCGAGGGCGTGGGCGCCCTCCTCGATGGCCCGCCGGTACGCCGCATACGTGTGCTCGGCGACCGCACCGGAGGAACCACGGTGGGCCACCACCTGCACCTGGCGCAGCGGCGGGGCGAATGCGGACATCACCACACCCCCATGGTGGACCGGCGTAGCCGTACCCGCGGTGACCGCACGGGGACGCGCAGGTGAAAAGTCTTCGGCCGATCTGTCGGAGGTGAGCACCGCTGCGCACCCTGTCAGGCAGATCGGGCGCTATAGCGCCCGGATCGCCTGACAACTTCGACAAGCCCGCAGTGGCCAGGTCAAGGTTTCCAGCTGGTCCGCCGACTAACCACAGATGCCGAGACGTTCCCGCTGGGGACGCACGCTGGCCACCGGGACGGGCGGCGCCGCCCTCGCCGTTGCGCTCGGCGTCGGACTGCTGCCTGCCCCCGCGAGCGCAGCCCCGGTCACCGCTGCGGTCACCGCGGGACCCACCGCTGCCGAGCAGCGCATCGCGCGCAAGCTCACCGCCCGCGTCGAGGCCCCCCGCCTCGGTGATTCCGTCACCGGGTTGGTTCTGGACCGGAAGAAGGGTCGGGTGGTGTGGCAGCAGCACGGCGACTACCAGCGGCTCCCGGCTTCGACGACCAAGCTGGTCACTGCACTAGCCGCGCTCCGCACCTTCGGCACCGACAAGCGCTTCGCGACCACCGTGGTGCAGGGAGCCCGCCGCCGGCAGATCGTGCTGGTCGGCTCTGGTGACCCGGAGCTGCGCCGCTGGCAACTGGGCCGGCTCGCCAACCGCACGACCGCGGCGCTCCACGAACGCGGCCGGCGGAAGGTCACGCTGCTCGTCGACGACTCCAAGTTCCCCGCGCCGACGCTGGCCACCGGATGGTCGCCGTACTACTACCCGCACGAGATCGTGCCGGTACGCGCGCTGGGAGTCCACGGGCGAGAAGTCATGGACTCCGCGCTCGACGCCGGTGGCTACTTCGCCCGAGCGCTGAAGCGGCGCGGCATCGCGGTCTCGGACGTACGCCGCGAGCGCCGGCCCGGCGACGCCAAGGAGCTGGCCCGGGTGCGCGGGCTGCGGCTCGACTCCATCGTGCGTCGCATGCTGCTGGTCAGCGACAACCAGGACGCCGAGCACCTGCTCCGCCTGGTGGCGATCGGCAACGGCCAGCCAGCCACCTGGGCCGGATCCAACGCTGCGGTTCGTAGCGTCCTGGCCAAGCTCGACGTACCGCTGGCGGGCATGGCGCTGTACGACGGGAGCGGTTTGTCCCGCAGCGACCGGCTCACCGCACGCAACCTGGCGGACGTGCTGCGGGCCGCACTCTCGCCGTACCGCAGTAAGATCCGGGCCGCTTTCCTCGCCGCTCTACCAGTGGCCGGGGTGAGCGGCACGCTAGGGGCGAACTACTCGCGGTACGTGACCAAACCCACCACGTGTGCTGCGGGCAGGCTGCAGGGCAAGACCGGCTCGCTGCGCGATGTCATCACGCTGGCGGGGGTCACCACTGCACGCGACGGTCGGGAGAAGGTGTGGGCGTTCCTCGTCTACGGACAGCCGGCCGAGCTCGCCACCCGGCGGGCGGTCGACCGGCTCGCGACCACCGTGCAGGGCTGCTGGTAGCTACCTGGCCGGTACCCGCCCGCGCCAGCCGACCACGCCGGTCGCCACGGCGGCCACCGCAAAGGAGAGCAGGGATGCGCTCATCCAGGGCGCGGGGGTGAAGCCCAGCGCGTCGCGTACGGCGGTCCACGCATCGACCCACCAGCTGACCGTTCCTGGGTTGATCAGCTGGTAGGTGACGAAGCCGAGCGCCCACGGGATGGTCAGCACCAGCCGGCCGCGGGAGGTGGCGGAGAGGTCCCATGCCCCGCGGCGGAGCAGGAAGTAGTCGACGGCTACCACCGCGAACAGCGGAACGAACACCGAGCCGATCAGGAACAGGAAGCTCTCGTAGGCGATAACGTCGACGAGCAGTCCCAGCGTCGTTGCCAGCGCACCCACGACAACTGCAAGCACCCGCCGGTCCATCCGCGGGGCGATGTTGTGCACCGACATGGCGGTGGAGTAGATGTTCGCGAAGGCCTCGTCGACCTCGTCGACGGCGAGGATGACCAGTGCCAGGGCGCCCACCGGGAGGGCGAGCAACGCCCCGACCACGCCCACCGGGTCGGTGGGATTACCCACCACGGTGAGCAGCGCGAGCACGCCGAGCGAGAAGTAGGCGGTCGCGGCGACGGAGTAGCCGACGAACGCGCCGGCGAAGGCCGCCCCACCCGACTTCGAGTGCCGGGCGTAGTCGGCGGCCAGTGGCGCCCACGACACCGGCAGCGCCACCACGACGTCCATGGCCAGCCAGAAGCCGGCCCACGAGCCGCGGGTCAGCGGCGGCAGCCCCTCCCGCAACACCGCGTAGAAGAGGTACGCCGTGGCCAACGCCACCAGCCAGCCGGCGTACCGGCGGAGCACACGCACCACACTCAGTGGCCGCAGCGCCATGAGGGTGGCCAGCGCACCCGCGAGGACGACGAAGAGCGGGCGCAAGCCGGGAGTGGTGAGCCGCGCCGCGACCTCGGCGATGACGAGCACCTCCAACGCGGCCCAACCCACGCACTGCACGAGATTCAACCCGGTCGGCAGGTAGGACCCGCGGCGCCCGAGGAGACCGCGCAACAGCACCATCGCCGGCGCCCCGGTGCGGGCGCCGGGGACCGCAGCCAGGCCCAACAGCGCCGAGCCCACAAGCGAGCCGGCGACGATCGCGGTAAGCGCGGCGATCGGGGCGAGCTCCGGCAGCCCGAACGGCCGCAGTACGAAGACGGCCGCTACCGGCAGCAGCAGGCTGACCCCCAGGCTGCCCCACAGCACCGCCTGGTCCACCCACCCGAGCTCGCGCGGAGGGGACGTGTCCAGGGTGAGCGGGGCCTCTTCGCGGTGGGCGATCGGCGCGTCGGGCGCAGCGGCCCCAGCCGGACCGGTCAGTGTCATACGAACGTCACGACGGATGTCACCGAGACTCCCTACGCCGGCATTACCCGGTCAGGTTCGAGCGGTCGGCGACCCAGGTAGTCGCCCTCTCAGCCCGGTTGGTCCGAGCTCCCGCGGTTGGTGCCGCCAGCGTAAGCCATGGGGCGACCAGGGCGTACGTCGCTTACGCCACGGTCGGCGGTCCCCCGGTCTCGCTCTCCATGGGCCGGCCCGCGGCCGCCCAGGCGGTCATGCCGCCATCGAGGTTGATCGCGTCGTAACCCTGCTCGGCCAGCCACCCAGTCGCGCCCGCCGAACGGCCACCCGATCGGCAGACGGCCACGACCTGTCGGTCGCGCGGTACCTCGCCGACCCGGGCGGGGAGGTCACCTAGGGGGATGTGCTGGGCGCCGGGGGCGTGCCCCGCCACCCACTCCTCCGGCTCGCGGACGTCGAGCAACAGCGCGTCCGCTGGACACGCACTGACGCTGATCTGGGGTACGTCGGGCGATCCGGCCATGAGTCCTCCTCGAATGCGGCGGTGTCGGAACCCACAGCGCGGGGCATGCGTCCCATCGACATGCGATCGATGCTCACTGCAGCTGCCCTAGGGACCGTACTGGCACTCACTGCGGCGTGCAGTGGTGAGGGAGGAGACACGGTGACCGCCAGACAGGATCCGACCCAGACGCCGGCGTCGACGACCCGACTCGACGTGACGGTGCAGTCCGACGAGACGGCGCCGCCCAAGCAGTGGACGCTGACCTGCGACCCGCCCGGTGGCGACCATCCGGACCCCGCGGCGGCCTGCGCAGCCCTGGAGAAGGGGAAGGCGCCGTTCGCCCCGGTGCCGAAGGACATGGCGTGCACCGAGATCTTCGGCGGTCCGCAGACGGCAACCATCACTGGCACGTGGCGGGGTGAGCAGGTCAACGCCAGCTACAACCGGTCCAACGGCTGCGAGATCGCCCGCTGGGAGCGGCTCATCCCGGTGTTCCAGGACGCGGGTGGCGAGGTCTGAAGCGCGGTCACCTCAGCGCAGCAGCCGGGACATCCGCCGGTCTGCCAAGACCTGGCCCCCGGTCTGACAGGTGGGGCAGTACTGCAACGCGGAGTCACTGAACGACACCTCGCGCACAGTGTCGCCGCACACCGGGCAGGGTTGACCGGTCCGCCCGTGGACGTGTAGCCCCGACTTCTTCTCCGCCTTGACGTCGCCGGTAGCCAGACCACGAGAGCGCTCCACCGCGTCGCGGAGGGTGGCGACGATCGCGGCGTGCAGGGTCGCTATCTCCTCCGCGGTCAAACGCCCGGCGGCCTTGAACGGCGAGAGCCGAGCTGCGTGCAGCACCTCGTCGGAGTAGGCGTTACCGATGCCGGCCACCACCGCCTGGTCGCGGAGCAGTCCCTTGATCTGCTGCCGCGAGCCGGCGAGCAGCGCACTCAGCGTGTCGACGGTGAACGCGTCGTCCAGCGGATCCGGGCCGAGCCGGGCGATGCCGGGGATCTGCATGGGGTCGCGCACGACGTACACAGCGAGGCGCTTCTTGGTACCGGCCTCGGTGAGGTCGAATCCGGTGCCGTCGTGAAGGCGCAGCCGCAGCGCGAGCGGTCCCTTCCCGGGTCGCGGGGGCTGGGCCGGCTGCTCGTCGCGCCACCGCAGCCAACCGGCGCGGGCGAGGTGCAGGACAAGGTGCACGCCGGAGATGTCGAGGTCGACGAACTTGCCGTGTCGGCGAACGGCAGCGACCTCGAGCCCTGCCAGTGAGGTGACGGGCGGGTCGTAGGTCTTGAGCACGCTGAACGCGACCACGTCGACGGCGGCGACGACTCGGCCGACGGCGCGCTCACGGAGCACGTCGACGAGCGCCTCGACCTCCGGCAGCTCCGGCACGCCGCCCAGTGTCCCGCACAGTCGCCCAAGCGATGGGCTTGTTGCCGTCACAAGGACGTAAGGGGAAGTGGAGCTAATCCCGCTTAGCGTGGCAGCACCCCCTCCCCTGCGAAAGGGACAGCCCATGCGATTGACCAAGAGAACGTGGGTGGCCGCTCCACTGGCCGCCGCCCTGCTGGCTGCAGCACCGGTCGCCACCGCTGCAGCGCACGAAAGCGAGAATGACAACGGGGTGTTCATCCAGAGCGCCCTGGGGGTCAACCGCTCCCTGGGCAGGGTGACCCTGCCGATGTTCCGCGGCACGCACAACGGACGGACGGTGTGGTACATCGTTACCGAATCGTCCAACAAGGACGACGCAGAGCGACGCGGCGTCAACCATGCGCCGAAACTCACCAACGCCCTCCGGACGCGCGCTGTGCAGCGCGTACGCAATGACAACGGGACCATTCGCTTCGCTGGCACTGTCGACTTCAGCCCGCGGCGCGTTGTCGTACCCGGGCCCGACGGCTTCCCGCCCGAGCGCTTCCGGCCGGGTGCTGTGGGTGACGCGCAGTACAGCCCGCTGATCTCGGCTGACGGGCGCACCGTCCTCAACGCCTCGCAGGTCGCCAACCGCTCCGGTGTGCACGACGCCGTCACGTCGATCAACCGGGCGAAGCGCCGGGTGACACTGGACACCTTCGACGGCTTCTACGATGACGAGCGCATCCAGTACCTGCACCAGGAGGGGTCGACTCGACTGGTCGCCGCCATCGAAGGCTCGACCTTCGCACCGAACCTCAACGCTGCGCCACGGGCCGGGGACACCGAACGCGACAGTGCTCGATCGACGATCATCCCGATCATCAACGGCCCCCGCGGCGTCAACAACCCGCAGCGCCAGGGTCTGCAGTCGGCGCTGCTCGGGCAAGGTGACCCGCTGAACATCACCGAGACCGAGCCCGGCGACAACGACTACTCACCGGTGTGGGACGTCACCCCCGCGGTGTGGACCCAGGCCGCGATCCGGCAGGGGGAGCG
>Ga0136624_1000222_pt1 | contig 19957 bp, 17 predicted proteins | sample AntDrymUQ4692206_2_FD_104802 | JGI IMG/M metagenome (GOLD analysis project Ga0136624, IMG submission 104802) | Polar desert sand microbial communities from Dry Valleys, Antarctica - metaG UQ469 (22.06) | ecosystem: Environmental > Terrestrial > Soil > Desert | place: Antarctica: Dry Valley... | reverse complement strand
TGGCAGGGACACAAGGACGGGCATCCGCTGGCGCTGCTGTGCGACGTGCAGTCGCGGGAGGACCCGCCTCGCCGGTGGGACCGAGCGGGTGACCGTTCAGCTCATGCCACCGCCTTCTCCGCCCAAGGTCTGGTAGACGATCACCACCAGCAGAGCGGCCAGCCCACTGCTTCGGTCGTGCATCGATGGCCCGACGTTCGTCGCGGACGTCTTCGTGGGGCAGTTCGCGTGGCACGCGGCCTTGAGCGCGGGCAACGCGCAAGGCTGCGACTGGCGGCCACGCTGCTGCTTCGCAGTCGTGACGTTCTGATCCGTAGTTGGGGTACCGACGTGCACATGCCCGGCGACCGGGCGCATAGCCGGATTGACCGATGCAGCACTGGGCACCGCTGGCACTGGTGAACGAGAGTTCGTGGATCAGCTCGTGGATCGAGATCAACAGCAGATCATGCTAGGAGCCATCGCGCTCGCGGCTCCCGATTGCGCTGCTCATGCACTAACGGTCGCACGACGGGATGACGAAGTCGGGGCGCCGCGCCCGAGGGCGTTACCGTCGCGGAATGACGGCCACCGAGCAAGCCCTCCCTGGCGAGCCGGGCCCGATCGCCGTCCCGCTCGACCGCTACCGCGCCCGGCTGACCGGCGTCGTGTGGCCCGCGGCTCTGCCCAACAGAGGCAGGTTGTGGCGGCGGGACGTGTTCGCGGTCGCCGACGCCTGGCGCACCGGCTCGTCCACCTCCCGCGACCTTGCGCTGGCGACCATTCTGTGGGGGTTCGGACCGACCCAGTACGGGCCCTACCGGGCCGCGCAGATCCTCGCGGCCGATCCGGACGGTCACCGCCTCGACGTCGGCCTCGCGTTCGTGCGCGGGAACAGCCCGACCGTCGATCAGCTGCGAGCCGCTTACGTCGCTTTCTGCCCACGGCAGCCGGCTCATGTGCGCGGGCTTGGACCGGCGTTCTTCACGAAGCTGCTGTACTTCGCGGGCTACCGACGTCGGCAAGGAGCGGTTCAGCCACTCATCCTCCATGCTGTGGTGGCCGGGCGGCTCCCGGAGGCCGCAGGCCCCGCCCGACGACGGAAGTGGGATTGGCGGTCCGCGGAGTGGGTGGAGTACCTGCGATGGGCCGCAGACGAGGCAGCGCGACCCCGTTTCGGCGGCGAGCCGGATGAGGTGGAGATGGCGCTGTTCGCGGGCCGGTGGACCGCCGACGCCGGTTGCTGAGAAGGCCCGGCCGCCGCGCGATCGGGAGGATCTGCGCCGGCCGGATTGGTGGGCGGGCCAGCTCGCCGCGGGCCCGAACCGACCGCGTCCAACCGAGCGCGGATGCCACGCCGGCCCGCCGAACTCGACGGTAGCGGCCCGCACCGCCGATCTCCGGCAGGCGCGGCGGGCCGGCCGTCGGTATCGCGCGCGGGCCGGATCGTGGAGCACGCGGCTGGCCGTCGAGGTCAACGGGGCGCTCGCCGGCGAGCTGCGCGCCGAACTCGCCGCCGGGGCCGGCTGGCTCGCCGACATCGAGCACGGCGGGCTGGCGTGCGCGCCGTCGCTGCGGCTGGCCGTCGTGCTGCGGTGGGTCCGCGAGCGGGCGGTCGTTGAGCAGCTCGCCGGCGACCCGGGCGTCGCCGTGCCGGTTCCGATGGCCAAGCCGGGGGCTCTATAAGGCGAGACCGGTCCATGATGGGTTCGTCAGGTTCTGTCGGACCCGTCTACTAATCTTCGAAGCGTTCCGCTCCCCTCGGACCACATATAGGTGATCGACATGAGCCAGGCTCACGCTGTGTCTCAGGCGTTCCCTCGATGGAGGCACCGCAACCGCGGCGGCATGAACGGGCTCTTCCTCGACGCGGAGGACTCAGTCATCGCCGGACAGCAGGTGACCTCGGAGGAACTCGACGAGATCGTCGAACTGCTCGAACACCGGGGCCTCGTGAAGGGTCCGAGGAGCCTCGACGGACGTCCGGGAGACCCGGCGGCCTTGACCTCCGACGGGGTCATCTGCGTCGTCGATCACGACGCTGACGCGCAGAAATGGAATGCGAGCAGAGCGATGAGCTACACGAACCAGTCGGTCAACGTCACCGGGAACTCGAACCAGGTCGTAGGGCACAGCACGAACGTCAACCTCTCCCAGAGCAACACGATGGAGAACGTGCAGACCCTCAGGGACGCCGCGACGCAGGCGCTCGCAGGCCTCGACACCTACGAGATCGACGAGGACGAGGCCGCCGACGTCCGCGCTGCCGCCGAGAAGGTGCTCACCGAGACCACGGACGGTGAGCCGGAGCCTGGGCGCATCGCGAAGCTCGCGAAGAAGCTGTGGGCCGCGCTCGGGTTGTTCTTCGGCACCACGGTCGGCACCGAGTTCGCGCAGAAGATCATGGACGCGATCTACCCGCTCATCGGCCTGGCGGGCTGATCGTGGAGTCGAAGGAGCGGCGCAACGCCGTCGCCCGCGCCGTTCTGCTGTGGCTCGACGAGGCGGGCGAGAGCTACCCGCTGGTCGAGGACTTCCTGTCCTCGACGTGGGTCGCGGTCGGCGGCGAGCGCGTCGGCAACGACGAACTCGTCCGCACCGTCAGATGGCTTCACGACCGCGGCCTGGTGGGCGGCCCCGAGATCGACCAGGTGCCCTACCCCGTCAAGCTCGTCCTCACGAGGTCCGGTCGCCTGGTCGTGGTTGAGCAGGGCGGGTGGGTCGAGCCCAAAGCGGCAACACCGGACGTCAACGAGTCGAAGCCGTCGATCCACGCAGTGGCGCAGGCATTTCTCCTGTGGCTGTACGGGGTCGACCACTTGCAGCCCCCGCCGCAGAAGTTCCTCGCGGATCAGCGTTCGACGTTCGGCAGCCACCAGATCGACGAGGCCGAGATGGCCGAGGCGGTCCGGCTGCTCATGGCGAAAGACCTGGTCGCGGGCACCCCGTCATGGCAGAGCGGCGGCATCCCGCTCCGGATCCGGTTGAGCGACGCCGGCCGACTCTGCGTGGTCGAGCGCGATGGCAACGTCAGCCCGCAGGCGACGTGGGACGACATCGAGCGAGGCGGCGGCATCACCGTCGACAAGTCAATCACCACGACGGGGAACGGCAACACGGTCGTCGGGCACAGCGAGAACGTGAGCATCTCGCCCGACCCACGCGACAGGCCCGACTTCATCGTCGAGCGCTCGGTCGTCGGAGCCGACTCCGGGCACGCAATCGAGGTGACGATGACGAGTGGACCGCAACAGCTGCACGTCAGCGTCGAGGTCGCTGTGATCGAGCCACAGGAAGGCGTCACCGCGAGCGTGGCTGATGGAGAGACGCGCCGCATGGTGCGCGACTACAAGCGCGAGGTGGTCGTAACCCTCGATCCCCCCGTGAAGGACTCCGACGTCGTCATTGAGGTCATCGCCCGCTGCGAGGACGTCAACCCGCCCCATGAGCGGTGGGCGCTCCACCGCGCACTGACGATCAAGCGGCCACCGAGGATCTTCTGACGTCGGGCATCGAAGTCACCCGCACGACGACCACTCCCCCGCAACGAGCGCCCCCACCAAGTCGACCGTTCCGGCCACCACGCCCCCGGCGCCGCCGACCACAACGACCGCGGGAACGATCACGCCGGCGACCACGGAGCGTCCTTTACGCGGTCGCGTCGCAGATCTCGAACGTCACTGGACCAACCTGCACCCGCACGACCGCCGGGACTGCGCCCCCGGCGCGGGCGGGCTCGGCGTGTGCGCGGACATCTGGGCGACCGGCCAGGCGCACCATGACCGCCACCGTCGATGGCCCGTTCACCAGCGGGCGGCGGCCGGCCACCGCGGGCGCCAGCGACCGCGCCAGCACCGCCGCCCCCGACCACGCCTCGGCGACTGCGCGCGCGGTGAGGCCGGTACGCAGGTAGAACAGCACCGACCCGAGAGCGAGCCCCAGCTGCTGCTCGGCGGTGCCCACGTGGGTGAGGTCCAGCCGCGCGGGGACGACACCGGCGGCGCGGACGACGACGTTGGTGACGACCGCCGACGCGGTGAGCAGCCGTGCCTGTGCGGTTCCCACGTGGTTTTCGACGGTGTCGTGGGTCGATCGTGTGGTCATGGTGGCCTCCGGTGCTGGTGGGCCTGGTGGCCCGTCCCCTTGGGGTGGCGGGACGCTGTACCCCGCCGCCGCAAGGCGTTCCACCACGGCCGAAGAGGCTCGCGGTCAAGGGCGGTCGCCAGGCCGTCGCGCAGCGACACGCAGCGCAGCGGAGTGCCCTTTACCGGGAGACCGGCCGTGGTAAGCCAAGGGCCGCCAGGCCCCGCCGCAGGCGGTCGATCAGCAGTTTCTTGGCCCGCGCGGCCTTGAGCGCGCCCTGACCTCGGACAACCGATGGCGGCGCGGCCAGCCGCGTGGCGATGGGCCAGGATGCTAGAGGTCAGCGTGTGGCGAGACGAGCGGGAGCAACGTGGGCGACGAGGCCAACATCCTCGATCAGGCGATCGGACAGATCCACGACGAGGCATTGCGGGCCCGGATCGCGCGGGAGGTGGAACTGCTCCGCGGCTCCCGCCGGTTCGGCCTCGTGTTCGACCGCCACCTGCCCGAGTCGGTGCGCCTCCCCGACCACCCCGTCCGCAAGGGCGTCACGGTCACCCTGCGGGACGAGTCGACGACCGCCTCCTGGCGCGTGCTCCGCTTCACCGACACCACCCGGACCGTCGCCGTCCTCGACGGCGACGGCGGCGACGGCGGCGAGGTGCCGACCGACCGCCTGGTCGTGCTCCGCGAGTTCGGCGAACCGGTGTATCCGGGACTGCGCTCGGTCGAGCGCATCGCCCGCGGCCCCGCGGACGCCCCGTGGCACGTGGTGATCAACGGCGAGAACTTCCACGTGCTCCAGGCACTGCGCGCCACCCAGCGCGGGAAGGTCGACCTGATCTACATCGACCCGCCCTACAACACCGGCAACGACGGCTGGATCTACAACGACCGCTACGTCGACACCAACGACCGCGCAAAGTCCTCGAAGTGGCTGTCGTTCCTGGAACGCCGGCTGCTGCTCGCCCGTGATCTGCTCAAGCCCACAGGGGTGATCATCGTCGCGATCGGTGACGACGTGCGCGACACGGGTGCCGTCGAGGAACCAGCGCAGCACCAGCACCGCGTGGCGGTAACAGCCCAGCGCGCGGCGGCCCTTCCTCGTGCGGCGCTCGACCCGCTCGCCAGCAAGAAGGCCGGACAGGAACGCGACGGTGGACTCCCCGATCGGGAGCGTGGCGGTGTAGCTGACAGGATCGGACACGCGGGACCTCGGCGAGAGTCGATCTTTGGTCGGACCGCCTCTCCTGCCGAGGTCCCGCGCCCAACCCGATCATCTCCGCACGCTCGGCGTGTCGCCGCTCAAGCCGCCCAGCTCCGCTACTGGGAGAGGCTCACTGACCATCCGGTGCCCGCCGGGCAGGGAAGTCGCCTGGTGGTGGCCGCCGAGGTAACGGACCGTTAGTGATCGACGACGTTGAGCAGAAGGGCCAGGCAGAGCCGACGTAGGGGCTGCCACGAACGAGGAGACCGGCATGGCGTGTGGGAACAACGAGGTCAGCCGCTCCAGCGTCGGGAACATCACGCCGCAGGGCGCCATCGACCCATTCCTGATCAAATATCAACCCGATGCCGTGAGCCACAAAACTAATGACGACGGGTCGAAACACTACTACGTGGACGATCGCGGCAATCCCCGGAAGGGCACTATCTATCCACATATCCATCATGGCCAGGACTTAGTGCAAAATTACTACTTCGTGCAGAGCAGCCGTGCTCCGCGACACTTTCCCATCGCCTATGGCTCAACCAAGCAAAAGACCTTTACGGCCCATCCCGACGAGGAGGGAATAAAGTTCTCCGGCTCGAATCCGCCGGACCCCAAGCTCCTCGACATGGCCGTTGATCTCATCGGCTCCCTTCTCCGCGAAGAGCCGCTTCTGTGAGCACCGCGACAGCGAACGCGGACGTAGTCCGGTCCCTCGGCGGCGTCTACGCCAGCGCCTGGTCACCCGCCACACAGCAGGTGCTCTACTCGCCGGACACGTTCGGATTCGGGCACGACCTGGTGCGCGGACGGTCCAGCCTGGCCGATCTGTTGCCCGGCGACCTCGCGAGTGCCCTGCTGCCGCTCGCCATCGTGGACGAGGCGTCCCTGGCCTGTGCCGTGGTGCAGCCGATCGAGACCGGCGATGCGGTTCTGCACCCTGGTCTGGTCGTCCGCGTCTTCCTGAGCGCCGTCGACCCCGGCCACCAGTTCGCGGTCCTCGACACGGACCCCTACCTTTACGTCGCCTCTCTCGAAGCCGAGCTCGCCGCTCGGGGGCCGGGCCTCGACCGCGTGCTCGACGAGATCGGTGTCGCCTACGAGCAGGCGTACCTGAAGCCCGGGAAGAGGCCTCGCGACTTCGTCGTGCGCCCCGTCCGCATCGCATGCCAGAACGTCATAGTCGCGCTGGGAGCGATCGCGCAGGACTCCACGTTCGACGGCCTTTCCGTGCCGGCCTGGCAGACCTGCGAGGTTCCGCATGTCGCCACTCACGAGGCCAACCGGGCGCTCGCGGCGCTGACGCTCTGTGACGCGTTCGCACGTGGCGGAACGATGGAGATCCGGTTCGACCGACCTGCGTCGGTCATGCTGGACAGCCGCAGGATCACCTACTCCGGTCATGCAGAGATGCAGGTTCCGGCCAGTCTGCGGCGATTCGGCCGAGCCCGCGGGATCGCGGTCGGTGCGGAGGATCCCGCGGCCATCACCCCTCGGGAAGCACGTGACCTGTTCCTCGCCGTGACTCCGATGCCCGTCGATCTTCGTGCCCGCGCGCACAGGGCGGTCACTCGCCACGGCCTTCGTCCGGAGCGGGCCTGCTACACGCTGCTCTCCCAGATGTGGCGGGACATCGAACTCGACCTGCTGCTCGCCACGAGCGATCGTGCGTCCTCGATACTCGCCGGTGGCGCCAACTGGACGGACCGCACAGCCCGCCAGGCGGAGTCTGATGCCGCGCGGGCGGCGTTGATGGCCGGCATGTATCTCCGCCGACTCGACGGGCGTGACTCCGCGTTCGCCGGGGTCACGGACGGTGTGCGTGTCGTCGAGGACACCTCGCTAGGGGTCTCGTGGACGATCGACGAGGAGACGTCCACCGTCGACTTCCATCTGCCGTCCCCGATGGCCCCTCCCTGGAGCGACGCCATCACAGCCGCGGCCACCGAGACCCTCACGGTCGCGCCGCGCGTGCACGTGTCCGATGCCGATCTCGCCCTCCTCCGCTCGCGCAACGGGGCAGTGCTTCTCCCCCATGACGTGGCGGCGCCTCCCTACATGGACGTCACCGTGCTCCGATGCCCCGACCGCCTCGCCGATCTCGACAAGGCCATCGAGGCCAAATTGCTCGCCGCGCGGATCTCCCGTGCCTGAGCGGTCCGTACTCGTCGCTCTGCCCTACTCCTCGCACGTGGGCATGCTGGCCGACGACATCGCCGTCACTGCGGGAAGAGCCGCCAAGTCCGCAGCCGGTGATCGCACCGACGTAACCCGCTACGAAAGCCTGTGCAGTCAGCTCGAGATGCTGGCCTGGGAAGCCGCCGTCGACGGTGCGCCACAGCTGGCTCTCCCCGAGACGCCGGCCGGGCCTGCGCTGCCCGTGGCCGTCGAGCACCTGGTCGACCCTCTCGGATCCGGGCTGCTCTCACGACTGCCCGAACCGGCAGCCGAGCTCGCCCGGGGCTGGCTGGCAGACGGCCACCTCGTCGTCAACGTGACGATCCCGCTCCAAGCAGGCGCGCGCCGCGACGATCCGCCCGCCGGGGTCGCCGTGGACGTCGCGGAGCGGTGGGAGGCCCCGAACGGCGAAGAGGGCGCACAGGCGGTGGAGGCTCGATTCCGCGCTCTGCTGGCATCCGCGGTGGACGGAGGAACCGGCGAACCCATTCGGCCTTCCGGCGTGCACAACCGCGTGCTCGCACAGGTACTGCGCGAATACGTCGTCGGAACACCCGACACCCGGGTCGATGTCCCTGTCGCGTACCGGGACGGCTCGACAGCGACACATCCGTTCCCGTTACGTTGCCTTCCGCTGGTGGACGTCGTCCCCGACGAGCCCGACATTCTGCTGCATCTGGCGCTCCTCTCCATTCGGCACACCGAAATGGACACGATCGTCGACGGAGCGTGGCTCCGCAATGCAGAGGTGTCCCGTCCGCGGCCTGCCGCACAGACCGACGACCTCGTGTACGAGAAGTCGCTGAGCGAGCTCGATACCCTCACCAATTCCGGACGGCGCAGCGTCTTGCTGCACATCTACCAAACCGGACTGGACACCGCGGTCGTCGGCTTCTACCGGGCCGTGACCGCGCACCTGCTCAGGCATCCCGGCTCGCTCAGCGTCGTGCCCATGTTCGCGGTCGTCGGCCGCCCGGGATCGGCGCAGCCGACACGCTTCCATCCCGACAGCCCGTGGACCACGGAAGGCCGCACATGACTGACGCCACGGTGACACGAGGGTTTTCGCGCCCGCACATGCGCCGCGCCGAGTGCAAGGACTGCCTGCGCGACGTTCTGGCAGGCAGCCGCCCTGCCGGTAGCCAGTTCTTCGCCTACCCCGAGTCGTGGGCGAGCGGCCAGCTCGAGCGAGGTGGGTCTCGCTCGGACCGGTGCCGCGAGCACCGCGCGGCGCACCAGTCGCACATCGCGGGCATCGCCGTGGCCTACATCGACCTGGAGACGACGGGCGAGGTCGCCGACAGGGAGCAGCCGTCCGGCCCGCTGGGCGCATTGGGTCCGCTACCGCCCGCGCACGAGGTCGCCGACACGCCGGCCGTCGACCTGGGGTCCTTCGGCTTCGGCATGAACGAGGACCACATCCGGGCGATGCTCGACTCCCTGGCCGACCCCGCCCGCCGCGTGCTGGTCGTGAAGGCGGGTACGGGCACCGGCAAGTCGACCTACATGCCCTACAAGCTTCTCGACCCGCCGGACGACTGTTTCCGGCTCGCCGAGCTGGGCCCGATCGTCGTCACGGAGCCACGCGTACAGGCGACGATCGGCGTCGCCACGTTCGTCGGAAAGGCGATGTCGGGCGCGGGCGGAGTGGGCCCCGGCTTTCCTGTGGGGTACCAGGCGTCAGGAGACCGGCAGCACGACTCGGCGTGCCAGCTGATCTACGTCACCGACGGAACGATGATCAACTGGCTCCGCGAGGGCCGGCTGAGCAGCATCGGTACCGTCATCGTGGACGAGGTGCACGAACGATCCACGAACATCGACTTCATCATGGGCTACTTGCGGCGCGAGCTGGACCGCTACCCACATCTTCGTGTGATCATCACATCGGCGACCTTCGACGCCGAGTTCTACCAGCAGTACTTCGGGAAAAAGCGCACGGAGAGCATCGCCGTCCCGGCGGAGAAGTCGATCGGCTACGGCTGGCCGCTCTTTCCCGAGCTCGACGCCCGACCCGACACCGAGGACGCGGTCGCGGCATGGCGAAAGATGGCGCCCGAACTCGTGCTCGCGGAGGGACCGGATCCTTCCGCACCGCAAGCGCTCATCACCGGCGGGTGGCGGGAACGGTTCGCGCCTGCCCTCACCGAGAGCGAGGTCGTCGATGCCGCCGACATCGGCTACGTCGAGGACTTGCACCTCACCACGGACGCACTGCTGCCGCTACGGTTCACCCGGGAACCGATCCCGGCAAAGCGGTGGAATCGTGAGATGCCGGCGGTGCTCGGCGAGTTCGTCGCACGCCTGGCCGCAGGGCTCGACAAAGCCGACATCTTCGGCGACATTCTCGCGTTCCTGCCCACATCGAAGATGATCGAGAAGGCGTGCAAGATCGTCCGTGCCGCCACGGCAGGCTCAGCTGATGTGTATGCGCTCCTCAGCTCGTTGCCGGCCGACGAGAAGGAGGCAGCGCTGGCGGCCCGCCGGAAAGGCGACCGTCGCAAGATCGTCATATCGACCAACCTGGCGGAGACCTCGCTCACGGTCGAGGGGGTCCGGTTCGTCGTCGACTCCGGACTCATCGCCCAGTCGGAATGGGATGTCGGCGCCGTCCAGGGCGGGGTCAAGACGAAATCTCACTCACAAGCCGGGATCAAGCAACGCTGGGGCCGGGTCGGCCGCAAGGCCCCCGGTTGGGTGTTTCCCCTCTACACCAAGGCCCAGCTTCTCGAGCTCGCGGAGAACACTCCGCCCGGGTCGACCCGGGAAAACCTCGAGAACCTCGTGATGACCGCGAAGCTCGGTGGCTTGGCCTCCGTGCACGACATCACGTGGCCTGCGGCCTTCTTGCCCGACCCGCCGGTCGTCCTCGACGAGTCGGCCTGTGCGGCACGCGAGGTGTTCCTCCGAGAGCTGGATCGCGCCGATGCGGCTCTGTGCGCCAACGGCGCGCTCGACGCCGCCGGTGACCCGACGGCGCTGGGAAAGGAGATCTCTCGTCTGCAGGTGCTCCGCTCGAGCGCGGCCGCCCTCGCCGTGATCTTCGCCGACCAGCTCGCATGTGTGCCCGAAGTCGTGGCGATCCTCACGCTGCTCGACGGCAAGAGCCTCACGGGATCAGGGGGGTTGCTGCTGAGTGACCCCACGTGGCCGGACGAATGGCGGGTCGAGGCAGCCGAACGCCACCGCGCACTGGCCTCGGCCTGCGAGGACGACGCAGAGCTCGTCCTCCAGATCGTCGCTGCGTGGGAGCGTGCCGACCCGGGCACCCCGCCGTGGGAACAGTCGCGGACCCGCGCCGCTTGGGCAGCCCGTTGGTGGGTTAACCACGACCTTCTGCGCACCGCGGCCGCGACCCGGCGCGACGTGCTCGCAAGCCTCTCCCCCGCGATGAAGGAGGCGGTGAAGCGGTTCGTCGAGCCGTCCCTTCTGCGCCGTGCACGCGGTGCCGTGACCCGGGCGTTTCCAGGGCTCCACCACCGCTTCGACGGCACCGCCTTTACCACGGCTGACCAGCCGGACGGCGACCTGCGCCTGTCGTCAGCCGTCCTAACCCAGCCGCCGGACTACTCGATCCCGCTGCAACGCCATCGCACGGCCACATGCACCTACCTCGCGAATTTCGTCGCCGTCGAGCCCTGGGCACGCGACGCCGTGCCCGGCGGCGCAGATCAGGCGGATGTCGTCGTGCAGCTGCTGGCCGCCGCCCGGACGGCGCGCCCCGAGGCGCATCGCGACCTGCTGCCGGCGGTTCTCGACGCATGGCCTGCCGGCGCACGCGCTCGCGTGCAATTCTGTCGCGACGACAGCGGCCGGGTTCGCGTGGCGTCCGTTCACGAGTTGCTCCATCCGGCAGCATTGCCATCTGACGCGGCACAGGTCCGCGGTTCGGACGCCGACACGGAGACTGCCTCCGACAACGGCGAGATCGCCGACGCCGCGCCTGAGCTCGACAACCGTTGGCCGCGGCCGCTCACCCCGGTTCCTGATCCCGACGAGACAGCACGGCGGAGCGTGCTCGACCACCGCGAGATCGACGCCGACGAGTCCGCATGCCGGGTCTGCGGGCCGTGCCTCGACGGAGACTTCGCGTCGTGCTCGGACCCTCGCGGTCAGGAATCGAAGCCGGGGAGCACGGTCACCACCGCCCCCGACCTCCGGCACGTTCGACCGGCGGCAGGCACGAACGTCGCCAACCCCCTCGCCGTCTCCGCGTCGGGCACCGTCCTCGAGGACGACAGCTGGTACGAGATCGTCGCGTACACAGTCGGTTCGGCAGGCGAACCCGCGTTGGTGTTGCGCGCCGACTGGCGCGCGGCGAGCCATACCCTCGGTCCCGGCGAACATCCGGATCTGGCGCCTGGCACAGCTGTGCCGCTGATCGTCGGCGACCCGGTCGAGGATCACAGCGAGACACTGCGAACGCTCCTGCGCGCTGACGGGCGAGGCCGGTTCGTCCTTCACGAGGCACCAGCAGACTGGCGCCAGCAGGCGGAACTCGACCAGCTCGCCATCGCACTGAACAGCCGCGACACCAACCAGTTGGCGGAGCTGCGGCAGGGCGAGGAGCTGGTGGGCGTGGCTCTGCCCGGTAGCAGGGCCGGCATCACCACCGTCACGCTGCTCGATCTCGCCGCACACCACGTCGAGCAGGCCCACGACGGCAGATGGCGTGCCATCCCGGCGGTGGTCGCGACGACGCGCAACGCCAACGGCTACATCGACGCGCGTCTGCTCGCGGCCGACTCACGTACCGGCATCCGGCACGTGCTCTCTGCTGATGTTGGTGACGACGAACTCACCATCGGGACGCCGATCCTCGTCGACCTCAAGCGGGCACCCGCTCGTCTGCAGCTGCATCGACGAAGAACAACCGCGGTCCGGGGCGTCGTCGACCGACACTCCGACATCCGCATCGTCGGTCTGCCGGGCGACGGAGAAGCTTCCGAACTCGGTACCAGCGAGACCTGCGTCATTCCAGCAGGCCGCGTGTCCACCAAGACCGCGACCGAACTGGCAGCGCTGAGCCTCGACGGCTCCTGGACACGGGATATCTGGCAGTTCTGGGCGCGCACCCGGCACCAGCAAGCAACGAACGTCCAGTTGGGCGACCACACCGCGCCCATCGACGTTCAGGCTCGGCCTCGGGTCGAGATCCCGTCGGAGGTGCGGCTTCCGGCAGCGCGCGTGCGGGTGCTTTACCCGGCGGGAAGGCGCACAACTGCCGTCGTCGTGAGCGTCAACGACGATCTCAGACGCGCATGGTTGCGCCTTCCCGACGGCGTGCAAGCGTCCGTCAGCGCCAAGGACGTGCGGGGGACGGCCGGCGCAGCGCTGTCGTCTTTCCTGCGCCGGGGGAAAGAAGTCGAAGGTGTGGTCATTGGCACCTTCGAGAAGGGAGACTCGGCCACCGTCAACCTGACTCTCGACGAAACGACCGTTCGACGATCGCCCGACCACTCACCCGAGCAGTCACCGGTGAGAGCGCAGCCTGGAATCCTCCTCCTCACCGAAGGCACCGACCCGAACGAACTCGCTGACGCGCTGCGCGACCACGCTGAACTGACGGTGAGCTTCGCAGGGCTCGTACCGTCGCTCGTCGCCCCATACGCTGCCTACCTCCTCGGCCTCGCGTCGGCATCAGCAGGCGGAGCGGCCGAATGGCTGGGACCGGAGCAAATGGTGGTCCGGCGGCTCCAGCCACCGGTCCCTCCGCCCGCGGCGACAACTCATGATCCGGAGCGGCACGAGATCAGCGCCTTCGACGCGACGATCGACCGCCTGGCCCGCCGGGTTCGGCTCGGCCAACCTGTTCAGGTGGATGTCTCCAGTGCCGAGGCCACGATCGGTAGCGCCGTCCGGTTGTTCATTTCGGGCCTTTGCGCCCACATTCCGGTTAACATCGATGCATCCGACGACGGGCTCACGCTCGACGTATATCGTAGGTAGCGTAAGAGGAGCGATGAACTTTTCCGAATTAGCAGAAGAAGCCCCCGAGGACGACGAGTCCTTCGACCAGGAGACATTCGACAGTGGAGTGGAGAAGCGGGTCTCGGTGATCATGCTCCTCGACACGTCGAAGAGCATGGCCTTCGACGACGCCCCGCAGCCGACACCCATTGATCAGCTCAACCACGAGCTGTCCTCCTGGGCACAGGACGTCCGCGCGGACACCCGGCTACGCCACAGAGCCGAGATCGCGATCATCACCTTCGGGTCCGGGGGTGTCATCATTCACCAGCTCGGCGAGGACGGACCGTTCGTGCCTGCGGCGCGCTTCCATCCTCCGACCCTGTCCGCCAGTGGGGTCACGCCGATGCTCAAGGCGATCACCTCGGCCATCGACGTCAGCATGAAGCGCAAAGAAACGTTGGACAAGGAACACATACGTCGATTCAGGCCGCTGATATTCATGTTGTCCGACGGCGCACCGACCGACGACAGCGGCAACGTGCTGGAGGCGGATTCGATAACGGCCGTCGCGCGTGAGATCGCCGCCTTGGAAGCCGAGAAGCATCTCGCCTTCTTCGCAGTGGGTGTACTGGGCGCCGATGTGGCGAAGCTGAAACTGCTCGCACCGGAAAGTTACTGGGACCTCGGCGTCGGTGATTTCTCGGAATTTCTTCGATTGATGTCGACAAGTGCCGGAAAGGCCGATCCACTCAGTCATGCCCGCGAGGAGATCGCCCGACTGCTGGGTAAGTCGAAGACGTGACGCTAGCCAAACGGAAGACGGCGGGGCACACCGCCTGGTTCGATTCCTGGCGCCTCGCAGCTGCTTCGACCACCGGCGCCTCACACCTCGCGCGGGCGATCGAGAACCAGGACTCCTTCCAGACCAACATCACCGTGCTCAAGGATCCCACGCAACGAGAGGTGCGGCGCAACGAGCCCCTCATCATCTGTGTTGCCGACGGCCTCGGCTCCAACCGGCACTCGGCAGCCGGTGCCGCGTTGGCGACGGCTCTCGGTCAGTCGTGCGCGGCGGACGTCTTCGGAGGTCAGAAGTGGAACGTGATCAGCAAGAAGACAATGGAGATCCTTCTGCGGACCACATGCCGACAGGTGCGCGAATCCTGGCTGACCGCCGTCTCCGCCCCCTCCTCTCCGCGGCGTGCACCATCACACGCCCGACCCCTCCGACGTGGCCAGGGCCTGTGGCGACCCAGTTCGGGAACCGCCGGGCACCCGTTCCACACGACTCTTGTCCTGGCCGTCCTGAGGCCGCCGTGGCTCGGCGTCGCCCAGATCGGCGACGGTTTCGTCGTTGCACAGCGCGGCAACGGCCAGTGTGTCCTGGTAGAGCGTCGGCAAGAGAGCTTCGAGTACGCGAATACGGTGAGCACACTCGGGCAACGCCCTTCCGAGGTTAGCTTCACTGTTCTCTACGGCAAGGACATCCGCGGTCTCGCGGTCGGCACCGACGGCCTGGAGGACAGCGTGCTCACGCAGTCCGGCACCGCCCGTCCGGTGCCGAAGGATGCGTTCTTCACCACAGTCTTCACCGAAGTAGCTTCGGGCGAGAGGGACAGCGAGCGCATCGTCCGTATGCTTCGGTCGCCTGCCCTACGTGCCGAGACCGACGACGACCTGACCCTGGTGGTGGCCTCCCGATACGATCACGACCGTGCCTAAGGTGCACGAAATCCGATTGGACCTCGGCGACCGGGGCGCGTTCGACGTGATTCTCGGTGAGGTCCTGAGCGACGGCGGCGAAGGTTGGGTTCGCAGCATCACCGAACTCGAGCACTTCTGCGCGAAGATCTACCGGCGGCCGGACGCGCTACCACTGCTCGAACAACGACTCGACATCCTGAGCGGGTTCGGAAACGGCCACTGGCACGTGGAAGACGGCGGCCCGGAACTCGCCTACCCGATCGGGCTCTGCCGCGACGCCGATGGCACGTGCATCGGCTTTGCGATGCAGAAATTGGCGTGGCCGCCGTACGCGCCCCTGAACGACGTTCTGCAGCCGGCCGCGGCGGCGCGCAGAAACGGATTCTTGACCTGGGAGCACTGCGTTCATTTCGCAGCCGACATAGCCCGTATTGTCGGGAAGCTCCACGGTTACGATGTAGTGGTCGGCGACTTGTGCATAGACAACATCTTTGTGTCGCTGACCGATGGCCGGACCACGCTCGTCGATGTCGACTCCTTCCAGTTACGAGGGCCGGATGGAACAGCACATCCGACGTACGTGATGCGCTCGGACTACAGCGCACCGGAACTGCTCGGCCGGCCGTCGACCGCATGGCGCTCCCATCTCAGCGACCTCACGCCTCTCGGAATCGTCATTGCGCAGATCCTGCTCGACCGGGTTCATCCCTTCGCAGGATATCCCCGAACGGAATCTCCGCCAGATGGCGACGATCTTGATGCGTACTGCATCGCGGCCGGGCTCTCTTGGATCACCGAGCCGGAACTCGTCGACCCTCCACGAAAAGCACCTGATGCGTCCGCGATCCTATCCAAAGGTTTGATCGAGCTGATGCACCGCTGCTTCTCGCTCGGCGCCGAAGCGCCGGAGAAGCGGCCCCTTCCCCATGAGTGGGTCACCGAGCTGAGCCGGTTGGCAGCCGGATTAAAGACGTGCTCCATCAACGCATACCACCGATTTCGTGGTGGTCTCACCCACTGCCCGTGGTGCCTTCGAAGCACTGTCATCGGCCGCGACCCGTTCCCGCAGCCCTCCACCCCGCGGCCAGAGTTCGTCTCGTGGCTCGTCGACACAGACGACACCGCGGACCGCGAGGCGGCCGAGCTGGAACGGATCTGGACCGAGATCGAGGAGATCCATGCATCAGACGGAGTGGTGAGCGGTCAGGTGGTCGACGTGACGAAAGGAGGTCTCATCGTGGACGTCGGCCTGCGCGCCTTCCTCCCGGTACAGCAGATTGAGATCCGCAAACCACGTCCCCGAAAGGAATATGTCGGCCTACACATCGAAGCCAAGATCACGAAGCTCGACAAGGAGAACGGGCGAGTTTCCCTGTCGCGCCGGGCATGGCTCGAGCAATGCGAGGCGGACATACGGCGCGACCTCCTCCAAAAACTGAAGAGAATTGAGCTCTGCGCGGGCGTCGTGTCCCGAGTTGTCGACTTCGGAGCCATCGTCGATCTCGGCGGGATCGAGGGACTGGTCCACAAGTCCGAGCTCGCATGGACTTACGTCGAGGATCCGAACGACGTCGTCAAGGCCGGCCAACAGATCACCGTCAAGGTCCTGAACGTCGATTTCGAGCGTGAGCGGGTGTCGCTGTCCCTCAAAGCCGCTGTCGAGGACCCGTGGCAGCGGTTCGTCCAGACCCGCAAGTTCGGCGAGATCGTTCGGATGCGGGTCGTCAAGATCGTTCCCTTCGGCGCCTTCGTCCGTAGCGACGACGACGTGGAGGGCCTCGTTCACATCTCCGAACTGGCTGATCGTTTCGTTGTGAACGCGGATGAAGTCGTCGACGTGGACGAGGTGGTCTTCGTCAAGCTCATCAAGATCGAGCACGACCGCAAGCGGCTGTCCTTCTCGCTCAAGCAGGCAGACAAGGACGTCACCGACGCGGACGACGATTTTGACCCCGACCTCTACGGAATGCACGAATACGACGAGGGTGGCAACTACATCTATCCGAGCGGCTTCAGCGTCGACCTACAGGAGTGGCTCACCGGGTTCGAGCACCAGCGGGACGCATGGGAAGCAAAGTACGAACAATCACACGCCCTATGGGAGGCACACAGAGAGTTTGTTCGGCAGCGAACCCGAACGAAAGGCGCCGATCTGCCCGTCGGCCACGAGGGCGCCTGAGTTCAATAGAGCTGCGTGGCGACGACTGGCTACCCGACGCCGCTCACTTTGGGAGGCGTCAGGGCTTCACAAGCCAACCTGACCTCGACTCCCGGACGGCCATTTCCCGCCTTCGCCGCTGGGACGATCGGACGGCGCTTGAGTCAGTCAGATTGACAACGTCGAGTCAAACTCCCCGTAGGCGGCCATTTACCGCCCCGGTGACGGCCAGTGTCGGTGACTCGTGGGACTCTGGAACACATGGAGGTGTCAGAGAACGACGTCAGGCGTATCCCGCTGCGCAACCTCCGGGTGCCGTTAGATGAGTTCGTAGCTGTCTGGTCGGCTGCAGAGCGGCTCGCGGCCGAGCAGGCTGAACTGCGGGTGACCGACTGGTACATCGGCGGCGTGGTTGTGACTTGCCAGTGGATCGCGCGGGCAATCGTGCGCCCGTCGGCCGGCCCGCGGCGTCTCGCGCGCTCGCCCATATTGCGGAACACGGCTGCGGCGCACGAGGAGCTGCTGGAAGCCGAATACCTCGACGCGGAGGTGCTCGACGTTCGACGCCCCGATCTGCTGGGATATCGGCCGGGCTGGTGCGAGGGCATCCGGGCGACCCTGCGGTGGGCGTGGCGGCACAGCGGGCCGCCGCCGATAGACGTGCCGGCTCCTGACCACGGGCCGATCGAGCCGACCTGCACAAGTCATCACGCCGAAGCCGCGGTCGACGCATCGGCGTAGCTCCCCAGCTCGTCGGTGTCGTCGTCGAGGTCTGCCGCCGCAGCGGCCTGATCGTCGTTGTGCCAGCGGTCGAGCTCGGCGGCGCGGTGCTCGACCTGCTCCTGCTCGTCGGCGGCGCGCCTGGCCTGGATCTCGGCGAGCGAGCGTGTCGCCTTGATGTAGTGGTCAGCCGTCTCCTCCGGGCGCGGTACGCGGACCGCGTCCTCGTTGGTCGGAGCCGGCTCGTCCGCTGTCAGTTCGCGGATGTCCCGGTCGGGTACCTCCAGCGGCGCTACGGCCGTGGCATCGTCGGCTGCGCCGGCGTCGATCCGGTCGCGGTGGTCGGCGGAGTGGCTGTCGGTGAGGTCGGCGACGGAGATCTCGCGGTGCTGGTCGTCCTCGACCTGGGCGGCGCGGTCGGCGGCGAGCCATTCCTCGGCGATGACGAGCTGCTCAGGCTCGGTGTCGTCGATGTGGCGGCGGATGAGTTCGGCTTCGCAGCGGCGCCCGTAGCCCAGCGTGCGGGCGTTGTCGGCGAGGAACATCGCGCGGGCGTCGTCGATCACCTGGAGCTTGGCGGCCTGCTCGTCGAGGGTCTCGGCGAGCGCGCGAGCCTGGTTGGCCTCGGTGTGCAGGCGCTCGCGCTCGGCGGGGTCGGTGGCGGCGTCGGCCTCGGCGGCACGCAGTTCCGCGGTGCTGCGATGTGAGGCGGCGGCCTGTCGGGTGCCGGCCAGCTCGTTGCCGACGTAGCGCGGTGCCCATGCCTCCTCGCGCTGCGCGGCGCGGATCCAGATTCGGAGCTGGCCGTCGGTCATCTCCAGCTCTTCGCGCTCGATCTCCGGGCGGCCCAGGGTCCGCCAGGCCGCGCGGTAGGCGGCGTACTGCTCGACCTGCCCGGGTTTCGGGGCGGGGCCGAGCGCGTCGGTCGGGTCGTCGTGGCCGCGAGTCTCGCGGTAGGCAGCGACCAGGCCGGCGCGGTGTTGCCAGTCGTCGCGGTCGTCGATCTGGTCCGGGACGGGCCCGATGGCCGCGGTCAGCCACGCGGGCGGTTCCTCGGCGAGCTGCCGCCCGAGTTTCTCGGCGCGCTCGTCGGCCGCCCGGGCGAGGCTGTCCATGTAGGCGCTCCACTCGCGATTCTCGACGCGGGGCACCCAGTCGGCGAACGACTCGCCGGTCGGGTCGAGCTGGTCGCGGAGTTCGGTCCGGATCCGGCTGTAGATCGCGTTCGAGAGGGTGCGCACGCCGTCGAACGGGCGCCCGGCGATCGCGTCGTGTAGGACCTGCTGCGGGTCGTGCCCGGCCAGCTCGGCGAAGCGCGCGGCTGTGCTCGCCACCGCGGCGCAGGTCGCGGCGCGGCGCGTGTTGACGGCCCGAGCTAACGAAGGCAAGGCTGTCCAGGAGCAGGTGGTCAAAGAGTCTCTGCTAAGAGCCGGCTTCGTCGAGGTTGAACCTCGTATGATCAACACGCTGCGCTCAGCGCCTGGACCGGGCGAATTCTGCGGGGAGAGCATGCTCGGCAGCCGAAAGACCGACGTAGTCGTGGGCCTCTGGGACGAACGCGCCCTGGCTATTGAGTGCAAGGTCAGCAACTCGGCCGTCAACTCCGTCAAGCGCGTGAAGAACGACGCCGGATCGAAGGCCACCCGCTGGCTTTCCGAGTTCGGAACTCAGCTTATTGTCCCAGCCGCGGTCATCGCTGGTGTCTACCATCCGCCGAATCTGCTCTCAGCGCAACGTGAAGGTCTTACGATCTGGTGGTCGCACGATATCGGCCAGATGATCGACTGGATTGCTGGCACCAAGACTCGCTAACCGCTTGTCGATCTTCGTGCATCTCGTCACGTCATGCGGCTCGCCCACACAACCCAGCCGGGCTAGCCGGAGACTTCAAACGGCTCTCCTGACGTTTCTGTGGGTCGTGATCATGCGGCTGCCCGGCCTGGGAGGGGTGGGCAGAGGCCGCCGCGGGTGAGTTCGGCCATGGCCATGAGGGACTCGGGGCTCAGGCCGTA